>SXGS01123623.1_pt1 | contig 34180 bp, 36 predicted proteins | sample 3174681 | NCBI WGS metagenome assembly SXGS01 (sample SAMN11356861, study PRJNA531348) | freshwater metagenome | isolation source: freshwater sample F1-80 | place: China: Fuxian Lake, Yuxi | collected 2017-12-25
CGCAGACACATGCACCGGTTCCGCTCGTCCCATGGAATACACAAGACTCACCATGGCTGATGTCGCTAGACCCTGCTCGACCAAATAACGCGCCGTGAACCGCGCCATGTAGGCACCGGCTCGATCCACACGCGACGGATCCTTCCCGGAGATCGACTTATCGCCTTGAGGAATGAGTCCTCCGTAGGTATCCACAGTGAGTTTACGGCCGGACGCACCAGAATCCGCACGAAACCCAGCATCGATAAACGTCCCGATGGGATTGATAGACATCGATACCCCCTCCTCACCCACAATCGGCACCAAGAGTCGTTCCAACAACGCGGTCTTCACATCGTGTTCATCAATACTCACCTGGTGGGAGGCAAGAACGGTCACGTCGGTAACTCTCGCTCCGTCCATAATGAGTTGAACCTTTCCATCCGGTTTGAGCCAAGAAAATGCGGGGTCTGTTTTGCGCAGATCATCCAGATGTCGAGCAAGGTTATGCGCGTAGACGACGGCACGGGGTAAGAGCTCACGGGTTTCGTTGGTCGCAAATCCATTCACGACGACATTATCTGTAACACCGTTATGAACGCGCCTCATCTCCGTGGACTGTGCCTCAACGTTTACAAACACCTCGATGTCATCACGGTAACCGATTTGCGCATACACTTGTTTGGCAAGCGCACCGATATCGAAGTCTGCCGTGCTCGTCACCTCTCCACCGATCATCACCATGCCGTGACTCCCCAAAACGTTCACGTCCACACGAGCCTGGCGATCCCGTCGCAAGTATTCATCAACAATGGCGTCGGCGATTTGGTCGCAGACTTTATCGGGATGCCCTTGAGTGACAGATTCAACAGTCTTTCTCATACACGACGTCGAGGATAACAAAAGGACGCCATACTGTCATCGGATAGATTGGGGATGGGACGTGTATAACCGTCGCTCAGACGACTTTTGCAGAGGTCTCTTGATTATTTTGACTATTTCCCCTACCCTCACACCACCCAACTGGGGAGTGGAACCATGCAGGAAATTCTCGATACCGCTGTACGTGCGGCACAGGCCGGAGGGGCCGTACTCGCCCGATTCCGTCAGCAACAGATGTTGCTCAGAGCCCGGAGCAAGCCGGACGGCTCCATCGTCACCCAAGCCGACAAGGCCGCCTCCGAGGTGGTACGAGACATCATCCTCAAGCGTGATCCACACGCGTTCATCCTCGACGAAGAGGAGGAGCTCGGCCACTACCGCATGCGCCCCGATCAGATGTGGGTCGTCGATCCGCTCGACGGCACGTCGTCCTATATCAGGGGCGAGGACCATTTCTGGACCATGGTGGCGAGGGTGTCTCATGGCATTCCGATCGTGGGAGCCATCTACTCTCCCTCTACCAAGACAACCTACTTCGGCGGCGACCGCCTGGGAGTGTTCGTCCAGGTAGAGGACCGCCCGCCGATCCCGCTCACACCGCGTCGCATCATGCGGCTGGACCAAGCCCGCTTGACCGGTCACTCGACTGCGCGGCCACTGTACGATCGAATCGCCCGGGCGCTCAACGTGAAGGAGTCGCTCGCGCATGAGCCCTCAGGCGGCATGTACGCCGCTGTGCTCGATAATAAGGCTGACATCGTCATCACGCGACGCAACAGGCCCTCCGTCTGGGATGTCGCTGCCGGACACGCGCTCCTGCGTGGCATGGATGGAGAGATGGTCGACCTGCGGGGCAACCCCATCAACTACCACGAGCACACCACACTGATACACGGCTCCCTCGCCGTGGTCGACAAGGGTCTTATTCCCGTCATCCTCACACAGCTCCTTCCCTACGATGAGCTGATCTGACGCTCCAACCAGAGCGTTTTTTCTATGGACATGCAAACTTATCCCCACCCACCTATTGCGTTCGGTTTTTGTTCGGGCTACCATGCGAACATAAAGCGAACATCTATGGGACTCACAAAAAAACAATCTGAGGTACTGGACTTCATCCGCGAGCATCTAGAAGACAATGGCTACGCTCCGTCCTACCGAGAAATCGCCGACCACTTTGGTCTCTCCTCCCCTGCGACCGTCCATGGTCATGTGCAGGCGCTTGTAGAGAAAGGTCTCATCACGGCTGGCGAGGAAGGCGAAGCGCGGTCAATCGAGCTAGTCGAGGAAACGTCTTCCGGGTCATCGATCCTGCTTCCTTTGATGGGCCTTATCACCGCTGGTGAACCAATCGAGGCTGTGCAGGATAATGAGGCTATGGCTGTACCAGCCGATTTTGTTCTCGACGGGGCTAACTCATACGTTCTACGTGTGAAAGGTCGAAGTATGATCGAAGATGGCATTCTTGATGGTGACTACGTCGTCATTGAACGTAATCCGAGTCCGCGCAATGGAGAAGTGGTCGTGGCATTACTCGACAATGCATTTGCCACACTCAAACGCTTTCATCGCGAACGAAACAGAATCCGTCTTCAACCTGCAAACAGCACCATGGAACCCATCTTCGTACAGGACTGCATTATTCAAGGTGTTGTGCGCGCAGTGATTAGAAAGTTTCAACCAGTCTAGAACTCGTAGGAGGGCCCTCCAACGAATGACAATCTGAGATCCCATGATCAGGTGTGAAGGGATCCACATCTGACCATGGGGTTTTAGTTTGCCAAGATTCACCTTTCCACCTAACCACCTAAAACCTAACCACCTAACCCCTATGTCTACCACGCTCAAGCACTACTTCAACACGCTCGCGTTCCTGCCCCGCCAGAAAGATCGACGGATCGTGAAGGGTCTGCGCGCGCTCAAGATGCGCACGAGTCGACGTCGACTAAAGCAGGCTCTACGACAGCTCGCAGACCGCCGTGCCCTTACCACACCCCAATATGCATGAAATGCTTAATGATCCAATCGATGTCACCGTGACATTCAAAGACAACCGTGTGCTTCCACGAACCATGCGATGGAATGAGCGTGACTACAAAATTGATAACGTGAATCTGGTCCACACCGCGCGTGAAGGACATAAACGTATCTTCTATTTCTCCGTTTCCGACGCCGCGAATTACTTCAAACTCAAACTCGATCCCGAGTTCCTTGAATGGCGGCTTGTGGAGTTGTATACCGATGGATAATGAAAAAGCACCCTTTCAGGTGCTACGCGAGCTTGAGTTCGAAGTGACGATCGGAACCTTCAACCAGCATGAAGCCAAGCTTGATGTAAAGCGCGCGAGCATCTTCGCGCCCGGGTTCACTCACCAGCTTGACCAGCGTGATATCAACTTCACGCGCCTGCGCGAGCAGATGCTCCATGAGAGCCCGTCCCAGGCCCCGGCCACCTCCACGGAACTCCTCGTCCACGAGCACGTATTCGACGTCACCAACGACCTTGCGCCAGTCGTAGCTGATCTTGAGCAGGGCCACGCCGACCAGACGATTCGTGGTGATCTCACGGACCATGCTAATGCGTGTCCGTGTGGGATCGATGAGCCTAGCTTGGTGCAGCTCAGCAGGTGTGGGGATCGGACCAGACCTCAGCAGATCTTGCCCCCGCTCGTTGAGAAACCTCAGACAAGCGTAGAAATCCCTATTCTCATTCCACAGATGGTCACTCAGGCTGGGCCGATAAACCCGGAACTTGTCTGGATCAAATGACATGTACCCTCCTCATAGACTCTATCAAAGCTCACCCAGGCGTCAACATGGAACGAATCATTCTGCATATCGACATGAACTCATACTTTGCCTCAGTCGAGCAGCAGGCAAATCCTTTTTTACGAGGGAAACCGATCGGTATCACGGGCAAGCATCCCACCGTCGCTCCTGGCGGAGCTATGGCGGGCAGGCAAGAACGTTCCATCGTGGCAACGGCGTCAATCGAAGCCAAGCGTCTTGGCGTCAAAACAGCGATGTCGACCTGGGAAGCCAAGAAAGTCTGTCCATCAATCATCCTGTGGAACGGTGACCCACAAAAATACTCAGACATCATGCATCGCTTCAACGCGATCTATAAATCATTCACACCAAACGTGGAACCATTTAGTGTTGACGAAAGTTTTTTGGATATCACAGAGGAAGCCGAGGACTACTTCGGCGCGATCTGCATGGCACACATGATTCGCACTCGGCTCCATGATGAGCTTGGAGAACGCATCACAGCCTCCATTGGAATCGCGCCCAACAAACTCATAGCCAAACTCGCCTCTGGCCACATGAAACCCAACGGCCTCACCGTCACCAGACCACAGGACGTCTTGGCGCTCCTGGATGAATGCGAGCTTGAGGATCTCTGTGGAATCGGTCCACGTATCCACGAACGTCTTGTTACACTTGGTATTAACACCTTTAAACAATTGCGCGAATTTCCCCTTGAGGACTTAAAAAATGAGTTTCACACCTATGGCGCCTGGCTCCACGAGGCCGCCTGGGGACGCGACCAAACTGGGGTCAGGTCTCCAGTCTCCGGTTTTAGCCGTTCTCAAACTTTTTCAATAAAACCGGAGACTGGAGACCTGACCCCAGACGTTAAATCCTACGGCCACTCCTACACCCTTCCAGAAAACACGAGCGACATCGGTGTTCTCAAACGCTACCTCTTCGGACTCGCAGACAAAGTCGGCTGGCGTATGCGACGTGACGGAGTCGTTGCAGGGCGAGTGACCGCGTTTGTACGCTTCGGTGATTTCGGAAGCCATGGCGAACAGCGCACTTTCCAGGAACCTACCGCGGACGGAATGCGACTCTTTCAAGTCGCTTGGAAAATCCTTGAGCCGATTGGTTTAGAGGATGTCCGACTCGTTGGTCTCTCTGCGTCCATGCTCTCGCGTGACCCGTCACAACAATCGCTGTTCAAAAAAGAGCGGAATATGGTTTCTGTTCTCTCTGCTCTTGATGAACTTCAGAGTCGTTATGGATCGGGTGTCTGGAAACGCGCTGCCACGCTTCCCGTCGACTTCAAATCGCGTTCAAGCGGATTTCATTTCGATCATGAAGTGTAGTGAGCAAACAAACAACAGTTCCCTGTTGTTTGTTCCGAACGAAACGCCGTGATCTGGTCCTCCAGATCATGAAATTTGGGCCTGTGTCATCCTGACGAGTTTCGTCCGTCGAGGAAGGATCTCGAATCCATAGGCTAGGGATCCCTCCTCCGCTCACGACAGTCGTCGGGATGACATAGACACGTTAGTCTCCAAACTCACCCTCCACAAGATGCGTCCCTGGATCCGCACTGCCTTGATACTCGTTCACCGTGATGATGACCTGTGTGTAGTTTGAATAATCTTTATCGTCCGGCGCAGGCCACTCCATCACAAAATACCCTTCCTCGTCCGTTATCATTTCACCAAGTGAAAAAAAATTAAATGGAAGTCGACTCAGGAGAAAGACCTGGTAGTAATACACTTCACGATCAATCTCTGGAAGCGTTGTTTTCATTTCAAGGTAATAGCGATCATCCTTTTCCCCGCGGACCGCTGCGCCAACTCGCTCACCGGTTGTGACCCATGCAAGCGTGGCCTCCCGACTCTGTGTGTCGATCGCTCCCTCAATCACTGCCTGAGAAATAGGATCTGGTTTGAGGATGTCGGCAATGGAGCTAACAACCGCTTCTTCTTCCGGTTCCTTGTCGCGAAACTCTCTCACCGCAACCACAAACACGATAAACAGCACCAACACGGCGACAGCCGTTCCTGCTGTGCTTCCCCATCGACGCACATGGTTGTTTCGTTCAGATACCATACGACGCAACTTGCTTAACTGCCTGTGCAACAACATCAGCAACATGTGGCTCAAACGGTGATGGCAAAATTTTCTCCGTCGTTGGTTCTGGAACCATTCCTGCAAGCGCATGGGCGGCCGCGACACACATAGCCGGAGTGATGCGTCGCAAGCGCCCCTCAAGAACACCCTTAAAAATCCCTGGGAAGACCAACACGTTGTTTACTTGATTGGGAAAGTCAGACCGTCCTGTGGCAATGATGTGCGCTCCAGCTGAACGTGCGTCATCAGGAACGATATCCGGATCAGGATTGGACATGGCAAAAATAATCGGAAGCGGAGCCATACGCCGAATCATCTCCTGCGTGAGCGACCCTCCAGCCCCGCTGACACCAATAAACACATCAGCCCCATCCAAAGCATCCGCAAGCGTTCCTCCTTTCCCTGATGGATTGATACGAGCAGCAAGCTCTTCTTTGTACGTGTTCATCCCTTCTCGACCCGGCTCGATAATCCCCTTTGAGTCGACCATGGCGAGCTTCGTCATACCGGCCTCAAACAGCAAATGAGTCACACCCATCCCAGCGGCTCCCGCCCCAGAAATGACAACTGACACATCCTCGAGTTGTTTTCCAGCGACTTTCAACGCGTTCAGAAGCCCCGCGAGCACAACGATCGCCGTACCGTGTTGATCATCGTGCATGACGGGAATGTCCAGCTCCTCAATCAGCCGGCGTTCAATCTCAAAGCAAGCCGGCGCCGCGATGTCCTCCAGGTTGATCCCACCGAATCCCGGTGCGATCCGTTTTACCGTTTCAACGATCTCGTCGACATCTTGCGTAGCTAAACAAATGGGAAACGCATCCACTCCGGCAAATCGTTTAAACAGTGCCGCCTTGCCTTCCATAACCGGGAGCCCTGCCTCTGGTCCGATGTTGCCCAAACCCAACACGGCCGATCCATCTGTGACAACGGCAACGGTATGACCCTTAATCGTGAGGTCCCAGGCAAGTTCCTTGTTTACCGCAATCGCTCGGCACGGCTCGGCAACACCTGGTGTGTAAACGGTCGAGAGATCATCACGATTCTCAATCTGGACCACGGACTCGACAGATAATTTCCCATGACAACGTTTGTGTAGTTCTAATGACGCTTCATCGTAATTCATAGGTCTTCAATATCTCGTAAAAAACTGGTGGGCATGGATTTCTGGACTCGCTCACCCAGATCATTCAACACAATCGTTGGACTATCGTCCCACTCACGGTCAGAGAATGAACCGTGCGCTGGAGCAGATACGGCGGCCTTGAGCTTCACTTCTTCAAGAAGTCCCTCGGGAAGTTCCTGCAGGAACATCGATGGCTGGCTTAGCGTCAGTGTATCGTAGCCACTGGTGATCGGGTAGGTGAAGTAGAGTTCCTTGCGAGCACGTGTCGTCGCGACGTAAAAAAGACGACGTTCTTCCTGCAGTCCTCCATCTTCGTCGAGCGCCGCACCGATGGGAAACTTCCCATCCACAAGGTGCATGACAAACACCGCGTCCCACTCCAGACCTTTTGCTTGATGAATGGTTGAGAGAATCATTTTTTCTTCGTCTTCCACACCACCTTCTTCTCGGATCGCTCCGTACTCCCCGGTCAGAGAGACTTCATCAAGGAATGTTTGGAGACTTGTGTACCCTTCCGCAAAAAGAGCGAATTGTTCGAGATCTTCAAGTCGATCCATGAAGTCCGGATACTCCGCTTCAAGATAATCACGATAATCTCCAGCGATGACGTCCCGAATGAGCTCGGAAGGTTGTTCCTCGCACGACATCTTCTCGAGGGTCTTGCGCAGTCCATCCCATCCAGTCATCGCCCGTTTGGGGATTTTGGGTTGTCCGTTTACGATCGCTACAAGAGAATCAAAACCCTTAAGCTGAGAAGCCATGGTCTCCGCGCTCGTGAGTCCCACCCCATTCAAGAGACCGAGGATTCGCATCCAAGCCACCTCGTCCTTTGGATTTTGTCGAACCCGCAGGTGCGACACAATATCTTTAACGTGTGCGCGCTCAAAAAACTTCAACCCCCCACGATACTCATAGGGGATGTCGCGCTTCATCAGCTCAAACTCGAGCGTCTGAGAATGAAACGCTGCGCGGAACAACACAGCCATCTCTGAGAGTGACATTCCTTCTTCACGCAGTGCAAGAATCTTCTGGGCAATGAATTGCGCTTCTTGAGTCGCATTGCTCGCAGGCACAAGAGATGGTCGCTCAAGTGGCTCGCGTACCGCCGTGAGCACTTTTTGAAACTGGTCCTTATTTTGTGAAATCGAAGAATTGGCAACGGCAAGAATCTGCGGAGACGACCGGTAGTTCGTGGTGAGTCGAAAAACTTTTGTATCGTGATATGTCTGCGGGAATCCGAGGATATTGCGGATCTCAGCGGCGCGGAACGAGTAGATGGACTGGGCGTCGTCCCCTACAACCAAGATGTTCCCATGCTCGCTTGCAAGGTTGCGGACGATCTGCGCTTGAACGACGTTTGTGTCCTGATACTCATCAACAAGAATGTACTCAAATTGATGCGCGAGCTTCTGACGCACACCTTCGTGATGGAACAGGAGTTCCCGAAATTTGAGCAAGAGGTCATCAAAGTCCATCGCATCCGCTTGGCGCTTGCGGTCGGCATAGAGCTCAGCAATCCGTTCAATCACGGGAGTAAGCTCCATGAAGCTTGGATACTTTGATTCGATCACGTCACTCATGACACGTCCTGAATTCTGCACGTAGCTGATGATCGCATGAAGTTTGCTTGGCGATGGGAATCGACGTGATGTGGTATCGATACTGAGGGCTTTGATACACACTTTGATGAGTGCCTTTGCATCTTCTTGATCGAGAATAGTGAAGTTACTGCTGTAGCCTAGTTGGGATCCGTAAATGCGTAAGAGTCGATTGGCAATCGAGTGAAATGTTCCACCCCAAAGGCCAGTCGGATATCGACCCAACAATCCCTCCACCCGCGATAGCATCTCCTTGGACGCCTTGTTGGTGAAGGTGACGAGCAAAATATTCTCTGGCGAGACGCCACGCTCAAGCAAATACGCCACGCGATAGGTAATAGTCCTTGTCTTACCCGACCCCGCACCCGCCAACACTAAACACGCCCCATCGCCGTTCAAGACGACATTCAACTGCTCAGGATTGAGCTCTTTTCGATAGTCAATGGAAGCCTTCGAGAGATCAAAATCATCGTGAAGGACAAACTCTTTCATAGATCGATAGACTCACTACATGTAGCCGGCATATTTTAGCACAAAGAAAAATCCGACCCTGGAGTGGAGTCGGGCGTTGGTCGGAATTCGACCGGAGTCAGAGTGGTTCGACAGCCTTATCGAGTTCCTCCTTCATTGTCTTGAGGTCAGGGCCACCTTGCGCGATCACACGCATGAGGTGGGCCCCCGCCAGATGAACATGCGGGACCACTCGCTGGAGAACGGGACCCTTGAACCCGTCCTCGAGACGCCTGTTCGTAATTGGCTCTGGGCTAACCAGAATTCTGTGCACCGTCCGCAACTCGTCGCGCCACATAAGCTGGCGCGAAGGTTGGAGTTGATCGCCTCGGTCCTCGAGGATCCCGAGTTGGAGCAGGACTTCCTGTAGCCGCCAGTGGCATTCCTGCTGAAGCATAGAGCGGTAGACCGTGCCGATTCTCTCCTTGACCAGCTGGATCCTGTCGCCATTGCGACTACTGGCCGCGTCGCGCAGGAGCTCAGCAGCGGCACCGAGGTCCTCAGCGCTCCGCTGAAGGGATCGTGAGATTGGTCGACTGACGATCATACTCAAGCGAGTCACCTCCTGCGCGAGCCGGTCGGCTTCTTGTCGTACCAATCTGGCCGTACGGCTCGGGGTGGCATCAAGCCACTCGTCCCGTAGTCGATCCTGCTGAGAACGCGACACGCCTCTTACGATCTCGTGCAGGCGGTCGATGTAGTGCTCAAGCACGACCTCGCGGAAGGACATGCGTCGACCGATTCCACGTACCGCTTGAATGCGCCTAGCAATCTCTCTCTCACCCGCGAAGCAAATGAGCGGAATGCGCCCAGGGTTGAATTGCCCACGGGTGTCGATGAGCGTTCCAGCCTGCCGTGTCCGTGCTTGTGCACGACGTTTGGTCGGATCGATGGGGTGTCCGTAGCGGGCGGCCGCTCGTACTGCAATGAGCACGAAGGCCTCACGGCCCGCCTCATCCACCTTGTGCAGTTCCCAGGAAGTCCGCACCAATTCATCGAGCGTGCCGACAAGCTCCTTGCTCGCTGGAATCTCACGCGAACAATAACGATGATCCGCGTGCCCCACGCCTCGTCGTGCCTTGAAGACGCCATCGAAGGAGATGAAGCACTGACTGATCTCATCCTCGATCTTGCCACCGTTGAGCCTCTCGCTCACCTTGAGATTGCGACTCAGGATGGACCCTGGTCGCAACTCGCGCGTCTCAGTGGCCATGGCGTGGCAATCGGCCGGCACTTCGTAGAGGCAGTGCGGAACAAGCTCGATGAGCTTCGCTCCGTGCAGGACGAGAGGTTCGGGCTTGGCCTCCCCCTTCTTGCTCCGTCGGCGGGTACGCAACACCGTAAGGTCGCGCGTGACGTAGTTGGGATCTTGCGGATCCGGCCAACGGAAGGCGAACAGATTGGACATCGAAAAACCCTCCGGGATGAATGTTCACCGGAGGGCCAAATTACGGGAAATGATTCTGGATGTCAATGCACTACTTAAAATACTGATACTTGTTCGCCACGTGTTGATCGAATGTTTGAGCGTAGATGACCTCCCCTTCATCGGTTGTGAGAAAGTAGAGATAGTCAGAATCCGTTGGATTCAGGACGGCCAAAATCGCATGCATCCCAGGATTCGCTATCGGTCCAGGTGGAAGGCCAAGGTTCTGATACGTATTGTAGAGCGAATCAACACGACTATCCTCAAGACTCACTGCGGGATCATCTTTCCCAGTCACATAATTGACGGTCGAGTCCGCCTGTAGGGCCATCCCGATCTTCATGCGTGTGTAAAAAATCCCGGCGACAAGCTTCATGTCCTCTGGTGAACGGACTTCCCGCTCGACAATAGAAGCAAGGGTGAGCATTTCATGAAATGTAAGCCCACCTTCAAAGACAAGATTCCGAGGAATGGTGATGTCATTTTCAGCGAGTCGGCGTTTGAGAGTGAGAACCATCGTTTCGGCAACCGTTGCGGCCGAAGCATCCGCCCGGAAGCGATACGTATCAGGAAAAAGATATCCTTCAAGTCCTTGATCATTAGGGATGCCTATAAGAACCTCATCCTCTGTCAGAACTCGGCGCCCTTGTGCGTTGACAATCGACTCCCAGTCTGCCGATTCAATCTCTGGAAGCGCTTCAACAACCACTTCGCCGATCTGCGCCATGGTGTACCCCTCCGGAATCGTCACTTGTACCTCTTGCGCGGCTGCATATCCGAGTTCTCGCACAACGGCACGCACACTCATCCCGGGCTGCAATTCAAATGTGCCTGCTTGAAGGACGGCATCGGAAAGACGGATGTACACTTTGAAAAAGAATTTGCTCGTGATGATTCCTTCCTCCTCAAGCTGCCCTGCAATCGCATCAACAGATGTCCCCTCTTGGATAGATACTGTGACCGACGGGGCGTCCTTATCTGGTGAAATCAAATAGGTGTCAAACACATACGAACCGGACATGACAACACCGACAAGAATGGCGATGCCTAATATCAATCCCATGAATCGAATCATACCCGATCTTCAATTAAATCAAAGGTCTTCGCTGAAAGATAGAAGTTGACTTTGAACCTTTCAAAAAATCCTGATTGGCCAACAACTCCGTACTGGTTTATGCCGATGCTTGGAAGAAATCCTGCTTCAACGGAAATGTTCAAACCTCGAATGTGGAGATTAACTGGATGAATGAAGTATGGTTGTGGCTCGATTCCCAACCCCATGACAAATTGTTTCCTTCCTTTCGTGAGATCGAGTCCCAAAACCTCAGCAACGAACGAATGAAAAATACAAATATCCGCTCCTGAATCAACCAAGACTTGGTAGATCACGGAGCGGCCTTCATATTCGATCTCGACAGGAATGACCGGTCGAAGAATTCCTTGATCGTATTCTTTATACTGAAACCGTAAAAGGTCCGACATACGTCAAAAGTTTCTCGGGCATTTGTGCCAATATGGGTTTCTCTTTTCCAGATGCCTGGGCTGCTGTAAGCGCCTCGAGCGGAGTCTTTCCACTGGCAATAACAGTCAATTCGTCATCGTCTAGTGCAACCCACATGCCCCGATATTCTTTATATATTTCTTTCCAGTCGATGGCTTTCATACAAAGATACTGTAACAAGGGTACGAGTAGCCGTCCACTCAAGATCAATCCTTCGGTTTTTCCCCATCAAGATACAAACACCCTTCAGGACCGACCGTCGCGTCATGCATGGCTCCCGCTGGGAAGACAAGCTCGTCCCCCTCACGAAGCACATATTGCTTACCAGCCATATTCACTTCGATACTCCCCCGCAAAATGACGATCAACTGTTCACCTGGGTGGTTGTGCTCGGGGAAATGGTCGCCTGGTTTGTCGTCATACTCGTTGAGTATCGTGTAGCCAGCCGACTTCATTCTTTCTAGAATCTGTTCCTTATGTTCCTTCATATTATTTCCCGTGACACTCAATGTATTTAGAACCTGATCCACAAAAACAATCTCGTGTCTCACGATCTTCAGCCGTGAGCCAGGAACTTGATTGCACTTTGCCACCCTTTCCGACTCCGTACACGATTTCAATCCCCAATTCCGAACACAGTCGAGCTTCGGGATTTTGGGACGAGCTTGGATCAAGAGCATCTTTCAAGTCTCGATCCCCACCTTGAGCGAAAATATGTGGACGAATTTCACGAAGCTCACGACACACGCTTCGGTCATCGAAGTCAGGTTCATGTGATGTGAATACCACCCGCGTGACCCCCTTGAGGGCCTCAATAATTTCACGGCGCTGATCCGCAGGCATGAACACAAAGCCCTTCTTCTTCATGAGCCAATTGTCGTTATTGATAATGACAACAAGCTCATCCCCAAGCGCCGCTGCTTCCTGAATGAGTCGAACATGCCCGACGTGAATCGGGTCAAAACCTCCGGAAACGCAAACAATTTTTTTAGTCATATCCAAGTGCCACCATGATAATCGCGATCGCATACGGTGTCACGCCAAATCCCACCATTGCCCCAACAAGAATATCAGAAAAGAAGTGGAGTCCAGCCGCGACACGACCAAGAGCTACCACAATGGCGGCGCCGAGCATGTAGGGCAAGATACTTGGAAAAAATAGGAAACACATCGCTGCCATGGAAAACGCAAATGTCGCGTGAGCGCTGGGGAACGAAGCGGTGCGGACGAATGGCGCAATGAGCGGTTTCTCGTGGAGCTCCTCGAATGGTCTCTGTCGGTTTACGAATTTTGACAACAACATGGTCACTCCCCAGGCTGGTAATAAAAAGACGAGAAGGAGAATAGTGTATCTATCGATGGTAAATGCGTATGTCTCTTTATTCCAGGCGGTCGCGGCAAGAAGCACGCCCAACATCATCCACACAATGTGCGTTCCAGCGAGAATCGCCAAATGCCTTCCGATCCAATGGGACCGTGCGAGATTGAAAAAACCGTGAGAAAGTTTGTGGTCTATATTCATATCGCTTTGTGACGAAGTTCCTCAAGAAATTTCTCGCGACGTTTTACATCGTCAAGAATCCCTTGAGCATTATTTGGTGGAGTGAGGTTTTTGTTCTTCAGGGCGCAGTGGTCCGCAACCGGACAGGCCCAACAACGAGGTGTTGAAATGCAGATGTAGCGGCCGTGTTTGACGAAGACTTGATTGACCGTATGCATCATCTTATCAGGAACCATGTTGAGAAGCAGCTCCTCTGTTTTTTGTGGCGTCTTTGTTTTTACCCAGCCGAGTCGATTCGTCACGCGATGCACATGTGTGTCCACCGCAATCGCTGGCGTCTCGAAACTTGCCACGAGAACAACACTTGCCGTCTTGCGACCGACTCCCGCAAGGCTCACGAGTTCATCCATCGTTTGTGGAACCTTTCCACCTTTCCACCTTACCACCTGTTCCGCCATTCTCTTGAGGTTCTTCGCCTTCTGCCGATACATCCCGATAGTGTTGATCTTCCCTTCAATCTGTTTCGTCGTAGCAACAGCAAGTTCCTTCACCGTCGGAAACGCCTTGAAAAATCCCGGCATGAGCTTCAACACCTGCTCATCCCGCGTACGGGCCGACAACATCACCCCAACCAAATTTTGATACGGGTTCCCAATCTCCATCGCCCCAGGATTAGGCCAACGCTTTTTGAGGATTTTCAAAATCTTTACGATTTCAATAGGTCGTATTGGACTCATAGGCTCTATAGCAATGCCTGTCCAGTCATTTCCGTCGGCTGGTCGATCCCCATCACTGCGAGAATCGTTGGAGCAACGTCCGCGAGCATTCCCACCGGAGACATCAGAGACAAATCTCCTTCGGGGACCTCTCCGGCAATCGACGGGTGACCCTCATACTGTTTCCCAATGATCAAAAACGGGACCGGATTGGTTGCGTGTTCTTTATACATTTCTCCTGTACGCAAATTCTTCATTTCCTCCGCGTTCCCGTGGTCGGCGGTAATAAACACATGTCCTTCGCGTACGAGTGTCTCTTCTACGATCTTTCCCAAACAGGCGTCGACCACCTCCACCGCTTTGATGCCAGCCTCCAAATCTCCCGTATGCCCAACCATGTCGGGGTTTGCAAAATTCATCACGATAAAATCGAATCGATTCTCTCGCATCTCTTTCACAACCCGCTCCGTAATTTGATAGGCGCTCATCTCGGGTTGCTCGTTATAAGCCGCAACTTTTGGGCTTGGAATGATCACGCGGTCCTCCCCAGGAAATGGCTCTTCCCTTGTCCCATTGAGGAAAAAGGTGACATGCGCGTATTTTTCTGTTTCTGCAATGTGTAGCTGGGTAAGTCCACGCTCGGACAGAATTTGTGCAAGTGTCTTCTCGATGACCTCTGGCGGAAAGGCAACTTCAACGGGAAGTCCTTTCTCGTACTCGGCCATGGTCACAGGAAACAGGTTGACAACAGCTTTTCGTTGAAACCCGTCAAACCCTGGTAACACAAAGGCCTCTGTGAGTTCGCGCATGCGATCAGGACGAAAATTGAAAAAGATAACGGCATCGTTGTCCTGTACCAGTCCGACCGGTTCGTCGTTTTCCGTGATCACCGTGGGTTCAAACTCCTCGTCATACACTTCATTTTGATACGAGGCCTTAATCGCTTCAACAGGATCAGTCGCCTGTACACCTTTGCCTGCAGCCATCACTTCATACGCATGTTGAATACGATCCCAACGCGTGTCTCGATCCATCGCGTAATATCGACCAGAAAGTGAGGCGATTTTTCCAATCCCAATCTGAGCGATTTTTTCTTGCAAGGTGGTAATGAAATCGATCCCGGCATTTTGAATCGTATCGCGACCATCAAGAATCGCCTGGACAAATACGTCTTTCAATCCCGCCTTTTTTGCGGCCTCAAGGAGGGCATGACAATGCGTGTCCATCGAGTGCACACGACCCTGGCTCACCATTCCAATCAGATGAAGTCGGCTCCCCTGTTGCTTCACGTGTTCAAATGCATGAGCGAACGCTTCGTTGGTGTTGAACTCACCGACATCGACGGCTCGATTAATTCGCGGGAATGTCTGGTAATACACGCGACCCGCACCAATCCCCAAGTGCCCGACTTCCGAGTTTCCCATTTCCCCCCAAGACAACCCTACTTCCTCGCCAGAAGCACGCAAGGTCATGGTTGGATACGTACGAATGAAACGGTCGAAATTTGGTGTATGCGCCCGCGTGATGGCATTTCCATCCCCATCCGGCGCCACACCCCACCCATCGATCACGATCAACACGGTTGGTTTTTTGATTTGGTCTGGCATAGGTGTTTTTAAACGTCCATCACATCTTTCCTTCGGAGTCGAGTCAAAAGCGGTTCACAGATTCGCTGAAACTCATAAAAAAGCGTCTTTGGATCTTTTGGATACTGTTCAAAAACATTGTGCAACAACAAAAGATATTTTGGATCAGGCTGATCCTGACTTGATTCAAAGGCTTCGTCTAATCCCTCCTTCAGTCCCTTCCCTTTGCCTGAACGCCTAAACGCCGTCTCTTTCAAGTAGAGAATAATGATGCTCTCATAGGTCCGACGAACACTCTCAAAATCTTCGTGGTTGAAATTATCTAAAAGTTCATCGAGGTGTCGTTTCATTTCTTCTGGATGTTCATATTGACCATCCTTGAGCACCTCAATAAGCTCACGGGCTGAATCAGGGCTCAACAAAGAAACAAATAGTGGGCGCCCTCCGAAAATTCGAGCCCAGACCAAGGCTGGGAACTCGTCTTTAATGACCTCAGGGTTCGTATATCCTTCTTCAGGGGTGACTTTTAAAAAGAAGGGGGTTAGGTCGCGCCCATTACTTCTGTCGTAGGCAGTAATGACATGCGCTGGATCATGAAAATCAATAAATCCAAATCGCTCCTCTGGTTCAAATAGATGCTGAGCGGCTTCGGCCTTTGTCACAGCACCGGCTCCTGGTCGACGTAAAGCCGCATTCACTAAACGTTTCGCAACATGGTCGCGGAACAATTCAACATCTCTTCTCTCCTCAGGTGTTAATCTCTGTCCTTCTAACAAAAAGAAGTTCTCCAGAGACTCAGTTGAAATCTCACCTGACCCGAAAATCTCACGAGATTTTCGACGAATCCCTTCCCGTAGCTTGTCATCTCGATAAAACGATGGTTGTTCTGGCATAGATTCACGAAAAAAATAGCTCTTGTGCGAGTCCGCTCAACACCCGTTCTCGCTGCGCTGGGCGAAACACCTTCTTCACCACATCAACATACGGAGTGACCTGATTGAGATAGGTGTGCTCCCCGGCGTAATCGGTGCCGAACATCGTCTTCCCGCGAACGTCTGGAAAATAGGTGAACGCACGCTTCAGGTCGGCAATGAACTGATCTCGCAAGGCTCGAACATCACTTGCCCTATCCAATGTGACAACCGTCGCTGAAATATCTGTGTACACATTTTTATTCTTCGCGACAATATTCGCCGTCTCCAGCAGATACGGAAACCCAAAATGCGCGATCACGATCGGACAATCCGGGTGACGGACGGCAAGCTCATCGATATGGATTGGATGTGAGTACTGAAGCTGGGCCGTTCCCTTGGGGTCATACACATCTCCACCATGGATCACCAGAGGCTTCTTGAATTTCGCACACAGAGACACAATCGGGTCAACACGCGTATCTGTGACGTAGAACGGTTGATAGCCTGGATACAGTTTCACGCCGACAATTTCTCCGGCCTGAAATTGTGATTCGATCGCGTTCACTTGTGGCTCTAAGGGGCCCAGGAAATCTACGCTCGCAATCACAGACACGTTGGGCTTAGACTTCGCAAAGGCAATCAGTTCACCAATCGTTAGCGCGTATCCGTCTTCCTTCGTTAAATCCCAAGCATGGATCGTAATAATCCGATCCACATGCGAACCTCCGCGCGTACGATACGTAGCCAGCTGTTCGTCGTTAAAAATGTGTGTGTGACAGTCGATTATCATATCAAGAAACTTCCTCCTCAATCTCCATGAGTCGATTATATTTTGCGAGACGTTCGGAACGCGATAAGGAACCGGTCTTGATGTAATCGGCGTTCACCGCGACCGCGAGGTCGGCGATCGTGGTGTCTTCTGTCTCGCCGGAACGATGGGAGACATTAATCTTCCAGCCATATTGCTTGGCGAGCATGATGGCATCGATCGACTCAGAAAGCGTTCCAATCTGATTCACTTTAATAAGAATGGCATTCCCCGCCTTGAGCTCAATCGCTTTGGCAAGACGACTCACATTGGTCACAAGGAAATCATCACCAACCAGCGCTACTTTTTTTCCGAGCCGCTTTGTCAGCTCGATCCATCCATCCCAATCGTCTTGATCGAGTCCATCTTCAAGACTGATGATGGGATACTTCTTGAGCCACTTCTTCCACATCGCAATCATCTGTGCACTCGTGAGTGTCTTTCCCTCGACTTTGAGATGGTAGTGTTTCGTCTTGTCATCATAGAGTTCCGATACAGCCGGATCCATGGCAAGAAAGACATCTTTGCCTGCCTTGTATCCGGCGTTCTTGATAGCAGACAGGATGAGCTTGAACGCCTCTTCATTGGTCTTAAGCGGTACCGCGTATCCACCCTCATCGCCTTTCAACGTCGAATACCCTTTCTTCTTGAGCAACGTCCCGAGCTCGTGAAAAATTTCCGCGCCGGCTCGGACACGCTCTTTGAACTTAGTCTGCTTAGGCACAATCATAAACTCCTGAAAGTCCAGAATCCACCCCGCATGAGCCCCGCCGTTTAACACGTTCATGGTAGGGACAGGTAGACGGTAGGCCGTCAACGGGAGACTGAAAACCCACCGAATGTACTCGTACAGAGGCATCTTCCTCGTTCGGGCTCCCGCATGGGCACACGCAAGACTCACACCCAGGATGGCATTTGCGCCGAGCTTTGACTTATTCATCGTCCCATCAAGTTCCATCATCATCGCATCGATGTCACGCTGGTGCGTCACATTCATACCGATCAATTTGGGAGCGATTACCTTGTGTACGTTTGCCATCGCCTTAAGCACTCCCTTGCCGTGATAGCGCTTTGAATTCCCATCGCGCAATTCGAGTGCTTCGTGGTCCCCGGTAGAAGCACCGCTAGGAACAGACGCGCAACCTGATGTTCCGTCTTTGAGGAGCACGGTGACATTCAATGTCGGATTTCCTCGAGAGTCGAGAATCTCATGAGCATGAATCGATTCAATATTCATAGACTAGGTTGAAAGGGCGTCAACGCCCGGTAATGATTTTCCAGAAAGAAATTCGAGTAACGCTCCTCCTCCTGTCGAAAGCAGCGTGAACTTGTCTGCAAGCTTCAAAGACTCGATCACCGGCAGTGTATCCCCTCCGCCGACAATCGTCGTAACTTTGCCGGTAAGACCAGCAATGACATGAGCGACCTCTCGTGTTCCGTCACAAAACTCTTCGATCTCACAGTATCCCAGAGGTCCATTCCACAAAATTGTTTTGCTTGTTTCAAGCGCAAGAGCAAACACCTTACGGGTTGCGGGTCCAATATCGATGATCCGATCGTTTGACCCAATCTTGTCCACTCGCCTCACCTCCCGCTTGGCATCCCTCCGAAGCGATCGGACGCAGACAACATCGGTGGGAAGCAAGATTCTCTTTGCGTATTTTTTCAACAACCGTTTCGCGGAATCAACGGACTCCTCCTCATACACAGACTTCCCTACGCTTTTTCCGCTGGCAACGAGAAACACGTTCGCGAGTGCGCCTCCAACCACCAACTGGTCAAGTTGAGGCAAGAATCGTTCAATGATCGGAAGCTTCGTGGACATTTTGAGACCACCCAGGACAAGCACAAAAGGACGCTTCACCCGCTCTTCGAGTTTGTTCAACACGCTGACTTCTGTGGCAAGAAGCGGCCCCGCGTAGGAAGGGAGAAAACCCGTGATAGCATCCACGCTGGCGTGCGCTCGGTGGGAAACAGCAAATGCATCATTCACATACAGGTCCCCAAACTTCGCAAGTGCTTCTGCAAACGAAGGGGCGTTCTCCTCCTCTCGTCTATCGAATCGAAGATTCTCAAGCATCAACACATCCCCATCATGCATTCGAGAGATAAACTTCTCGACATCCTTCCCAACAACCGAGCGAGTCACCTCCACTTTAGCCCCGAGTAGACTCGACAATCGCTTGGCCACGGGCTTCACACTGTACGCCGAAATGCGACGACCGTTTGGTCGCCCCAGATGAGTCATCACAATGACTTTTGCCCCACGCTGAGAGAGCCAGTTAATATCCACGGCAGAACGCGCGATTCGTCCATGGGGTCCATCAATTGCTCTCCCCTTCTCAATCGGAACATTTCCGTCGATCCGAATCAGAACTCGTTTCCCCTTAAGGTTCATCGATTGTCCGAGCTTCCGAAACTTCATAGGCTATCCGAAAAATAAGCGGACCCATTTGGACTGATGCTCAAGACGGCGCTCCACCAAGGCATCGAGTCCCCAGACATGTCCAAAGCCACCGACCAGAAAGAAAAACAACACGACCATGAGAGTAATATGTTGATCGATGAGCCCGTATGCCGTATTGCCTACAAAATCAGAAACGTAATACAGAAGCATGAGAATGATTCCTAAAGCCGAAGCGGTTCGTACAAGCAGACCAAGAATCAAGGCGACACCCAAAAGCGTGAGTCCCCACATATTCAGAACATCGACGAATCCACTTCCTGCCAGGCCCTGAAACCAGCTGGCAAATGGTCCTGTGGCGTTTTGTAAATAGCCAGCCGCGCTCCACCCTTCCATCGTCAGTTTTGACCAGCCGGCATAAAAGAACAACAGGCCTGTGGTCAAGCGCAACGCAACAACACCAATAGGAACGAGCCCTTGATACGATCCTGAGGCAAATGCATCAAACGCGGTGGATTTTCTCATATCAAAGTTTTCCCACGTGCACGGCCATATCGACGAGCCGTTGGGTGTATCCCCACTCGTTGTCGTACCAGGCAAGCACTTTGACAAGGTCCCCGTCAACAACTCGTGTGAGATCGAGATCCACAACGGATCCAAACGGTGAACCGATGAAGTCGGTCGATACCAACGGTTCGTTGGTCACACCAAGAATCCCCTTCCATCGGGCAGATTTCGCCGCGGTCTTGAATATCGTATTGATCTCTTCGACCGTCGTGTTGCGTTTCATCAAAAACGTGAAATCCGTGAGAGACACATTCAAGGACGGCACACGCACGGAGATGCCATCAAATTTATCCTTCAGGCTCGTGACAACCGTTGTCGTGGCTTTGGCTGCCCCTGTGGAGGTCGGAATCATGTTCACCATCGCGCTGCGGCCAATACGCAAATCGTCTTTCTTGCTAGGAATCCCGTCGACGAGATTCTCGCTGGCTGTCACAGAATGAATGGTAGTGAGCATGGCCTTTTTCACCCCGATGGCGTCCTCAAGAATTTGTGCGACAGGCGCCGCGGAATTGGTCGTACACGACGCATTGTTCACGATGTCGTCGGACTTTTTACACTTCCCGTGATTGACCCCCATGAGGAATGTCGGCGTGTCCTCCGATGGAGCGGAGATCACAACTTTCTTGGCCCCGGCCACAATATGCTTGCGTGCGTCGACATCCTTCCGGAAAAATCCCGTCGATTCAATCACGACATCCACCTTGAGCTCCTTCCACGGCAAGAGCGCTGGATCCTTCTGTGCGTAGACAGGAATTTTCACACCATCGACTTCTAAAAAGTCTTTGCCTGCCTTTACTGCTGAACTCCAGGTGCGGAAGACGGAGTCATGTTTCAACAGATAGGCGAGGGTCGCGGGGTCCGTCAGATCATTGATTGCAACGACCTGGACGCCTTTGCGAGAAGTCATCGCACGGAGGGTTGTTCGGCCTATGCGGCCAAAACCATTGATAGCAATTCGAATCATAGGAAAAATGATAGAGATCAATGCGGGCATTTTATCACAAATCAAAAAACAGGGTCGAACCCTGCTTATTTGAGGTGGAACACCCGAAACCGTTTGATCTTGGGAGTGAGTAACCCCCACACCCAATGGCAACATGAGCATGAGATGTAAGATCGACATAAAACGAATCACGATGATATGCTGAGATTACCTATTTACAATGCGCATCGTATGGGATCAACAACATCCGCGACCGTAAAATCTTTTCTCTTGTGTGTCCTCTTCGTCACGTTTGGATGGCTCCTTTGGTCCCAACAAACACAGGCAACGGAAACGCCTATCTATGGAACGTTAGTGAAAGCAGATGCCTTTCCTGCTGTGTATTACTACGGCTCTGACGGAAAGCGCTATGTCTTTCCAAATGAGAAAACCTACTTCTCTTGGTATGCCGATTTCAGCACCGTGAAAACCGTAAGCGAGGATGATCTAGGCGACATGGCTATTGGAGGAAATGTCACATATCGACCTGGTTCGCGCATGATCAAGATCCAATCCAATCCCAAAGTCTACGCCGTGGACCAGAGCGGCGTCCTTCACGGGGTCCCAAGCGAAGAGGTAGCAGAACAAATGTACGGAGAAAACTGGGCCACACACATCGATGACATTTCTGATGCATTTTGGTCGAACTATGAAGTTGGGGAAAATCTTGAAGACACTGACTACTCTCCTGGGATTGCCCTCGCAGAAACCCGAACCATCGGAGAGGACAAAGGTCTGAGCGGACCAAGCCGTGATGTAGAGCTCACGGCCATCCCATTGGGAGACGACCGTGTGAGTACATCGCCTGAACGTGGATCCGTGATGGAATGTCACTCCTCCTCGGGCGGACCAGGGGCATCTGATGACGCTCCTTGGATTACTGGCGATACATGGGACGCAACCACAAAATTCCTCGTTGATGGATCCGTGTGGTGGGAAGACGCCTACATGATCTTAACAACGCTCTCGGGAGAACGAACAACAGAAAGCCTTGCGCTGCCAACACTCCATCCAACCGGAACCTACCCCGTCTCCTCAAGCGATGACGCCTACACCATCGACCGCAATCCCAACAGCATCAGCAAACATGAAATTAGACTCTCGCTCCCTCAGCATCCCGAGCTTGCCGATGAGCCAACCTGCGTCCAGGGAGAGGTCGGCATTGCCGTGACCGGCGTGCCCATTTTCAGTGCCACAGATGCTCAGGGTCGTGACGCTGTCGCGCATGAAGTACAGGACGCCTGTGGAGGACATCCACAGGAGGCTGGGGAGTATCACTACCACGGCGGGAGCGCGTGCTTTGCCAATGGCGATTCCGAACTCTTTGGCTACGCGTTTGACGGGTTCGGTATTTTCTCCAACCTCGAAGAGGGTGTATACCTCACCAATGATGATCTGGATGAATGCCATGGCCACACGCACGAAATCACCTGGGATGAAGAAACAGAAGATATCTATCACTACCACGTGACAGAAGAGTTTCCTTTCACGGTCGGCTGCTTCATGGGTGAGCCCGCCTTCACCGGACGCACCGCGAGTAACTAAAAAACAGGGGTTACCCTGTTTTTTATATTAAATGTTGAATCGAGCAAATCGACGAATCTGCATGTTCTCTCCAAGGCTCGCGATCTTACTTTTCACAAAGTCCTCGATGGTCATGTCCTCATCCTTGATGAAGGCCTGTTCCATCAGCACGATCTCGGAATACCACTTGTTGAGCTTCCCTTCAACGATCTTCGCAATCACGTCAGCCGGCTTTCCGACACCTTCCATCTCTGCCGTATAAATCGCTTGCTCTTTTTCGACGAGCTCAAGTGGCACATCCGCACGCGTAAGGTACAACGGATCCAACGCGCTCACGTGCAGAGCAAGATCATGACAGAATTCAATGAAGGCTTCATTGCGTGCCACGAAATCCGTCTCACACAATACTTCCACCATGGCTCCCAGCTTTCCATTCGAATGAATGTAGGCATGCACACGGCCTTCATTGGTTTCACGATCGGCCTTCTTCGCCGCCTTCGCAATTCCCTTTTCGCGCAGGTACTGCGCTGCTTTCTCTAAATCACCAGCGGTTTCTTCCAAGGCTTTCTTGGCGTCCATCATGCCGGCTCCGGTCATGGAGCGCAGTTCCACAACCATTTTTGCATCGATACTCATACTTTTTCCTCTTCCTTCTTTACAACGGTTTGCGCACGCGTGTCCGCAGCTGTTTTAGCAGCGGTTGCCTTTCCATCCTTGATCGCGTCACAAGCAAGTTTGCAAACAAGTTCAATGGACTTCATCGCATCGTCATTCCCAGGGATCACTTTTGTGACTCCTCCTGGATTGACGTTGGTGTCACACAGAGCGATCACGGGAATCCCTGTCACACCTGCTTCCTGCACGGCCGTCTTTTCCGTTTTCACGTCGATGATGAAAACGGCATCTGGAATTCGTGTCAGGTTTTCAATCCCACCAAACTTCTCTTCCATCTCTTCAATCTCGCGACCAATCATGATCTGTTCTTTCTTGGTGTACTTCTTCAGCTCACCCTTGTCACGTTGGTCCTTAAGGGTCTTGAGGCGCTTCAATGTCTGTTTGATCTGTCCAAAGTTCGTCAGGGTTCCACCAAGCCAACGGTTTTGCACATATGGCATGCCGCAGGCCTCTGCATACTTCTGAATCGGAGCCTGAGCCTGAAGTTTGGTTCCCACAAACAAAATAACACCACCACGAGAGGCAATGCCTTTGAGGGACTCCAGAGCTGACTCCAAGTACTCTTGGGTCTTCTCAAGATCAATAATGTGAACACCCTGACGTGTGCCGAAGATGAACGGCTTCATCTTGGGGTGCCAGCGGCTGGTCGTGTGGCCGAAGTGCATGCCGGATTTCAGCATGTCGACCAATGAAGGCATATTTGCCATAAAGATTTCTCCTTTTACGTCGGTGGCGATTGCCAGGCCCACCTTCGCTCCTGGGAGCTTTGGCGGGAGGATCTGGATCATCGTGTTTCCACCTGATGGTTTAATTACGTGCGCGAGTATAAACAATCCTTTGATTTTCGTCAATCTTCAACGAATCATCATCGCGTCGCCAAAGGAGAAGAAACGGTAACGCTCGCGAATGGCTTCCTCATAAGCGGCCAGTATGTGTTCTCGGCCGGCGAAGGCACTGATGAGCACAAGGAGCGTTGACTTAGGGAGATGGAAGTTGGTGATGATCGCGTCGACGACACGGAAGTCGAAGCCGGGGGTGATGAAGAGGTTCACGTCGCCGGAGAAACCTGACTCTGGTAACAGACAATAACCACCCCTAACCCCTCCTTGAAAAGGAGGGGGATCAAACAGAGCATTGACGCCCTCAAGGGTGCGAACGGTGGTCGTTCCTACCGCGATCACGCGACGGCCCTCTTGTTTAGCCTGATTGATCGCCTGTGCCGTCATCGAGTCAATCGTGACAAACTCACTGTGCATCTCGTGTTCTTCGATCGTTTCACTCTTCATTGGCCGGAACGTGCCCAAACCAACGTGAAGCGTGACGTATTGAATCTCAACACCTTTCGCACGAATGCTCTCAAGAAGTTCCTTAGTAAAATGAAATCCAGCTGTAGGTGCGGCAACGGAGCCGGTCTGCGAAGCATAGACCGTTTGGTATTGATCGAGCCGCACAGGCATCTCATGCACGTACGGCGGAATCGGAATCTGACCATGGGCGTTGGCGTAATCAATGAGTTGTTGGTCGGATACATCAAACGCGACACAGACGACATCGGACTTGGTGAGGACTCGACCCGTAATTCCGTTCAAAACAATCGTGTCACCAACGTTCACGTGGCGGCCTGGCTTCACGAGCACGTCCCACCGAGCTGAGCTCGGTTGATCTTGCAATGGGCGACGCTCAGCGTCGCCGAGTGTCAATCGTTTGTTGCTCAGCGAAGGTCGAGCTGAGCTCGATGTTCCATCTCGTGGACGAAGAAGAAATAATTCGATTGCCTTATCCGCCACGCTTGCCTCCAATCGAGCACGAAATACTTTGGTATTGTTCATGACCAGCACGTCACCCGAGCGCAACGCACCCATGATATTGTAGAACCGCTTGTGCTCCCACTCCCCTGTTACCCGATCAATCACCATCAACCGCGAGTGGTCTCGCGGTTCCACGGAATGCTGGGCGATCAATTCCTGCGGTAATTCGTAGTCAAAGTGAGATACGGGGGTCGGCATAGTGCCTCTATCATGCGTGAGCCTCGAAAGATTGACAAATACCAAGCCGATTGCTATTCTTTCGCCGACAAATAAAAAGCTGATCTTTGAAAAAGTTGATGAGATTTGCTTGAACGGGCTGGCTGTCACTGAAAACGTACTAAAACGTACGTTGAAATGACGCCAGGGCGCCCGTGAAAGCAAAGATCGCAACTTTTACAAAGATCTCTAAGCACGTATTAGAGCGTGCAACCACTATGAAGAAGGACATCCATCCAAAATATTCCACAGACGCCAAGATTACCTGTGCCTGCGGAACCGTGTACGAAATCGGTTCAACCAACCCAGAGATTCAGATTGAACTCTGTGCCGCCTGCCATCCGTTCTATACTGGAAAACAGAAGATTCTTGACACCGCTCGACGTGTAGAGAAGTTCCAGGAACGCGCTTCACAAAAAACGGAAGCAAAGACAGGAAAAAAGGTAAAGGCTCAAAAGCGCAGTGCTCAGAAGGTTGCCAAGCGCGAAGAAAAAGAAAAGTCAGAAGCCTAACATTGAACTCAAAAGCGTTCTTCGTATACAGTAGAAGAACGCTTTTTGTTTATGAATCTCATTGAACAACTCCGCTCCCGTCGGGAGCGCCTAAAAGAACTAGAAACGCAGCTGTCTTCCGCGGCGGTTCTTTCTGATCCCCAAAAAATTCGGGAAGTGAATGAAGCCTACGCGGCACAGCGTGATGTGATGGAGGTCGGTGAACGGTATGAAAAAGCGGTGCGTGACTTAGAAGGCGCTCGCGAAACCATCGCGACGACGAAGGACTACGAACTCATCGAACTGGCTCAGCAGGAAATCGCGGACATCGAATCGCGTCTTCCTGATCTTGAACAGGAACTCACGATTGCATTGATTCCACCCGATCCACTCGACAAAAAAAACGTCATCGTTGAAATCCGCGCCGGAGCAGGTGGTGATGAATCGACGTTATTCGCCGCGGAACTGTTACGGACCTACACCCTCTACGCGGAAACACATGGATGGAAGGTGGAACTCATCTCCGCGAACCGAAGTGATGTTGGGGGCTTTAAAGAAGTGATTATCGAGATCAAGGGACTCAACGCGTATAGTCGTCTGAAGTATGAATCTGGAGTGCATCGTGTACAGCGCGTTCCTGAAACAGAAAAAGCCGGACGTGTACATACCTCGACAATAACCGTAGCGATCATGCCGGAAGTGGAGGAAGTCGATGTAAAAATCAGACCGGAAGATCTTGACATCCAAGCAACCACATCACAGGGAGCGGGAGGACAAAGCGTAAATACCACCTACTCGGCCGTGCGTATTACGCACATTCCTACTGGCCTCATGGTCTATTGCCAAGAGGAACGATCGTTCAAACAAAACAAGGAACGGGCGTTGTCGATTATCCGCTCACGTGTATTCGCCCTTGAACAGGAACGATTGCGCAAAGAACGCGAGGAAGCACGACGCGGACAGGTAGGGACCGGAGATCGATCAGAAAAAATCCGTACCTATAACTTCCCACAGGATCGTCTGACCGACCACCGTATCAATCAAAACTTTCACAATCTTCCCACCATGATGAATGGAGGATTAGACGAAATGATCGAAGAACTCAAACGCGCGGAAATGAGCGAGCGTCTGAGTGAACTTGGATAATATGCAAGCCGTTATTTTGGCTGCAGGAAAAGGCGCACGTTTACGACCGATCACGAACGAAGTCCCAAAACCGTTGATTGATATCGGCGGCAAGACTCTCATCGAGCATGCGCTTGAATCTCTTCCAGATGTGATCGATGAGGTTTTTATCGTGGTGAATCATTTGCGTGAGCAGATTATTGATTCCATCGGTTCATCCTGGAACAACAAGCTGATGACATACGTCGTTCAGGAACCACTGAGTGGAACCGCTGGAGCGATCCATCTATTGCGCGCGCATCTCCACAACTCGTTCCTCGTGATCAACTCAGATGACCTTTACGAGAAGCAAGACCTCACACAGCTTGTAGCTCACCGATTCTCTCTTCTCTACTTCCCTACCTCTACGGAAAAACACGCGGGCGCCCTCTTCCAAGATGGTCGATTCACAGGTTTGGGTCCCTCGACCAACGCGGTATGCGGTGCGTATGTACTGGATCAGAAATTTTTTGATGTCGAACCGGTTGAAATTCAGGTCAGCGAGTATCGTGAGTACGGACTCCCCCAGACGCTCGCTGTTCTTGCTAAGAACCTCCCCATCATCGGCGTTGAAGCCACGCATTGGAAACAGGTTGGTACCCTGGAGGAGCTCGAATCGGCTCGGAAGCAGACCTAGGTAACCGATGGAGAATCTTCCGTGATAGGATAAATCGTAGGAAGTTATGACGATCATGGAAGCCCTTCAGTGGGCAAACAACAAACTGCGTAAGGCCGGCGTCGACTCCCCCATGCTCGACGCAGAAATTCTATTGGCCTTCTGTGTAAACGTCCCAAAAACGTGGCTATTTTCGCATTTTGCCGACACGCTCAAAACTCACCAGGAGGAGGCCTTTTTTCAATTCGTTAAACGACGAGAGGATCGAGAACCCGTCGCGTACCTGATCGGCAAAAAAGCCTTTTATGGTCGTGACTTTCTTGTTGATAGAAACGTTCTTATTCCACGACCAGAAACCGAAACCCTGATCGAACTCGCGATCACATATCTTGCCGATCGAGATCCTGAACGCACTCTCGTCGCTGATCTAGGCACCGGTTCCGGAGCCATCGCTGTGACACTCGCCGCTGAGACACAGCTTCCCGTCATCGCGGTGGATGTAGATGAGAACGCGGTCGAGATCGCGCGCAAGAATGCGAGCGTGCTCGTTCCTGAAACCGCCGTCGACTTCCAAGTCGGTAATCTTGCCGAACCCATCATTCGTATTTTTAAAACCATTCGTGGGCAGACAAACGTACAAACCTCATCGGTATATCCGTTCAAAACACTTGTGCTCACAGCCAATCTTCCTTACCTGTCCGAAGTACGGATGGATAATCTTCAAGCCGAAGTACGACACGAACCAGAACTCGCCCTGCGGGCTGGGGCTGACGGCCTAGACGCCTACTGGTCTCTCTTCCGCCAACTTCGCGACGACCGCAAAATTCTGCCACGCGAGCTCATCATCTTCATCGAGATCGATCCTGAGCAGCAACAAGCGGCCGAAAAACTAATCCTCCACAATTTCCCGAGTGCAACACTCAACGCGCATCAGGATTTACACGGAGATGTGCGGGTAATCGAAATTCACATTTAAAAAATCCGAGCTTCTCAGCCCGGATTTTTTTATTCGATTCTGATATCTTCCTCGCTCCCTACCACCTCGATCCACGTCGACCCGGCGTTCATCATGATCTCCGCACCTGTCACACGATCATAGAATTTTAGTCGTTCTGACTTGGATGGTTTCTTCCACGTTGCTTCGATCACACGGCCGTCCTGGAGCACATAGGCCTCCCCTTCACCGGTCGTACGAATCTCACGGCGTCCAACATTGTCGATAATCTCAATGTCTGTCATGACCACAGCAACGTTGTCAGCCATGATTCTCTCACCCGATTCGACGTTATGCGGTTCACCAAATTGGAGGCGCACATATCGTCCTGTTTCCCCATCGTACTCCCAGTCAACAACGTAGACGGGAGCCCAAAAATCAACATACAGATCAACTCCATCCTTTCCCGTTGGCTCTGGATCCTTGAACATCCAAAGATCATACAACCGAGTGGGTGCTACTCCTGCCTCACTACGCAAGGTGTAAAACGCATTCAATAGCTCCGTGTTGGTCATGACATTGTGTGGAGAATAGCGATTTCCACTTGCTCGCCAAAAGTACTCTCCCCACCAATACTCGTTCATATCAAACGTTCCCCCAGACGCAATCAGATCGAGTGCCGTATTCGAGCCTCCTACGTGCACATACAACGCATCCAGCTCGCTTGCCCAATCCAAGTAGTATGGACGAGCTGATCTCACCGGACCAATCTGTTCTATTTGCTGTTCCTCAGAAAAGAATGCAAGCATACGTGAGATCCCCGCCTCTACCGGAGCCTCAATCACAAGGAAGGCCTGATCAATCCCAGCGGGTGGCCACGCCTCTTCATGATTATCGATCATGACAGAAAATACTTGCGGCAACATCATCGATTCAGACACACCCACACCAGTGAGCGGGTGTCGATAACGTGTTTCCGTGACATCTGTTCCATCCGTGTTATTCCCTTCCAGTGTTCGATAGATAAATTTCGGTAGCACCGCCACAACCAATACGGCAAGCACCACTACAACAAGAATACCGACCAACAGAGGTCGGTCGGCTTTCTTGAATCGCTCGATACGTGAGCGGATGTATTTCATGTTACTTTCCGGCGGAGCCGGATCCGGCCTTAGGGCCGGACTTCTCAGGTGCTGTTTCCGGTGTAGCCCCCTCTTCGGTTTCAGCTTCCTTCTTCTTCTCTGCAACCTCAACGGCTGTGACATCAATCTCCACGGCTGAGTCGAGTTCTTTCATTTCTTCCTCAGAACGAGGAGCTTCCACAGCGGCAATTGTCACGTCCCCGTCCTCGATGATCACGATTCCCTCTGGAGCCTGGATATCGGAAACGTGAATCGCATCATCAAATGTTGCTAGCTTGCTGATGTCCACTTGAATGGATCGGACGAGCTTGGCAGGAAGGGCACGAATGGCAACCTTCTCCATGGAGGCGATAAATGTTCCGCCTAAGGCCTTTACCGCGAGGGCTTCACCGACGTACTCAAGTTCCACTTCGGTTTCGATCTCCTTCGTCATGTCGATCGAACGGAAATCGATGTGGGTAAACTCATTACGCAGAGGATCGATCTGATAGTCCTGGATAAGAACATGTAAGGGATTCTTACCATCGATCTTCAGCTCTACAATCGAAGACTCACCAGCTTCCTGGTATGTTTTTACAAATTGGATTCGGTCCACAGAGACATTCTGTGGCTCTATTCCGGCTCCATACACCACAGCTGGAACGGCTCCAGCATTGCGCAAAGTATAGGTTTTGCGACCTTTTTGGGTGCGTGTCTGGGCCTCAAGGATGTGTTCACTCATAAAAAATCACGATAATTCGCGGCTATTGTGCTCCACCGCTCTCAAATAGTCAAGCCTGCCTGCTGGCAGGCAGGCGACGTGGGATTACCGCGTCGCTTTGTTCTTTTGTTCCCTTTTCTCACGTCGGGCACGGCTTTTTCTGACGTGGTGAACCTGCTCTTGAGAGGCCCTTCCTAGTTCTTGATCCCACTGTGGAACTTCAAGCATTTCATGGACCGCAATCACATCATCAACGCTCACATGAGATCCTACTTTCACCCGAAGGACGTCCTCATACGAAAGATCCGTCAACAACCCAACAGAACTGGCTCCAACCTGATTCACAAGAACAAGCGCTAAAATCGAATGCTGACATTTCCGACATTGAACATGCAAAAGATGGGTCTCCCCTTGCTCACCCAACAGTCGCGCCTCCATCGGGTTGTATCGTGTCTCACAAACCGGACAAAATGAAACGAGTTTCAGTCCTTCGTTCCAAAGCTCCGAACCAAGGTGTGTTGACATATATAGGTAACGATAACATATCTCCCCTTCGCTTGCTACGCTAACCACGATTCTGTGCCGCAACACTCTGAGCCATGGCAAACAAGGTAAGCATGGTGACAAGAGAACTCCCTCCGTAACTCACAAATGGAAGTCCAATTCCCGTGACGGGGAAGAGTCCGAGGTTCATCCCAACGTTCACCAGAAACTGAAGGAAGAAGACCGCCGTAATCCCTAGAATCAAATAGCAGGTGAAGTCATCTTTGACGCGACCCGCCTGCCGAAAGAGTCGGTAAAAAACCAAGACGAACGCCGTGAGTAAGAGCATGACTCCAAAAAATCCAAGCTCTTCTGCAACCACTGCAAAGATAAAGTCTGTTTGACTCTCAGGTAAAAACTTCAGCTGACTTTGCGTTCCAAACCCGAGCCCGCTCCCAAACCATCTTCCTGAACCGATCGCAATAATCGCCTGAGTAATATTGTATCCCTGACCCAACGGATCAATGCTCGGATCTAAAAAGGTCAGGATGCGAGAGCGTTGATAATCGGCAAACAGATAATTCCATGCCACGAAAAATAATCCGATTCCTCCCCCAGCCAAAGACGCTACATATCGCCAAGAGATTCCTGCATACAGGAGAAAGAACGCCCAAATCCCCATAAGGACCGAAGCTGAACCAAAGTCTGGCTGCAGCAGCACGAGACCGACGGGAATGAGCGTCAGAACACCACTCTCAATAAATCCGCGCAGATCAAACACGCGTTTTCCGCGTCGAGCAAAGTATGAGGAAAGTCCAACCAGAAGGGCAATCTTCATAAACTCAACCGGCTGGAAACTCATCGGTCCCATGACATACCATCCTGTGGATCCTCGAACGGTAGACCCAAACAAGAGAACTCCTACTAACAGCGCGACACAGGCGATGTACAGCACGAGGGCATAATTTTGCCACAGCCGATAATTGGAGGGCACGATGAACAAAAAAACGCCGATCCCTAAAATAAGGGCAGCGATCTGTTTCTTAACGTGTACAAACTCGGCGGCGTCTTGGGAAAGCTCAACGGAATAAATAGCAGCCAAGCCTAGTAATACAAGTCCAAAAACCGCAAGCAACAGAGCCCAGTCCATGCCACGTACATAGCGGGACAACCGTAAAAAATGATTCGCGAGAAGTGATGCCATGATTATCGGGTGAACACACGCGTTCTAGTATCACGCGTCGATTCCCCTTGGAGCGGTTTATACACCTCTACGTCAAAAATGTTGAGCTCGGGCACAACCAGCACCTGACTTACGCTGGGAAGAGTCCCGAACCAGTTGACCGTGACCTCGGCCTCCACACCACTCTCAAGACTGGAAAGAGTCGTGCGATTTACTCCCACAACAGAGCTCCCACGTAGAAGCAAGACGAACAGACCCACATCGTAATAACTGTAGGCGGTGTCATTTTCTATCATGAATGTTGTACGACCATAGGTCTCCCCATCGAAACGCGTTTCTTTTTCAAAGGAAGAGGCTGAGATAAGAAAATTGAGTCGATCACTCGCCCACGTTTCATAATCAGCAATCGCGTGATGGTCTACGCGATGCCAGGTAACGTCCTCGATCACAAGGGTTGCGGCCTGGATGGGTGAGGTGGACTCGACCGCAAGCTCGACGACGGACTTCTCTTCGCTGGGCAAGATAAATCCTATACGAGAGTCGGTCGTCAAATCTCCCGATGAAAATGCATACGTGAATTCCGCCCACCAGTCGTCATTGGGGTTGAGAAGAGTGGTGTAGAGATCATACCGACTGTTCCCGATCGAGATGACTCGACCCTCCCCTGCTTCCAGATCTGTTGCGGCATTCTCATCCGTATAGGCACGGAGGTCAGATTGACCCAGCACAACCATCCGCATGACTGCATTCTGCTCGGCGCCAGAGCTGACCGCAAACGCATCCAATAAATGCCATCCACCAAAGAGTAACAAAACGACGTCAAAGGCGATAAAGAGGGCTATCGCAGACCGTTTCAAAAATGCGCGGTGCTCCACCCACCACACCGATAACTTATAAAATCGTTTGAATTCTTTTTCCTCTTGCAAGAGCAGACCCCCTTCGTTCATATGGGGAAATTATAGCATCGTGAAGCATGAATCGTGAAACGCACCGTAGACCGGCATCACCTACACGTGGTGCTTTTCTATTCTCCTTGTTTACGCTAAACTAGTCGCGAAACTGACATTTGTGTATAGATTCTTTTATGGCTAATTCTGAGAAAAAGAAACCTGCAAAAGCTGCTGACGGCGAATACGGCGCGTCACAAATCCAAGTTCTCGAAGGACTGGATCCGGTGCGCAAACGCCCGGGCATGTACATCGGTTCAACCGGTGTAACAGGTTTGCATCACCTCATCTGGGAAGTCATGGACAACTCGTTTGACGAGGCCATGGCTGGTCATGGAAAGCAGATCACGTTGCGTTTGCTTGCCGATAACATGGTATCTGTCGAGGACGAGGGTCGTGGAATCCCGGTTGATCCGCATCCACAATTCAAAGTCTCCGCTCTTGAGCTTGTCCTCACCAAACTCCACGCCGGAGGAAAATTCGGCGGTGGCGGGTATAAAGTTTCTGGAGGTCTGCACGGTGTGGGAGTCTCGGTCGTCAATGCGCTTTCGACGTATCTCAAGGCCGAGGTGAAGCGAGACGGAAAACTCTGGGAACAGGAATACTCCTGCGGCAAACCAAAAGCGAAGGTCAAATCTGTTGGGACGGCCAAAGGAACAGGAACCACTATCACCTTCCGCCCAGATGAATCCATTTTTGAAACCATTGATTTTGATTTCAAGACGATCATCGATCACTTGCGCCAACAGGCGTATCTCACCAAGGGCATTAAGTTGATTCTAGCTGATGAACGCGATTCCCTGAATTCAAGTGTCTACGCGTTTTACTTTGAGGGAGGTGTCGCTTCCTATGTTCGTCACATCAATCATGGCAAGGAAGAAAAGCACAAGAACATTTTCTATGTGCACAAGCTCGACGAAGCCAC
>SXGS01553887.1_pt1 | contig 34178 bp, 27 predicted proteins | sample 3174681 | NCBI WGS metagenome assembly SXGS01 (sample SAMN11356861, study PRJNA531348) | freshwater metagenome | isolation source: freshwater sample F1-80 | place: China: Fuxian Lake, Yuxi | collected 2017-12-25
GTACCGGATCTCGGAAGTTCGCGGCGGCCAGCCGCAGCGGACAAACACGCGCAACATCATCTAGAGTTTTGCGCCCCGCCTGAGGCGCCGGCGGAATGTTGAGACTTGGAGCCCGCTTCGAATGGAGGGGTCCAATGCTTGATTTCCCGGAGGCGGAACGCCACAGTGTATGCTGAGGCGTTGTCGGATCCGGCTGGACCGGCTACAGGATCCGGATGTCGGCATAAAATGCCGGACTAACTCGATCTCTCTGGTGACGCCCCGCTTGTGCGGGGCGTTTTTTGTTTGAATCCGTCTCCCAGCTCCGAGTCTGGTTCGGTTGAGACGAGTTGCGGCGGGGGCCCCATGCAGATCACGGTAGTAGGCACGGGATATGTCGGACTGGTCACCGGGACCTGTCTGGCACAGTTGGGGCACCAGGTGACCTGTCTGGACGTGGACCATGCCAAGATTCTGGCCCTACGAGCCGGTAAAGTCCCGATCTTTGAGCCCGGACTGGAGCCCCTGGTTCACGGCCAACAGGCGTCCGGCAGGCTCCAGTTCGTCGACAACTACGAGGATGCGGTCCGACGGGCCGAGGCGCTCTTCATTTGCGTGGGCACCCCATCCCTCCCCAACGGCGGCGCGGACATGTCGTACGTCGAGGCCGCTGCGCGCTCCATCGGCGAGCATCTCGGACCGCAGTACTGCGTCATTATCAACAAGAGCACGGTCCCCATCGGCAGCGGGGACTGGGTCGGCATGCTGGTTCGACAGGGCATTACCCGGGCTGCAGCTCTGAGCGCCGCCTCGCCCGCCCGTGTGATGGCCGAGGCGGAGGGGCGCGACACACCCACGCCGAAGGCGGGAGCGGCCACCCTCACAACGCCCGGGGCTCGACCGGACTTCGACGTCGTCTCCAACCCGGAGTTCCTGCGAGAGGGGAGCGCCGTTGAGGACGCCCTCAATCCGGATCGGATTGTAATCGGCGCCGACACGGAGCGCGCCGTCGAGCGGATGCGCGCCCTCTATGCGCCTCTGCTCCGGCGGAACGAGACGCTGGGGCGACACGTCCCCTTCGTGGTGACCGATCGCGCGAGCGCCGAGATGGTGAAGTACGCGTCCAACGCTTTTCTGGCCACGAAGATCAGCTTCATCAACGAAATCGCCAACATCTGTGAGCGGGTCGGCGCCGACGTGACTGAGGTCACCCGCGGCATCGGACTGGATGATCGCATCGGCCGCGCGTTTCTCAACGCCGGCATTGGATGGGGCGGCTCGTGCTTCCCGAAGGATCTCGCTTCCCTGAGTCATACCGGCCGAGAGTATGGGTATGAGTCGCGGCTCCTCGACGCGGTCGTGGACGTGAACGATTCCCAGAAGCTGGTGGTGATTCGGAAACTTCAGGAACGACTCAAGCTGGTCAAAGGGAAAACCATCGCACTGTGGGGGCTCGCCTTCAAGCCCGGCACGGATGACATGCGAGATGCGCCTTCCCTGCTCATCGCCGATCGCCTCTCGGAAATGGGCGCCGCGGTTCGTGCTTATGACCCTGAGGCCATGGACGCGGCTCGGCGAAGGGGCGTACGGGCCGAACTGTGCAAGGATCCTTACGATGCAGCCCAGGATGCAGACGCTGTCATTCTGGTGACCGAGTGGAGTGAGTTTGCGGCGCTGGATTGGCCACGCCTCCATGCCGTCATGCGGCGGCGCCTCATCGTGGATGGCCGGAACTGTCTCGACCGGACCCTCCTGCTGTGGCAAGGCTTTGAATACTGCGGCATCGGCCGCTGAATGGGTGCACGGGCGAGTGCGGCGAAGACTCCCCGGGGATTCCTCCGGGTCTGAATGACGATGGTTTAGCCCGGCCCTGCGCCGAGCTTCTCCAGCAGAGACCTCAGCACCCCCCAGGTACCGGCGAGGGCGACCGCCATAAAGAGCGCCATTCCCACGTTCACCGGGAGGCTGTTCTTGTGAGTCGCGCCGATGAACTTCGACCTCGCCGTCAGTGCCCAGATGCCACCGGCAAGTACGGGGAGCAAGATGATCTGAACGGCATTCACCAGGACCGTGAGGGCTACGAAACTCGGGCTAGATGCGATCACCCACACCAACGGCGACCAGATGCCCCACGCGACCAGCCACCGGTACCATGGGTGACTGCGGTAGTTTGCATTGGCGCCCTCTCCCTTCCAGAGCAGCAGCGCGTGAGTCGCCATGTAGCTGTAGGCCATTGCGTTCCCAACGATGCTGCTTGCCACGGCGGCAAACACGCCGAGATAGATGAGGATGCCGCCCGCCGCGCCGAGCGATTGGGTGAGCATGGCGGCCAGATCCTTCACCGACTCCACGCGGAGGCCCTGGGGATGCAACACCTGAGCGCCGAGGGCCCATACTGCGAGATCGAGCAAGATAATGACGACGATTCCGAGTGCGAGATCGTATTGCTGAACTCGACGATGCTCCGGGAGGACCCAACCTTTCTCGCGCATCAGGTACGGATACATCAGATTGGCCAGGGATCCGGCAACGGCCCCGACGATCGAAACGGCGATCACCTCCGGCTTGAAGGCGCCTCGCGCATCCGGCATCTGAAACAGAAAGGTCCCTTTGAGAATCGCAACAACGTCTGGCTTAGCCATCGCAGCAGCGCCGAGGAGCGAAACGGACAGCAGTCCCAGGAACACCAGGAACAGGGTCTCAATCCCCTTGAAGGCCGAGCGTGCAAGGAGCACCGCTGTGATGGCGGCCCAGAGAACGGCCCAGAACCAGGACGGTCCACCCTCCATAGGCGCACCAGCCATTTGCGCGAGAGCTTTACAGGAGTCGCCGAGCCCCTGGTACATGTACACGTTCACGGAATGGCAGAGCAGAATCGTAGCGAAGCCCACGAACGGCATGAATGCCGGGTGGAGTCGCTTCAGGCCCTCCATCACGCTCTCTCCGTGCTGGTTCAGGAGTTGATAGCGGGCGATGGTCGAGACAAACAGCCACCGGATCCCTAAAGCGAGCGCCAGCACCCACATCAACGCATAGCCGTAATCGGCTCCGGCGACGGAAGCGTCGACGATGTCGCCGGCCCCAAGCCATGTCAGGACGACGATGACACCGGGGCCCATGGAACGCACAAACTCCATGAAGGTCCGCGGTATCGGCGCAGGAACGACTTCGTCCGCGCGGCCAGTCGACATGGCGCTCTCCCCCAGATTCTCTGCCGCCCGGCGGCCCAGACCCGTGGGCAACTTGGCGCCGTCACCAAAAAAATCGGGGTGAAGCTTCGTCGGCGAAGCTTCACCCCGGTGCAGATTGGAGAGCCGGATACGGCAAGTCCTGCCTGCCGCATCCATTTCCCGCTCCCTACTCGCGAAGCTGGGCCAGCTCTGCGGCGGTGAGGGTGTCCTTCCCTCGGGAGGCGTAGATCGCGACCACCGACTGTGCGCCGGACTGGAACGTAACCTCGCGCTCCACAGCCAGGTAGCGCGCCCACTCCGGGGATGCGCTTACGAGCTGGAAGTAGGCCGGCGAGCCGAACTTGATCTCAACGGTGCGGGCGGGTTTCGCGGGCAGCTTCTCCTGAACCCACCGTCCAGAGGCGCGACGGAACGAGCGTCCGCCGGCCTGGCGGCTCGTCTCGACTTCAGCGGAGCCCTGGGTTTGCTCCTTCAGGTCTCGAATGCGCTGGCTGTAGGCCACGGCATCCTTGCCGGAAGCTGACTTGCTGGCGCTCGCGCCGGCATTCTGTCGATCTCGCCGAAATACTTGCTGCCTGGCTGCCTCCGACGTGGCGCCGCCTCCCACGCCGCCGAAGCCTCCGCCGCCAAAGCCCCCGCCACTGCCGCCGGGCACGCCCCCTGTCGACAGCGGGAACGTCCGATTCGTGCCACCGACTCCGCGGGTCTGCAGAGATGGAACTGGCCCGCCGGGCTCCTCAACCAGATAGGAGGTGTACGGCGTGACGATCCCGTGTTCCTTGCTGAGCGCGATGACCTCGTTCTTCAACTCCGACGACTCGCCGTTCCGACGGATCGCCTCAAGCAGTCGCCCGATTCGGCGACCTGCCCAGATCCTGGGCACAAAGTCGTGCTGCGTGCTTCGTTCAGGCAGGGTGAGCTGGTACTCATGCGACTGCGACTTGCCGGCGAGCTCCCCCGTGAGCCGAATCCGTGTTGTTCCGGCTTCGGCGTAGCGGGCTGCAATCAGAAGTTGACTTCCGGCGAACAGGTCGGGAATGTTGGCAGGCTCGATTTGAGTCAGGGGTCGTCCATCGACCTGCAGTCGGACGTTCGAGAGCACCGGGCGAGCGATCTTCTTGTAGAAGCTGCCCACTCGTACCTCGATGTCTTCACTCGGCGCCACGTAGTCGGAGACACCGTGATGATCGGCCGCGAGCCGATCGAGGAGGGTGGTGTTGACGTCGTGGCCGACGCCGAACGAGAAGATCCGAACGTCGGCGGGAGCTACTTTCGCCGTGTCCGCGAGGATCTGCTGTGGCTGAACCACGCCGATGGTAGGGAGGCCATCCGTGAGGAAGATGAGGAACGCCGCTCTCCCTCTCCGCTTCTCTTGGGTGGGAATCGACTCGAGCCCCGCCCGGAGGGAGTCGCCGATGGCGGTTCCCCCGACCGCTCGGAATCCGGCAGCAAAGGCTCTGGCTTCACGAACGTTCGCCGCATCGGCCGTGACCACGGAGTCCCGGAACGGCGTCACGTCGCTGCTGAAGCGAACGATGTTGAAACGGTCAGTTGGCGCCAGCGCCCCAAGCATGGTCTGCATAGCGTTTCGCGCCTGCTCGATCTTCTCGCCCTGCATGCTGCCCGAGGTGTCGATCACGAACACCACATCCTTGGGTTGCAGTTGCGACTCGGGAACCTCGCGAGGCGGGGCCAGGCTCAACAGTACGTAACCCGGTTCACCAGCGCGGCGGTAGGGGATCGCATTGAGGCCGAAGGCCCGCTCGGAAACGGTGTAGTAGAAGACGAAGTCCCGATTCAATCGCTCCGAAGACGACTCAAAGGTGAACTGGGCCTTCCGCTCGCCCTCCATCTTGACATCCAGGTCGTGGCTGGGGCTGTAGACCGTACGGATTGCCTGCGGCGAGCGAATGACGCCGTGGATCGTTACGCCGGCAGCCGGCTGACTCACCGCCCGTTCCTGATTCATCGGGAGGATCCCCCGATAGACACCCTCTTCGAAGGGCATCGCCTGGTGGTAAACCAGCGAGATGTGGCGGTCTCCGTTCCCCGGGATCGGAAACACTCGGGCTCTCAGCGCCGTGCGGCCGACGAATTCGAGAATTGCCGGATCGACGCTGCGTCGAACGTAATCCTCATAGATCCTTCGAGCTTCCTCACGGGTGAGGATCTTGCCGTCGGTCGGCTCGTTGTTGATGGTCAGGCGAAAGTTGGAGACCTGAGCTCCGTCGGGGATAGGGAAGACATATGTGCCTTCCAGGGTCATCGGGTTGGGGTTGTGGAAGTCCTGTGCGACCTCTACCCGCATCACGCCGGCCTCCACTGAGACGTCGACCTTCTGATTGCGAATCGAGATCGGCAGCAGTCGAGGCCCAGGTCCCGGCGCCGGTGGCCCCGGGTGCCGTGGAAGAAGGAATCCCTGCGCAGCCGCCGGCGGGGCCACGCAAAGCAGCGACAAGGTGGCTGCGGCCCAGATCCAACCAACCCGCGGCCTGTGAAAACGACTCATGGAACCTCTCCATCTCCGAGACTGTCTTTCATTCGGACGAGGTTCGATGGGGGCAGGGTTACAGGAAATCCGGCGCCCCGTGCGGAACCACCCGTCTGAACCGCGCCTCGGTTGGCAAGAAAGAGCGGCGAAATCTTCCCGGAGGAAGGAACGCCGCAGTTTTCTGCTCAAATTAGGGAGGCGTGGGAAGCGTCGACGTCGTCTGATAGGTGGATGAGTTTCATCCGCGTCAGGCGCACCGTATCGTCGAGAGCGTCTTGGCCCAGGGCTTTTTTCGGAGATCACCCGACATGATGAAGCGACGTACGTTGGCCGCCGGCCTTTTGGCGGTCTCCGTGTGCGCCCTATTAGGCGGCGCGAGCCAGGTTTCGGCTCAAGCGCGGCCGAGCGTTTCGATCGGTAAGGCGCGGTTGGACGTCGCCCGTGTAGCTGCGCTTGGCCGTGTCCGAATTCTTTCGTTGGATGTGAGGCCGGGTCGTGGGAGCACTGTCCAGAGTGTGACCGCCCGAGCGGTGTTCAAGGGTCGTTCGAGGACCGCCGGTTCCTCTTCGGCACTCACCAACATCGGGGGTACCATCTATGCCACCAGCACCAATGCGGTCGGTGTGCCAAACACCACTACTCGCGTGAACGCGAGCATTGAGGTCTCGGTCGTGGTGACCAACGGCGGCGTTGGGAAGACGTTTACCAAGGTGGTCGGCTCCGTAACGGTCGATCCGTCCCTGGTCGATCCGAATTCCCCTCCGCCCCAGCCGCCGATCTAGTCGTCGCCCGCTGGTCGATCCCTGGGATCATCTGCCACGCATCAAGGGCGCTCCGAGAGGAGCGCCCTTCTTCGTGCTCCCATCGCGCCTATAATGAGTCCAAATGGCTCAACTCATCGCGCCTGAACAGCTCCTGGCCCCACGTCTCAACTCGCACGTGGGCGAGATCCTCCCGTCGACCCTGGTGGACGGTTTTGGCCGTGTTCACAACAACCTTAGGATCTCCATCACCGATCGCTGCGACTTTCGCTGCGTTTACTGCATGCCGGAGGAGATGGAGTTCTATGCCCGCGAGGTGCTGCTCACGTACGAGGAACTCCAGCGACTGGCGGGGATCTTTGTGCGTCTGGGCGTGGACAAGATTCGCCTGACGGGTGGGGAACCCCTCGTCCGACGCGATGTCACGCGGTTGGTGGAGGCCCTCACCCGTCTCCCGGGGATCCGCGACCTGAGCCTGACCACGAACGGCGGGCGATTGGAGCAGTTTGCACAGGGCCTCTGGGACGCCGGGCTGCGGCGGATCAATGTCAGCCTGGACACGCTCGATGCGGAGCGCTTCAAGGAACTGACCCGGCGGCCCTTCTTCGATGCGGTACTTCGGGGCCTGGAAGAAGCCGGCCGAGTCGGCTTTCATCCGATCAAGGTCAATGCGGTCGCCATGCGTGGCTACATTGACGATGAGCTGATCCCCTTCGCGGAACTGGCGCGCTCCCGCCGATTTCAGGTTCGCTTCATCGAGTTCATGCCGTTGGATGGGGATGGCGGTTGGGGCCGAGCGCAGGTCTTAACCGCCGCCGAGATCGTTCAGACCATTCATGCGGTTTACCCCCTGGAGCGAGTTTCTCCGGCGGGCTCCTCAGACCCCGCCACGCTGTACCGGTTTCTTGATGGCGGGGGAGAGATCGGTGTGATTCCGACCGTTTCGGAACCGTTCTGCGCCACGTGCAATCGGGTTCGACTAACTGCGGACGGAAAGCTCCGGTACTGCCTGTTCGCTAATCAGGAAACCGACTTGAAGGGTCCGATGCGGGCTGGAGCTTCCGATGAGCAGATCGCCTGGCTCATTGTCGACACGGTGCGGCAGAAGTGGGCGGGCCATCTCATCAACCAGACAGGTTTTGAGAAGCCCATCCGGAACATGAGCCAGATTGGCGGTTAATCCCCGCCCGGCGCCGCTCCCGGTCCCACTCGCAGGGGATTGAAGCAGTCCCCGAGAAGACCCGCATGATCAATGGCTTTCGCGTCTTCGACGCACATGCTCACCTCGGAGCGGCGCTCCACAGCGGTCGGGTCCACACAGCAGATTCGATGCTTCGCGCTATGGACGCCGCCGGCGTGGAGCGGTGCCTGCTCATCCCATTCCCCGTCGTGGAAGACGTTCGGCTTGAGCATACGAAGATCGCCTCGGCTCTCCGAGAGCACCCGGGCCGCTTCGCGGGAGCTGCCTGCATCCCGCCGTTCATTCCGCGAGCCGCGTTTCTGGATGAATTGCGGCGGTGCGCCGAGGAGTACGGGTTTCGAGCGCTGAAGCTGCAACCTCAATACCAACCCCTCAACCCGATGTCGCCGGACAGTGACTGGTTCTTTCAGGCAGCCGAGGAACTCAAGCTCTCTCTCGTCTGCCACACGGGTACGGGCGCTCCCTTTGCCCTGCCCTCGCTGTTTCTCCCGGCCGCACTCCGACACCCGCAACTCCCGATCGTACTCTCGCACTGCGGCGGCAGCTCCTACTACCTCGAGGCGATCGTGGCGGCTGGGATCGCACCGAACATTCTGCTCGAGCTCTCGTCTCTGGTTCCGCACCAGGTGCTGGAGGTGTTGAAGTACGTTCCGGCGACTCGGCTGATGGTAGGGTCGGATCTGCCGAGCAGCATCTCATCGGAGCTGGGTAAGATTGCAGCTCTGGAAGTGGATATTGAGATACGGCGGTCGATTCTCTGGGACACTCCAAGTCGGCTCTACGGCGCCTGACACCCACGGGTGGGACTCGACGCAACATCTCCGGTTTGTGATGAATCATGCGAACCGAACGCCTCACGCAGCCGTCAACACTTGCTGATATGCCCGGCACTCTCCTCAGGAATCGATTTCTACCCCTCGCTCTCGCGGTGTTCGCACTGGCGGCTCCACTCGTCGGAAAGGCGTCCCCCGAAACGGGATCCGTCCGAGTGCTGATTGGATTTCGGCCCGGACCCTCGGTGGCCGCACGGGCGGCGCAGTGGCGAGGGTTGAGGTCGATCCACTTGCCCACTGGTCTGGCGTGTTTGGACCTGGACTCTCACCCGGCGGCAACCTTGAGCCGAACGCTGGCCGCGTGGCGCAAACAGCCCGGGGTTGACTTCGTGGAACTCGACAGTGAAGTTCATGCGCTCGGAGTCCCCAATGATCCGGGATACCTCGGACGACAGTACGGTCACCAGCTGGTGGGGGCAGAGACCGGTTGGGAACTCTGGCAACCGCAGGGAACTGCGATTCTCGCCGTCCTCGACTCGGGCGCCGATCTAAACCACCCGGACTTGCGCCCGTCGCTGCTGACGGACGACGGTGGAAGAGTAATCGGCTTCAACGCAATCCAGCAAACGCAGCTTCCCCAGGACGACCATGGGCACGGAACGCACGTCAGTGGGATTGCTCTCGCCGCTGCGAACAATGGTCTCGGCATCGCGGGACTGGCGAGCCATCATCCCAACCAGCCTTCCGATGCGGTCGGCGTACGATTGATGCCGGTAAAGGTTCTGAACAGCCGAGCGGGGGGCCGACAGTCAGACGTCGCGAACGGGATCACGTGGGCAGCCGATCACGGCGCCGACGTGATCAATATGAGCCTTGGCGGCGACGAATTCTCGGAGACCGTTGCGCGTGCTGTGGATTACGCCTACCGAAAGGGAGTGGTTGTGATTGCTGCCGCGGGGAATTCCGGCGCTTCATCGCCGGTCTATCCGGCGGGCTATCTACACGTGACGGCCGTGGCGGCAACGGACCCGCAAGACCGCCTGGCGGATTACTCCAACTGGGGCGCCGGCATTGATGTCTGCGCGCCGGGCAGCTCCATCTTCTCCACGGGGATCGGTGGAGGCTTCTTGCTCCAGAGCGGCACCTCCATGGCCGCCCCGATGGTCTCTGCAGCGGCCGCAATGCTGCGAAGCCAACGACTGGATCTCGATCCCGATACCACCGCCCAGTTGATCGTCGATCAGACCGATGCGGTTACGCTGCGGCCGGGGCGCTCACTTCCGGCCGGGGTCGGGCGCATGAATCTTGCCGCAGCCCTGCAGGCGGTGGGCGCGAGTGGCACGGGGCTCAGCTCCGTGACCGTTGGGACAGGACGTGTTGTTGCGGGCACGACGACTCGGGGTCGCGTGCGGCTGTCGCTCCCTGCGTCCGGTTCCGGCGTTCTGGTAAGTATGGAGTCCGAGGAGCCGGAGCTGATTTCGGTTCCGCCGAGTGTTTTCGTGGCGAACGGACTTCGAACTGCGGATTTTGACGTTCAAACGCAAGATGCAGGCGCCGGGCAGGTGGTTCGAGTAACGGCGACACTCTTCGGCGTGACCCGTGAGGCGCCGATCCATCTGTCTCGACCGCTCCCGCGAGTGACATCCCTCGAGGCATCCCCTCCGATCCTCGTGGGTGGGGATCCATTCCGGCTGGAGATTCACCTCGATCGGCTCGCCCCTCCCGGCGGCATGACTCTGTTCCTCACCGGACTGGGAGATCGGGTGACATTGCCCGAAACGGCGACCATCGCGGAAGGCACGGACTCCGCATCGGTGACAGTCACCACACGCGCCGTGCGCGATCCGACCCCGATAGACGTGACCGCCGCCTCAAGCGAGGGGGGAATGACGTCCAGAGTCACCCTGGTGCCACGCCTCCAGTCGGTGGAAGTGACGCCATCCGTGATTGTCGGACCTCAGCGCGTGAAGTCGTTGGTTCGACTCGCCTCCCCGGCAGGGCTGCGCGGCGACCTGGTGAGTTTCATCACGTCCGACCGAAAGGTGTTGACGACGCCGTCCCGCGTGAAGATTCGTCCTGGGGAGCGAACGGGCGAGTTTATTGCAAACGTCAAGCGCGTCAAGACTCGAACCGATGTCGTGCTGACCGCCTTGCTCGATGGAGCGCGCGTGGAGGCACGGCTGCAGATATCCCCCGTGCCCTGAACAGGACTGTAGACTTCCGCGCGGGGAAGTCGGCGATCAGTCGGCGCGCCACACCCGGAGGCCGGAGGAGTCGAGCTTGCAAGGGAGTACGGTCATCCCCAGTTGCTCCACGGCGCGCCGTACCAGGTGATCTTTGTTCCGGCGCGCCAGGATGGTTACCGTACCGCCGCCGCCGGCGCCGTTCGCCTTGAACCCCGCCGCTCCCGCCGCGACAGTCACCTCGTGGAGTTGCTCGATGGAGGGGGTGGTGATATCCGGGTGGAGCGCTTTCTGCGCTTCCCAATTCGCGTTCATCGCCTCGGCAAAGCCGTCGAGATCCCCCGACAGCAGCGCTTCTTTACCTCGTACCGCGCACTCCGCCAATCGTTCGAATACGGCCACGTTGTGACCCGCCTCGTACTCGGCGATGACCTTCTGGTGCATCCCCGAAGAGAAGTGGGAATGCCCTGTGTACACCAGCACGAACCGGTCCTCCAGTTCACAGTGGGTGGCATCGTCAAGCTGAACCCGCTGGACCCGGGCGTGCGGATAGTTCACATCCATGTAGTTGACGCCGCCGTGGGCTGAGGCGAGCTGGTCCTGCACGCCGCACTCCAAACCGAGTTCCTCAGTTTCGAGCGCCTGGGACTCCCGAGCAACTTCGTAGGGGAGCAGCCGCCACTGCAAGTACTCTGCGAGCGCGGCGATGGTTGCCACACCCAGGGCCGCCGACGAGCCCAGACCGCTTCCGGGTGGAGCGTCCGAGCGTACGAGCAGCCTCACTCCGCGCTGGATGCCGGTGCGGCGGATGGCGGCCTTGAAGAGATCCAGTACGCCGTCACATTCAAGTTGTCGAATATTCCGAATTTCGGCGTGTTCATCGGTGTCAAAACTCTCAATGGTGATTCGAGAGAATCCCCCGGCCTGGAGGGTGACCTGCGTATAGAGAGTGGCGGTAAAGTTAAGTACGGCCCCTGACGGAACGATCCGTGTGTCGGTCCACCCGCCGAGATCGCAGAACCGGACGGGCGCACGTGCGCGGATCGTTTGCACTCCACTCTCCCTGGCCGATAGGACGGTTCACGTTATTGCTCCGATGCTGGCTTAGTTTGGGGAAGGATCGACCCGGTTCCTCCGGGGCCGCGAAGACCGGACGGCTCGCGGGCCTCTGCTTGTGCCTCGTCCTTGCGACGTGGAGCACACCCGCCCCCAGCGAAGAACCGCCGGATCCGATGGGGACCGCGCGCTTTCGGGAGGCGTTCGAGCTGCTTAGCGCCGGAAAAAACGACGCGGGGGCGGTGGCGTTGCAGGACTTCGCGTCGCGTTATCCCACTCACCCCAGCGCCGGGTTTGCCGCGGTGCGATTGGCGGATCTGCTCCTGGCGGGAGGCAAGAAACCAGAGGCTGAGCAATGGCTGCAGAAGTCACTCTCGCTCAAGCTGGCGCCGGAGTTGAGGGTTCGCGCATTGCTGGGTCTGGCGGAACTACAGGAAGCCGCTCGGAAGTTTGACCCACTCCTGACGACACTCGCACTTGCAGAGCAGGCCGTCCGGGGCCAGCCGGCGAGTGCTCTTCGCGTAGCGGTTTGGGGTGGTAGGATCGCCTTTCAGCTCAACCGATTCGAGGAGTGCCTTCGTTTCCTTAAGGCGGTTCCCGAGGCCGCCGAGGGTGCTGCCGCTGAAGATGCGGCGCTTCTCCGGGCGAGCGCGTGCCTCAGTTTGAGTCGCTTCGCAGACGCCGCGGAGGCATATCGCCGTGCCGCACAGATTCGTCCGGCATCGGAGGCGCTGCTCCTGGCGGCTAAGGCCTCTCTCGATGCCGGTTCGCCGGAAGCTGCGGCCCGCGACTCTCGCCGCTTCCTCGTCACCGCGTCCGGCCGTTCCGATGTCTGGAAGGGCCAGGTGCTGTTGGGCCGTTCGCTGCTGCGTTCCGGCCACCTCGACGCCGGGAGATCGGCGCTGGAGTCGGCGGGCATTCTGTTTGCTTCGACTCCGGCGCCTGCTTTTGCCGCGCTGGAACTATCCGATTTGCGACTGGCTTCGGGAGATCTTGCCGGCGCCGAAGCGGTTTTGTCGCCGGCTCTGGCGTCGGGCGAAGCCGAGGCCATCCGGGGCGCTCGGTATCGTCAGGCGGACCTCCGTTTCCGCAGAGGAGAGGCTCCAGCGGCGCGATCCGGCTGGGCTGAACTGGCCACGGGCAGCGACGACCTGGCATCTCGCTCCAGGCTTGCGCTCGCCCGCAGTGCGCCCGCACCGTCGCGGGAGGCAGCGCTGCGGGCGCTCGCCGGCACGGGGATCGACTTGCCGGTGATGCGGGCGCGCTGGGCTCTCGCGGCGCACCTGGCCTCGGAAGCGGGAGGGTCGCGGAAGGCGGAAGCCCGCATGCTGCTATCCGGCGTGCCGGACGGGATCCCGCACGCCGGGAAGATGGAGTGGCTCCTGGAAGAATCGCGGGTGCATCTGGCGCTCGGCGATCACGCCGTTGCCGTGACGGCTCTCCGCGCGCTCCTTGCAAGCGATCCCCCGCCCGTCCTTCAGTCCGAGGCCGAGGCGCTGCTCGGCTGCGCACTGATCGGAAGTCCCACGACCGCGATGGAGGGAGAGACGGCGCTCCTGCGCGTTGTCGCCGGCAGTGTGAACCGGCCCGGGGCCGACGAGGCGTTTCTAGCGTTGACTGCTCACCTTAAGCAGACGATGCGGACTGCAGCGGCGGAGTCGCTGGAACGCAAGTTCCGGCCCGTGGTCGAACCCGTGCGGAGCCTGGAGCAGCGCTTCGCCGATGCGGATGCGCTCCTGGCGGCCCGAAAAGCTCCTGAAGCGCTAGCGGCTTTCCGCGCGATCGAGGCGCTGCCGCCTGCTGCCGGAGCGGGGGGCCGATTGCAGGAGGGCTTGCTCCGAAGCTACCTGGCGCTGAAGCGACATCCGGAGGCGCTCGGGATGGCCGAGGCGCTCTGGTCCGGGGCGCCGTCTGGGCTGCAAAGCTCGGCGCTTGCCCTCAGGGTGTCGGGCTACTTCGAAGGCGCGGAGTTGCTCGGAGACGCGGAGAAGTGGCTCCTCAGGGCGATCTCGGGGCCGGGAGAGAGAACTCAAAACCCGGCGACTCGCGCGGACCTGTGGCGACGAGCTGCGGAGTTCCAACTGCGCCGGGGCGACTCTGGAGCGGCGATCGACTCTTTGACCCAGGGGCTCAAGGACTCGGCAGCGGGCGCGCCCGCTGCGCTCTTGCTGCAGCTCCGGGCAAAGGCTCTGGAGTCTGCGGGGGTCCTTACGGCGGCCGCCGCCGACCTGGAACGGGCGGCCAGGCTCCTGCCGGATGGGAACGGAACCCCCCTGCTCGTCCGCGCTTCAGAGCTTCGAACCGCACTGGGCGACCGGCCTGGTGGCGGCAACGCTCAGTCGGAGGCGGAGGCGGTCATCTCCCTGACGAGGAAGCGACTTCAGAAGGTCGTGGCATTGCTGACGGTTGGAGATCTCGAGCGGGCGCTGGACCTCGAGGAACACACGGTGCTGGGATTTGCCTGGACCCTGTACCGATCGACGCTGGGGAAGTCGGCGCTCGTTGGGGGGGAGTCCCGGGTAAAGGCGCTGCTCTTCGCCGAGTATCGTGCCGGGCAAGGGGACATCGCCGGGGCCGCGGCCCTCCTCAAGGAACTTGGCGCCCCCCGCGGCAGCTCGGAAGAGGGCCGTCGCCGTTGGATTGAGCAAGGAATCCAGTCGCCGGCGGCAAAGCCGGAGGAACTGCTCCGCGCCGCTGCGGGCGCCGGAAACGGGGTTGATCCCGACTTTGAAGCCCGGATGAGGCTTCGAGCCGGCGAGGCCTGGATGGCGATGGGGGATACTGTGCGGGCCCAACGAGAATGGAATCTGGTGGTGCTCAGGTTTGGGTCCAGCCTCCCGGCTGCGTTGTGCCGGGTTCGGCTCCAGAAACTCGCGCCACCGCCGATGGCTCCGGTCTCGGCGAGTTCCTCAGCTCCGAGGAGTGATAAGAAGTGACGGAACCCTCTCCCTATCCCTTGTCGCAACCGGCCCCGAGTCCCAATAAGAACTGCTGGGTGGCGGACCTCGCGACCGGTCCTGTCGCGCTCCGAGTGGTCGCGGGACCGGATGTGGGTCTCGGAGTGCTCCTCATGCGAGATCCCATCTCCACTGGTCGCGGCCGGCAAAACCAGCTTGTGCTCACGGACCGCAAGGTCTCACGAGACCACATCCGATTTGAACTCAGGGACGGATTCTGGGTTGTTCAGGACCTCGATAGCCGGAATGGAACTCGCCTGAACGGCACCCCGGTGAAACGTGGTGGTCTCGCAATCGGAGATTTTGTCTACCTCGGCGACACAATTCTTCGAGTAGACCCCGTCTCGGAACCATAAACGATTGCAACACCAGGGCTTCTGCCAACGTCTCACGCACCGCAAGGGAATCTGAGAGACCGCCAAAATGTTATTCGACTGCTCCAAGAACCGTATCCGACGAGGGCCGACGACACGCCGCGAGATGCTCGTGAGATTCGGGGACGCGGGCCTCGGGCTCAGCCTGCCGATGCTGCTGGCGCCGCAAGCCGTTGCCGGCGCTGCCGAGTCTCGGAAGCGGTCCGGCTCGGCGGACCGCTCCCTGATCCTTCTGTTTCTTTCGGGTGGGCCCAGTCAGTACGAGACCTTCGATCCGAAGCCGGATGCTCCCAGCGAGATCCGGGGGACGTTTCAGCCGATTGAAACGAATGTATCGGGGATCCGAATCTCTGAGACCATGCCGCTGCTGGCCCGGCAGGCTCACCGTTACGCCCTGCTCCGCAGTGTGACACACACCGAGAGCAATCACCCGGCGGGGGTCTATTGGATGATCACGGGCCGCAAGTACCCCCGAGCCACCGGGCTCTCGGTGGCGCTCTCCCGCCAGGATCATCCTCACATCGGGTCGGTCGTCTCTGCCCTGCGTCCTCCGACATCCCGGTCAGTGCCCGGGTTTGTGACGCTTCCGGAACAGATGAATCCGAACGGTCCCATCCGGTCGGGCCAGCACGCCGGATTCCTGGGCGCCGCGGCGGACCCCATGGTCATCAATGGCGACCCGAACTCTCCGGCCTTCACTCCCGGAGAGCTTCGGATCCGAGACGGTTACACCGAGGGACGAATCCTTCGTCGCCGGGTGCTCCTCGAGCAGGCGAACATTCGGGCTCGGATGGAAGAAGAAGGCGGCAGTATCGGGCTGCAACCGCACTTCTCACAGGCATTCGATCTCATCACCGGTGGAAGAGCCGCCCAGGCGTTTGACTTGAGCCGCGAGCCTTCCGCGATGCGAGATCGTTACGGACGCCACATTTTCGGGCAGGGCACCCTCATGGCCCGCCGGCTCGTGGAAGCCGGGGTGCGGACTGTGGCCGTCAACTGGGTTCGGCACGATGACGGCGCCGGGGGACAGGGTTGGGATAGCCATGCCGACCACCTGCCGTGGTCGAAGAATGAGTTGAACCCGCCGACTGACCGTGCGCTCGCCGCGCTCCTGTCCGATCTGGATGATCGCGGGATGCTGGAAACCACCACGGTGGTGCTGATGGGTGAGTTCGGCAGGACGCCTCGCTTCAACAAGGACGGCGGACGGGACCACTGGCCCCATGTCTTCTCGGTGTTGATGGCGGGCGGCGGCATCCGAGGCGGCCAGGTCTACGGCTCCAGCACGGTTGACGGCGCCTATCCCGCATCGGACCCGGTATCGCCGGCGGATGTGACGGCGACGATTGCCCACTGTCTGGGCATCGATCCCGAGGAAGAGTACCACGATCCGGTCGATCGACCGTGGAAGGTGTCCGAGGGACAGGTCATCCGCGGGATCCTGTGAGGCTGTAACTTGGGGGTCTACATCGGGGCGGATCTGGGTGGGACGCACTTCAGGCTGGCGTTTCGCCTGGCGGAAGCCCCGAACATCCGTTCGGAGGTGGTCACTCTTCCATCCGACGAACGGTGGGACTCTGCGACAATCCTTACCCTGATTCGCGACTACGCCGCCGGTCTGAGTCCGGATTTAGGCCCGGTTCTGGGGGTCGGACTGGGCATGACCGGTGACGTGGATCCCGCGACCGGTGTGACGGAGGTCGCGCCTCGATTCCCGCGCCTCAGCTCCACACCGCTCGGTGAGCGACTCAGGCGGGGGCTCGACCTCCCCACGTTCGTGATGAACGACGGACTGGCCGCCGCGTTGGGGGAACTCACCCTTGGCGCCGGTCGCGGAGTTCGGTCCTTTCTGCTGCTGACTCTGGGCACCGGCATCGGGTGCGGCTTGGTGGCAAACAACCGTGTTCTTGCCGGCCCCCACGGCCGGTGGGGCCGTGCCGGACATCAGATCCTCGAAATCGATGGGCCGGTGTACTGCCACTGCGGTCTGCCCGGCTGCTGGCAATCGCTTGCGGGGAAGCGCGCGGTGGAGCACCGGGCGCTGGATGTCGCTCGCTCCCACCCGGAGTCCCCACTTGCGAGGCTTCTCGCACAGGGTGGGGGAGTGGATCTGGCGGCCGTCTCGGAACTGGCTTCGCACGGGGATGGCGCTTCGGCGGACGTGCTTACTGAAACCGGGAGGCTGGTCGGGATCGGAGCCGCGAATCTGATCAAGTGCTTTGCGCCGGAGTTGGTGCTTATCGGCGGCGGGATCGCGGAGCGGGGCGGCCCGCTGCTTCAGTCCCTGGAGAGGACCGTTGCCCGGTATGCGGTGAAACCGTATCAGAGAGTGCCGGTGCGACCCGCGGGACTCGGCAAGGATGCCGGGGTGTTCGGGGCGACCGTTCTGGCGGAGGGTCTCGCTCATGTTCGGATGGAATAGCCCCACGTCGCCGTCTCGCCGCTTGATTCTGGGCGGCGTGCTCGGTGCGGCCTTCGCGCCGGGAACGCTCCTCGCGGCTCTGAAGACTGATCCAGCGTCGGACTTCAAGCAATTCCTGAAGCGACCGGTTTGCCCGCTCTCGCCGAACCTCAGCCGGGAAACCCGTGAGGGCGTGCTGCACCTGTCCGGAAGCTTCGAGAGCGAGCCCGGGGAGCGAGTGCCGGTGCTGGCGATGTCGTCGGCCTCTCGTGCTGGGAGGCGTCCCGCGGTGCTTGTGCTGCACGGTACCGGGGGCAACAAAGAGCAGATGCTGCCGACCCTCGAGGAGTTGTCGCGACGCGGGTTCTTCGCCATCGCGATCGACGGCCGCCACTTCGGGGCGAGGGCGCCGGGCGCCAGGGGTTCCGAAGCCTACCAGGACGCCATTCTGCAAGCGTGGCACGAAAAGAACCCAGCCCGACAACGTCATCCGTTTTTCTATGACACGGTCTACGACGTGTGGCGCACCGTCGACTTCCTCCAGTCGCTGCCAGAGGTGGATCCGGATCGAATCGGCTGCATCGGGTTCAGCAAGGGGGGAATCGAGACATGGATGGCAGCCGCCTGCGATCCCCGGATTCGCGTTGCCGTCCCGGCAATTGCAGTTCAGAGCTTTCGTTGGAGTCTGGAGAACGACCGGTGGCAGGGTCGCGCTGGAACCGTTCGGCGAGCGCACGAAGTGGTAGCCTCCGAACTGGGTGAGCCCGGGATCAATCAGAGGGTATGCCGAGCTCTCTGGACCAAAATCCTGCCGGGTATTCTGGACGAGTTCGACGGACCATCCATGGTTCCGCTGATCTCGCCCCGACCGCTTCTGATCCTGAGTGGTGAGAACGATCCCAACTGTCCGCTCCCCGGGGCGGAACTCGCGTTTGCGACCACTCGCACGGCCTACGCCGCCCACAAGGAGCGGCTCGACATCGATGTCGCTGCCGGAGTGGGTCATCTGGTGACTCCGGAGCAGCGACAGAAGGCGATGGCGTGGTTCGAGCGGTGGTTGAAGCCGTAGGTCGGTCAGGAGCGGCCTATTCCACCGTAACGCTCTTGGCCAGGTTGCGAGGCTGATCGATCTCACAGCCCGCGATCCGCGCTACGTAGTAGGCGAGGAGCTGGAGCGGTACAATCGCCAGCACGGGTGCGAGTTCGGGCTCGGTACGGGGCACTTCAATCCGCCACCGACAGAGCTCGGCGAGTTCCCCGCAATCGGGCGGCACCACTCCGAAGATCTGTGCGCCGCGCGCTGTCACTTCCCGAATGTTGCTCTGCAGCTTTTCGCGGAGCGCTTCCTGGGTCGCGACGGCAATGGCTACGACCTCCGGTGTGACGAGAGCAAGAGTGCCGTGCTTCATCTCCCCCGCGGCAAGGGCCTCGCTGTGGCGGTAGCTGATCTCCTTCAGCTTGAGGGCGCCTTCTTGCGCGACTGCGTAGTCGAGTCCTCGTCCGACAAAGAAGAAGTCGTGGAAGCGCTCCAGCTCGGCTGCGGCTGCCTCAATCGCCGGCGCCTGCTGAAGCAACTCCGCCACCTGTGACGGGAGCACCTGGAGCGCGTCTCCGATCCGATGCAGCTCGGCGTCGCCGATCTGGCCGCGAAGTTCCGCGAGCCAGAGCCCCAGCAGACTCAACGAGGCCACCTGAGCCGTATAAGCCTTGGTGGATGCGACGCAGATTTCCGGGCCGGCCTGAGTGTAGAGCACGCCGTCCGCCTCACGGGACAACGTGCTGCCGACGACGTTGACCACGGCCTGAGTGCGCGCTCCGGCGGCCGAGGCCAGTCGCAGCGCGGCCAGCGTGTCGGCCGTCTCTCCCGACTGTGAGATGAGCACCACCAGCGTCGTATCGTCGATGGCCGGCTCCCGGTAGCGAAACTCCGAGGCGACTTCCACGGTAACCGGCACTCGGAGCCGTCGCTCCCAGGTAGAGGCAACGACGAGGCCGGCGTGGTACGCCGTGCCGCAGCCTACGAGATAGATCCGACGGATGGCTGCCGCGGCGGCGGCGGCGAGACCCGTCTCCGTGAGGTTTAGACCGGCATCCGTCCACCGGCCTCTAAGCGCAGTCCGGAGGGTCTCCGGCTGCTCAAAGATGTCCTTGAGCATGAAGTGCTCGAAGCCGCCTTTCTCGGCGGAGGTGGCGTCCCAGTCAACCTGTACCGGATCGCGATGGATCGGCGAGCCGTCCGCCGTTCGGATCAGAGACACGCTTCCGCGCCGGATGAGAGCGAGGTCGCCGTCTTCGAGGATCAAGACAGATCGGGTGTACGGAAGCAGCGCCGGGATGTCGGATGCGAGGAAGGACTCCCCCTCGGCCAGCCCGATGACGAGCGGACTGTCGTGGCGGGCCGCGAGGATCAGGTCGGGCTCGTCGGCACAGACGACGGTTAGTGCGTAGGATCCGCGAACGCGACGCAGCGCCTCTCTGAGGGCCGTCACGATACACCCCTGATAGTGCCGCCGGATGAGGTGTGGGAGCACTTCGGTATCGGTTTCGCTGGCAAACGTGCAGCCGTCGTCCATCAGGCTCCGGCGAAGGTCGGCATAGTTCTCGATGATCCCATTGTGCGCCACGACGATACGGCCAAGCTGGTCGGCATGAGGATGGGCATTTCGGGTTGTTGGCCCCCCGTGGGTCGCCCAGCGAGTGTGCGCGATGGCCACCGACCCGCTGGGCGAGTCCACGCTCAGGAGGTCTTGAAGCGACCGGAGCTTCCCCTCGGACTTGACGATGGTGACGTCGCCGTCGAGGGCCGCCACGCCAGCGGAGTCATACCCCCGATACTCCAGCCTCTTGAGCTGATCCATGACAATCGGGACTGCTTCCCGGGATCCGATGTATCCTGCGATTCCACACATGCGCTGACTCCCTCCAGGGGCATCCCCGGGGATTGGTTGGGCTCACCCGACTCAGTCGGGCGGCTGTTGCTAAGCGGCTCCGGTGAACGGTCCTCGCGCGAGGACCGTGCAGGCGCCCTCTGACTCGACGGCCTCAAACCCGGCCATCGGAAAGGCGGTCTGAAGCATTTCCTTCAAGACGGCTCGCTGCTCCGGTGTGGCTCGCGAGTCGGTCACCACCCGAACCGAGCGCTTCTCGCCGAGCTCGGAGAGCCGAAGCACGCTGTGCGGCTGATACCCCAGCCGGCGTGCAAACAGCTTGCTGCTGTCCGCGACGATCGTGAGATCCTCCGCCAGCTCCGCCATCAGGCTCTTCTGCTGGCGCTCACGGGACTCGTCGGTGAAGAGCCCGCCATCGGGCGAGATCTGATTCACATCGAGCACGCAATGTACTCCGGGATAAGGGCCTGTCGCCTGGGCAGCGCAGCCATCCTGGAGGGACCGGAGGGCGCGCACGGTTTCATCCCCGGCAACCGCGAAGTACTCCGACTGGTACTCTCCGCCCAGCACGCGCACCGAAATCCCCCGACTGCCCGCGAGCCGAGTGGCTGCGGCGACATTCGGGGTCCAGACAATGACATCGAGCCCCGTGCTCTCGGAGAGCCGATCAGCAAGGTAGTAGGTGGTGGTGCCGGCATCCAGCAGAACGACTCGGAGATCCGACTGGGTGAGGAGCACGCCTGCGACGGATCCTGCGATCGCAATCTTCTGCTCCGCGCGATGCAGCAACCGGGTCCCGAAGAGCGAGCCTGTGGAGAGCGAAGGCGACGTGTGATCCCGAACCGCTTCATAGGTGCCCCGTGAGAGCTTTCGAACCCCGCTCAGGGAGCAGAGAGCCGCGAGATCGCTGCGAAGCGTGACCTCGCTGACGCCGTACTCCCGATGCGCCAGCAGAGCCAGCTCGCTGACCGGCACTGCGCGCTCCTGGGAGTTCAGGTACTCCAGCAGTCCGAGGATTCGCACCGCCCGTTCCTCACCCGCCATCCGGTCTCACTTTCGAAGTCAAATCAAAACACTTTCGTTCACTCCTTCATTATATTTCATTTTGTCTGCGAATGTCTTTGTTATCTGGCGATGAATCCTTGTCGCCGTCCCGGACTTCGCATCTCGTCAGGGATCTAAGGGCTTCAGGGAGAACTTTGCAGGTGGACAGTGTCGGCCGGAGGGCCGCCGGGGTTTGGGGTGGAAGGGTAGATCCATGGGGAAGTTGCAGGGGAAAGTCGCCATCGTGACGGGAGGCAATCGCGGCATCGGAGCCGGCATTGCCCGTGCCTTTGCGGGAGAGGGCTGTACGCTGGTGCTGGCGGCCCGCGATGCCGCCCGGCTTGAAGAGGCTGCGGCAGAGTTTCGTGGACTTGGGGTCGAGGTGCTGACCGTTCCCACCGACATCACTTCGGAGGAGCAAATCCTGAACCTGTTCGCCGCAACCATGGAGCGGTTTGGACGGTTGGATATCCTGGTGAACAACGCCGGGGCGTTCGATGGGGGACCGCTGGAAGAGTTGACGCTCGCGGATTGGGAGAATGTGATGGCGGTCAACTTGCGGGGACCGTTCCTTTGCACTCGTGAAGCGTTCAAGATCATGAAGGAGCAGGGGGGCGGACGGATCATCAACGTCGCATCCATCTCCGCGCAGAGAGTCCGGTTCAACTCGGCGCCATACAGCACGAGTAAGCACGGCCTCTGGGGTCTCACCCAGGTGACGGCGCTGGAGGGGCGGGCGCACGGGATTGTGGCGAGCTGCATTCACCCCGGCAATGTGCTGAACGAGCGCCGGGCGCTCCGACAGACGGTGGCCGATCAGGAACCGATGATGACCGCCGATGAACTCGCCGAGGTGGCGCTGGTCATGGCAACGCTGCCGCCACACGTTAATCTGCTGGAAGCGATCGTACTGCCGACGGAACAGCTTTACGTCGGGAGAGGATAGCGGGAGACGACCGATGCGCGACTATCTGGATCAAACGCGGAGCGCCTGGGGGAGCTACCTCTTTGTGCTGCCGCTGCTCTTCGCGTATCAGATCGTCGCGCTGGTCGGAAACCTGGGCCAGCCGCGTCACGTCATCAACGGAGCGGACGCCATCTTGCAGGTGGCGCTCCGTGGGATGGGTTTGAACGGCTGGCTCGGCTCGTGGTTGGTCGTGGCGCTCCTGGTGGGGTTGGTCCTCAGGTGGCGCTGGTCTCCGAAGAAGCCGGTGGCGTTGGGTTACTTCAGCTTTGTGCTGCTCGAGTCCACCGCTTACGCGCTCGTGTTCGGCAGCCTGGTGTCGATGCTCACCTCGCTGGTGCTCCCGATGGCGCCCTTTCTGCAGATGGGCGGCGGCGGATTAGGGTTTGGGCAGAAGTTGGCTGCCAGCCTGGGCGCTGGATTGTACGAAGAACTGGTGTTCCGGGTCATCCTCACCGGCGGCGCCATCGGGCTTCTGAAGGCGAGTGGGGTGAAGCGCGGAGCGGCGGTTGCCGTCGCGGTGATCTTCTCATCCGTCATCTTTTCGGCGTTCCACTACATCGGGCCTAGCGGCGATCTCTTCTCGATCGGCAGCTTCACCTTCCGCGCCATCGCCGGGCTGGTGCTCGCGGGTCTCTTTGCTGCACGGGGCTTTGCCGTGGCAGCCTGGACCCATGCGCTCTACGACGTGTTTCTGCTGCTGGTGGGACGCGCCTGAAATCAAAAAAAACCCTCGCCTGAGTGAAAGACCTGGCGAGGGGTTCCGGAGCCCGAAGGCTCCGGGAAAGGGCTGTTCGTCGTAGCCATAACTAGGGTGTCATGAAGCCCTACGACGGATAGCTCGCAAAGTTTGGGATTTTACTGAGTTGCGGCGCCGTGTCGGTGCGGCTCAGTTCAGAGGTTCGATCCAGACATTGCGGTAGTAAAGTTCGGCGCCTTCGGACTGCAGATTGATGCGGCCACGGGTCAGGCTAGCGCTGTTTCCGACCAGATTGCACTTGCCGTTGGTCCAGTGCCAGATCTTGTTGCCACGCGCGACGACCTCGGCGGTGTTCCACTCGCCGTTCGGCTTCTCGTGGTCGGTCCACTTCACCACACGGCCACCCGTGTAGGTCTTGCCCAACACGGTGAGGGATGGCGGGCCGCCTTCGCCGCCCGTCAGCCACATGTCGCCGCAGTCGCCTTCCTGAATCTGGTACTCGAGCGACTTGTTCCAGACCTTGTCGGGTCCCACGCAGTGGTAGAGGATGCCGGCGTCCCGCTTGGCGTTTTCGCGGGGCGGATACTTCTTCTGGCCCCACTTGAACTCCACGTGGAAGCGATAGTTCTCCCAGTCCTTCTCGGTGCTGATGAACGCGAACTTTTCACCGCTGACGTGGATCTCGCCGTTCTCCACCTTGAAGATCCCGCGGGAGTCCTTGTTCCGCTCCTCGCCGGGCACGAACACGTACCAGCCGCTGAGATCCTTCCCATTGAAGAGTTGAACCCGCTTGCTCTGAGCGCCCGCGGGGCCGGAGCCGGCCACGGAAAGGAGGGCGATCCCGCCGGCAACCATCGCGGCGGCAAGCCCGCTGCACCACATTTTCATCGACAGCAATCTCCTCGTAAGTCAGCGCCGCGCCTGGTTCTGGCGGCGCGGGCTCCTGGGGTCAGTTCGCCGCAGTCTGTGAAATTCATCCTCTGCTAAACTTGGGTGGCTTCGTGAGCGGCTCGAAGCGGGCACACAACGCCGAGGGTTCGGGCGTCGAGCACACGTCGGAAGGGTTGGGCAGGGGAGTGACATCACCGGGAAGTCTGATGCGCAGCGAAATCGGCGAACAGCCGGCGGCTCTCGCGCGAGTACTCACCGAACAGGAGCCCGCCGTGTCGCGTCTGGCGGATGCTGCTCGGGCACGAGACAGCCGCTTCTTCTACCTGGCTGCCCGTGGCACCAGCGATCATGCGGCGGTCTATTGCAAGTACCTCACCGAGATTACGACCGGACTTCCCGTAGCCCTTGCGGCGCCGAGCGTGGTGACTCTCTACGGGGGACGGCCGCAGCTCGCCCACGGCCTGGTGTTGGGGATCAGTCAGAGCGGGCGCGCCGCAGATGCCATCGAGTTTCTCCATGCGGCTCGTGAGGGTGGGGCGCTGACCGGCTGCATCACCAACAACTCGGACTCGCCGATGTTTGCCGCAGTCGAGCACGGGCTCGCCTGCTCCGCCGGCCCGGAACTCTCTCTCCCGGCGACCAAGACCTACACCACCTCGCTGATGCTCGTGGCCATGCTCGTCGCGCGGTACTCCGGTTCTGAGACTCTCTTCGCGGAGTTGCAAGGTCTTCCTGCCGCTGCCGCTGCCGTGCTCGCCACCGAGGATCACATTGCGGCGCACGCCGAGCGCTACCGGTACATGGAAGAGTGCGTGATTCTGGCTCGCGGGATCAATCTGTGCGGCGCTCTGGAGACGGGCCTCAAGTTGTCCGAGACGTCTTACCTACGAGCCCATCCCTACTCTTCCGCCGACTTTCACCACGGACCGATCGCCATCGTTGACGAGGGCTATCCGTGCATTCTGGTGGCGCCGTCCGGGAAGGGGCTTGCCTCAATGCGGGAGCTGGCTGCGGCGCTGGCGGAGCGGGGCGCCGAGTTGATCGTCATCTCGGATGACGAATCGATGCTGAGCCTAGCACGAACGCCGCTCCCCATCCCCAGCGTTCCGGAACTCTTGACGCCGATCATCTCCATCATCGCATCCCAGCTCTTTGCCTATCACCTCGCACGGGTGAAAGGGAGAGATCCGGACCGGCCCCGCGGACTGAAGAAGGTGACTTACACTCTGTAGCGACGCGGCGCCCCATTTGGCGGGATGACCGGCGATGGGCTCCGGCGCCGGATAGGAAAGAGCGAATGGCGGCCCATGGCGTACAGCCCGAGCGATTGCGCCGGCTGTTCCTCGAACTCCTGGACATCGACAGTCCCTCCGGCGATGAGCGCCGGCTGGCTCGGGCGACGATGGAGTGGCTGCGCGACGCAGGGTTCGTCTGCCAGCTCGACCCGATGCTGAACGTCATCGCCCAACGGGCCGGGGACGTGGTGGACGCCCCTCGGATCTTCTTCGCGGCCCACACGGACACCGTCGCGTCGACCGCGGGACTGCGGGTGCGAGAGGTCGATGGCGAATTTCGAACATCCGGCGACACCATTCTCGGGGCCGACGACAAGGCGGCCGTCGCAGCAATCCTGGAGGCCATGCTGGCAATCGATGGGAGTGGGGCTGCGGTCGGCGATCTGCAGGTGGTCTTCACGGCTCAAGAGGAGCTGGGACTGCGAGGAGCGAGAGCGCTGTCGCCGGCCATACTCGCGGGATCCATCGGTTTCGTTCTCGATGCGAGTGGACTCACGGGGTCCTGGATCTCCTCAGCGCCGTTCCACGACAGCCTGGAAGTCGTGATCCGCGCCAGGCCGGCCGACACGCGGCGAGAGACGGAGCGAGTCGTGAGCTCCATCCGCGCGACCTGCCTCGCCTCGATGCGGCTCGGCGCAGTGGATCGATCCCGGGAAGGGGCGGTCCATCCCGCGGCCTCCTGCGCCGATCCGGCCCCCGCCGAGCCGGGAGCGGGAGTGCTCCGCTTCGAAGCCAGGGCTCCAACCCGCGAGGCGCTGGATCGCCAGATCCGGCACATGGTGCTGAGCCTGGAGCAGACGGCGGCGGAGACCGGCGCGGGGGTCGAGATCCGGCGTCGGGCCGAGTATGCCGGCTACTCGTGGAACGGGGACGAGCGACCGATCCAACTGGCGGAGGCGGCGTGGCGCTGGCTTGGGCGCCCCCCGAGTTCCCGACCGGGCGATGGGGGCAGCGACACCAATGTCTTCAATGCACGAGGCATTCCCTCGGTCACGCTGACCTGCGGCTTTCGGAACCAGCACACCGTCGACGAAGCAGTCTCGATGAGCGAGTTGACGGCGGCGGCGGAGTGGGTGGCTTCAATCGTCCGCACCGCCGCCGCACCCCGGTAAGGGGAAGTCCGACGACGCCGCGCATCGCCAAAATGCCAAAAAGGGCCGCAAAGGAAGGTCCGAAGTCCAACTGCAACATTAGCGGAGGCGCGCCGCGGGTACGACCCCTCCACGAGAGTCGGCGCCGATGGTCCATCTCGGCGACCGGCATCGGCATCAGGTCATAAACACATGTCAGACTCCGCCAACTCCTCTCAACCAAAGCCGCTGACGACCGTGCAGTGGTTGATCTGCGTCATCGCAGCCATCGGGTTCCTGTTCGACACGTACGAGCTCCTGATGCTGCCGTTGATCCTTCGACCGGCGCTGCAGGAACTGGGCGGACTGCGCCCGGGCACTCCCGAGTTCCAAAACTGGGCATCGCTGCTGTTCTATGTTCCGGCGTTCTTCGGCGGGATCTGCGGCCTGATCGGCGGGTATCTCACGGACCGCTTCGGACGGCGACAGGTTCTCGTGTGGTCGATCCTGATTTACGCGCTCTCTGCCTGTGGCGCGGCCTTTGCGACGTCACTGCCGGTGCTTCTTGTGCTCCGAACCACCACGTTTATCGGAGTGTGCGTGGAGTTCGTGGCGGCGGTGGCCTGGCTGGCGGAGCTCTTCCCGAACAGCGGACAAAAGGAAAAGGTGTTGGGCTGGACCCAGGCCTTCGGTTCTCTCGGTGGACTGCTGGTATCGCAGGCGTACGAGTCCATCGCACACAACCCAGACTCTCTCCCGGCGATCTACGGGGACCATGCTCCCTGGCGCTACATTCTGATTTCCGGAGTGTTGCCCGCCATCCCGCTGATTGTCATCCGGCCCTTCCTGCCCGAATCCGCCTCGTGGGCGGAAAAGAAGGCTGCCGGGACCTTGAAGCGCCCGAGCATCTCCGAGCTCTTCGCGCCCGAGCTGGCGAGAACCACGATCATGGCCACGATCCTGATGGCGTGCTGCTACGGCGCGGCCTTCGGAGCCATTCAGCAGATCCCACAGATCGTGCCGACGCTTCCCGAGTTGGCAGGAATCCCTCGCCCGCAGCAGCAGCCCATCATCGGCGGCGTGCAGAAGATGCAAGAGATCGGAGGACTAACCGGCCGAATCCTCCTTGCGATCCTGGCGCTCTACGTGGTGCGCCGTGGAAATCTGCTCCGCCTGTTCCTGGCGCCGGGAATTCTGGTGGTCCCGTACGTGTTCTTCACCCTGGGGCAGGGTCACCTCGATAGTTTCAAGATCGGCGTCGCAGTGGCCGGATTGCTGACAGTGGCGCAGTTCAGCTTCTGGGGCAACTATCTGCCACGCGCCTTTCCGGTGCATCTCCGAGGCACCGGTGAGAGCTTTGCGGCCAACATCGGTGGACGTTTGATCGGGACATCGGCGGCGCTTGTGGTGACCCAGATGGCGAAGGCGATGCCGATGGCGCAGGCCGCGGCCATCGTGGGAGGCACGGTTTACGTGATCGGGTTCATCGCCTCGTTCTTCCTGCCGGAGCCGACGGCGGCGGATGATCACGAGTAACCGGGCTCCCGAGTTGTAACCCTACCGACAGGGCGGTCGTCCGAGGAGTAGAGACCTCGAACGACCGCCTTTGCTGTTTTTTCTGGGGGCTCCCTGGAGGCAATGATGCGGCGACCAGCGGTTTCTTGGGGTACGAGCCGGGGGTGTTGGATCGCAGGGATCGGCATCCTCGCCATCCTCGCGGGATGCGCCGGCTCGCGAAGTTCCAAATCCAGTGCTCCGGGAGAAGCGAGTCCTGCCGGTCTGATGGACCAATCTGTCGCCGATTCCACGCCCAGCTCAGAGGCTCCGGGGGGCGGAGATCCCAACGAATTTGCGCGGCAGATGCAGACTGTGGCCCCCATTGCCCCCAGTTCGCCTGCCCGAAAGCGCATGAACGGGGACCCATACGCGGGGGGGGAGGCCCCCACCATAGGCTCCCAGGAGCAGCGGTCGTACCAGCGCAAGATCATCTACACCGCCGAACTGACCCTTGTCGTTCCGCGCCTGGAGCCGGTGCGGGAGAAACTCCTGACGCTGGTGCGATCGGCGAAGGGCTATGTGGCGAACAGCAGCGTGAGCGGATCCGCGGGAGAAACCCGATCGGCGCACTGGACGCTGCGAGTGCCGGTCTCGGCATATGGCAAGTTCCTCAGCGACGTGGCGACGCTCGGGGAGGTCCAGACTCAGTCGAGCGACTCGCAGGATGTGAGCGAGGAGTTCTACGACGTGGAGGCGCGGCTCCGAAACGGCCGGGCAGCCGAGTCTCGGCTACTCGAGCATCTGAAGCGGAGCGCGGCCCGGCTTTCGGACATCCTATCCGTCGAGCGTGAACTGACGCGGGTGAGAGGCGAGATCGAGCAGATGGAAGGACGCATTCGCTTCCTTCGGAATCAGACCGATCTCACGACGGTGACCCTCACCATCAACGAGGCACGGGAGTACGTCCCCCAGTCGCATACCAGTTTCTCGGCCCGACTCGGCCGAACCTGGACATCCGCGCTGGAGAGTGTCCGCGACGCCGGTGCCGGCATCGTGCTCGGGCTCGTGTTTGCGGCGCCCTGGATCGTGATCTGGGGAATCGTACTCTTCATCCTCTACCGCGCCATTCGGAACTGGATTGGACGCCGAAAAGCAGCTCGCAGCGCAATGAGCGAAGGAACCTCGACCCCGCCTTCCCAATCGTGATGTGGTTTCCGGTTGAGACGGATGTGCGTCCTGCCACCGTCTTTACACGTTGAAGGCATAGTGTCTGTCGTTTGTCGACGGAGGATCTACTCGAGCATGAACATCCGATCATGGGTGGTGGGAGCGAGCGTTTTCGCCGCCTGCGTCGGTCTGGCTGTGAGCCAGAGCGACGCCCAGATCAAGGCGGGCAAATCTCGCCCGCTGAAGACCAAGCACCTGATGTCCGCGGTGGTGGTGACCAACTGCGGCGCGTTGCGAAAGGCGCTTGACGGGGCCGGCCCGGCCGATGACCAGGCGTGGGAAGCGGCGGAGATCAACGCCGCTCTGCTGAACGAAGCCGGTCACAGCCTGATGGCCGACGGGCGATGCCCGGATGCCACCTGGGCGGCCGCTTCCAAGGCGCTTCAGGACGGTGGGGCCGCTGCTGTGGCGAAAGTCCAGGCCAAGGATGTCGCCGGCGCGAAGGAAGCGCTCGGCGTTGTCCTGGGCTCCTGCAAGTCCTGCCACACCGCCCACAAGAAGTAGTCCCGTCGGTCCGTTGGGCAAACTTGAGGGGCGCGACTGCCATTTGGCGGATCGCGCCCCTCTCTGCGTTTTCGGAGGAATCGCATGCTGACTGTCAGCCGCCGCGTGCTTCTGGGGTCCGGACTCGGCGCCGTTTTGGCCGGTCCGGAACTGGTGCGGGCCCAGGGTCGAACCGGGCAGGTCTTCGGGAATCCGGAGGCCGCCGTGGTGGGCAACCGGGTGCTGGCCCAGGGCGGCACGGCTGCTGACGCTCTCTTTGCCGCCGCCCTGATGGCGGCGGTGGTTTCGATCCACAACTGCGGCTTCGCCGGCTACGGTGGGACCGCCACTATCGCCCGGGGCGATGGGACCCCTCCGGAGTGCCTTGACTTCAACTCCACGGCGCCGGCCGCCGCGCGGCCGGACATGTACTCGCTGCTCCCGTCCGGCGCGGTTGAGGGCGGCTCCAACACCTTCGGTTGGCTGGCTGTAGGAGTGCCCGGCATCCCCGCCGGGCTGGATCAGTTCCATCATCGGTATTGCACCCGCTCCATGGCGGAACTGGCGGCGCCCGCGATCCGTGCGGCGCTCGATGGATTTCGGATGTCGGAAGCGCCTGCCCGCGCAATCCAGGCCGGAATGAAGCGAATTGCGGTCGATCCCGGCGCGGCGGCGGTGCTCCTCCCCAGCGGGCGGCCGCCCGTGGTGGGCGAGACCTACCGGAATCCCAGGTTGGGAGAGTTGCTAACCACCCTAGTTTCACGCGGATCGCTTCAAGGCTTTTATGAGGGAGAGATCGCATCTCGAATTGCGGCCGAATTCAAGAAACGCGGCGGGTTGGTCACGTCCGCAGATCTGGCGGCCTACCGTGCCCTGACGCCGAAACCCTCAACGGCTGCGCTGAACGGCTTCGTGATTCACACGCCTCCGCCCACCGCCGGCGGCGCCACGGTGCTTCAGGCGCTGCTCGCCATGCGCGAGATTGAACTCCGACAGAAGTGGGACTCTGGGCAGCACGCCCATGCAAAATTGGAGGCCCTTCGAGTCGCCTGGGGAGACCGGCTTCGAACCATTGGCGACCCGGCGTTCGTCAACATCCCTCTGGGGCGGCTCCTTTCCTCCGAGTATGCCGAGACCACCGCACTCAAGGTGATCGCCGCGGTGCAGAACCGGGCGCGACTCGCCGTGGAGACCGACGGTCGCCCCGCGGGAGGAACGGTCAACCTCTCTGCGGTGGATAAGACCGGGACCGTGGCCGCCCTGACGCTGACCCACGGAGGCGGTTTCGGCGCACAGGTCGGCATGAGCGAGTTCGGACTGATCTTCGGACACGGGATGTCCCGCTTCGACCCCCGGCCGAGCCATCCCAATTCGCCGGGGCCCGGCAAGCGCCCGCTGCACAACATGTGTCCGACGGTGGTCACCCGCGGCGGCAAGCCGGTGCTCGCCATCGGCGGAGCCGGGGGCCGCAAGATCGTGAACGGAGTCTTCGACGTCCTCTACCATGTCTTGAGGAAGCCGGAAGATCTCGTGGGAGCCCTCGCGGCGCCGCGGATGCACACGGAAGGCGGTCTCGACCTGTGGCTCGACTCGAAGTGGGAGGACGAGACCGCAGGGTACCTCGTCGACCTGGGGTATGCGGTGAAGCGCTCCGCCATGGCGAATATCAGCGCCGCACAGCCCGCCGATGCCCAGCCCAGATAACCTGCCGGAGTGGTCCGGCAGATCGTCAGCGGATGACTCTGTTCTCTCGCAGGTGAGCCCGAATCTCCTCCACGGGGTTGGCTGAGCCGATCCGACCCGACTCGTCGCCACTGATGAGCGTGCCAACGACTTCGCCGCTCGCATTGATCAACGGCGCCCCGCTGAACGCCATCAGTTCGACCGGGGGCTCGAAGAGGATGGTGACGCTGTCGCTGTCGGTGAGCAACACGCGGCCGGGAAATAGGCGGGGGGTCTGCGGATTGTGCTTCACTTCGTCTCCCAGCAGCCACACCCACTCCATCGACCCGGGGTTTCGAGCGGCGAGTTTCAGCGAAGTGGTCTGCGCCGTGGCTTTGAGTGAGAACGCTGCGAGGTCTCGCCTGGCTCCGTGCTTTTCACTGAACGGTTTGCCGGTCTTGAGCCGCGCCGGGCCGAGCGATCCAACCGGCTTGCCGGTGCGGAAGTCGAGGAGCGCGCCTCGCACGATGCGCTTGCTCATTTCCGCGGGTGGGATCTCCTTCGACAGTCCGCCAGCCTCACCGAAGAGATGCAGCGCAGTCAGCATGGTCGGCTTCCCCTGCGAGTCATGAATGACGAATGCGGTGCCGGCCTCCAGTTCCTCACCCCCGTTTGTCACAAATCGTGAGCGGAACACGGAATTCGGAGCCGCGACCGGCGGGGCTGGGGGCTTCTGGTTGACGAACCCGGACAAGGCGCGAGCGCCGAACACCACGCCGATCACGAGCAGAACCGCCAGACTCACACAGCCGATGGCGCAGCCCTTCAGGACTCGAGGCATTTCACTCCTCCGGTGGGACCCCTCGTCGCGGGCCTTGCATGTCGAGGCTGAGGGGATTGACACCGAGCGATCGAGTGGAACGTCAAGCACAATTCCGTGACTCGGGGCGGCTCCCCTCCGCCGGTGGGAGGAGGGTTCGCCGAATATCGGCGAATGCTCGATGTGAGTGACGTTCCCCGCTCCTCAGAGGCGCTTGATGACAGTTGCGAGATGGCTGGTTCTGGTCTGCACCCTGGTGCTCTCGGCCGCAAGTGTTGGGTCGCAGGAGGCGCCGACTCGATTTTCGCGCGCCGAGTTGGGCGGCGAGGCGGTGGAGTTCTCTGCGATCCCCGCTGGCGAGTTTTTGATGGGGACGGACGCCGAGGAGGGCGCGCGGATCCAGTCGCGTCTCGATCTCGTGGTTTCGCCCGACGAGGCCCCGATGCACCGTGTCAAAGTCAGCGCGTTCGAGCTTGGAGTGACCGAGGTGACATTGGGCCAGTACCAGGCGTACTGTCGAGCCACCGGCAAGGAGATGCCTCGACAGGAAGAGTGGAACAGCACGCCACAGCATCCGGTCCACTACGTGAACTGGGACGAGGCGGTGGCCTACTGCGCCTGGGCTTCGAGCGAGTTGAAGCGACAGGGCCAGCCGGGAACCATTCGCCTTCCGACCGAGGCCGAATGGGAGTTCGCCGCACGGGGAAGGGACACGGGCGTCAACGGCCGCGCCCGAAAACTATTCGTTTGGGGAGACGACCTCCCCCGAACGGAGGCGCCCGTCGCCAACCTCTCGGACGCCCGCACCCGATCCGCCTACCCGAAACTGAATGCGAAGTTCTTCTTCCCGAACTACGACGACGGCTACGCCCAGGCGGCCCCGGTCGGCAAGTTCCCGGCGAACTCCTACGGCCTCCGAGACATGGCCGGAAACCTCTGGGAGTGGTGCCAGGACCGCTACGATCGCGAGTATTACGCCCGGAGCCCGCTGGAGAATCCGCGGGGCTCGGACAATCCCGAGGACGGCGCCCGAGTCTTCCGCGGCGGCTCGTGGTATGTCAGCCCGACCTCGCTCAGAGTCTCCAAGCGCAACTGGAGCGGCCCCAGCTTCCGCTACCTCTTCGTCGGCTTCCGTCTCGTCCGCTCGGCACAACCGTAGTCGCGTCTTCCTTTCCCAGGCAACACCCCCGGCAACGCTGCATGTTTCAATCGACCCGCCCTGAGATCATCGTCCTCCTGGGCGAGACCCGAGGATCCAGCGTTGCAGATGCCGCAAGCAGTCCTCGCCAGGCGCGTCCGGCTATCGGAAGCCACTCGGGGCGACGCGACGCGCCGTGCTGAATGGATCCCCGCTCCATGGAGCGATTCTCCGCCCAGTGCAACTTCTGCGGGGATAACGACGGGGGCGTGCGCACGCGGGGAAAATCCGCACGAAGCAAAGGGCCGGGCGCCGGTTCCCGATGATACCGGCGTGGCTCGGTGTCCGCCGCAGTTCGGGCCACAGCGTTCCGAGACATCCCAAGTTCTCGATCAACGCGGCGCTTCGACCACGCGCTGGCAATCAGGTCCCGCACCTCTATCCACGTTTCCTCCGAGAGCACTCCTACCCCCTATCCCGGCTACATTCCGGATAGTGAAGCTTGGGATCGCTCAGTTTCTCCAGTCCAGCCGGCTCTGCTTTGCGGGGAAGAGTGGCTCAGATTCCGATGGGAATCCGCATCACGTCCGGACACAAGCTGGGGACCCACAGCGCGTCGGACCTGATCCGAGTGGGGGCGCGGCTCGCGCGGGGTGGTCGCGTGGCGCTGCGTCTGCGCGAGAGGCTGGACTTCTGGTGTTCGCCGCGAGAGGGACGACCGGAATGAGGAGGTGAGAGGATGAGATCCAGCGGCACCCGGACAAGCTAACGCCTTTGACGAAGGGGTGCTTGCCTGCGGGTTGCGCTTTGCAGCGTAACTGCTTATCCCGATCAGCGTTAATCATCCTGTCACCACCGGTCGGCCTTGGCGTAGAAGGAAACACCGATGATCGCTTATCGAGATTTTGCCCCCCGACAACTCAGTGCGCCGAACCGTATTACGGCACAGTTGTCGCTCAACGTCCAAGGGGAGCACGAGGCGTTCGACGTTGCGCTAGGAGCCTGTCCGTGATTTACTCCAATCAAGCATGATTTTCGACGGGGAACGGTGAATCTACCTGTATGGCCCGCTCATTCCGCCCCTACACGCCCGATCAGCCCTATCTCTTGCCGCCATCGCCGCAGGATTGGA
>SXGS01104998.1_pt1 | contig 34152 bp, 23 predicted proteins | sample 3174681 | NCBI WGS metagenome assembly SXGS01 (sample SAMN11356861, study PRJNA531348) | freshwater metagenome | isolation source: freshwater sample F1-80 | place: China: Fuxian Lake, Yuxi | collected 2017-12-25
CCACGCAGTTCCAGGTCCGGTTCTAGGATCTCTTCCAACCCTACGGGTTGGGCAAAGGCCCCCGGGAAACCGGGGGCCTGCGTTCATGTTCACCACAACTCAACTGTCGGCAGTAGGCGGAGTGCATCCCTTGGCTCAGATGCGGCTTCTACCCGGTGCGATCCTGTTGTCTCTGGCTGTGACGCCCAGTTCTGCTCCCGCAGATGAGCCGGCCTTGCCGACGACAGCCGAAGCGGCATCCGCTTCCGGCATCTCCTCTTTTAACTCTTCGGGCGCGCCCGTCCCGACCGCCGCTGAACTCGGCATCCCGCGTTTGACCGCTCCTCGGCATCGGCTACTGGCTGCCGTGCTTGAGCAGCAGGCCGCTGCTGCGGAGCAGAGTCGCCAGCCGGCCGCCTCGATCCAGATCTCGTCCCTTGAGGTGACTGGAGATCTGATCGAGAGCAATGAGCAGAACGGCACCATCACTGTTACGGGAAACCCGATCGTCAAGCGTGGGCAGGACGAACTTCGCTGTACGCGCCTGGTGATCAACCGAGACGCCCAGATCGCGACGGCCGAGGGTAATGTCACGATTATCCAGGGGGACCAACAGTTCACCGCCGCGCGAGCCACCTACAATTTTGCGACCCGCACCGGTGAAGCTGAGAATGTCAACGGAACGGTAGATCAGTACATCCTCCACGCGGAAAAGTTGATCCTGAAACCCGGTCCCGCGTATGAAGCGATTGGGGCCCGGTTTACTCCCTGTGAGAAGGAGCATCCGCACCAGCAGAGCCATGCGCGGCTGCTTCAGATCACGCCGGGTCAGGAGCTTCTCGCTCGAGGGCTGGGCATTGACTTGCTCGGTGTTCGGCTGGCGACGATCCCCACGCTCCGCAAATCGCTCAAGCCGAATTCCGGGAATGCCGACTCCAGATCTGCTTACCCTTCCGTCGGTGTGGACAGCCGCAACGGCCTGTTTTTGGAGAAACAGTTTGATCTACGGAGCCGGGCGCCCGTCTGGATCGATGGTTTCCTCCGGCTGAATATGCTCCGCGAGCCTTCGGCGGGGGTCGAGTTCGCGACGCCGGGGAGTACCCAGTGGGTCGCCTCCCTCTTCTATCGGGATCAGGCCGAGAACCAGCGGGGCCGCTTCATGCAGGTCAGCCGCCTGCCGCAGGTCGGCGTGGTTTGGGCGAACCGTCGAAGCGTGGCGCTCCCGGGACGCTTCCTCCCGCATCAGGTTTCGAATGTCCGTCGACCGGACTACCTGAAGTACAGCCGCCAGTGGTTCCTGGCCGCCGAGCTCACGGCAGGGTATTTCCAGCAGTATCGGGGGGATGACCTGCGGCGGGATGACGGCGAGTCGAAAAGTGGGGGTCGCGTGATGGCGCAGGCCCAGGCGCTGCTGCCCAATGTGCAACTCGTGAAGGGCATCGGCCTGAACGATCTCCGGATCATGGCGCGGCAGAGCTATTACGACTCCGGGCAGGCTCACTTCGTGCTCGGCACCGGTATCGGCAAGGAGTTTCGTTCCGGAAACTGGCGGGTGGGCATCGATCGATTTGATCAGTTCAGCTCCGGCACAACTCCGTTCTTGTTCGACGATATCGAACTCAGGCGAGAGTGGCGCCCCCGATTGGAGTTCAAGTCCACGAACTTCAACTTTTCCTACTATGCTCGGCTGCGGCCGGATCGGGGTGGGGTCTTCGACCAGGTCTTCGAAGTTTCAAAGGTGTTTCACTGCATCGAGCCTCGCCTGCGCTACGGCGTGAGGCGACAGGAGATCGGGCTCGATATCCGGTTGCCCGGCCTGACCGGCAACAGCCGGCGCCGGCCGAGCGAGCCCCGGATTGCGAACGATCTGGATGAGCCGAACGTGGACGCCAAAGCCACGCCAAAGCCGCCGAAGAATCCCTAGGAACCCGAACGCTATCGGTGGTGTCGTTGACCGGAGGAGGTGCGTGACGGATGGTTCCGATCCCCCTGCTAGTCGCCGCGCTCACTGCGTCTTCAACTGTTTCTCGGCATCAGCCTCGCCCGCCCCTGCTCCGGGAGTTTCGACCGGTTCAGGAGGCTGCGGTCTTTCAAGTCTCGACTGCGGGGGTTCGCTTCGGCAGCGAGGCTGTGGTGCTGGATGGCCTCGTCCTGAAAGCCGGCAGGGATTACACCGTGGACTGGGAGCGGGGAGTGCTTCGCCTCGCCGTGCCCGCCCCCTCGGGAAGCGTGCTGCAGGTGATGTATGCGGCCGCGGAGTTGCCCCGCTTCGGTGAGCTGCCTCCACCGCCCAGTGGAACGGGGCATCGACCACTCCACTGGATGTCCGTTGGCGGTCAGGTGGCGCGAGGTCTCGGCGCCAGGGTCCTCGGCCTGAACGGTGAGGTTGACAGCCTCGAACTTCAGCTCCGGAGCGGCGTCAAGCGGTCGGATTTTTCCGAGGAGACCAGCGAGGGCCCGGGCCGCAGCACGGTCGCTTACAATCGCGTCGATCCGCTGGATCCGCGTACGGCGGCATCCGGCCGCGAGGAGTTCGCGTCGTCGGTCGAGTTCAAACCAAACCCCACGACCCGTCTCGCGCTCGACAACAGCTTCACCCGGGAAGGGCCGCTCAGCGACGACTACGTGGAGCGTGAGCGCCGTCGAGTGTCGTATCAACAGGGCTGGGGCAGAACGCTCGCCACCCTGCTCTGGGATGAGCGCCGAAGCCTCGGGGGGGCCGTGGCGGAAGATCGGAGCGCGCTCTCCATCGGCCTCACCCACCCGTATGCCCGTGGCGGGACCGCGACCGCGCTCCTTCAGCGCGAGTCGTCCCCCTTCTTTGGCGGCGAGTCCCGAGCACAACTCAACGTTCGGCAGCAGTTGGGATCCGTTTTCGAGACCCAGGCCGGCCTCACAGTAGAGAACTCCGATCTGGACGGCGCACTCCTGGAGGCCGGTGCATCCCTGTTCGCCCGCCCAAGCGACCGGGCCGATTTGCGCTTCACCTACAATGCAGTGGACTCCGACCGATACGGCATTTTCCATCGCTTCAAAGCCGCGTCCGAACTGCAGGTTGGTTCAGCAACGCAGCTCAGTGGAGAGTGGGTTTATCGGACTTCCGATCGGGGCGAGCGGCTCATGCGCTACGATCTCGGCCTGGCATCGCAGGTGGCTCGCGGCACGCGGGTGGAGACCAACTTCAATCAGGCGATTCGCGCCTCTGGAGATCGGGATTACAGCGGTGGCTTTCGGGTTGAAGCCGATCCCTCCTCGGTGGTCAAGCTTCGATTGGGGTTAGACCTCAATCGACGGCTCGAAGATGGCCTGTCCCTGGATCGTGGGCAGGGGGCCAACTGGAGTCTGGCGCTTGGCGGCAAGCGCTATGCCCGAATCGATGGTTACCACGGGCGATTCGCCTCCTATGGGGAGTCCAACTTTCAGGACTCCCTCTATCGTCTGGAAGTGAAGCCGCACACGCTCTTCGCGTTCAACGGAAGTCTGCGACAGGTGGACGGCATCGATACGCAGCGCTCGCTGCTCGGCGCCGGCGCCTCCGTCAATCCGGTTCGGGGCGTGGAGTTCCTTGCCGCCTACCGTCAGCCACAGCTTCCTTCGGGAGGCTTACTCCCGGAGGGTGGCAAGGAAGTACAGTTGAAGCTCAGTCCCCTCGCGGGCCTGAAGGTGTTCGGCGGCTACAACCTTCGCCCCGAGGATCGACAGGGTCTCCTGCTCGACGAGCGGCACCGAACAGTGGGACTGGAGACCCGTCTCGGCAGTCTGGCCCTCAGCGGATCCCGAACGCGTCTGGATCGGATCCCGACGCAGGGCCAGGAGCAGCGGACCGATGTGACGGCGACACTGGCGGTAGGTAGGGGAACCCAGCTCTTCGGAGGGTTGAGGCTTCGAGAAGCGATTCTGGGAGAGCGGCTGTTCGGTCAGAGTTACCGGTTCGGAATCAATCAGGGGTTGGGTTCCTCTTTCTTCCTGATGCTGGAGGGGCAGGTCGGCTGGCTCACGGACGGCGCGGGCGCTCGTACGGTCGACCCCGACGACACACGCGCCCAGGCGCGGCTCGGGATTCGGTTTTGATCCGGGCGGTTCTCCCGATAAGCGTACGTGGTGGGCTCTTCGACTAAGCGCGTCCCGAGGCCGCCAGTGTCAGAGAACAGCCACGACCGGGTCGCGATCCTGATTGCGGCTGTCGGCGCGCTGCTTGGATTGGCGGCATTCGTGCCCATCGTTGACGGCTACTTTGCCAGCGACGATTGGCTACTGCTCTATTACTACGGGCGGGTTCCGGTCTGGGATCTGTCGCGACACTTCTCGACCGACGTCATCTGGTTCTTTCGACCGCTCCAGGCGCTCCAATTCAGCGCTCTATTCCAACTGTTTGGCTTCGATCCCGTCCCCTACAATCTCGCGCTCTTTCTCGGGCATGCCGTCGTCTGCATCCTGCTGTTCGAGTTGACGCGGACCGTGAGCCGGGATTGTCGCCTGGCCGCGGTGAGTGTCTGGGTCTTTTCCTTCCAGTGGGCCTGGGTCGACATCCTGCTCTGGAAGTCGAACACCAACACCCTGCAGTGGGCCGGTTTCTCGCTCATGGCGTGCCTGGGTCTCGCCAGAGATCTGCGCTCCCCGAGCCGGCTGTGGCGATGGGTCACCTGGCTCGCGGCGGGTGTGGCCTGCCTTTCGAAGGAGATGGCCGTCAACATGCCGTTCCTCTTCGGCGCGGTGTGGTGCGGCGTTCGACTCCCGGAGGTGCGTCGGGAGCAGATCCAGGAGCACCTGCGGGAAGCCGCTCGCAGGGTGGCGCCCGCCATCGGACTCTCGGTTGCCTACGGAATCTTCCATCTGGGTGTGGTTCGGGATGTCTACGATGTGGTTCCCAAGGACTACTCCCTCTCCCCCGCGGCGGAGTGGCCGGCGCACCTGGGCAAAGTCTTTCAGCACCTGTTCTTTCCCTTTGACGACATCCCGGCGGTGCAAGGCACTCCTGGGGCTGGTTTCGCGCTGGGTTTGCTCCAGGCACTGCCTCTCGTGCTTTGCCTTGTTGCGGTCCGGACTCGCTCCCCTCTCCTCGTGATGGGGACGCTCTGGATTTGTGCGTCGGTCCTTCCGGCACTCCTGCTTCGGAGTTTCCACGTCAGCCGCTTCTACTACGTCCCCGCGATGGGCGCGGCCTGGGTCCTCTCGGCGGCCTGGGAGTCGATGCGGCGAGTTGCGGCGACCTCCGGCCGGGAGCGCTGGTGGGGAGTGGCAGGTGCAGCCTGTCTGGTGGTCTGGGGTGTGGCCAACGGGGTGGTGCGCCAGAGCGTCGTTGCGGCGGAGCGTCCCGGCTCCGACACCGCTCGATCGGCGTTTGGCGCACTTGCGGCATCGCGGGCGTCCCTTCCCGCGGCCCCCCTGATCGTGCTCACAAACGCTCCGCCCGGCTTCTTTGCCTCGGGCATCGGCATTCGCGAGATGGTCCGCCTGGCCCTCGGAAGCGATGCGGCGGAAGGGGTGCTTCAGGGTCAGGCCGTGCCCGAAGTTCGCCTAGCTGGCCTGCGCTCCATCCCCGACGTGTTCGTGCTGAACCTGGCAGATCGGCCACCGTCGCTGCGGCGCGTGGCGGCCCCAACCCGTGCAGGCAAGTGATCCGTTCATCCTGCAGTCCGGGGACTCTGCGGGGATCTTGGGCGGCCGCCACCGGGGGCGACCCGATGAGCCGACCCCGATCGATTTGTCAAAACCTGAGTTGAGTCTCGATGCCCCACGTATTGTCGAACCGAGTGCCCTCCGCGCGAAGAAAGTCGTATTGGGTTGTGAGCCGGAAGGATGGCGTGATGTCTCGGTACCAGCCCAGGCTCACTCGACGCCAGAAGTCGGCGGAGCGATGGGTGTTGGGATCGAAAACATCTCCACGGATGAAGAAGTTTCCGGTCCGGCCGGTGCTGTAGAGAAACTGAACGAGCCCACCGTGGAACTCCCCGCCGAAGAGCTCTCCGAAGAGGTACTCGAATTGGGTGTGAAACCGGTGGGAGCTGAAACGATGCTCCACCCCGACGGCGCGCTTCTCCGGATTCGCCTGGTGCGTCCCGAACGCGTCGGCCGTGGAGGAGCCCACGTAGAATGAAGCGCCCAGCTCGTGGTGTCCCACCGGGAAGACCACATTCCCTGCCAGGCTCTTATCCTGATTGCGGTCGGATCGATTGATCCCTTCTCCGTTGAGAACTCCCAGCGTGAACCGCGGCTGCCTGGGGTTGTTGCCCGGGTTGGCAATGTGGTTATTCCAGCCGTACACCACTCCGATGTCGCGCTCGTTGGGAAACAGGATGGAGTAAACGCGAGCCCGCTCCAGTGCGGCGCGATCTCGCGAACTCTCCGAGCCCACCTGATACCCGAACGGCACGCGCTGTTGGCCCACGCGAACCACCCGATTGTGATCCAGATACTGGAAGTAGAACTCTCGCAGGTCCACCGGCGCAGCGGCGTCCGTGCGAGTGCCGGCATTCACCTCCAGGGAGAGAAGCCACTTCTCCTGGGGGGCGAAGTTCAGGCGGGCTCTCAGTCGAGAGAGTTGGAAGTCGGGCCCCGCCGCTCGCTCGTCGCCGCGGGAGTTGGCATAGTTGGTGAAGCGAGACTCAATGTATCCCTGTGCCTGAAAGGCGCTCTGCGTGGGCGGTAGGAGCGGCTTCCTGGCTTTCTTCGCATCTCGGGCCGGCGCGGCGGCCGCGCGATCTGATTCTGCTTTCTTGCGCGTCTCGTCCGCTCGCCGGGACGCCTCCAACGCGCGTTCCAGGGCTTCCAGTCGGGTTCTCAGCTCCTTGACTTCCTGCTCCAACCGCGCGTCATCCGCTGTCGCGGGTGCTAGAGTCCCCAGGGTCATCAGCGACACCAGGGCGAGGGCACATAAGCGCATCCGGGGTTCCTTCAGTTCGGTTCAAAACGTTGAACCGAACTGAGAGCTTAAAGGCTTCCGGCTGAAAAAGAGCTTAAATGAGTCTAAAGCGACCGGACCGTGGGTGGAGTTCTCTTTCGAACAGGCTGATAGTCCCCTTGGAGCAGATCTCGCAAGCACCGCAAGTCGGAGAGTGTAGAGCTCCCTGTCACCGAACTTCACTCTAACTGGTGGATTTGGTGCCGGAAGGGAGCTTGCCGGCAGTGAGAGGCCCCAATCTGGCCCCTACTTAACTTCGAACTCGAATTTGAAGAGTTGAGTGCTCTTCACCGGCTCCCCGTCGCGAAGTGCGGGTTTCCACTTCCACCGCTGCAGCGCTTCGAGGACGCGGCGATCGATCTCCGGGTTGCCGGAGGAGGTCCTCAAAATAGGAGTCGCCGTCCCGTCGGGCTCGATCTCTACTTTGACCCGCACGAAGCTCTTGAACTCTTCCTTGCGGAGAGCGTTTGGAATGGTCGGCTGTGTCGTGCTCAGGGGTTCCGCCTCCCGTGAAGGCCCCCGTGGCTTGGGTTCGGGCTTGGGCTCGGGTTTAGGTTCGGGTTTAGGTTCGGGCCTGGGCTCGGGTTTGGGTTCGGGCTTGGGCTCAGGTTTGGGTTCCGGCTTGGGCTCAGGCTTCGGTGGCGGCGGAGGTGGGGGAGGCGCCGTCTTGGGAGGATCTGGCGGATTGACCTTCGCGTTGCCCGGCGCCTGCGCCGCCAGCGCCTTGCCCGGTTCCGCGTTGCCGCCGGGCAGCGCCGTGAAGTCTTTTGGTTGGGTGGGAGTGGTGGGAGCGGGCGGCGCGGTGAGCACCTTGTTGTGGGCGCCTGGAGGGGTGGCCGGTGCTGGAGGTGTCCTGGGGATAGGAACCGGCTTTGGCTTCTCCGTTCGTCGATCCACCTGTTTCCGGACTTCCGCTAACCGCTTTTCAACCTGCCGTGGCTCGATCTTCTGTTCGACTCGCCTGCCATTGACATCCGTCACCAGACGCGTGATCTCCACGGGCGGATGAGTCAGGTGCGCGGGGTGGGACGCCACTCTGGCCATGGCCGACCAGATGCCCGCGTTGATGACGATGGAGCCCAGGAACGCCCATTTCATCCGCGAGCCCGTGGCCTCTCGGAAGATTGAAGTCTGCGGTTTGGGACGGGATGCCTGCATGGCGTGTTATCCGGGCGTGAGGCTCAAGGTTCCTGGGCTAGTGGTCCGTGTCATGTTCCGGCGCAGTTGCGATGGCGAACCGCGTGACTCCGATGCTTCTCGCATCGTCGATGCACCGGACCACCAATCCGTGCGGGACGCTTGCGTCCGCATTGATGATGATGGATGTTTGGGCAAGATCGACTGAGGGTCCCCCTGCCTTTTCGAGCAGGGCGGATGCCAGATCCTTCAGCATGATCTCTTGCTTGTTGACGTAAATGTGCCGGTGGGAGTCGATCGTCAGAGTTAACTCCGCCGGTCCTTGCTTGGGCGCCGTGCTGGATTTGGGGAGGTTGACCGGCATGCCGTTCAGCCGCGTGAGCGCAAGCGAGGAGAGCATGAAGAACACGAGCAGAAAGAACATTGTGTCGATCATCGGAATGATCTCGATCTTCGTCCGCTTCAGTTCCGCCCGGCGTCGAAACTCCATGGTCCTAGCGGCCCTTCTCGACGGCTTCCGAATCTGCCAGCACGTTCAGCAGTTTGGTGACGGCCTGTTCGGTCTCACCAATGATGGTACGCTGCCGAGCGGCGAAGAAGTTGTAGGCTACGAAGCAGACGACCGCCACCACCAGCCCCGTGGCCGTTGCATAGAGCGCCTCGCCGACGCCGGCGAGAACGGCGTCGCTGTTCTCCCGGTGTTCCTGACCTGCGATGGCGTTGAAGGTGCCGATCATTCCTACGATGGTTCCGAGGAGTCCGAGCAGCGGTGAGATGGTGGTGGTAGTGTCCAGAAAGGGTAGGAAGCGTTCGAGGCGAAGGAAGTACTCCTGGCCCGTCTCCTCAACCTGTCGTTCGATGACGGCAACCGGCTTCTCCCGGTTCCGAAGCACGACCGCCAGGCACGCTGCAACCGGGCCGGTTCTGTTTTCGGACGCCGACAGCGCGCCGGAAATGTCTCCGGCGCGAACGCGCTTAAGAACGTCCGTCAGCAGTCCCGGAGCGAGGTTCCCCAACTGGCGGTACGCCAGGATCCGCTCCACGATGATGGTGATCGACGCCAGAGAGAAGAGGACCAGCGGATACATCACAAATCCGCCGGCCTGGATGAAGTGGAAGAGATTGTTCACGGTGAGTTCGGCGGGCGGACGAAGTCCCTTGGGGTTCGCCCGCCCGCTTCCTTTCAGGGATGTTTGGGGGATGCGCTAGAACTTGCCGGTCACCGAAAGCAGGAAGCGGCGTCCCTGCTGGAAGCGCGTGCCGCTGAACGGCGATGCGAAGTTGATCACGGAGCGGTCATCCGTCAGGTTTTCGATCGCAAACTGGACCCCCACGCCATGCTTCCCCAAGAAGCGCGGACCGGTGGCGAGGGTGAGGTTGAGAATGTTGCGGGGTGTTCGCCCGCTCGTTCCGACCACGCTGCTGGCAACGCCGCTCCCGTGATACAGGTTCAGTCCGGCGGTGGCGCCGCTCTTTAGCGTGTAGTTCACTCCGAAGTTCAGTGTGCTTCGCTGGTCGTGGTCGGTAAACGGTTCAACGGGATCGCCGGTGTTGGTGAAGCCGCGGGGTTCGGCCCGAGAGAACGTCGCGGTAAAGTAGCTGCTCCAACCCTTGCCGTTCTCCGGCAGCATTTCGTAGGAAAGTTCGAAGCCCCGAATGAGGGCGGCATCCAGGCTCACGGTGGAGTAGGCGCCGATTTGCGTTCCCTCGAGGAGCAGTCCGGTATCGAGAACGTTCTTCAGGTTCTTGAAGTAGTAGCCGATTTTGGCCAGATGCCGCGGCGCCAGTTCCCGCTCGATGCTCAGGTCGTACTGATCGCCGGTTTGAGGCTTCACCGCCTGACCGAGAATGGAACCCTGGGCCAGTGGCGGCTGAACGAAGAGCCGGTTGTACGACGCACGAGCGACGGTCTTGGGATTCAGCGAGTAGGAGAGATTCACCCGGGGGCAGAGGGCGCCGCTGCTGACATCGGCCTGACCGAGGTTCTGGCTCTGCGAGTAGAAGTCGGCACGGGCGCCGTAATTCACCGTGAAGGTAGGGCTCACGGTCCACGTGTCCTGCAGGTAACCGGCGGCATAGTAGCCGGTTCGCCGCACCCTAAGCGTCGGCGCCGCGGCATTCGCGGGGTCGATGAGGTAGACCTGATTGCCGCGACGATCCAGGATCGGCGCGCCGCCGCCGTCCACCTGAAACGTGCCGCCGGGCGCCAGCCGAGGGTCTGCGGCAGCGATGGCGTTCAGTGCAAGCTGCGAGGCGGACTCGAGGTTGTAACTCTCGTCTCCCGATTGATGGTTGTAGAGGATGCCCGACTTGAAGGTGTGCTTGCCGCTGGTATAGGTCGCGCTGGCCTGCGGCTGGATGTGGCGGTAGCTCTTGAGGATGGTCGGGTTGTACTCGATCGAGCTGTCGCCTGGCAGGGCGAGGGGGTTGACCGCCGGGTTGTTGTTTCGGATGTCCAGATCGGACAGCACGGCGCCGAGGGAGAAGTTCGTGCTCAGACGACTGCTCACCGTTCGGTTCCACGACAGAACGCCAAAGGAGTTGCTGTCGCGCTGGTTGATGTCCTGACCGGCTCGCTCCTGGTTCAGGATTCCCAGACCTCGTGCCGCAGCCCCTGACAATTCGCCGCCGAAGCCGAACCCCTGACCGGCGCCCGCGAAAGAAGCCGGGAGCCCGGTTCGGTTCGCAATCTGGGTGTAGGCCGGAGTGAAGTTCAGCACCAGGCCGAGGTCGTCTTTAGCACTCGGCTTGTAGCCGAAGTTTCCGAAGAAGCTCTGCGATGTGCCGCCGTTGTGAGCGGTCTGGTTGTCCGGCTGGGGCGCCTCGAGCGCGTTGTCCGTTCGCCGACCGGTGACATCCACGAAGTAACTGAAGCGACGCGCGGAATTTTCGGCAGGGCCGGATCGCCCTGCCTGCCCACCGACATTCAGGTTGCCGAACCACGTGTTGAAGTTGCCGCCCTGGAAGAAGAACTCCCGCTGAGGGTTGGGGGCGCCGGCTCGAAGCTTGATGTCCAGAATCGCTGCGGTTTCGCCGCCGTACTCCGGCGCAAAGGAGCCGGTGAGGACGTTCAACCGCCCGATGGCGCTGGGTGTAAGGACCTGGCCCGCCCGTCCTTGCAGGGCGCCGGGAAGGTAGAAGCCGTCGATGAGGATGGCTGTCGACGAATGCTCACCGCGAGGATGGATCTGGTTCACCGAGTTGCCGGCGACACCGGGCACGCTCCGAAGCAGATCCGGCAAACTCTGCGGGTTACCGGCGTTGGTAGGGAAGCGCTTGAACCCGTTGACATCCCGTTGAGTGAGGGCGCCGACCTGAGCCGTATCGACGAGTTCCTTGCGGGTGGTGATCTTGATCACCTTTTCGGTGAGAGGCTCCAGGAGTACTTCGACATCCGTGGTGGCGTCTGCCACAACCGTCACATCGCGCGTATCCGCCGTGAAGGTCTCCGCTTCGGTGGTGACGCGCCACGCGCGAACTTCAATCGGGCCCGTCAGCGCCTCGCCCTGAGCATCGGTGGAGAGGGTGATCGGAGGCCGGACGGCGGCGCTGTCTTTGAGCGTGATGCGGGCTGCCGCCACCGGCTTCTCGTCAGCCGCATTCTTCACACTGAACTTCAACCGGCCGAGTGCTTCGGCCTTCACCGGAACGGCGGTGAGTGCAACCAGAACTGCCGTGGCGCAAACGAGCGTTCTGTAGAGAGCGTTCACAGGATTCTTCCTCACAGGTCCCAGCCGCACTCAGCTCCTTGGGAGCGCGGCACTATTACAACAGTGTAGCAGATAGGCGTCGCTATTGAAATAGAATCACATTAGAAAGTCGCGGATCCGAGTGAGGCGATCGGTCGGAATGCACGTCGGAAGAGGCGGGACGCGGCACGCGGGGCCGTCTCCTGGGATTGGGGCGAACGGGTTAGAACCGTTTGTAGTAAGTGGGCATGTCTCCCTTGCCCTTCACCGATTGGAGCAGGCGGACCTCGAACCCGTCGGGCTGCCGGAGTTCATGATGAACGCGTGAGGTGATCTGGATCTCGTCGATCCCGGCGTAGGTGCACATGCGATTGGCGGTGTTGACGGCATCGCCCCACATGTCGTAGCTGAACTTCTGAGTGCCGAGCACTCCTGCGACGACGGGTCCCGAGTCGATGCCGACCCGCAAGTGGAGCTCCAGCCCGTACTCCTGTCCGATGTCTTTCAGGGCGACGATCATGGCGGCGCCGACTTCGACCAGCGTCCCGGCCTGTCGGGGATGGGGCGTCAGCAGCCCGAGGGCGGCGACGTAGGCGTCCCCCACGGTCTTAACCTTTTCGACACCGATCCGCGCCGCGATCTCGTCGAAGGTGGAAAAGATCCGATTCAGGAGCTCCAGAAGTCTTCGCGGAGGGAGTTCCGACGTGATTCGGGTGAAATCCGCAATGTCGGCGAAGAGCACTGTAACGTGCGGAACAAAACCGGCAACCTTCCCGTCCCCTTCTTGCAGTCGCTTCGCGATGGAGCGGGGGAGGATCGTATGGAGCAGTTCGTCCGCGCGGTCCCGATGCATCCGGATCTCGCGTTCGAGTGCGAAGTCCAGTCGAGCGCTGGTCTCCATCTGGTAGCCCGCCAGGACCCCGACGATATTGAGCCCGGCGATGAAGAAGATCTGCTCGCTGAACGGAACGAAACCGGCGCCCAGTCGCAACTGCTGGGTGCTGTAAACCGCCATCAGCAGGCTCACGACTGCCGTCGCTGCGATGAGTCGCAGCCGCAGCACCGTGTAGATGCCGATGCAGAGGATCATGAAGGCGGCAAACTCGTACGGACGGCCCGCATCTCCAATCACCACGGTGAGGCCGATCGCAAGCGATTGGAGTGTCAGGTACCACTGCGACCATCCCGCAAAGCCCCTGGCGCGGGTGAGGAGCAGACCGGCACCGCTGGAGAACAGGACCAGCGGCGCTCCGGAGATCAGGAAACTCCCGTCGATGCCGGGCAACGTTTTTTCTAGAGTGGCCGCAAGGGAGAGCGCCATGGCCAGGACGATCAGTGTCCAGAAGACGATCCGCAACTGGGGGAGCGACTGCTCGCCGTAGTGTTGTTGGAACTGGGACTCAATGGCGCGGTCCGAAAAGCCCAGGAAGCGGGCCCCGCGAGCGCGCAGGCGGTGGCTGGGGCTGGGTAACTGGTCCATTAGTGAAGTCGATCCCGGAGCAGCCGTCTGAGCGCCTCGGCGGCTGCGGTCCGCCTCCTGCCCCTGCGGTAGACGAGGCTGGTGCTGCGCTCGAGGGGCGGGAATCCTGCCATATTGCCACGGGCAAGAATGCCCTGGTCGATCTCCGTCTGAACGGCGGCAGCCGGCAAGAACGAAACCCCCAACCCCGTGGCCACGAATTGTTTGATGGCTTCGGCGCTGTCGGTCTCCATCACCACCCGAAACGGCAATCCGGCGTCTTCGAGGTAGTGTTCGAGGTACGCGCGAAACCCGGACCCTTTGGGAAACAGAATGAGCGGCGCGAGTGGCAGCAGTTCACGGGGACCGTTCGGCTGAAGGATGGGATGCTCGGGCGGGGCCACCAATACGATTTCTTCATGGAACAGCGTTTCTACGGTGAGATCGCTGAAGAATTCTGCTGAGGTGACGAGCCCGAAATCCACCGAGCGCGCCAGAACCCACTTGTTGACGTCGCTGCTGCCGCCGGTTCGGATGACGAGTTCCACTCCGGGATGGGACTCCCGGAAGGCGCGCAGGACCGGCGGCAAATGAAAGATGCAGGTCGTCACCCCGGCGCCAAGTGTAAGACGCCCCACACTGCCTTTCTCCAACTGGGTGAGCATGGTCCTGCCCTCATCCAGGAGACCCAGGCTCTCGCGAGCGTAGTCCGCCATGAGGGCCCCCGCGGGTGTCACTGCCACGCCGCGGGATGAGCGATCCAGGAGGCGGGAGCCGAGCTCACGCTCCAGCGCCTGGATCTGCTGGGAGATCCGGGGCTGCGTGATGCAGAGTTCCTCAGCCGCACGGGTCATGCTGCCGAGTTCCGCGACGCAAAGGAAGATCTTGAGCTGTGGGATGTCCAGGGGATAAATCCTCCGTATCGAAACGATAAGAACAATTCACTACTCTTATATCACCCGGCTGGCTATGATGAGTGCTCCGAAAGGCGATGTGGGCTGAATCTGACGCAAACGTTTCCGAGTGAAGCGGTTCGCGCGTCTCGTGGGGCCCAGGGGAGAAGCCATGAGTGCGACCGCGATTGTCGGCGCCAACTGGGGCGATGAGGGTAAGGGAAAGCTGACCGATGTGCTGGCGGCGCAGTCCGACCTGGTGGTGCGCTACCAGGGCGGCAGCAACGCGGGACACACGATCATCAACGAGCACGGAAAATTCGCGCTCCATTTGCTGCCTTCCGGCGTCTTCTACCCGCACGTAACCAATGTGCTGGGGCCTGGCGTTGCGGTCAACGTGCCCTACCTGCTCCGCGAGTACGGCGAAATCTGCGGTCGGGGAATTCCGGCGCCTCGGTTGGTGGTGTCGGACCGGGCTCAACTGGTGTTGCCCCACCACCTACTCTTTGACGCCGCCGAAGAGGATCGGTTAGGCGCCCGAAAGTTCGGCTCCACACGCGCCGGCATTGCGCCCTTCTACACAGACAAGTACGCAAAGCTCGGGATTCAGGCTGCCGATCTCTATGCTCCGGACCGGCTCCGGGCTCGGATCACACAGTCGCTCGAGGCCAAAAACGTGCTCTTGCGCCACCTTTACGGTCGGGAGCCGCTCTGCGTCGATGCCGTCATCGAAGAGGTGCTGAGCTGGGCCGATGGATTGGCCCCATTCCTTGCGGACACCACCGAGTTGATGCACGACGCCGTTGCCTCCGGCAAGGAGATCTTGCTTGAGGGTCAGCTTGGCGCGCTTCGAGATCCGGACTACGGGATTTATCCCTACTCCACGTCCTCTTCGCCGCTGGCCGGCAACGGCTCCATCGGCGCAGGAGTTCCGCCGCACGCCATCACCCGCATCATCGCGGTGACCAAGGCCTACTCGAGCTGCGTCGGCACAGGTCCATTCGTTACCGAGATTTTTGACGAGGATGCCCACGAGCTGCGACAGCGGGGTGGTGATGCCGGAGAGTATGGAGCCACCACGGGGCGACCCCGGCGCATGGGTTGGTTCGATGCGGTGGCCACTCGATATGGATGCCGCGTCCAGGGCGCCACGGAAGTGGCTCTGACGAACCTGGATGTACTGGGCTATCTGGACGAGATCCCCGTTTGCACCGCCTATGAGGTGGACGGCAACTCGACCGGTCGATTCCCGGTGCCGGCCAAGCTGGACGGTGCACGGCCGATCCTGGAGACTCACCCCGGTTGGAAGTGCGATCTTCGGGAGGTGCGTCGGTACGAGGATCTGCCCACCACGGCGCGCGACTATGTCGAACGTCTGGAGCGCCTCATCGACACGCCCATTCGCTGGATCTCCATCGGCCCTCGCCGAGAAGAGATCATCGTCCGCACTCCGTAGTCGGACCCGGACTTCGGTGCGGCCGCCCGATTGGGCAGCCGCACCGGCGCCTCTTCAGGGTCGGAGCACCCGTTCGGCGTTGTGGTGGTACAGTTTCTCGACAACGTCTTTCGAGAGGTCCAGCGTCTGCAGGAAGTCGTGCAGATCCGTGCCGTAGTAGTCGCGTCCGAACAGGAGGCGATCCGAGTACGTGGTCAGAAAGTCCACCGCATTCTCGGGGTCCCGCTTGAGGCCGTTCAGCGCGGAACCCGCTGAGAGGTCTGCCCAGAGGTTCGGGTTTTCATCGAAGAGGCCCCACAGCCGCCCGCGCCCAACGAGCGGACCGCGCGGATAGGCCGACGGGTCCGTCGCCGCGTCGCCGCTCATCTCCCGCCAGAAACCCGGCGCATGGCCCACGAAGATTGTGTCGGGGCACTCTTTCAGCGCTCGCTCCAGGTGTTCGACCGTTCCGCCGTACCAGTTGGGAATGTAGTTCCGTTTGCCTTCGCGCAGCAGGTACGGCACGTCCAGATGGAGCACCACCGGCATACCGAGTTCTCCGGCCATCCGATACAGCTCCAGGCAGCGGGGATCATCGAACAGCACCCGGAATTTCCACTCGCCGCAGATGCGGACCTTGTGGATCCCGTGCGCGGCCTTCAGTCGGGCCGGAGCGTTGCCGACGAGCGGGTGCGGACAGAAACCGACGAGGAATCGGTCAGGGTAATGATCGCGAGTGAGGAGCAGGTCATCGATTGGAATGCCGGCGTGAGTGCCGTCCGGCCGCACCCATCGGGGGTTCAGAGCCGCGTGATAGCTCGAGTTGTCCTCCGAGGGTGGGACCTCCCAACTCAGGAGCCACGCCTTCTCGATGCCGTGCGCGTCCATGTCGGCCACCAGGCCGGCGTCGTCACGACCATGCCAGAAAACGTGCTGATGTGAGTCGATGATGCGAGAGGGGGCGGGCATGGGGAACTCCTTGTTGCACCAGATTCTTGACCAACAAGGAGTGTTCCTGTCCCAGCCGTCCGGCGAACTGCACGCCTCGAAAGCGCCAGCCTCCAGCGAGCCGCACGGCGAGACGGGGCAGAGAGGATGTCGTCTCCAGGCGATGCCGGTCGGCGGGAGCATCGGCACGGAAACGTGGTCCTCTCGCGGTGTCGACTACATATCCGGCATGAAGTGGAACTCGGTGTCTCCCAGCAGCGTTTGCAGGTAGGCGATCTGGCCGTGGTGGTGGACCAGGTCGACCATTGGCATAGTCGCCGCGCGGAGCACCGGAAACGTGAAGCGGCCGGCGATGAGCACCTCCCGGGAGAGTTCTTCGGGGGTAAGCGCGCGCACCCGCTCGAGGTAACGATCGGTGGATTCGATCAGAAGTTGCTTCGCCTCCTCACGGTTGGCGGGAAGTGGGGGTGGGATCGGGGACCATTCTCCGCCGTCGAGGACGCGGTGCATGGACTGGATCGCCAGGCCGACGTGCTGCACGATCTCCAGCGCCGAGTTTGCGGAGTCGGCCGGCTTCCAGTTCAGTCGGTCATCGGGGATGAAGTCGAGGTTGTAAGCGGTGTTTCGGGCGGCCCAGGCGGCCATGGTGCAAAGGGGTTCCAGCACAAACATCGGGGAAGACTCCGAGGGAGTGAGACGGCAGACGGATTCCGCCAACAGATTTAACGCCAGGGGGCCGCGGAGCGTTCCGGCAGTCGCTGTTCCCAACGTGAGCGCGTTCACTCGACCCCGGTGCGGAGGGAAGGTACAATGGTGGGGTACGACCCTCTCTCCCTGGAGTTCTCCGCCATGATCAACCCCGCCAACTTTCCGGGACGCGGACGCGTAGCGGTCCTGAAGACCACCCCCTCCACCATCCTGGAAGACTATGGCCGGTTGATGGATCTGGCGGGATATCAGCAGGCCCTGCCCGCCGACCGCGACACCCTGCTGAAGATCAACATCTCCTGGGATACCTGGTATCCCGCATGCTCCACCGCGCCCTGGCAGCTTGAGGCGACGATCCAGAAGCTGAAAGCCGACGGATATGACCGTATCCTGGCGGCGCACAACGACACCGTGGTGGTGGATGCCTATGTCGGCGAGGTCAACAACAAGCACCGTTACGTCACCGACAAGTACGGTTTGGAGAACTGCCATCTCTACGAGCCGCAGTTCAAGTGGGTGAAGTACGAGCCGAAGCAGCCGTTTCTGGTGCTCGACAAGATCTTCCCCGAAGGCGTGGAGGTGCCGGAGCTCTTCTATGGGCGAAACATCATCCACTTCCCGACGGTGAAGACGCATGTCTTCACCACCATCACGGGCGCGATGAAGAACGCCTTCGGCGGGCTCTTGAACAAGCGCCGCCACTGGACCCACAGCGTGATCCACGAGACGCTGGTGGATCTCCTGATGATCCAGCAAGACATCCACTCCGGGCTGTTTGCCGTGATGGACGGCACCTTTGCCGGGGATGGTCCCGGTCCGCGCGCCATGCGCTGGCACGAGAAGGACATCATTCTGGCCTCGGCGGACCAGGTGGCGCTGGATGCGATCTCGGCAAAGCTCCAGGGCTTCGATCCGCTCTCCCTGCCGTTCATCCGCCTGGCCCACGAACGGGGGTTGGGTGTGGGCGACCCGAAAGAGATCGAGATCGTCGGCTACGACATTGCCCAGGAACCCGCGTGGAACTTCGAGCAGACCGACACCTTCGCGAGCACGGGGCAGAAGATGATCTACCACGGCCCGCTGAAGCCCCTCGAGGGCCCTCTGCTGCGGTCGCCGATCGTGCCGTGGTCCTATTTCGCGAGCAACTTCTATCACAACGTGTACTGGTACCCGTATGTGGGGCGGCCGCGCGTGGAAGCGGCGCTCGACACCAAGTGGGGCCGGATGTTCCGAGAGTATGGAGACGGCACCGTGGTGCTGCCGGGGATGGAGCCGAGAGCCGTCGCCACAGCCGCCGCAGCGGTGGGAGCGGTGACCGTCGGCGGACTCATCCTGGCTCGGGCCCTCAGCAAGAAGAAAAAGGGCCGTCGCTCCGAGGATGAGTCCTGATCGGTCGCCGCCGCTCGGAGGATCGGATTCGCCGATGGTGACCGGAACGACGCGGGTGTTTTGCGTGCTGGGCCACCCTGTGGCTCACTCGGTCTCACCCGCGATGCACAATGCCGCGCTGGGGGAACTCGGTCTCAACGGCGTCTACGTCGCGTTCGATGTGGCGCCGGAGAGTCTCTCCGAGGCCGTTCGTGGTCTGCGGGCGCTCGGCGTCGGCGGCGTCAACTGCACCATTCCTCATAAGGAGGCGCTGCTCCCGATCGTGGATCGCCTCTCCGACGACGCCCGTCTGATCGGCGCCGTGAATACCCTCGTTTTCACGCCGACTGGCATCGAGGGACACAACACCGACGCACCGGGATTCCTGGCCGCGCTGCGAGCCGCCGGAGGAGAACCGGACGGCGCCAGTGCGGTGGTGCTGGGCTCGGGGGGCTCAGCACGGGCGGTTGTGGTGGCGTTGGCGCGTCGAGGCGCCCGAATCACCCTCGTAAATCGGACGGTTGGCCGGGCCCGGGTGCTGGCCGACCATGTGAACGCCGCCTTCCCGGATGTTCCGGTCCGGGTGGTGGAATCCGGTTCCGCCGCCGTAGCGGAAGCGGTTCGGGCGGCTCGATTGCTGGTGAACACGACCTCGGTAGGGATGCATCCCCATGAGGATGAACTGCCCGAGCTGCCGCTCGATGCCGTACACCCGGGCCTCTTCTGCTTCGATCTCATCTACAACCCTCTGGAGACTCGGCTGCTTCGGGAGATCCGAGCGCGGGGTGGGCGCGGGAGTCACGGCGCCGGCATGCTGGCGCATCAGGGCGCCCTTGCGCTCACCTTGTGGACCGGACATGAGGCTCCGGCAGCACTGATGGAGCAGATCGTCCTGCAATCCCTTTCGCGATAGCAGGAACCTTGCGGACCGCCGCGTAAAGGTAAAGTCCGGAACTCGCGTAAGTGCCCGACGCGCGGGGCGCTCCACGACCACGATGACATCGTAGGCGAGGGTTATTGACATGGCGGTGATGCGACGTGACATCGGCGACCTGCTCGTGCAGGGGCGGGTTCTTTCCCCCGAGCAGCTGGCCCAGGCTAGAGAGCTGGCACAGAAGACGGGGATTCCCCTGCCGGATGTTCTGGTACAGAATTTCAATGTGAAACCCTTTCAGGTGGTGCAGGCTCACGCCTACATGGCGAAGATGCAGGCATGGGATCTCTCCAACCCCGCGCAGCGCCCCGACCCGAACGTGGTGACGCTGGTGACTCCGGCGATCGCGCAGCGACACAAGTGCTTCCCGGTGAAGAAGGTCGTCAACGCCGGCCAGGAGATGCTTCTCCTGGCGCTGTCCGACCCTGCCAACATCCAGGCCGTGGACGAAGTGCAGCAGGTCGCCCGGATGCGCGTGACGCCCGTGCTGGCGGAGGCGATGCTCGTCGAGGAGTTTGTCGAGCGCACCTATCCCAGCACGCCCGTGCCCACGTCCAACGCGGAGGCGGCGCCCGTGCAGCAGTCCGGCGGCAACATGGCCTCATTCATGAGCGAAATGACCAGCCTCACCGGGGAGTACGGCGATCCGGGAGTGGAAGGCGCGGATGCGGCGGACGACTCTGAGGTGGTGCAGGGTCCGATCATCAAGATCGCGCACGGCGTCATCCAGCAGGCTGTGCTCTCTGGCGCATCCGATATTCACGTCGAGCCGCAGGCGAGAAACGTCCGGGTGCGGTACCGCATCGACGGCGTGCTCCATGAGGTGCTCACACTTCCGAAGTACCTCCACCCGCCGCTCAGCTCCCGCTACAAGATTATGGCCGACATGAACATCGCCGAGCGGCGGGTTCCCCAGGACGGCCGTATCGGCATCAGCTTCCAGAACAAGGATTACGACCTCCGCGTTAGCTGCCTCCCCACCCAGTTCGGGGAAAAGATCGTCATGCGAATTCTCGACAAAGGGAACGTCATGGTCGGTCTCAACAGGCTCGGGTTCTTCCCCGATACGCTGCAGGCGCTGGAGATCCTCTACACCCAGCCGAACGGTCTGCTGCTGGTGACGGGACCCACCGGGGCCGGGAAGTCGACCACGCTCTACTCGGTGCTGAACCGGGTGAACAACAACGAGCGAAACATCATGACGGTCGAGGATCCGGTCGAATACCAGGTCGGCGGGATCAGCCAGGTCCAGGTGAACAGGAAGGCCGGTCTCTCCTTCGGTTCCGCGCTCCGCTCCTTCATGCGCCAGGACCCCGACATCATCATGGTCGGAGAGATCCGTGACCTGGAGACGGCGGAACTTGCGATCCAGGCCTCGCTGACGGGCCACCTTGTTCTCTCAACGCTTCACACGAACGACGCCCCGTCCTCCGTTACCCGTATGGTCGACATGGGGGTGGAACCGTTCCTGGTTTCGGCGACCCTGATCGGAGCCCTGGCCCAGCGCCTCGGGCGTCGGATTTGCGACAAGTGTAAGGAAGAGATCGAGGTTCCGGCGGACTCCATCCGAAACCTCGGCTATCGGCCGGAGCGCGACGATGAGACCGTACGCGTGTCGCGCGGCCGAGGCTGCGAAACGTGCCGCCAGTCCGGCTACAAGGGCCGCATCGGCATCTACGAACTGATGACCGCGAACGAAGAGATCAGCGACCTCATCGTTCGACGGGCCCCTGTGAACGAAATCAAGGCAGCCGCCCGCGCGAATGGGATGAAAACCCTGCAAGAGGACGGTCTGCGAAAAGTCCTGGCCGGCATCACCACGCCGGAAGAGATTGCTCGCGTGGTCTTCACCGCAGGTCACTAGTGCCGTCGAGGCGCCGCCGACCCTCCGGGGCCGGCGGCGCCTCGCGCATCGTCCACACGGAGTTTTTCGTTGACCCAACCCAATCTCGGCGCCCAACAGCCCCACACCCCACCGGCTCAGCCACGCCAGCAGAAGGCGATCCCGCTCGAAGACGCACATATCGACGACCTGCTCAGGTTGGTGGTGGAGTGGAAGGGCTCGGACCTTCACCTCACCGTCGGCGTGCCTCCCGTAATCCGAGCGGATGGCCATCTCAAGCCGACGCCCTATGATCGTGTGACGCCGCAGGATTCGCAGCGCATGTGCTACGACATCCTGACCGACGAGCAGATCCAGCGCTTCGAAAGCACCCTGGAACTCGACTTCTCCTATCAGGTCCCTCGCCTCGCTCGCTTCCGCGTGAATATCTTCAAGGAGCGCGGCAACCTCGCGGCCGCCCTCCGGATCATTCCCCAGCGCGTGCCGACCCTTGAGGATCTGGGGTTGCCGAGTTGCTTGAAGGAACTTGCCAGCAAGCCCCGAGGCCTCATCCTTGTCTGCGGCCCCACCGGCTCCGGCAAGTCGACCTCGCTTGCGGCGATGATCAACTACATCAACACGGAGCGCAGCGAGCACATCCTCACCATTGAGGACCCGATCGAGTTTGTGCATCAGCACAAATTCAGCGTCGTCGCCCAGCGTGAGCTGGGGATGGACACCAAGTCCTTCGCGGCAGCGCTGAAGTCCGCGCTGCGCGAAGACCCGGACGTCATTCTCGTGGGTGAAATGCGAGATCACGAGACGATGCAACTTGCCGTCTCCGCGGCGGAGACGGGCCACCTGGTCTTCGCGACGCTGCACACCAACAGCGCCTCGCAGACGGTCGACCGCATCGTCGACGTGTTCCCTCCCGGACAGCAAGAGCAGATCCGCATCCAGCTCTCGAACAATCTGGAGGGTGTGGTCGTCCAACAGCTACTTCGACGGGCCAATCAGCCGGGTCGAGTTTGTGCGCTGGAGATCATGATGGCCAGTCCGGCCATTCGGAACCTCATCCGCGAGGGGAAGTCTCACCAGATCAATTCCATGATCCAGATCAGCACCAACATGGGGATGCAGACCATGGATCAGTGTCTCAGGGACCTCTACGCAAAAGGGGCCATCACCTACGATGACGCGATCAGTCGCGCCATGCAGCCGGAAGAGCTGAAAAAGATGATCAGCGGCGGAGCTGCGGCGATGCCGGGAATGGGTTCTCCAGGCACGATGCCGCGCCCCGGATAGGCCGGCTTCGTCGTGATTCAGGAGGTTTGACATGCCCGTATTTCAGTACACGGTCAAGGATGCGTCGGGACAGACCAAGACCGGCACCAAGGAAGCCGAGAGCCAGGCCGTTCTCGGACGGCAGCTCCGTGAACAGGGCTTCACGGTCAAGAGCATCAAGGCTGCCAAGAAGAAGGCGGTCACCACCCAATCGGGCAAGAAGCCGGTTCGAGGCGGCGTAAAGCTGTCGGATCTGTCGGTCTACTGCCGCCAGTTCTCCACCATGGTCGACGCCGGCGTGTCGCTGGTACGGTGTCTGTCGGTGCTACAGGAGCAGGCCACCAACCCGCGCCTCAAGAGGATCACCTCCGATATCCAGGCGGAAGTTGAAGCGGGTAACACGCTCTCCAAGGCGATGGCGAAGTACCCCCGCGTCTTCAACAACCTGTTCATCGGTTTGATCAAGGCGGGGGAAGTCGGCGGCGTCCTTGAAGAGTCCCTCCAGCGACTGTCCCACTTCCTGGAAAAGGACGTGGAACTTCGCCGAAAGGTGAAGACGGCGATGACCTATCCGGTCATCGTTATGATCGTGGCCGTTGGTATCGTCCTCGGGTTGGTGACCTTCATCGTTCCCAAGTTCATTGACCTCTTCAAGGAACTGGGCGTGAAGGAATTCCCGCCGATGACGCTGATGCTCATGAACATGAGCAACATGGTGACCAAGGGCTTCCCGATGCGGCAGATCCTGATCGGGGGCGGGTGCTTCCTGGCCTTCCTCGGCTACAAGATGTTCCAGCGCACCAAGTTCGGAAAGCGCCTCATCGACCGCACCAAGTTGAAGATCCCCGTTTTCGGGCCCCTGAATCACAAGATTGCCCTGGCGCGGTTCTCCAGAACGCTGGGCACCCTGCTGGTCTCCGGCGTTCCGATCCTGCAGGCCCTCGAAACCGTGGCCGGCACGGTGGACAACGACATTCTGGCGGAAGCGATCATGCACGCTCGAGCCCGAATTCGAGAAGGGGAACGGATCGGGGTCCCGCTCAAGAAGAGCGGCCTTTTCCCGCCGATGATCGTTCAGATGATCGGTATCGGCGAAGAGTCCGGCGCTCTCGACGGGATGTTGACCAAGGTTGCCGAGTTCTACGAAGGTGAAGTCGATGCGGCGTTGGACAGTCTGACGTCCGCCATCGAACCGATCATGATCGTGTTTCTCGGAGGAATCGTCTGCTTCATCGTGGTCGCCATGTTCATGCCGATGGTGAGTATCATCCAGAATCTCTCCGGTGGCGGCGACGACGAAGGCGACAGCAGCCCCAAGAAGAGCGGCGGGGAATAGCCACAGCCGTTTCGAATGGCAATTGATTTCTGGACCCCTTACTGGGGATTCTGTTCGTTCGTCTTCGGGGCGATCGTCGGCAGCTTCTTGAATGTCTGCATCTGGCGTTTGCCCCGAAACGAATCTCTGAACAGCCCTCCATCCCACTGTCCGTCCTGCAACCACCGTTTGGGGTTGTGGACGGACATGGTCCCACTGGTTTCGCAGGTCCGCTATCGGTCCATGTGCCGGTACTGCGGGCAGAAGTTCTCCTGGCGTTACTTCTGGGTCGAGCTGCTGACGGGCTGCGTGTTCCTCGCGCTCTATGTCCGTTACTATGCCTACGGTTCGGCGGAGCTGAGCGAGAGCGCACGCACAATCATCACGTTCGCAGCGTTCTTTTACGCCGCCGCGCTGGTGGTCATCTTCTTCATCGATCTGGAGTGGTTCCTCATCCCGGACTCCACGGTCTTGTTCGCCGTAGTCTGTGGCGTGGCCAAGGACGCCTACCTGATCTCGATCGGTCATCGGCAACTCTGGTACTCGGTGCCGGGATGGCCGGAGGCGTGGAAACTCCCGCTGCCCCAGTCGGTGCTCCTTTGCCTGGTCGCCTTCTGGGCACTGTGGCAGTTTGCCGCACTGAGTACGGCCGCGATGAACCGCGAAGCCATGGGCGCGGGCGACTCGCTCCTTCTCGGCGCGATGGGCACGTTCTTGCTGCCCTGGCCGATGCTGGCGCTTGCCTTCCTGTGCGCGGTGTTCCTGGGCGCCTTCGGAGGCATCCTGGGACTCTGGCTTCACGAGCGACGGACCGCCTGGGCCACGGTCGCGGCCGAGTCATCCGCGGCGGAGAGTCCGCCTCCGTCTGCCATCGCGACTCCCGTGCAGCCCGCTCAGCACCCGGATGATGCGGATCCCGCGACCTCATGCCTCGACGAAACGCCGCCTGTCGAAAGCTCGACAGCGGAGGGTCTTGAGCCTCTGATCCCTTCCGCCGCTGAATCCGCAGTCTTCTCGGAGGGTGCGGCCGCGGGTGAATCGGATGCTCCAGAGCTCTGTAATCCCGCCGAACTGCTCGGTTCAGATGCGCCCGATGGAGGGACGCCCCCGAGCGGGACGGAACAGGGAAGGGTGGTTGAACCCCTCGAGGCGCCCACACTTCCCCCCGACAGCCGGTGGGGTCGGGTGCTCACCGTAATGGGAAGTTGGGTCGGAGTCGGGGCTATCTGGTTCGGCGGCGTGGTGGCTTCGGCGTACCCCGCGGCCGGCGTGGGGGTCGGGCTGTTGGGCCTGGCATTGATGGGAGCCCTGCTCTGGTTTGGCATTGGAATGTGGAAGCGGGGCGACACGGAATGGCTGCCGGCGATGGATGCGTTGTTCGAGGAAGACCCCGGACCCCGCTACATCCCCTTCGGGCCCTATCTCGTCTCGGGTACGCTGCTCGCGATGCTGTTCGGTCCGCAGTTGATCCGGCTTTACGCCGAGCGGGTGATGGCCTTTTCCCCGGAAGTGCTGAGAGCCTTCCTCTGGGAGTAGGGCGCAGTTCTAGGAACATTGTGACGAGATGGGGCGTCTGGCATAACGACGCCGTAAGGGAGGAGACCCCATGAAAACGCGCACCCAGCCACCCTGCTCACGCAGTCGCGGTTTCACGCTCGTAGAGTTGCTCACGGTTATCGCCATCATCGCCGTCCTCACGGCAATCCTGTTGCCGGTGATGGGGACCGCGCGAGAACAGGCCCGCAAGGGTCAGTGCATGACCAACATGCGCTCCATCGTGCAGGGTCTCCAGATGTACAAAGATGACTGGCGCGTCTATCCGGATGCGCTCTTCGGCTATGCCCGGGTGCTGCCGAACGGCGCGTGCCCGGCGACGACAACCAACGCTACCGGCGAGCTCGAGCAGAGCCGGCTTTACATCGACTACGTGAAGGACCCCAAGGTCTTCAACTGCCCGAACTCGTTCGTGAAAATGAACAGCACGGCGCTCGTCGATGTTGTGAATCGAGCCAGTGGGGTGCTCCATGTGGACAACCCCTCCCGGCCGGGTTTCAAGTACTGCTACCGGGCGTGGGACAGCTACGACTTCCAGTACATGCCCAACGGCGGCGGCGCTACCGCGGCCATCAACCGGGAACTCCGGTTCAACCGCAAGCATTCGCTGACGTCGGCCGGGATCTCTGATTCCCAGCGCCAGCTCATTTACCGCAACCCCCCGGACAGCACCGTTGTGACCTGGTGCCTTTACCACTCCGACATGAACAGCACCGGCGTGGTGCCGCCCAACGGCATGACAATCGTCGCCTTCCTCAGCGGGCGAGTTCAAACCATTCCTTACAGCCAGCTTCCCCGCTGGTCCGCAACGTCGGGCCCGTGGCTGGTCAACCCCAAGCCCTGATCGTTTTCGGGCATGGTTGGGCATTCAGCAGCCGGAGTGAACTCAGATGTTAAGAGGTAGCAGCATGCAACCGGTCCCCGCAGCCAGATCGGCAGGTGGCGACCGCCCGAGCGCTGGCCGTGGGACCACGCTCGTGGAGGTGCTGGTTGTTCTGGTCATCCTGATCATCGGGATGTTCTCGATCGCGCAGCTCTTCCCCGGCGGCTTCTTCAGCATCGGTCACACCGGCAGTGTCACCCAGGCGAATGCCCTCGCTCAGCGCAACGAGAACGTGCTGCTGAACCTTCGCGAGAACTTGCCGGACGCGATCGTCGGCTTTGACCCTCGGACCGGGCTCATCCGGGACGACATCACTCCAGACGACCTGCACGGCGATTTGCCGTATCAGGACAACAGCATCAACGGCTACACCGGGTCGCCGCCGCCCGACCCCCGGTTCTCCAACGTCAACCAGGTGCGCCGGGTGCTTGGGGAGCACTTCAAGCTGCCGCCGCCGGTCTCGAATTTCGGACCGTTGGGTGAAACGGTGTCGCTCTACCGGGCTCTGTTCAGTCCGATTTACTCCGACACCCCCATGCCCGGGGTCTCGCTCGGGGTTTCCGCTTACGGCGCCACGCCGCAGGATCGCGTGCAGTTCGAGGACGTGCCTTCCGCCGGCAATGTGGAGTCGCTCTTCAACACCGGCCCGTTCGGCTACGGCATCAACTACGTCAACCGGACGATGTACTTCGTGATGGTGGACTACGAACGCCGCTACAAGGTGGCCTTCAGCTATCGGGACAACTCCGGTCAGAGCGGCCAGACGTTCCCGGACAACTGTCTCTACGTCCCGGCGGGCGCCGCCCCCACGCTCGACTCCGCGGGCAACCCGACCCAGTACCAGATCATGGAGTTCAATCTGGTGAACGGGCAGGCGCAGCGGGTCTTCACCTACGATGCCGCCACCCGTCAACTCCTGGTCGCCGGCGCTCCCGGGGTCACGATCCCGGCCGACTGCGTCTGGCGGATCAACAGCGCACTGCTCGCGGGTTGGACCGTGGACCTCGGCTCAGACCTGGTGCACCGCCGCTTCCGCCAGCTTGCCCTGAACCAGCGTTTCTCACCGGACTCGTCGCGGGGTCAGACGCAGATCGATCCCTACGAGTTCAAGGTTTACGACACCATCTTCGGACTCTTCGGCTTCCATCCCGCCGCAGCGACCCAGCAGCTCGCCAAGCAAACGGCCCGGGGTCTCACCGCGCGGTTGGACTACGATGTGGATGACTGGCACATCCTGCATCAGGACGAAGTCGTGGCCCAGGAGTTTGCGGACCCGACGGCAACCGCCGGTAATCGAACCCACACGCTCCGCGTCGCAACGGGGCCGATCAAGCGGATCGCCGACATCGAAGACATCATCAACTTCCCGGCCGTGCTGGGATCGGCGGGCTCCGTCGATACCACCTTTGAGTACCAGGGTCTGGTGCGCTTCTACCCGGCCTACAGCCGCGGACCCTTCACGGGAATTCAGCGCAACGGCACTCCGGGTGTCGATCTGGTCATCGTCGACCTGGAGACCGGGTACGTCATCGACAGCCTGACCCTTCAGAAGGCAGGCACCAACATCAATCCGGGCGCCAACAACACGAACGGCGAGATCGACTACGAAGCCGGGGTTGTGGTGCTGCGCGAGAACGTGCGGTTCCGGCTTCCCGATGCGATGGGTGGGACGCCGCTTACCGGGTTGACCCCGATCGCCGGTCGACACATCCGCGTGTATTACCGGTCGGTGAACGATTACGCGGTGGCAACGCTCAAACCGGCCACCAACTACACCTTCCAGAACGTGCTGGCGAATATGCGCCACCGGGAGTACTACCCCGGCTATGGGTACGGCTACGTGCTGGTGAACTCCACGGATGCCGATAAGGGTGTGACCGTGGATTACACCTGGATTAACCGAAATACGGGCATCGTGAACACGGTGACCGGTGAACTGCAGAAGATCCAGTCGCCGGGGCTTCCATCGGGACCGACCGCGGGCTACGCCGGAACTGGAACGGAGCTCCCGGATAACCGCTGGTGGCTTCGCGTGGCGCACTCCGATGCCGACCCCTCCAAAGGCGCCGCGGACAGCGGATCCGACTCGGACGTGCTGCCGGGCAGCGTGATCATCCGCGGCATCCGGGGCGCGTCGTTCCACACACGCATTGTCTGGCGCGAGGCCGGTAAGTTCCGTTCGCGTGAGAGAACCACGGTTCTCAATCGCCTCTACTCGCGTTAGTCCCAGGGAGCGTCCGTCATGACATCGAGACCACGTCCGATCACACGGTCGGTGCGCCGAACCGGGCTCCGACAGGGGTTCACGTTGACCGAAATGCTGGTGGTCATCGGGATCACCAGTGTGCTCCTCTTCTTGCTGTTCATTCCGCTTTCGAGAGTGCTGGACCTCACCAGCCGCGCCGAGGCGAAAGTGAGCGGACAGGACACCGTACGGGCCGCGATGCGGAGGGTCACTCGGGATCTGTCGAACGCGATGGTGATCTACCCCCCTCGCGATGTCACCGTCTGGGGTTTCGATCGCTGGGTGAACCCGAAGAACCGGCCCCGCCCGGACACCGGCGCCCGGCCCGAGCCGTACGTGCTCCGAAACGGCGTCATCGCCTTCCGCTTGCCCAAGCACCGCTACTTCTGTCGGGCCTCCGAGCTGAATACGGGAACCCCCGACCACTACGTCACACCCCAGGACATCGACTCGATCGCTCCGGGCCGGGACCCGCGCTTCGATGACGCCATCGCGCTGGACACCTGCCCTCGGCACCCTGCGGCGAAGGTCGACTTGAAGGTGCAGCAGCCGCTGGAGCCGGACGAGCGGGTGACGGCGTACTTCGTCGGATTGAAGAATCCGATGCTGCTGGATACCACCACGCGCCTGCCGCTCTATCAGAACCTGCTGGCGTTCAAAGCCGGCAGCGGGAACTACCTGAACACCTACGTCCTCTATCGGGTGGAGTTCGATCCGGCGGCGCCCCAGTTCGCGAACTTCGGCGCGGCGAACTTCTTCTACGACGCAACCCCCGTTCGGGATCCGGTTTCGGGCCTGACCAAACCGTTTTCACAGTGGTGGCTGGAGTCTTCCACAGCCATCATCCAGGACGATGCATCCGATGTGATCCGCTGGGTGGAGAACTCCTCTACCGGCAAGTTCGTGCCCAGCTCGGTCGTCAACTTCGCAACGACTCCCTTCGAGAATGACTCGGCGCAGCCTAACCGGGCAGCGGGCCAGGTGCAGTTGAGCGGCTTCGCGGCGGCGACCGACCTTCCGGCGACCGACTACTCGACGCAGTACGGAAACTGGGTGCTCACAGGAGCCATGCCGACCGGTTTCGCGGCCGAAGGCGATCTCGCGATCCCGGATGCGCTGCGGGTTTCGAACGCCGTTTCCGCAGGCATTGTCCAGGGCCCGCACATTCAGGTGTTCGGGTTTGCGGTCCCCAAGGCTGGCGGGGCTCAGGTGCAGGAGCTGGTTTTCGACTCGGAGACCCCGGCCCCACGCAAGCGACTGGTGGCGTTCGATCCCATCCGGGGCGTGGTGTCGTTGAGCCTTCCCCGGCGTCGCAATCGGCCGCTGGACGGCGCGGAGTCCGGTGAGGAAGCGCGCTTCCCCGGCCAACTGGCGAGCATGTACCGCGATGCGTTCTCCGCCACCATCGACCTGAACGGGTTTCTGGTTCAGCTCGGCGACGATGTGAACACGGCGGGCCTGGAGGGCGACAACGAGACCGATGTGAACACGGGAATGCCGGTGGCCTACGGCTCGGCTCGAACGCGCCAGCAAACCATCGAGACGGCTTCGGCAAATCTTGAGGACTACACCTCCGTCGCTCCCGGCAGCGAGACGGTGACGCTCGTGGACACCTCCGGCGCCATCCTTCGAACCGAGCCGCTGCGGCGGGCCGGATGGACCGGATTGGGTCGCAACGACCACCCCATCTCCCAGGGCGACCTGCAGGAAGACGAGTATGCCATCGACTACCGCTCCGGCATCATCACGCTGTCCGATCGGCGGCCGGGGATCTGGACGTCAGTGGGTCCGGCTTCGTTGGGTTTCACCCAGCACCTTATGGTGAAGTACGAGTTCCAGACGAATCGAAGCAACGATATCGTCAAGGTCAGCTACGCGACCCGCGAGTTGATGACCGTGAATCTCGGCGTCGTGGAGTACACCAAGCGCCGGGCGGAGATCCTCCCGTTTGAGGTTTCAGAGCGAGTGGCGATCCGGAACCTGAAACGGTGATCGATTCGTCGAACAAACGCAAGGTGGTGAAGGTCCGATACGTGGGTCGGGATGCGGCGCAGTCGCATCATCCGAAGCCCAACGCAAGCAGTACTGCCGCGAGGCCCTGGAAACGGAGCGCCGCCGGCGGAACCGGTGCAGTTCGACCGGAGGATGGAATGAGAGCGGTTATGACAGGTGCGATTCACCGAGCGAATCGGGCGGCGGCGACCGGCGCTCCCTCGGTACCGGGCCGCCGGGGCCACCGCCGTGGTCAGACACTGATCATGGCGCTCTCCATCCTGTTCTTGATGGTGCTGCTCGGCGGAGTTTTCGTCACGCTTGTCTTGAGTAACCTCCAGCGCGTGGGTCGACAGGGCAACACCGACGATGCCTTGAGCCTGGCCATGGCGGGCCTCCAGTACGCATCGGAACAGTTGAAGAACAGTCCGGAGGGCGCGGACTGGCGACCACGCGCGACCGATCCGCTCTGGTCGCTCCCGAACGCGGCCAACGCCGCCATCGCTGCCGCCCGACAACTGGACCCGGACTTTGAGTACCTGAACCCCCGGGATGCCACGACGGGCCGCGTGCTCAACCCATACGTCCGAATCCCGATGGGTCGGGGTCGCTGCTTGCTTCGCGTGACCTATCGACCGCAATTCCAGCCGGCCAGCGCCGCGAGCGAGGCTGCCGGCGTCCGGGATCAGTTCGATCCAAATTCCGGAATGCTGCTGATCGAATCGGTCGGCCGGCCCGGCGAGTACGATCCGAACGATCCGACATTTCTTCGCGATCCCGCGCAGCCTCGCATCACCGGTCCCGTCCGCAAGATCGAGGCGCTGGTGAGCATCGGCCTGCTGGACCAACTCTGGTGGATCACCAACCGAACCAATGAGCGCGGACCGGCCAACCTGGGCGTTCCGGCGTTCCGCCAGCCGAATACGGCCGCCGGCGAGCCGACCCAATTGGTGGAGTACCCGACGGTTTACCAGGGCTCCATCCGCTCGAACACCTCGGTGAAGTTCAACGGCCGCAGCGTGCTGCGGGTCTACCCGAGCCGCGGGGAAGGGCTGTTTGTCAAGGGAGACATCTCCCTCGCCGCGGTTTCGAACCGGGATGCCGCCGACCCGACCGCCTCCGATCCGGTTCTGAGGATTGACGTCGTGGCGGATACCGGCGGACCCAACACGGGCAGCTCCGGCGCAACCGTGGTTCCTCCGGACGGTCAGGACGACGACCCCACCAACGACACCCGACTGCTGGCGCTCCCGGGGCTGCCCAGCACCGATCCGAACTTTGAAACCCCGCTGTATCAGCGCCTCCTGACCAGTGGCCGCGCCTCGCAGAAGGTCGTGCGCGACGAGCGGCACCTCCGCACCGACGCGGAAGCCCGCTCTCGCAGCACGCGAGTCGTGGATGCTCCGGTGCTCGACCAGGTGGACCCCATCACCGGCGCAAGCCGTTGGCATCAGCTCACCCGGGACAGCGGCGGCCGGATCCAGGTGCAGGGAGGGCGTGTCGTCAACTCGGGGTGGTATGGCCTGACCGATGCGGCTCTCCCGCCCTCCATTCGAGCTCGCGGGCTTTACGTCGACAACTACGCCGACATTCAGTACCCCGATGATCGGCGACGCGTGAAGAGCGAGTGGCTGCAGCGCTCCGGCGAGCGGACCGGCTGGTATGCCGACCAGTATGTGCCCGCCGTGAAGGACGCCACCACCGGCACGCTCCGGGAGATCGCGGAACTCCAGCTCGTTCCAGTCTTCGATGCCGTCAAGGGTCGGCCGATGCCGAAGATCCGCATCACGCGGACCGATCCGGACATTCGGCAGCTCAACGTGCCCATTGGCTCATCCGTGACGCCTCGCCACTTCTACAGCCTCACCAATGTCACCGGAACCCCGACCGGCGGCACGGCGAATCTCGTCAACCCGGTTCAGGTGCGCGACTTCGATTACCCCGAAAACGGCGTCATCTACTGCGAAGGCAGTGTGCGCGTGCGGGGAATGGTGGGCTACCAGGATTTGCCGAAGCAGCTCACCATCGTCTCCGGCGGAACCATTTACATTGAGGGCAACATCATCCGGCCTCCGGGCCAGGTGGGCTCTCAGGTGGCGCTCCTGGCGCAAGACTATGTTTGTTTGAACCCGACCGCGTTCACCCGAGTTGACCCGGGACCGGATGTGGTTGTGGAGCCCCATGGCTGGGATCCCGACTCAGGTCAGCCCACTCAGTGGCACTACTCCGTTCCGCAGGACCGGTACCTCGACATCACGGTGAGTTCGGCCCGGGCTTTGCCGGTGAACGGCGCCAACCCCAACTACCTCCTTCACATGAGGCATTCGGCCATCGAGGGAGATGTCAGCTCGGAAACGGCCATCAACATCTTCCAGCCGATCCTGGCGCCCGCCGCGACTCCCTGGCCGGATTGGACGCGAGACCGGATCGACTTCAACGCCCCCCCATTCGGGGCGGTTCCCACACGGTCATTCCTCTTCCACCAGATCGCTGCCGGCACACGGCCCTCATGGGCTGAGACGAACTTCCTCAGCCGACAGGGCCAGCCGGGGAACTTCGAGGGCCGCTCGGTTGCCCTCACGGCTCCGCTGCCCGCAGGTCTGGAAGGCGTATACCGCATCCTGTGCGGCCCCAAGGACGATCCGAATGGCGGCGCCAACCCGGTGAGCACCTACAACGGGCAGCCGTACTGGCTTTCCCGCGTGGCGGCGCTTCCCACGAGCGAGCCGCTGCCGATCAAGGTCGAAGCGGTGATGTACGCCTACAGCGGATCCTGGTTCGTCATCCCGCCGCCATTCTTCAACCTGCGCCCCGAGGACAGCCGGGCCCGCTACCTGAACACGGGTCGACGCCAGGACAACGTCTTCCAGGATCCGCCGGGAAGTCCGGCCCTGTCGCCCAACCCGGCGGGAACACAGTCCCCGCTGCTGCACCCGTTCTACAACGAACCGCTGAACATCGACATTCAGGTGATCGGGTCGATTGTGGAGAATTTCCCGGCCGAGCCTTCGGAAGCCGCTCTGTGGACCAGCCGGTTGTGGGTGACCGATCTCGATTTCAATCGAGCGAACGGAAACTCGGACAACGATCCGAGCATCTGGCCGCCCACTTCGCCGGACAACGCCGCGAATTGGATCACCAGCGGTCGTTCGCTGTTCAGCCCTCGGATCAGCTATCGATACGAGGGCAACATGCGGCGGATGGTGCGGGTGCGCTTCTTGCGACCGTACCGCCGAGACGTCGCGAACGACATCGTATCGGAAGAAATCTGCTGGTCGGCGCCGCTTCCGGCGGGCGCGACCGCACCGCCTTCGAACCTCCGCGATGTGGATGCCGTTGTTGCCGAAGCGATGACCAACAACAGCTACGTGGAGATCCTGCCGCTGCTCCCCCGGCTCCCGGTCGGGCAGTTGCTCTATGAGGGGAACCCTCTGCTGTGAGGATGACGATGCACCGACGAAGCGTTTCTTCTCTGGTTGCCGCGGCGATCCTGATCCTCGGCGCCGTGCCGATGGTCTGGGCGCAGCGTGACGCCCGCCTCCAGCTCGGCCGTTCGCGCCGCCTGAAGGCCTGCGTCGGCCTCATCCCGACGATGGGGGAACCCGA
>SXGS01220878.1_pt1 | contig 34152 bp, 19 predicted proteins | sample 3174681 | NCBI WGS metagenome assembly SXGS01 (sample SAMN11356861, study PRJNA531348) | freshwater metagenome | isolation source: freshwater sample F1-80 | place: China: Fuxian Lake, Yuxi | collected 2017-12-25
AGGCGGCGGACGGCGGCACCATCATCCTCGACGAGATCGGCGAGCTCCCCCTCGAGCTCCAGCCCAAGTTGCTGCGCGTGCTCGAGTCGCGGCACGTCCGTCGCGTCGGGAGCACCGCCCACAAGGACGTCGACCTCCGGGTGGTGGCCGCCACCAACCGCGACCTGCGCCAGGAGGTCAACGCCGGCCGCTTCCGCGCCGATCTGTACTACCGCCTCGGCGTGGTTCGCCTCCGCATCCCGCCGCTGCGCGAGCGCCCTGAAGACGTCCCGCTCCTGGCCCGGCACATCCTCGATCGCATCGACGCTCCGGACGAGGACAAGGCGCCGTTCGCCACACCCGAGTTCCTGGCCCAGCTCTCGACCGCGGCGTGGACTGGCAACGTGCGCGAGCTTCGCAACTACCTCGAACAGTGCGTCGTCCTCCGCCAGCCGGTCGAGGTCGGCGATTCCGAGCCGGTCATCGACGACGCCGGCCCGCCGCTCGCCGCGCCGCCCCGCCAGGCCGCAAGCGTCGACATCGACCGACCGTACGCCGAGGAGCGACGGCGCGCGCTTGACGACTTCGAGCGCGCCTACGTGGATGGCGCGCTCCGTGCCCATGGCAACAACGTGTCGCGGGCGGCTCGAGCCGCCGGGTTAGGACGGGTCTACTTCTACGAGCTCCTGCGCAAGCACGGCATGCGGTAGCGCATCGTGCGCGAGCCCTGTCCCATCGCGGTCGGGCTGACCGTCACCGCCGCCCTCCTGGCCTTCTCGACGCTGCTGGTGTGCGAGAGTTACCTGCTCTACGTGCACCGCGGCGCCTGGTCCTCGGCGGCGTCGTTCCTGCTGCGTGTCCCGTTCTTGCTGCTCGAGCACGCCGTGGTTGCCGCGGTCCTGGGCGCGCTCGCGGCGCTCCTCGCGGGACGCGGCCGCTGGCTGCGCGGCGGCTTCCTGCTCGTGGTGGCCGCGCTCGGCGCGTACCTCGTGGCCAACCAGGTCGTCTATCGACTGTTCTTCTCACCCGCGCATCTCTCACAGAGCGAGGGCAGCACGTTCGACGTGGCCACGGTGTGGGACTCGTTCGTCGCCGAGCTCGACCCTACCGTCTACCTGAACTTCGCGGCGCTCGCCGGAGTCACGATCGTGATCGGCCGCGCCCTGTCCGGTCACACCGGTCGGCCCGCGCGCTGGCTGGCTGCGCGCTGGCGCACCCTCGCGCTGGCGAGCGTGGTGTGGGCCACCGCGTGCGTGGTCGTGACCGGCCGCGCCACCACCCACCGGCTCGATCGTCACCCGCTGGTCGCGCTGTTCGAGCCGACCCGGTCGCCCGCGCGGCTAGCCACGGCCACGCTCGATGACCTGGCGGTGCTGCGCTTCGGCCGGCCTACGATCGATCCCGACGGCGCCGCCCTGCCCGCGCTCGCCACCCGCATCCGCGCCCGCCCCACCCCGCCCAGCGTCCTGATGATCGTCCTCGAGTCGGTCGGCGCCCTCCAGCTCCTGCCCGACGGTCAGCTCGACGCCACGCGCACCCCGCACCTCGCGCGGTGGGGGTCCCGTGCCCTGATCTTCGATAGCATCTACGTCAGCTTCCCGTCCACGGCGCGCACCCACCTGGCCCTCACCACCGGCGGACAGACCTTCACCTGGGGCACGGTCGGCCGTGATCTCGTCGCAGCCTACGCCGGCCCCACCCTCGCCGGCGAGCTCCACGCCCGCGGCTATCGCACCGCGCTGTTCGCCGCGCCGCGCCTCGACTTCGAGAACCTCGGCCGCCTCTACGCGGGCCAAGCATACGATACGCGGATCGGCTACGACGACCTGCCCGCGTCGGTGCGTGCCCGCGATCAGGTGCACAGCTGGGGCGGGGACGAGCGGGTCACGTGGGACGAGGCGCGCGCCTGGATCGACGGCGCGCCCGGACCGTGGTTCGTGCACCTGCTCACCAACGGCACCCACCATCCCTACGGCGCGCCGGCCCGGTTCGCCGGCACGCGGCACGGCGACGATCGCCAGGGCCGCTACCTCGACGCTCTCGGCTACACCGACCAGGTGCTGGGCGAGATCCTGGACGAGCTGACGGTCAGCCACCGCCTCGACGATACGATCGTCATCATCACCGGCGATCACGGCCAGGCGTTCGGCGATCGCCACGCCGACAACCTAGGGCACAAGAACCATCTGTACGAGGAGAACATCCGCAGCTTCGCCATCGTGCTCGCGCCCGAGATCCCGGGACCGATCACGGTCTCCCGGCCTGGACAGATCGGCGATCTGTTCCCGACCCTGGTCGGCCTCCTCGGTGCGCGCCCGGCCCTCGACGTGCCGGGACAGGATCTCTTCAGCCCGACCTACCAGCAGCGGATCGCGTATTTCCACAAGCTGGCGACGCCCGCGCAGTGGGGGTTGCGCGACGGACACTGGAAGTTCATCGGCTCCATCGACGGCACCGGCGGCCGACTCTTCGATCTCGCCCGCGACCCCTCCGAGCAACACGATCTGGCCCGGACCCATCCCGCTCAGGTGCGCACGTACCACCAGCTGTGCTCGGCCTGGTACTTCGCCGCTCAGGACGCGTTCATCGCGCGCACGCCTCTCGCCGACGACGACCTCCGCCTCCGCCCCGAGCACCTCCGCCGCCCCGGACCCAAGGTCGCGCGGTTCGGGATGGCGACCGGCCCCGATCCCGATGATTTCGAGGTGGCCCCGTCGATCACGAGCCGCGCTCCCGTCGTCCAGGTGCGCTGGGTGCCGATGCCCCAGCCGATCCGGATCCGTGTGACCTGGGTGGGTCCGGACCAGAGCATCACCGCCGACGATCTCGACGTGTTCCCCGATTGGACCGTGACACGCCACGTCTTGCCGCGATCCCCCCCGATCGCAGCCGGTCGCTGGCGCGTGGTGATCGCCGACCCGGATCACGTGCTGCTGCGCGCCGAGTTCGACGTCTTGCTGCCCGAACCGTGATGGCGCCCGTTCGTCGGCGACATTCACCCGGTTTGCAACGGAGCTTACAGCCAAGCTCACCGACCGCAGGTACTGTCCGGGGGTTCGGGGGAGTCGCGTTGTCACATACGACGTGCGGCCACGCCCTCGCTCAGGGGGTCTCGATGAACTACCGCGTCTCCGTGTTCGGGCTCGCCCTCGGCATCATCGGCTTCGGTGGCTGCCTCGGTGATGACGCCACCGTCGAGAGCGACGAGATCTACCTGGCAGGTGCCAACAAGGTCTCCCTCAACAAGGTCTCGTTGAACAAGGTCTCCCTCAACAAGGTCTCCCTCAACGCCGTCGGGCTCGGCTCGGCCATCAGCGTCAACGGCCAGCTCGAGATCGCCACCGCCGACCTCCAGCGCCCCCTCAACGATCCGCTGCTCTCGGTCACGGCGCTCGCCGCCCCCGGCGGCTATCAGGTCGCATTCGACGGCACCTCGACGTTCCTGGCCATCGACCTGTCCAGCCTTCGCGACCTGGTCGACAAGAGCGCCCGCTGCATCAATGCACCGGGAGTCAACGTCACGTACAACGCCCCCGGTGACTCCGGCACGTTCGGCGGTCAGTTCGGCCTGGGCGTGCGCGGCTACACCCCGGAGAGGTTCATCGAGAGCTTCATGGCCTGCCTGGCGATCTTCGCCAACGATCAGTCGATGTCGATCAATGTCAGCGCCGATCTGATCGGCACCGATGTCACCACCACGCTCGCCGAGTTCAATCTGGGCTACAGGGTCCCCGACGTCGCCGTCGGCTACCTCGTCACCACCACCAGCAACGGCTCCAACACGCGGCTCACCGGCCAGTGGTACTGGAACCTGTCGCGCCACACCGACTGGACCGCCACCGGCGCGATCAACCTGTTCGGGTGGCAGGCTGCGCGCGGCCGCGGCCCCCTGCCCGCGACCACCGGCCGCGCCTGCCTCGACGCGATTCTCCGGCGCGATCCGATGCCCCAGGTGTGCGGCGGCGATCAGTCGGCGACCTGGGACGGCCGCGTGGTGGCCGGCTTGTCGATCCCAGCGTCCCGCCCCGGCCACACGGTGTGCGCGAGCCGGCTGCGCACGGTGAGCCCGCCGCCGCAGCCAGGCACGTTCGACTACAACGACTACACCAAGGGTGTCACCTGCGGCCCCAGCAGTGGGGACGGGCAGTTCTCGGCGGTGTTCTACGCCGAGCTGACGACGTCGCTCGGCTTCGTCAACGTGAACTGGCAACGGCTCGAAAGCGAATTCGCCGGCTACGGCTCCGGCTCCAGCGGCGGAGGAAGCGGCGGGAGCGGAAGCTAGTCGATGCGGTGCCGGACCTGCGCGCGCCGGCGCTGCGGGTGCGAAGCGCCGGGTTCGCGACCGCCGCCATCCCGCGCGCGGCCGATCGCGCCGGTCGCCCCGCCTTGCCTGTCCGGGCTCGTGGTCGGCGAGGTGCTGGGCGAGGGCGGCTTCGCGACCGTGTACGCGGCCACCGATGCTGCGACCGACCTCGCGATCAAACTGGCGCATGGGCGTGACGCGACCACCTGGGCCCGCTTCGAGGCCGAGGCCCAGGCCCTCGAGCAGATCGGGCCGCCTGCCGTGCCGCGCCTCCTCGGCCCGCTCGCCGCCCACGACCGGCGGCCGTACCTGCGGATGGAGCGACTGCGGGGTCAGACCCTGGCCGCGTGGCTGGCGACGCTCGACGCGCCGGCGTCCGAGGCGGACTGGCGGCCGTGGTTCGACGGCCTGCTCGACGCCGTCGGCACCGTCCACCGCGTCGGCCTGGTCCACCGCGATCTCAAGCCCGAGAACGTGTTCCGTCGCGACGATGGTCGGATCGTGCTGCTCGATCTCGGACTGGTCGGCGGTCCCGGGCGCTCCGATCTCACGCGCAGCGGCGTCGTGATCGGGACCACCGAGTACGTCGCACCCGAGCTGCTCCGCGACCAGCCCGCGGAGCCGGGCAGCGACGTGTACGCGCTCGGCGTGATCCTCTACGAGCTGCTCACCCTGCGCGTGCCGTTCGCCGGCGACGCCGCGGCCGTCGAGCACGCGCACCTGCTCGAGCGCCCGCTGCCACCGAGCCAGCACGCGCCCACGGCGGCCGCCTGGGACACGATCGCGATGGCGTGCCTCGCCAAGCCCCCGGCCGAGCGCCCGAGCCTTGCGGCCTTGCGGGCGAGCCTGCGTGATCGCGACCGACGCCCGGCCCTCGTGCTTCCCACCGACGACGCGCGGCCCGTGCTCCGGTCGCAGGGACTGCGCACGGTGGCGCTCATCGCGGTCCATGGCCTGCGCATCGACGAGCTCGCGACGCTTGCCCGCCGCCACCGCGCCACGGTCGCGCGGTTCCGCGGCGAGCGCGCCGTCCTGGCCATCGTCGACGGCGACGCTCCGATCGATCAGGCGGTGAGCCTGGCGATCGCAGCCAGCGGGGCGACCGCGGCGGTCGTCCACGTCGCACCGGTCCGGATCCGCGAGGTCGGCGGCCGCGAGCCTCAGCTGTTCGGCGCGGCGCTCGACGATCTGGTGTGGTGCCCTGGCGACGCCTGCGGCGTGCTGGTCACCGACGTCGCGGCGCGCGCCGCGGTCCACCACCGGCTCCGCCCAGCCGCGTACCCGGGGTGCTTCGAGCTGGACGGTGCGCCCGCGGCCGCCACCGAGGTAGTGGGGCGGGATCCCGAGCTGGCGCTGTTCGATCAGGTGTGCGCCGACCTCGATGGCGGGCCGTGGCTGATGACGATCATCGGCGAGGCCGGGCTCGGCAAGACCGCTCTGTCGCGCGCGATGGCGACCCGGGCCGCGCAGGGTGACGCCCCGCCGTGTGTGGTGCGACACCAGGCGCGGCGCGGCGAGGTCGCGGACGATCTGCTCACCCTCGCGACCGCGATCGCGCAGGCGGTGGCGGTGGAACCACCGCCGGCATCCGCCGCGCACGCGGTGCTCCACGGCCCCGGCGGTGGCCCGGCCTGGGCGACCCTCTCGACGACGCCTGGCGAGCGCCGCGCGCTCGATGCGGCGCGGGCCCTGGCGGTCGTGATGACCGACGCCGCCCGAGCGCGCCCGCTCGTGATCGTGATCGACGACGGCCAGGCGGCGGCGATCGAGCTGCTCGACGCCGTGGAGCTAGCCACCGCGGCGCCATCCGCGACCCCGCTCGCGGTGATCGTGATCGCGGATCGCCGCCTGCTCGAGCTGCGCCCGCGCTGGGCCACGCGCGCCCACCGCACCGTCACCGCCAGCCTGGGTCCCCTCGGCGCCGACGCCGCCCGGGCCATGCTGGCCCCACGGCTCTTGCCCGCAACCCGGATCAGCGTGGAGATCCTCGACCGCCTGGTCGGCTGGGCCGGCGGTGTGCCGCGCCAGCTCGACGAGCTCGCCCGCATGCTCCAGCACGCCGGCGCGATCCGTGCCCACCCGGGCAGCGACGAGTGGTACGTCGCCGCCGATCACCTCGACGCGCTGCCACCGTCGACCAACCTGCAGTGGCTGGCCGAGCGCGAGCTGGCGGCGCTGGCGCCCGAGCTCGCCGCGCTCGCCCGCGTCTGCGCCGTGCTGGGCGACGAGCTCGACCTCGCCGAGATCGAGGCGGTGCAGCCTGGCGACGACGCGGCCCGTCGCGTCGACACCCACGGGGGCACCTCGGCGCTCGTCGACGCGGGCATCCTGGTGCGGGACGGCCGCGCCTTCCGCTTCCGACTCCGCGCGTTGCAGGAGGGCATCTACGCCGCGACGGCACCGGGCGCTCGCGCCGAGCTGCACGCCCGCGCTTTCCGCCACTGGCTCGACCTGCCTGCCGCCGACAGCCGGTTGCGGGCGGTGCGCATGGCCTACCACGGAGCGCCCGCCGGACGCACCGTCGAGGCGCGAGCCTGCCACCTCGCGCTTGCCGCGCACGCGCAGCGCCGCCACGCCTATCTCGAAGCCGAGCGGCACTTCAGTCACGCCCTCGACCTCTCGACGGACGAGGATCGGCACCTGCGGCTGCACGCACTGACCGGGCGCGGCGCGGTCCGTCGTCACCTCACCCACTACGAGCAGGCCCGGACCGATCTGATCGCGGCCCGCGCCCTTGCCGACGCCCTCGACGACACGGTCGCCGCGGTCGAGTGCCTGGTCGAGGAGAGCGCGGTCTGCGACTTCCTCCAGCGCTACGGCGACGCCGCCCTGCTCGCCGAGGAGGCGCGGCGGCGGGCGCCTCCCGGTCTGCCGCCGGGGCTGCACGCCCGCCTGTGCAACTGGCTCGGGGTCGCACGCTTTCACCAGCACCGCGACGCGGAGGCGGTCGAGCTGCTCGGGCTCGCCATCGCGCTGGGCGACGCCATGGGAGAGCACGCCAGCGTCGTCGGCGCCTCGCTCATCCTGGCCCACACGCTTCTTCGCCTCGGTCGCCGGGACGACGCACTCGCCCTGCTCGACGACGTCATCGATCGCTGCCGCGATGCCGGTGACCACTTCCACCTCGCATGCGCGCACTCCAACCGCGTCGTGGTCTGGCGCGAGCTCGGCGACGCGGCGCGGGCCAGCGAGGACCTCGAGACCGTGGTGTCCATCGCCCGCGACTTCGGGTTCGCGGTCCTCGAGGCCGCGGGGCTGGCCAACCTGGCCGAGCACCTGTGCTGGGAAGGCCGCGTCGACGACGCCCTCGTCGTCTCCGCGCGCGCGCACCGCCAGAGCACAGGACGGTTCCGCGAGCAGCCCTTGATCGTGGTCAGCCTGTACCACGCCCAGCTCCTGGCCCACGCCGGCCAGCTGGGAGGGGCCCGGGACGTCCTCGACGAGCTGGGAACCATCGACCTCACCGACCCGCTGGTGGCGCTCATGCACGAAGCGGTGCGACTCGCGCTGGCCGGCGCGGTCGAAGGCTGGTCGCGCGTCCACGACCAGGCCGCCGGCCTGGCGTGCGGGCAGCAGCCGGTCGAGATGTGGTGGCTCGAAGGCCGGGTCGCGGCACGGCGCGGCGACCGGGACCACGCCGGGCATTGCCTGGCGCGCGCCGTCGACCTCGCTCGACCGCACGCGCGCACTCTGGCCGAGACCATCGAGCGCGAGTGGGCGGCCCTCGTCGACGAGCAGGCCGGCGGGGTGCGCAGCCGTGATAACGTGGCCTAGGTGCCCGACGATCCCGACGACCCTGGGGACGGGGCCCGGCCCGGGCGGAGGGCGACCCACACGCCGGCCACGTCGGTCACGCGTCTGGCGCACGGCACGCCCGCCGTGCCCACGCCGACGACCGCGGACCTCGCGCCGGGCACCACGATCGACCGCTACCGGGTGGTCCGCGCGATCGCCCGCGGCGGATTCGGCGCCGTCTACGAGGTCGTCGACGTCAGCCTTGGCCGCGGCGCCGCACTCAAGGTGCTCCACGCCGACATCGCCGGATCCCGCGACATGGTCCTGCGCTTCGAGCGCGAAGCCAGACTGGTCAACCTGGTGCACCATCCGGGCGTCGTCGAGATCGTGGACTTCGGCGAGCTCGAGGACGGCCGGCCGTACTTCGTGATGGAGCTGTTGCAGGGCGAGGACCTGCGCGGCTTCCTCGAGCGCGTCGGCGCGGTGCCGGTGGCGACCGCGGTGGCGATCCTGACGCCGCTGTGCAGCGCCCTCGACGCCGCCCACGCCAAGGGCATCATCCATCGCGATCTCAAGCCCTCCAACGTCTTCCTCGCCGATGACGGGGCGGGCGGCCAGCGCGTGGTCCTGCTCGACTTCGGCGTCGCCAAGCTCCTCGACGAGGGCGGACCGGCGTTGACCCGCTCACGCCAGGCCATCGGCACGCCGACCTCGATGGCGCCCGAGCAGGTCCGGGGCGAGGCCGTCGACGCCCGCACCGACGTCTACGCGCTGGGCAATCTGCTCTTCGCCCTGCTCACCGGACGCCAGCCGTTCGCCGAGGAGACCGCGGCGATGGCGTTGCACATGCACCTGCACGCGGCCACGCCCCGGCCAAGCCTCAACGCCCCCGTCGATCCGCGGCTCGACCTGGTGGTCGCGCGCGCCATGGCCAAGGAGCCCGGCCGCCGACCGCCAAGCGCGTCGGCCTTTCTCGCCGAGCTCCGTGCCGCCCTGGCCCCCGCGCCGGCGCACACCTCGACGGACGCGGTAGTGGTCGCCGTCGTGCTCGTCCACGTCGGCGCCGACGTGCTGCGCGACCCCGACGACGCGCTGCTCGATCAGCTCGATCGGATCCTGTGCGAGAGCGGGGCCGCGCTGACCGCCCTCGGCTTCGTGCCGGTGATCGAGGGCATCGACCGGCTCGTGATGCGGCGTGGCACCGACGACCTCGCCCCGGCCCGCACCGCCCTCGTCGACCTGGTCGAACGGGTGGAGCGGGCGATCGGGGCGGTCGCGCTGTCTTGGACGATGCAGGTACACGTCGGGGTGCCGGGCGCCGCCGACGATCCGCTCGAGCTCGAGCGCTGGCTCGAGGAGGACCGGCGCGATCGGCTCGTCATGACCGCGCAGGCGCAGGCGGTCCTGCGCTGAGCGTGGCGTGGCGTGGCGCGGAACGGATCCGGTCCGACCCCGCGCGCGCCCTCACGAGCACGAGCTGCTGGTGATGGCCGACGACGACGTGCCCGTGACCTGGAGGACGTCGCTCACCAGCCAGAAGCCCCCCCAGTAGTGCCAGCACGCGGTCCCCTTGAGCGAAACGGTCACCTTGCCACCCGTGCCGTCGGACGACGCGCTGACGGCGTTCGAGGTCGCCGATCCGCCCGGCGCCGTGATGGTGCAGTTGACCGCGGTGGCAGTGTCGTTCGTGCCGTTCGGCTTGCACGCGCCGCCACTGGGAGCGACCGAGGCGTTGCCGGTGGCGGTGAAGCCACCCTTGTGCGTCGACACGGCCGGACAGCCGGCGCCGGGGACCGCCGACATCGCGATGATGTTCGAGCTAGCCAAGAGCGTTGCGCTGCTGTCGCACAGGGCGTTGGCGTCGACCTTGCCGACCGTGCAGTTCGCGCTGATCCCGTAGCCGGTCACCGATCCGCCACCGAGGGTCGCGGTGGCGGAACGCGGCGCCTCGCAGTAGTACGACCCCGAGCCCGCCTCCGCGCCCACCGAATCGAGGCCGTAGGCTGCCAGCAGCTGGTCCTCTCGCAGGCGCGCCACCGACACGTCGGGGTTTGGCGTGACCTCGCCCGCGTGCCACTCGGCGTAGCTGTTGAGGGCACGGTGGAGCCGATCGAGCTCGCCCGGCGGCAGCTGATCGGCGACCTCGTCGAGCGCGGCCAGCGCGGCCCCCAGTAGCGGGTAGCCGTTCCACACGGGGTCCAGGCGCAGCTCGGGGGACGCGGCGCTGGTGAGCGAGAACAGCGTCTTGCGCGGCGACGTGACGCGCACGTAGTCGGTCGTGCCGCCGTGGGTGTACTCCACCTCCATGCGGCCCGGCTCGACGATGATGGACTGCTTGATGCCGTCGTCATTGGCCATCACCACGTGGATGGCGCCGTCGGCGGTGGTCTCCACGTCGACGGCGTACGAGCCGAGCTCGTCGAGCGCCAGATCCAGCTCGGCGCGGCTACCACCGTCGGGCTTCGCGGTCACCTCGACGCGGTCGACCTGGCCGGAGAGGCCGCCTTCGGCGGTCGCCCCGGGCAGCTCGACGACGAAGGCAGCCTGGCGCTGCGGGTCGGCGTCGTTGCCGCACGCGACGAGGATGAACGAGCACGACAGCGACGAGAGCGCAGTGATCAACTTGTTGGTCATGGGTCAGCTCCTGGTTGGTTGCTGACCGTTCGCCAGAGCACTCGACGTGCCAGGGACGTCAGCCGCCGACCCGCTCGAGACGTAACATCTATGGCGGAACTCGGACCGGAGCCGGCTCGCCGCCGTCCGTGCGGGCCCAGCGAACAGATCCGGACCGAGGTGTCTGCCAGCGGCGTACAGCGCCTGCTCCGTCGAAGCCCCACGCCTACTTGCGGGCGACGCCACTGGCAAGCCGGTTGCTATCTCCCCAGCTCATGAGCCACCCCGTTGTCCCCCGCTCACGGCTGGCGCGCCGCGCCGCCGTCGTCGTGTTCGCCGGCCACCTCGCGCTCCTGCTGGTCATCCAGCTCGAGAACTACTTCGGCTACGTCCATCGCTCCGGCGACGGGCTGAGCGGGGCATGCAGCTTCCTGCTCCGCCTGCCGTTCATGCAGCTCCAGCACGTCGCGGTCGCCGCGGCGCTGGCGGCGCTCGCCGCCCTGGCGGTGCGCTGGCGGCCGGCCGCCGTGGCGTTCACGGGGGTGCTCACCAGCCTGAACGTCTACCTCGCCGTCGATCAGGTGATCTACAAGCTGTTCTTCGACCACGCCAACCTCTCGCAGAACGAAGGCGTCGGCGTCGATCTCGGCGCCATGCGCGACTCGTTCGTCGCCGAGCTCGACCGCTGGTTCTACGTCAACCTCGCGCTCATCGTCGTCATCACCGTCGTCACGGCCGCGGTCATGGTGGGGCGCTGGTGGCCACGCCGGCCGGAACCAGCGACGACCAGCAGGCCGGTTCGGCGAGGGACCGGGGTCCTCCGCGTGTCGGTCGCCGCCGCGTGGGGCGTGAGCTGTCTGGTGCTCGCGCCGCGCTGGCAACTGCACAACCTGGAGGATCATGCGGTGATCACACTTGCCGAGAGCGCGTTGACGCGCACCCACGCCCGCGCGGTCGACGGCTGGGAGCGCGTCGACACCCGCCGGCTGCGCCACGGCGTCGCCGCGGAGCCCGAGAGTCAGCGCGAGGAGCTGGGGCGGGCGCGCACCGCGCTGACCGCCCTGGTCCGGCCCAACGTGGTCACGATCGTGCTCGAGTCGGTCGGCAGCCAGAACCTGATCGTCGACGGCCGGATCGACGCGTCGCTGGCTCCTCACCTGGCCGCGCTCTCGTCGCGCGGGGTCCTGTTCGACTCTCTCTACACCAGCTTTCCGTCGACGACGCGGTCGCACATGGAGCGCGTGACGGGTGGTTACACGCTCACCTGGGGCAGCGTGCACGAGGAGATGGGCGAATACCGCGGCCCGACGCTGGTCGCGAGCGCCCACGCCGCCGGCTACCGAACGGCCCTGTTCAGCGCCCAGCGGCTCCACTTCGAGAACATGGGCGCGCTGTACCGCCAGCTGCCCTACGACAAGATCTACGATCCTGACCACGCCGGCGACCCCGCCACGTCGTGGGGTGTCGACGAGCGTCTGGCCTGGCGGCGCGCGCTCGCGTGGATCGACGGCGACGCCAGCCGGGGCACGCCGTTCCTGCTCGATTTCTTCACCATCTCCACCCACCACCCGTACGACCTTCCCGCCGGCCACGTGAGCCCGTTCACGGGTGACGACCGCCAGCAGCGGTACCGCGCCACGATCCACTTCACCGACCAGGTGATCGGCCAGATGGTGAGCGACCTCGAGCAGCGCGGCCTGCTCGCCAACACCGTGTTCGTGATCACCGGGGACCACGGCGAGGCCTTCGGCGACGTTCACCACGGCAACCTCGGCCACAAGACCCGACTCTTCGAGGAGAACGTCCGCGAGTTCCTGCTGATCGCGGCGCCCGGCTCGGCGGTCGCGCCGATCACCACGCCGCGGATCGGCCGCACCGGCGACATCTTCCCCACCGTGGCCCGCCTGCTCCGCTTCCCGCCGCACCGCCTGCCCGGCCGCGATCTACTCGATCCGGGCCGCGCCACCGAGCTGGTGTACTTCCACAAGAGCTCGACGCCGGCCGAGTGGGGTGTGCGCGACGGACGCTGGAAGTACGTCGCGCGAACCGACGGCCATGACGAGCGGCTCTACGATCTGGCCACCGATCCCGGCGAGCGTCGGGACCTCGGCGCGAGCCATCCCGAGATGCTGACGACCTATGCACGGCTGTGCTCGGCCTGGTACTTCCAGGCCAACGCGGCGTTCGTCGCCGTCAGCGGCGACACCCGGCAGCAGCGCCTCCGCCCCGACGATCTCCGGACGCCCGGTCCCAAGTACGCCGAGCTGGGCGTGCCGGTGAAGGGCCACAACACGTTCCGCGTCGTCGAGCCCGTCCGCGCAGGCGAGCCGATCTTCGCCAGGATCCAGTGGGTCGAAGACGGCCAGGAGCACACGGTCGTGCTTCGCTGGATCGATCCCCTCGGGGTCGCCCACGACACGCCGGCGGTCACGCTGGGCACCGCTACCAGCCGCTCGACCCACCTCGCCCCCAACGGTCGACTCCGCATCCCGGGTCGGTGGCGCCTGGAAGTGCTCGAGGCCGGTCGGCCGCGCCTCACCCACGAGTTCGTCGTCGGTGGTGCCGCACGGGCCCGGGCCCAGACTCGCTCGCGGCCGCGGACGGTCGAGCGGGCCATGGACCGCACCGTGACCGCGACGTTCTGACCCGCGGCCGGCTCGGTCAGCTCAGTACTCGAAGCCGCTGGCCCCGATGAACTCGCGCACGATCGACGTCGGCGGCACGTGGTCGGGGTAGATCGGCACGAACCGCTCGAGCAGTTGCTGCAGCCGATAGGCGACGGTGTAGCTGGGGTGAGACGTGGGCACCTCCAGCAGGTAGCGCTGGGCGTAGACCTTGAGCACCGACAGCTCGTAGACGAGCGAGGTGTCGAACACCGCGTCGGCGCGGTGCTGGTAGGGAAAGATGTGGCGGCGTTCGCCGGCCCGCACGCTGGGCCAGCGGGCGATGCTCGAGGCGGCGTCGTGGCCACGGCCGTGGCGATCGCGGACGATGCGACGAAGCAGCCGGACATCGGAGGTGTGGACCCGTGACAGCCGATCGAACGGCAGCTGGGTCAGCGGGCACACGAACACCGCGAACGCAGCGCCGGCGGGCACCAGCTCGGCCAACCGCGGGTTCAGCCCGTGGATGCCCTCGGCCAGGAGCACGTCCTGCCGGCCCAGCCGGACCCGGCGGCCGGTGGCGCGCACGGCGGCGCCGCGCCGGAAGTCGTAGCGCGGCAGCTCGACCTCGTCCCCGGCGCACAGCTGGCCCAGGTGTTCGGTCAGGAGCTCGACCTCGAGCGCGTCGAACGCCTCGAAGTCGTACTCCCCCGACGCGTCGCGCGGCGTGCGCTCGCGGTCGACGTAGTAGTCGTCGAGCGACAGCTCGTGCGGCGTCATCCCGAGCACCTGAAGCTGGGTGCGCAGCCGCTTGATGAACGTGGTCTTCCCCGACGACGACGGGCCGGCGATCGCCACCAGCCGCGCGCCGCTGCCGCGGATCTCGTCGGCGATCTCCGACACCCGTCGCTCGTGATAGCCCTCGGCCACGCGGATCAGCTCCGACACCCGGCCGCCCACGCACAGGCGGTTGAACGCTCCGACGCTATCGACGCCCAGCGCGTCGAGCCACCGTTCCTGGGCGCTGGTCATGCGATGGAGGATGGCGCGGGTCCGTCGCAGCTCGGCGTCGTCGACCGGTCGCGCCGCGCTGGCCGGCGGGTACACCAGCAGCAGCTCGCCGTCCTCGGGCAGCACCCGCGCGCCGCCCAGCGCGCCGGCTGACGGGCCGACCGGATCGAGCGCCAGCGCGTGGACCTGACCGAAGGTCGACACCGGCACCAGCGGCCCCATCCACGACTCGAGCAGCGCGCCGACCTCGGGCCAGCCGGCGTCGGTGAAGTACTCGCGCGCCTCGTCGACGTACCACAGCTCCTCGCGCACCGGCAGGTCGGCAGCCACCAGCGCCGCGAGCTCGCCCTCGAGCCGCGCCGCCAGCGCCGGCAGCTCATCCTTGATGCGCCCGCGCACCCGCACCCGCTGGCCGATGCCGAGCGAGTGACCGAAGGCCAGCTCGGTGGTCGGGTCGACCCGACGGGCCGCCTCGAGCAGGAGCAACGCCAGCCCCCGGCGGTGGATGCGCTCGCCGTCGGCGGTGGCCGGCGTCACCGGCTCGATCGTGCACGGCGACGTGACGCGCGCGCTCAGCGACACGGGGCGACGATCGATCAGCGCGGCCACCACCGGCAGCTCGCCGACCACCGCCGGCAACAGCGTGCCGACCGCGACCCCGGTGGGCACGTCGCGGCGCTGCCCGAGCACCGTGATCCGCAGCCGAGCGCGCCGCGGCAGCGACCGCTCGCGCAGCAGCGCGCCCAGGCTGTCGGACACCTCGGTCAGCCGCGTGCGCAGCCCGGCGACGAAGCGCTCGGTCAAGCGCAGGGCCACGGCCGGGTGCGTCGCCGCGAGCGCGCGATAGCCGTCGAGTACCAGCGCCGCGACGGTCAGCGGCGCGGTCGCGGTCACGGTCGCGGCCCGCGGCGCCTCGACCAGCAGGCCGAGCTCGCCGAAGTACTCGCCCGGCAGGATCCGCGTCACCACCACGCCGCCGCGGCTCGCCTCCGCCTCGCCCTCGAGGACCAGGTACAGCGTCCGGTCCCGACCGCCCTCCTGCACCACCACCGCGTCCTCGGCGTAGGTCAGGCGCGTCAGGCGCTCGGTGAGCGCGTCGACCTGATCGGGGCTGAGCCCCGCGGTCAGCTCGCCGCCCAGCCGGCGCAGGTCCTCGGGCGAGATCGACACTTGACCCCATGCTCGCATGGCCGCGCGGCCCGCGAAACCCGGCGGCACCGGCGCTCGGCTCGACGAGCTGGCCTGTGCGCCCGGCGTCCGATCGACTACGGGCAGGCGACCGGCACCGGCGGCGCGTCGGGATTCTTGGGGTCGCGCTTGACGCAGTTCAGGGCGCCGGTGGGGGCCTGGGGCGCGGCGTTGGGCGCCGCCGCCGAGGCGGTCTCCCAGATCTTGTTGTTGTTGATCGACTGCAGGAGCAGCTGGTCGAGCAACGCGGGGGTCATGCCGGTGATGCGGTAGTACTCGGAGAGATACCCGCTCTCGACCCGTTCGATGGCGGCCCATCGCGCTTCCTCGCTCTCGCTGGCGAGCACCTCATCGCGCATCTGCTGGCTGCGGCGCCGCATCTCCACGGCGGCCTGGCGGCGCGCCTCGTCCTCGATGGGGTGACCGGTCAGATCCTCGACCACGTCCCAGTCCTGCGACTCGAGCACGGCCAGGGCGAAGTAGGTCAGCTCCTTGGTCTCGGCCAGCGTGATGCCCTCCTTGGCCATGTGCTCCTGGACTTCTGCGAGATGGAGCTGCACGTAGTCGTCGGTGTACTCGCGGAAGGCAGCGGCCCCGGGCGTAGCTGCTGGCGGGGCGCCGTCGCTGCGGTGGGGGACGAGCGTGTGCGCGGCACGGGCTTGGCGCGCACCTGCTCCAGACTCGCCGGCGGCAGCGCCACCCCCAGGGCTCGGCGCCGCCGTGGTCGGTCGATGGGTGGTCGCGGGCGAACGGCCCCTGCTGCCGATCACGAGCACGAGCGCGCCCGCGACGACCAGAGCGGCAGTCCAGCCGAGAAAGCGCTTCGGCATGGTGCTACCAGCAGGGGCTGGCGATCGAGATGCCGCTGCCGCCCGACCCATCGAGACAGTTCGAGAAGTTCTTGATCCAGCAGTCGCTGTTGCAGTTCTTGAAGATGTTGTAGCTGCAGGTGGTCGAGCGGTAGGCGTTGTTGGCCGTGCCGTAGGCGTTGTTCGCGCCCGTGTTGCACGTGTTGGACGCGCTAACGGCGCTGCTGTAGGTCGCGGACCCGAACGACCAGGACAGCTGGTAGGTGGTGCCGGTGCCGTAGATGCCGGGGCTGTTCCAGGCCGAGCCGTTGCGGCAGTAGTCGCCGTTCGAGAACCCGTCGTAGTCAGTGTTGCTCACGACCGAGACGCTGCCGGTGAGGCACCCGACGCGGTGGTAGGCGATGCTGAGGAACAGGTTGTCCTTCCAGTAGTCCATGTAATAGACCGTGCCCTGAGCGGTTCCGCCGGTCTGACCCGAGTTGGGCATGCTGTAGTTCGCGCGCAGCTGGATGGTGGTGAAGGCCGAGTAGCCGAAGGTGCAGGCCCAGTAGTACTTGTCCGAGGTGCCCGACGTGACGGAGCAGGTGCCCTCGGTGCCCACCGCGGTCGCGGTGCAGGTGGAGCCCGACGCCCGGCTGCTCGGGGCGGAGCCGGTCGCGGTCGAGGCGTACACGTACAGGTCAGGATCGCCGGTGGCGTTGCTGCACGAGCCGGCCGAGCAGTTGCTGAGGACGCCGGTGATGAGGATCGATGGCGAGGTCGCGTTCGGCGGCAGCCGGACCTTGTTGCACTGCCACGAGTTCAGCGCGCCCGAGAAGGCGAGCCCGTCGAAGCCCTCCGATGTCTGCGCCGCGGCGGTGCCCGCACCAAGAAGCCCAAGGGCCAACGCAACAACGGTCGTGACCAGCTTCTTCATCAGCTCATCCTCCGGGGGTGAAGGAGGAAGGCTTTGCACTGCCCATGCCGATTACGTGCTCTGGCTTACCTACATCACAAAGATAGTGGAATGATTGGAAATCAAGGTAGTAGCCCACACACTCTCTGCAGGGCGAGGTGTCCATGCATTGAACGTACGCACCAATTTATGAACACTAACGATCATAATGTATGCGGCGGCTGGCTGGCCGCCGGACGAGACCGCGAGACTGCACGCTGATCACGGGCGTGCTGTCGCGCGTGACAGGCGGAGCCGGAGCGATTGTGTTTCGGTTACTTGGCGCGGCGGCGCTGCGGCATGTCGGTTGCTGTGGGCCGAGTCCATGCGCTTCCCACAACTCGCGTTCCTCCTGCTTCCTTCGCTGACCTGGGCGTGCGTCGCCCTCGACGATCCGGACCTGTCGAGCGACGAGCAATCGCTGCTGGGCGAGGTCGCACACAATCCGTTCGGCAACACCGCGTGCGATGCCGACTTGCTGCCCATGCTCGAGGAAGGCATCCAGCACGGCCGCATCGCGGCCCTGACGCCGGCCTTCGAGCAGTGCGTGGCCACCGCCTTCACCAATGGCATCGCGGTCCAGTACGCGACCGCCGGGCCGTACATGGCCTGTCGCGGCGTCGACAACACGACGCAGGACCCGTTTCGATTCGCGTCGGCCCAGGTCCAGCTCGCCGAAGCGCTCAAGGCCGCGCGCAGCGAGACCACCATCGCGAGCGGCTGCCAGGACGTGGAAGGCATCGCGTGGGCTCCGCTGGGACCGCCGAGCGACGGCATCGAGCGGTTCAACTGGAGTCTGCCCCACCTGCGGCGGCTGCGAGCCCTGGTGACGCCCGCGAACACCGTCGCCGGTAACCCGTACGCCGAGATCGGCGCCGACACGTGGCACGAGGGCATGCACGGACGCGGCTACTTCCACGGCACCAACAACGTGTCCGACGCCAAGCTCGCGTGTGGCTACCCGAGCACCTCGCAGTACGAGCCCTACCGCCACTCGATGCCCGCCATCGCCAGAGGCTGCGTGTTCCATGTCCTCAAGCACTCCGCGTCGTTGTGTGGTGACCAGACCGCCTGCGGTCCCGACGCACTGCCGTTGATCGACGCGTTCGGCAGCAACACCTGTAGCTGCGTGCAGGACCTGCACGGCGCGGGCGCGCTCGGCGAGCTTGGCTTCGCGCGCGGCCGGCTGCGGCCGGTGGAGCGCGTCACCGACGGTACCCCGATCGGCTGGTGGTACTACCGCGCGACCGATCGCGTGTTGCCGGTGGGCGACGTCGACGGCGACCAGAAGCAAGACCTCCTCATCCGCAACGCCGACGCCGTGGGCATCGTGTCGCACCGCTTCGGCCGCGAGCTGGCCCTGACGGCGCTGGCGCCGTGGGGGAGCTGGGCCGGAAGCTGGCTGCTGTCGGCAGGCGACGAGTTCACCAGGGTCGGCGACATGAACGGCGACGGCCGCGCCGAGATCCTGGTCCGGAGCGGGTGGGGCGTCGGCATCCTGACCCTGGACGTGAACGGCAATCTCACCTCCCTCGCGCACGTTCAGTTCGGGGGCTGGGCCGGGAGCTGGCGCCTCGGCGCCGGCGATGAGCTCCGGCTCGTCGCCGACTTCGATGGCAATGGAAGGCAGGATCTCATCGTGCGCAGCGGGTGGGGCGTCGGCGTCCTGTCGCTTTCGGGCTCGTCGCTCGTCGCCATCGCGTGGGCCCAGCATGGCACCAGCGCCGGCGGCTGGTGGCTGACCGCCGCCGATCGCCTCGAGGCCACCGGCGACTTCAACGGTGACGGGCGCGCCGACCTCGTGATCCGCTCGACCTGGGGTCTCGGCCTCTTGACCCTCGACGCGTGGAATCGATTCGGTGTGCTCGCCGCCGGCGGCAACGGCACCTGGCTCCACGGCTGGAGGCTCGCGGCCTCGGATACGCTCCACGGCGTGGGCGATCTCGACGGGGACGGCCGCAAGGAGTTCGTCATCCGCAGCGCGTGGGGCATCAACTTCATCGGCCTCGGCGCGGGCAACGCGTGGCGAGTCGTGGGCGGCAACGCGTTCGGAGACCTCTTCGGCAGCTGGCGGTTTGGATCCGGAGATCAGATCCTGGCGTTCGCGGACATCAGCGGCGACGGCCGCGACGACGTCGTCCTGCGCAGCGCCTGGGGTCTCGCCCTCGTCACCCAGGCGGGGTTCGGCCTCTCCAGCCTCGCGCTGAGCCCCAACGAGACTCTCCTCGAGGGTTGGAAACTCCGGGCCACAGATCGAGTCCTCGGCACGGCCAACCTCGACGGTGGACCGGGGCACGAGTTGATCGTCACTCAGTGACTCAGAGTCCGCGCACCAGCACGAGCAGCTCGGCCCGCTGCGTCGGCGACAGGCGCTCGCCAATGTCCTGGAGGAATCCTCGCTCGCTGCGGGCGTGCAGCGTGTACGAGAGCTCGAAGCGATCGTAGAGGGCGGGCAGCTGCTCCAGCGCCCCCGTCGACGTCAGATGGTGCATGCGCGCAACCGCGCCGCAGATCGCGTCGTGCGCGGTCACCATCGTCGCCACCTCGTCGGCCAGCGCGGGCAACGCCGCCGCGACGTGGGGGAACAGCCCCTCCTCCTCGCGCGCGAAGTGCAGGAACAGGTGCTCGCGTAGCTCGCCGAGCTGCGCCACCAGCTCGGTCTGCGTGGCGGGTGTGGCGCCACGGACCAGGGCTCCGAGGTCCCGCACCAGCTGGTTGAGCTCGGCGTGATCGTGCTGGAACTCGAGGACCGGGTCGATGGCGTCCACGTCCCAGCGTACCCCGCCAGACGCCCTCGGCGGCGGTTGTCGCAGCGATCTACCGGCGCTCGATGGCCGCGCGCAGGCCGGATTCGTCGCGGGGCAGGCGGTCGTCGAACGTGTAGACGCGGAACCAGTCGGCGACCAGGATCTGGTCGCCGGCGAAGCGAACCTCGGTCGGGTGATCGTGGACCCCGGCAAGCAGGCGGTACTCGCCCGAGGCGCGATCGAGGAGCTGGACCTCGGAGCCCTGACCGCAGGTGGCCACGCTCTGCCCGTCGGGCGAGTACGTGATCTCGTTCACCGTCGCCCGGTGGCGCGCGATCACGGTCGGCGGCTCGCCGGTCGTGCCGGCCGGCCACTCGACGACGTCGAGATCGCGACGCACCGCGGCCAGCTCGCCGCCCGGACCGAAGGTCGGGAAGAGGGTGTCGAAGCTGTGTTTGAGCGGCTCACAGTGGGGGGGCGCGAGCTGGCAGCGCGCCGCGAACTCGCCGCCCGTGATCGCGACCTCGCGGCCGTCGGGCGAGAACGTCGCGGCGCTGCCAGGCGCCAGCGTCACCACCGTGCCGTCGCCGCTGCGTAACACCTGCACCTGCTCGCCGCGCAAGGCTACGTGAGCGCCGTCGGGCGAGAGCTCGGGCGCGTCGCCGGTCAGGCTGGTGGCGAGCCGACGCGCGGTGCCGCCGGCGTCGGCGATCCACAGGCTGCCGTCCGCGGTGAGCGCGACCAGGCGATCGCCCGCCGGCGTGATCGCGACCGCGAGCAGGTCGCCGTCGATCGCGAAGCGCTGCTCGGCCTCGCGGGCCGGCTCCCAGCGGATGAGCTCGCGCACGCCCGCGACGGCCGCGACACCGCCGTCGCGCGAGAACGCCAGGAGCTCGTCGCCGGGATCGGGCGGGTTGCGGGCCACGCCCTCGAGCCGGTAGCGCCGCTCCTGCCCGGCGCGCTGGACCACGGCCACGCCGTCCGTCACTTCGCCCGACCAGCCCAGATCGTCCGACACGACGCTCAGCCGCGGCGTCCACGCGATGGGCGGCAGGTCCCAGCGCGCCACCAGCCCCTGCGCAGTGAGCGCCACCAGCTGGCCGGCGTCGGTGAACCCCACCGCCACCACGGCGTCGCCGGCGTCGATCGAGAGCGTCGAGCTGAGCGGCTCGAGCGTCGACGGGCGCGGCTCGGCAAGCGCGCGCAGGTCCCAGATCTTGATGACACCGTCGTTGCCGCCGGTGGCCAGCAGGTGACCGTCGCGCGAAAACGCCCGCGTGATCGAGGTCTCGGTGTGGCCGGCGAGCGCGATCGCCCGCTTCGTGGTCACATCCCAGAGGTGGATGCGGGGATCTCGGTTCTGGGTCCACGCCAGCCAGCGCCCGCCGTCGTCGAACGCGCCGCCGACCAGAGCGGTGTCCGTGGTCGCGACCACGGTGACGCCGGCGGCGTCGCGCACCAGCAACCGGCGGCGGTCGATGAACAGCGCCCGCGAACCGTCGCGCGAGGCCGCGACCGGGACGCCGGGCCCGGTCAGCTCGCGGCCGTCGGCGCGCCAGGCCCGTCGCACGAACACCTCGCCCCGGGCGATGCTGCCGGCAGTGATCAGCCACGAGTACGAGCCGAGCTGGGGCGGAAAGACGCCCGCCGGGGCGACGCCGAGGTCGCGGGTCTGGCCGCTGGCGACCTCGATGCGAACCACGTGATCACCGGCGAGCGCGAACAGCGCGCCGCCGCCGGGCGTGATCGCCAGCGCCCGGGTTCCGTCCGGCACCTTCACCCGGCGATGGACCGGTGGATGACCGCCGTCGCTCTCCGGCAGATCCTGCGGCATCCGCGCCGCCGGCTGGGGCGACCGCGCGTCGGCGAGCGCGATCATGGCGTGCTCGCCCTCGAGCCAGGCGCAGGCCGAGCCGTCGGGCGCCACCGCCGGCGCCTGGGCCGGCCCGATCCCCATGGTGCCGTCGGGCCGGGCCCAGAGCAGATCGTCGAGCGCCGAGGCAAACACGGTGCCGTCGCCGTACACGCCCAGGGACGAGCCGACGGAGCCCATCTGGCCCTGCATGCTGCCCGGCGCATGCGTTAGCGCATCGGCCGCGATCATGCGCGCCTCGCTCAGCCGCGGCGTGCCCGGCGACAGTGTGGCCAGCAGCCGCAGGCTCTCGCCGGGCCTGTCGTCGGCGAGATCGCGGGCGCGATTGATGATGCCCTCGTCGGCGCGCATGACGGCATCGCGGCGCGCGCGCTCGGCCTGGTCGCGCTCGTGGACCGCGGCCTGGCGCGACTGCTCGGCGCGGCGGCCGGCGAGCACAACGCTGCGCACGGCCAGGCTGCCGCCCATCACCGCCGCGGTCAGCGCGACCGCGCCGACGGCCACGGCGGCGCGGTGACGTCGCACCCAGCGCGCGACCAGCTCGCGGGTGGTGTACTCGTGAGCGCCGACCATGTGGCCACACTGGAAACGCGACAGCTCGCCGGCCAGCTCGCGCGCGGTGGGATAGCGATCGCCAGGCTCGCGGGCCATGGCCTTGGCCACGATCGCTGCCAGATCGCGCGGCACCGCCGGCACCCGCTCGAGCAGCGGTTTCGGCGGGCCGGCCAGCACCGCGGCCAGGACGTCGGCGCTGCTCGCGCCCGCGTACGGCATCTCGCCGGCGATCAGGTGATAGAGCATCACGCCCAGCGCGTAGACGTCGGCGCGCTCGTCGACCGCCTCGCCCTCGGCCTGCTCGGGCGGCATGTACGCCGGCGTGCCCATCACGGTGCCGTCCTGGGTCAGATCGCCCGAGACCGGCAGCGGCGCGACGTCGGTCGAGATCGGATCGCCGGCGGCGTCGAGATCCTTGGCCAGCCCCCAGTCGATGACGATGGTCTCGCCGAACTCGCCAACCACCACGTTGGACGCCTTGAGGTCGCGGTGGATCACGTGGTGGCTGTGGGCGTAGGCGATGGCGTCGGCCACCGCGAGCACGTGGCGGACCAGCGCAAGGCGCTCGGACAGGGTGGTGGTCGCCTTGATCACCTCGGTCAACGTGCGACCGGTGACCAGCTTCATGGCGTAGAACGGCGCTCCGCCGGCGTCGACCTGGGCCTCGTACACCGGGACGATGGCGGGGTGCTGGAGGCGGGCCGTGATGTGGGCCTCGCGCTCGAAGCGGGCTCGGGCACCCGCGGCGCCCGACGCGAGCTGCTTGACCGCGACCTCGCGCCGCAGTCTCAGATCCTCGGCCCGCATCACCCGGCCCATACCGCCGCGGCCGAGCTCGCCGATCACCCGGTAGCCGGGCAGATCGAACTCGGGCAGCGGCGGCGGTGGCACGCCGGCTGCGGTGGAGCCGTCTTCGCGAACGCGAGCGCTGGGGACCGTCGAGTCGCCAGCGCTGGCGGTCGCGGTGATGCTGGCCGGCCTTGACGGATCGCGTGGCTCGGCCACGCTCCAGCCTGCCACGGAACCCGGCCGGCCGTCAGATCCGGAGGAAGATCGCCAGTCCGCCGAAGACCGCGACCAGGATCACGAGCAGGATGATGAACGTGCGGTTGCTGACGTCGGGGCGTTCCCCCCCGTCGAGGCGGGCCTGCTCCGCCATCCCACGGGTCTCGGTGGCGTCGTCAGGGCGCTCGCCCTTGAGATCCACGCGTGTCATGCCCTGATCATGGCTCACGAGGGCCCCGACGACCAGGTATCCTGCGCCGATGGGGGACCCGACCGACGAGCGCGCCGGCCATGCCCCGGGCGATCGCATCGGTCGCTACGTCGTGATGGGCGAGCTGGGCATGGGCGGCATGGGGGTGGTGCTCGACGCTCACGATCCGGATCTCGATCGCCGCGTCGCCCTCAAGCTGGTGCGCGCCGAGCGGCTCAAGGCCAGCGCGCTCCTGCGCGAGCGGCTGCTGCGCGAAGCCCAGGCCCTGGCCCGGCTGTCTCATCCCAACGTGGTCACGGTCTACGACGTCGGCACCGTGGATGACGGCATCTACGTCGCGATGGAGCACGTGGCGGGACCGACCCTGCGGGCGTGGCTCGACAGCGCGGTCCGCCGCCCCGCCGAGATCCTGCGCGTCCTCGCCGACGCCGGGCGCGGCCTCGCCGCCGCCCACGCCAAGGCGCTGGTCCACCGCGACTTCAAGCCGGAGAACGTGATCCTCGGCGACGACGGTCGCGTGCGCGTGCTCGACTTCGGGCTGGCGTCGTCGGCCACACCGACGGTGCCCACGTCCTCGCCGCCCACCGCCGGATCCGACAGCGCGTTCACCGCCAGCGCGCTCGACACGCCGCTCACCGAGCACGGCACGGTCATGGGCACGCCGCGCTACATGGCGCCCGAGCAGCACCGCGGCCAGGCCGTCGGCGCGCCCGCCGACGTGTTTGCGTTCTGCGTCACGCTCTACGAGGCGGTCTACCGGGCTCACCCCTACGGCCCGCCCGAGCAGCGCGCGCTGCGCCTGCGCACCGGCGAGCTCGATCCGCCGCGCCCGATCGACGGCATGCCGCAGCACGTGCGCACCATCGTGGCCCGGGGGCTGACCCAGGCGCCCGGCGACCGCCCCACTCTGCCCGCGATCCTGCGCGAGCTCGACCGCGATCGCTGGCGCACAGCGCGCCTGGCCGGGATCGCGGTCGCCCTCGTCGCCGGCGCCGCCGGCGGTGCCTACGCCCTGGCCCGCGCCGATCACCCGGCGGCGCCCTGTCAGGGCGCCGAAGCCGCGCTGGCCACCGCCTGGAACGACGCCGGCCGCCAGGCGGTGCGCGCGCGCGTCGGGGCCTCGACCTCGCCCCACGTCGCGGCGCTGACCGATCACGTGATCGCCTCGCTCGACGACTACGGCCGGCGCTGGACCCTCGCCCACCGCGACGTCTGTCGCGCGACTCACGTCGAGCGCGTGCAGTCGACGGCGCTGCTCGATCAGCGCATGGCCTGCCTCGACGCCCGCCGCACCCAGCTCGGCGCCGTCGGCCGGGAGCTCGCCGATCCCGCCAACGCCGGCGCCATCGACAGCGCCATGGCGGCGGTCGGCTCGCTGATCGATCTCGAGGCCTGCGACGACCCCGAGCGCTTCGGGCCGACCGTGGCGTTGCCGGTCGAGCCGGCGCGACGGATCGAGGTCACGGCGATCCGCGCCGAGCTGGCCGCGGCGTCGGCCCGCATCGCGCTCGGCAGCGTGGCCGAGGCCCAGCCCCAGGTGGCCGCGCTGGCCGCGCGCGCTGATGCCACCGGCTTCGTGCCGGTGCGCGCCGAGGCCGCGGACACGCTCGCCTACGCTCGCCTCGAGGCCGGCGACAACGACACTGTCGAGCCGTTGCTGCAGGCGATGATCGTGCTGGGCGCCGAGGCCAGGAACGATCTGATCGTCGCCACCGGCTGGATCGAGCTGGTGCGCCTGCGCGGCACCACCCAGGCCCGCACCGACGAGGCCCTCGCCATGCGCTTCGCCGCCGAGGCCGCCGTGGCCCGCGCCGGCGCGCCGCCGCGGCTGGCCGCCGACTACCAGGTCGCGCTGGCCGAGATCTTCGACACCGCCGGCAACAACCCGGCGTCGCGCACCGCGCAGGAGCAGGTGCTGGCCCTGCGCCGCGCCCACCGCGGCGATCGCCACGTGCAGGTCGCGTCGTCGCTGGTCAACCTGGGCGCGACCCTGTTCGCGATGGGCGAGCTCGACGCCGGCGAGGCCCGCATCCGCGAGGCGCTCGCCATCTACGAGGCCACGGTCGGCGCCGACAGCCCGCGGGTCGCGGTCGCGCTCACCAACCTGGCCCAGATCCACATCCACCGCGGCCAGCTCGATCTCGCCCAGCCGCTGCTCCAGCGCGCCGTCGCCATCAAGGAGCGCGCGCTCGGCGCCGAGCACCGCGGGGTCGGCATCTCGCTCCTGGCCCTGGCCGAGATCGATCTCCAGCGCCAGCGCTACACCGACGCGCTGCCGCTGATCGAGCGCGCCGAGCGCATCCTGCGCGCCAGTCTCGCCGCCGATCACCCATACGTCGCCACCGCGTCGTCGATCCACGGCCGCGTCCTGGTATGGACGGGACGCTTCGACGAAGGCTGCCCGCGGATCCCGCCGACCCTGCCGGTGATCGTGAAGACCTATGGTCTGGCCGGCGCGGTCGAGCCGCTCATGATCCAGGCCGAGTGCGAGCTCCACGCCGGTCGCCGCGCCGAGGCGGCGAAGGTGCTCGAGCCGTTGCTCACCGCGATCGATCCGGCCACCGACCCCGTCGACGCCGGTCGGGTCCGCGAGGTGCTCGCCCGTGCGCTCGGCCAGCGCTGCGAGCTGCCAGGCGCGCCCACCGTCGTGTTTCGCGAAGGCGCTGCCACGCTCACCCGCTGGGACCTCGACGAACGCGCCGTGCTGTTCTCGCCCACCCTGCCCGACCGGCCGGCCTACCGCGCCTTCCGCGAGGCGATCCGCACCGACGACGCCGAGCTGCGCCGTCCCATCGCCGACCGCGCGCCGCCGGCCAGCGACGGCGAGCGCGAGATGTGGCGACGCGAGGATCACAACGCCGAGCTGGTGCTGTCGGGCAAGGCCGGCGTCTTGCGCCCGGTGCACTGCCTCGAGGCCCTGGTCTTCGAGCCCGAGCGCGAGACCATCGTCGTCGTCCTCCGCCGCACCGACGCGGGCCGGGCGCGGCTGCGCCTCTACGTCGGCGCCTCCGATCAGATGTTCCCGCCCAAGGCGGTCTACGGCACGACAGAGGCCGCCGCCGACGTCACCGCCGGCTGGCACCTCGACGCGGTCCTCCACAACCACACCGTGCAGCGCCGCGGTGATCGCCTCGCCCTGGGCATGCCGACCCTGTCGACGGCCGACGTGAGCCTGTTCTCCGGTCTGGCCGGCGACGCCAAGCTGGCCAGCGCCTGGGTCACCAACGGCGTCTACACCGCCGTGGTCCCGGCCAGCGCGTTCCCGCTCTTTCTCGGCCGCGACTGAAGCTGATTCTTTCGGATAGAAGTGGAACTTTCTACTTCCTAGAGGCAGTTTAGCGTCGGTGAACGCAGGCATGGTCGAGCGTCGTGGCTTGGTGGTTGTCGCCGCGATCATGATGACGTCCGCGCCCGCGAGCGCCCGCGAGCGACTGCTCCACCGCTTCGACGACCTCGGGCACGTCACCGCGCTGGCCCAGGCTGACGACGGTGCGCTGTGGATGGGTACCGCGAGCGGGCTTCGCCGGCACGATGGCCGCGCGTGGGCGCCGGTGAGACACGACCTGATCCGAGGCCGCATCGCGCGGCTCGCGTCTCATCCCGACGGACTGCTCGCGGCCGAAGAGTTCGCGGCCGCCTGGTTGCTTCCGCGCGACGGTGGCGCGCCCCACCGACTGGTCGACGACACCGGCCACGCCTTCGTCGGTCCGATCGGGCTTGCAGTCGGGGACTCGGGTGCGGTCTGGATCGTCGAACAGCGCGGCGTGTGGACCGGAGGCCCCCGAACGCTTCACCGCGTACCGGTCCCGTCGGCCTTGATCGACGAGTTGCCGCGGGTGGTCGCGCTCGCCGCCGACGGTCGCGCCTTCATCGCTACTCGCCGTGGCCTGTGGCGGGTCGCCACCGACGGCACCGCCGAGCGGCTGACCGACGCGGGACCACCAGCGGCGCTGCTCGTCGAGGGCGATGGCGTCCTTCACCTGGCCTGGGATGGGGAGCTCACGCGCTGGCGCGGCGATGCGCTGGCACACGTGTTCGCGCTCGATCCTCGTACGACCCGAGCGCGGCGAGGCATCTCGCTGGCACGGCGCGGCGCCACGTTGTGGGTGGCGTACGATCTGGCGCTGGTCGCGCTGCGGCCTGATCGCGCCCCCGAGATCTTGACCGCGGCCGACGAGATCCCCAGCGGCGGACCGCTCCTGGTCGACGACGAGGGCACGTTGCTGCTGGGCACGTTCCGTGGGTTGCGCCAGTTGCCGGAGCCAGAGACCGTGGCCTACACCGAGGCCGACGGCATGCCATCGGACCACGGCCGTTTCGTCGCCGTGACCGCCGAGGGTGCATGGCTCGCAACCTGGCAGGGCCTCGGCCTGGTGCGGCCCGGCGCATCGCGGGCCACCGCGATCGACGTCCCCGACATGGTGGTGCGGAAACCGATGTGTGTCGACGGCACCGGCCGCCTGTGGAGCGGTGCGGCGCGGCGGCTGTTCCTGCGCGATGCCGGCGTCACGCACCTGATCGACTTCGCCGGCGCCGACTTCCACGACTGCGTCGCCGAGGGCGCCGCGATCTGGATCGGCAGCGACGCCGGTGTGTTCATCATCGATGCCCCCACGACAACGCCCATTCGAGTGGCGACCCCGCCAGGGGACGACGGTGGCGCGCCCCGCGCCGAGCATCTCGCCCTCGATCGGCGCGGGCGGCTGTGGATCGCCCGGGGCGCGGAGGTCTGCGTGGTGGCCCGCACCGCCGCGAACGACGTGACAGCGTGGACGTGTGTCGCCTTGCCGCCTGACCATCGCATCAACGATCTCTGGGCGACACCTTCGAACACGGTGTGGATCGCGACCCGGCCGGGCGGTGTGTTCCGGGTCGTCGGTGGTGGACACCTGCCCATGCGCGTCGAGCCTCTGCCCGGCGTCGCCGGGCTGACCAGTGAGGTGGTGTCGACGCTGGCACCGTCGCCACGCGGCGGTGTGTGGGTCTCGGCGGGTTCCCCGGTGCGCGTGGTCGAGGACCTGGACACCAGCGACGGTTGGCGCGTCGTCGAGCGACCCGGGCCCTGGCAAGGGCTGGTCTCCGCCGGCGTGACCCACGTCGCCGAGATGCGCGCCGGCGATCTGTGGATGGCGTCCTCCGCCGGGTTGATCGCGGTCCCCGTCAGCGCGCGCGGCGGACCACCGTCACCACCGGCGGTCGACATCGTCGAGCTTCGGGGCGAAGGTCGGCCGCTGCCGGCGTCGACCCGGGTCGCCCTGCCGGCCGGTTCCAACGCCATCGAACTCGGCTTCGCGGCGCGGACCCGGCGCGCGCCCGAGCTGGTGCGTTACCGGGTCCGGATCGGTGGCGGAGTCTGGTCGCCGGCACGCACCACCACCGAGCTCCGGCTCCTCGACCTGCCGTCCGGATCTCGGATGATCGAGGTCGCCGCGTCGCTCGACGGCGAGGCCTGGGGTCCGGTGGCGCAGCTCACCGTCGATGTTGCCACGCCCTGGTTTCGTCGCACCTGGGTGTGGCTGGCTGCGGCCCTGCTGGTCGCGGCCGCGCTGGGCCTGGTCCACCGCGCCCGGCTCGCCGCCCACGTGCGGCTGGAGCGCCAGCGCCTGCGCATCGCGATGGACCTCCACGACGAGATGGGCTCGGGGCTGGGCAGCATCAGCGTGCTCGCCGGTGTCGCGAGCGCCGAGCTCGACGCTGACACCGCCGTGCGCCGCGAGGTCGCGACCACGATCGCCGCCACCGCCGCCGACCTCGGCGCCGCCCTCGGCGACATCGTCTGGTCGCTGCAGCGTGGGGCCTGCACGCTCGACGAGCTGGCGCGGCGCCTGCGCACCCGTGCCGCTGCGACCTTCGCCGCCGGCGAGGTCGAGCTCGAGCTCGAGCTCGCCGGCCTTCCGGCGGTGGTGCTGAGTCCGGCCACGGCGCGCGCGGTCCAGCTGATCGGGCACGAGGCGATGCACAACGCCGCCCGCCATGCCCGCGCTCGCAAGGTATCGGTAGGGTTTCGTCCGCAGGCCGATCGACGCTGGAGCCTGTGGATCGAGGACGACGGCGTTGGCCTCGGCGCCGCCGATGCCGGGGACGGCCTTGGCCTCACCAGCATGCGTCGACGGGCCCGCGCCATCGGCGCCAAGCTGACGATCGGCGCGGGCCCTGGCGGCCGTGGCACGCGGGTCGAGCTCCACTTCCGCCTCGACGCCGAAGATCATCGAGTGGTCGAACGGGGCGGACGCGGCGAACGGCGGTGGAGTTGACCGTGCTGCGGGTGGCGCTCATCGAGGACGACGGGCGGTTTCGGCGCAGCCTCGAGCTCCTGTTCCGCCACACGTCGGGCCTGCGGGTGACCGGTAGTTTCGGGGCACCGAGCGCCGCCCTGGCAGCGCTGGCGGCCCACGGGGACGGCGCGCCGTGGGATGTGGCGCTCGTCGATGTAGACCTGCCCGAGACCAGCGGGATCGAGATCGCTCGCCGGCTCAAGGCGCGTCACCCGGATCTCGCCGTGCTGATGCTGACCGTGTTCGAAGAGCCGGCCACGATGTTGCAGGCGATCTGCGCCGGCGCCGACGGCTACCTGCTCAAGCGGACGTCGGCGCCAGAGCTGATCGCGGCCGTGCGCGCGGCCGGCCACGGAGGGGCACCGCTGACCGCGCCGGTCGCGCGCGTCGTGCTGGACCTGGTGCGGCGCATCGGCGGTGGCGGTGGCGGCGCCTCCCCGGCGCGGATCGAGCTCTCGGCGCGCGAGCGCGCGGTCCTGCGCTGCCTGGTCGATGGCCACACCTACCAGGAGACCGCCAGCGCACTCGAGGTTCAGCTCGACACCGTGCGCAGTCACGTCCGCAGCCTCTATCGCAAGCTTCACGTCCACAGCGCGACCGAGGCCGTAGCGCGCGCCGTCCGCGATCAGCTGGTCTGACTCACATCATCATGCGATGCCCGAGCGGCGTCGCTGCTCGTAGGTTGGCGGCCACACGGTGAGCACGAGAGGCCGCGATCACGGACCACCATCCCGGCGACTTCGTCGATCGCGACCGCGCCCACCGAGGAGGACTCCATCCATGCTACGGAACCAACGAACTCTGTGCGGCGCCGCCGTGTTCTTCGTCACCGCCCTGGCGACCGCGACGCCGGCGCTGGCACAGCGGACCGGGTATCAGCCGCTTCCGGCCGACAGCAACATCGGCAGTGCGCGCTGGACGTTCTACCAGGCCCTCGGCGACACCTTCCGCAACCAGCACGCGCTCGACCGTGCCGCCCGCTACTGGGACTGGTTGAAAGGAGATCTGAGCATCTCGAAGCGCGCCCTGGCCCAGGCCAGCAGCAGCTACAACTCGGCGACCAGCTGGACCGGCAGGCACTGCGTCACGCCCGTGAAGGACCAGGGGAACTGCTCCTCGTGCTGGGCCTTCGCCACGACCGCCGCCATGGAGTCGGCGTACTGCATCGAGGACGGCAGTCGGCACGACGCTGCCGAGCAGAGCTTGCTCGAGTGCCGGGCGGTGACCAGGACCGCGGACCGCTGCGGCACCGGCAACAACCTCAACGAAGCGTTCGACATCATGCGGCGCAACGGGATCGATCAGGAGGCGCGGAGTCCCTACAACACGACGACCTTCACGGCCTGCAAGTCGGCCAAGATCGGTCAGGTCTTCTACGGCATCGATGCTGCGCAGTACCTGGCCATCCCGGCCGGCCAGACCCAGCCGGCCGTGGCCGACATCAAGCGCGCGATCGTCGACGCCGGGGCCGTCACGGTTGCGCTCGAGGTCACGGCCAAGTTCAACAGTTACCTGGCTGGCACGCCGATCGTGACCACCGCGCAGGATCTGCGGACCCCACTCGGAGGCCACGTGGTGACCATCGTGGGCTGGTCCGACACGCTCGGCGCGTGGCGGATCAAGAACTCATGGGGCACCACCGGCAACTGGGGTGCCCGCGACGGCGGCTTCGCCTGGCTGACCTATGGCGACCTGGCGGTGCAGCCATCCTCGTACGCCTACGTGACGCCGCAGAACAAGACCTACGACTGGTCGACGGCCGTTCGCCTCTTCGCCGAGCTCGCGGTCAAGGTCAGCGTCAACCCGCCGCTCTGGATCCAGAACCCCCTGGTGCAGTTCCCGACCTCCCTCGGCTTCCCGAAGCGCCGACAGACCGTTCTCGAGGGCATGCAGTGGGCGATCGACAACAACCTCCTGAGTCGGACCCTGGTCGCGACCTGGCCGTCCGACCTCCGCAGCCGGTTGCACTGAGGTCGATATGAACCTCCCGCGTTCACCCTGGGCCATCGTCCTGCTCATCGTGCTCGGCTGTGGCGGGCCGCGCGCGCGCGAGGCCTCCAACCCGCCGGAACTGGCCGAGATCGGCGCGGCCGCTTGCGCCCTGGCCGGCGGCACGTGCGATCGAGGGACCGCGGGCAGCGTGGTGATCGACAGCATCACGTGTGACCCGAAGCAGCCGCAGGTCTCGTGCCATCGGGCGGCCACCGACTGCGGCGAGGTCGCCGCGCTTCGGTGTTGCGCGATCGCCAACGGCAAGCCGACCGCGACCGTCGCGACCTGCGATCGGGGTTATCCGACCTGCTCGACGGCCAACGGCGAGTGGCTCACGTCGGGCGAGTGCGTCGAGCCGACGCGACGTCTGGCGTTGCCGACCGAAGATCTGCCGTCGCGGTGGACCGGCGCGGTCAGCGTGCGGGACGCGACCCGCTGGGCGTGTGCCCAGGCGGGCGGCGTGACCGCGCCGGTCGACCAACCTTGCCCGGGCCTGCGGCTGCCCTTCGCGCAACTGGGGCGCGAGAGCTGCTGCGCGCCGGCCTCGGCGTGTCCCGACGCGGTCCCCGACACCGAGTGTTGCGACCACCTCGGAACGGTCACGCCCAAGCGTTGCCTCGACAGCCGGCGGGCGTGTGACGCGATCTCGCTCCAGCTGGGCACCGTGCGCGAAGTGGCAACCGGCACGTGCGCGCCGTTCGCTCCGACCATGCCCGACTACTGAGGGCCGCGACTGAGTACAATCGGTCCATGCGCCGGATGTCCCTGCTCGTGGCCGCGACGACGTTTGCGGCCGGATGCGGCGGCGGCGGGCCACTCGACGGCGACGGCGGCGGCGACCCCGACGCCGCGATCGATCCGACCGCCGAGGTGTTCGACCCCGACACGATCGACACCTACGAGCTGACGCTGTCGCCGGCGTCGATCGCGGCGCTCGCCGCCGATCCGAGGACCTACGTCCGCGGCGACCTGCGGGTCGGCACCTACGCGCTGACCAACATCGGCGTGCGCCTCAAGGGCGAATACAACTTCCGTCCGCTCGACCGCAAGGCGGCGTTCAAGCTCAAGTTCGACGAGTTCGTCGGCGGCCAGACCTTCCACGGCCTCAAGCGGCTGACCCTCAACAACTCGCTCGAGGACACCTCGTGGGTCGCCGAGCGCCTGACCTACCACTGCTTCCGAGCCGCCGACCTGCCGGCGCCGCGGGCCGCGTCGGCCTGGATCACGGTCAACGGCGAGCCGTACGGGCTCTACGTCGCGCTCGAGACCGAGGACAAGCGTTTCCTGGCCCGCTGGTTCACCAACGACTCGGGCAACCTCTACGAGGAGGGCATGGAGGATCTCCTCCCCGGCAACGAGGCGTCCTTCGATCTCGAGACCAACGAGGCCGCCAACGATCGATCGGACCTGACCGCGCTCTTCGCCGCCATCGCCACCGCCGGCGACGCGACGTTCCTGGCCGATCTGGCCGCCACCCTCGACGGCCCCGAGTTCCTGCGCTTCTGCGCGTACGAGGCCGCGGTCTCGCAGTGGGACGGCTACTGCCAGACCCGGTTCGGGCCCAACAACTTCCGCCTGTACCACGACCCGTCGACCGGCCACTTCCACTTCATCCCGTGGGGCATGGACATGTCGTGGAAGCCGTACGAGGCGACGCCGCTCGATCCCTACGACGCCCGCACCGTCTTGTTCCGGGGTTGCCTGGACAGCGCGTCATGCCGCGACGCGTACGCGGTCGAGGTCCGCGCCGCCGCCGATCACCTCGAGTCGCTGAACCTGCCCGCGCTGGTCGACGCCTGGGGTGATCAGGTCCGCCCCCTGGTCGCCGCCGATCCCAGGAAGGAGGTCGACCTCGACCGCTTCGAGGAGACCCTGGCCGAGGTCCGCGCCCGCGCCGTGGCTCGCCCGGCCGAGCTCCGGGCCGCGCAGCCGTGAGCGAACATGCCTGAGGTGGTGTTCGCCCGCGACGGGCTCACCGTGGTGGGGCGGTGGCTCGCCGAGCGTGGCGCCCGCCACGCCCTGGTGCTGGCGCCGCCGAGCAAGCGCCACGTCGACCGCCTACGGGCCGCGCTCGAGGCGGCGGGCCTCGCCGTGTCGGTGTTCGACGGCGCGCGGGTCCACGTGCCCCGCGAGGTGCTCGACGCGGCCAGCGCGCGGCTCGCCGAGACCGGCGCCGACGCCATCGTCGCCATCGGCGGAGGCGCCGCGGTCGGACTGGGCAAGGCGCTGCGCCTCCACACCGACCGTTCTTCGTCGCCGGCAACGAGATCTTCGCGGCGGCGCCCCGTATCTACTTCTATAGTCGGCGCATCGGCGCCG
>SXGS01171900.1_pt1 | contig 34148 bp, 35 predicted proteins | sample 3174681 | NCBI WGS metagenome assembly SXGS01 (sample SAMN11356861, study PRJNA531348) | freshwater metagenome | isolation source: freshwater sample F1-80 | place: China: Fuxian Lake, Yuxi | collected 2017-12-25
AATTTGACGGGGCCGGGGCGCGTCATGATGCAGTCACGTTCGGTCAGTGCCTTTGTCGGTTGGCTCTCACCCAAGCTGCCAATCAAGAGTTCCAACTAGACCAGGTTCTCGTTTTTGGAGTTCTGAATCGTACGTGTCCGACCTCTTCCCTGACTGAACCGACCTCTCCGAAAGTTTGAAGACTCCTGTGGCAATGCTAACATTCGCGTGATGATGTCTGTAAAAGACAGGATGAAACGCGTCGAACGCATTCTGCTGATCTTCATTGTCACTTTCGGTCTGGCTGAAATCGATCGCGGCGGCGAGGCCACGCTCCAGAGCGCACTCCAAGCGCAGAACCGGTTGCTCGACATCCGGCCAAGAGAAATAGCGGCGATACGCGTCGTCGGTCAGCCGATTCTCGTTTTTGATAGTCGTGTCGACAAGCGGGATCCCAACCACCTGCCGGACTTGCCGGCGACGGCCTGGAAGGAGTCGGACGGCACCGTCAACGTGACGGTGCCACACTTCGAGAACTATCGGATGCGTGGTCCGGATCTCGAGCACCTGATCAGCCAGCCGAACCGGATATTCAGTTCAACGGCCAGCGCGTCTGAAATCGGCGAATCGCGCTACAACTACCATCATTGGATCGCGGCGCCGTACACATTCGATGGCAGGACCATCCATGCGCTGGCACACACCGAATGGTACGCCTGCCTGTTGAATGGAGACTGTTCGGTGAAAACAACTCCGACGGCATCCTCTACCGGCAACTACCAGCTGAATAGTTGGGCCAACACGATCAACTCGATGGTCTCCTCGGACGGCGGCGCCTCGTGGACAATGAACGGAGCAGGCGAAGCGCATGTGGTCTCGAACGAGAGCTTCACATGGACCGGCTCTCTTCACCTGGCCAACGCCATCTACAGGAGAGCGCTGAATCACACCGGCATGATGTCTCCCACGCGGATCATCAAGGAGGGTGATTACTACTACTCGATAGCGTTCCTCAATCATCGTGACTTCAATCGACTCAATCCCACGACGGAGCAGGCGCCCATCGATAAATACAACTGGGTGTTGATGCGCACCACGGATCCGCGCCAGTCGGCGGGCTGGCAAGCCTGGGTCTCAGGCAGTCAATTCGTGCCCATCGAAAGTCACGCATTCGGGGCGTTCTCCCCACGCAGCAGCGGCCGTTCCATGAACGCGGGTGAACCCCAGATTATCTTCGACACCAACGTGGGCGTGTACATTGCGATCTTCGGCGTGTGGGAGCAGTCAGGTCCCGTCTGGTACGTCACGACTCCCAGCCTCGCCAATCCAGTGTGGACCGACGCGGTCCCAATCGAGGGTAGTGCGAACGTACAGATCAACCCACGCGACCCCGACGCAGCATGCAGCAGAGGCTTTCAGGTCAACAATTACCTCTCGGTGATTGACAGCCATTCCGAGGGCTTGAACTTCGAGTTCACTGACGGGGATCCGTGGCTCTTCTATGTGTTCAATCCGGCCCTCCGTTGCCGCGGCGACAATCTTGCCCGCGACCTCTTCCGATTGAAGCTGAACGTCGACTACAGATAGGTCGGCCGTGCGCCTCGGGGCGGCCCGGACAGCCGCTCGGGTGACCGCTTCACGTGATCCTCGGTGAGGAACGGATCGTTTTCTCCCCACAGGCCCATGGCGGGCACCGAGATCTTCGGCGGCGCCGCGGCGTTGTCAGCCGGCATCTGGGGCCGCACGTTGGCGCGGTACCAGTTGAGCGCGGCGGTCAGGGCGCCGGGCCGCGAGAGGTCCGTGAGGTAGTGGGCGGTATCGCCCTGGCCTCGCGACTATTCCTTGAAGAGCGCCCAATCGTTGCGCATCAACGTGGCTTCGGCGATGCCTTCGAACTGAAAGAACAGGAAGTACCAGGACTTCTCCCGCTGCGCCAGCGTGCTCGCGCCGGAATTCCCGTTGGCGCCGACCGACATCGCCACGATCCGTTCGACGCGGTCGGGACGCGTGAGTGCGAGGTATCATTCGCCCACGCTAGGAATTGCGCCATAGCGGCTCCCGCCAAGGCCAGGTGGTGGAGGGCGGCGGCTTGAGCCCCCGCCAAACCGACATGCGTTCTCCGGACGTGGAGCGGGCGACGATCGCGACACCTTGACAGGCACCGGTCGGGGCGTCAGTATCCCACCTTCAGCGTTCATCCCTCCCGGCGGTCAGCTCGTCACCGTCGGTCCGTCATTCGCCATTCGCTGGAGGAGTGCCATGCTCGCTCTCAGGATTGTCACCGTTCTCGCCGCTGGATTCCTCGTCACCACCGCTCCTGCCTGGGCGCAATCCACCGCCGCCACTGTGATCGGTTCGGTGGTCGATGAGCAGAAGGCCGCCCTGCCCGGCGCCACGGTCAGCATCCGGAACGTCGACAGCGGCCTGGTCCGGACGGCGACCACCGATGGCACCGGCAACTATCGCCTGGTCGGCCTGCCGCCGGGGCGCTACGAACTGACGGCCGAGCTGTCGGGCTTCAGGACGGCGGTGCGATCAGACGTCACGCTGAACGTGGCGCAGGAGGCCACGATCGTGATGACGCTCCGGATCGGCTCGCTGCAGGAGGCGATCACGGTGACGGCGGAAACCCCCATCGTGGCGACCTCGCGCTCGGCGCTCGGAACCACGATCACGACGAACACCATCGAAGAGCTGCCGATTGCCGGCCGCAACTTCGCCACGCTGTCGCAGCTGACGCCGGGGGTGACCAGCACGGCCGGTGGTGGCATCTCGTCGTCCGGCCAGTTGACGCGCAACAGCACGTTCCTGATCGACGGGTTGAGCAACGATGACGATTCGGTGGCCGGCCAGCGTGGCGGCTTCTCGGTCGATGCCATCAAGGAGTTCATCGTCGTCTCCAACAGCTCGGCGGCGGAATACGGGCAGTCGTCAGGTGTGATCGTCAGCGTGGTCACCCGGTCGGGCACCAACAAGATCGACGGCCGCGGCTACTACTTTCGGCGTGACGATTCGTGGGATGCGTCGACAGCGGCGTCAAAGCTGGTGACGCCGACCCCGCCCAAGTCGAAGCTCGAGCAGCAGATCGTCGGCGGGTTCCTGGGCGGCCCCCTCCGTCAGAACAAGATGTTCTATTTCGCGTCGTACGAGTACACCGATCGGCTCACCGAGAACCTGGTCACGGCCCCGACGGCGCCCATCTATCTTCCGAACGACCCGGTCGCTTTCGAGCAGCCGTTGACGAACCCGCAGTTCATCGGCAAGGTCGATGTGAATCTGTCGTCGGCCAATACGCTGGCCCTGCGGTACCGCCGTGACAGCGACACCATCATCGGGACCGGCATCGGCGGCACCGCGACGCGGGAGCGCGGCCAGGACCGGGAGCGGGTGGACCAGGACTTCGCCGTGCACGACAACTGGGTGCTGGGCTCACGCGGCCTCAACGAGTTCCGCATGCAGGTGTCGCAGCGCTACTTCAACTGGGACGTGTCCAACTACTGCCCCAAGTGCCCGACGACCAACCGGCCCGGTCTCGGTCTCGGCAAGGCGGCCAACATGCCGCAGGGCCGCACCGAGGACCGCGTGCAGTTTGCCAACACCGTGAGCTGGATCGTGCCCGACAAGTTTGGCGACCACTCGTTCAAGACCGGCGTCGATGCCAGCTTCATCGACCTCTACTCCGAGTTCCACAACAACCTGGACGGCACCTTCACCTTCACCACCTCGACGCCTTTCAACGCGGCCGTGGCCGCGACCTACCCCACGCAGTATTCGCAAAACGTCGGCGACCCCATCGTCAGGATCAACAATAACATCTACGCGCTGTTTGCCCAGGACCAGTGGAAGGCGCACGACCGGGTGACGATCAACTACGGCCTGCGCTGGGACTACGAGGACGTGGTCGGCATCGACCATGACAAGGACAACTTCGCGCCCCGGCTCGGCGTGGTGTGGGACGTCAAGGGAACGGGGCGGACGGTGCTGCGCAGCAATGCCGGTGTGTACTACGATCAGGTATTCCTGAACATCCCGCTCAACGCCGAGAATGCCAAGAAGTTCGTCAACACGATAGTCACGAACCCGGGGTACCCCGACCCGTACGGCCCGAACTCCAATCGCGTGGGTCCCTCCACGGTCCCGCCGCCGAGCACGGTCCGGTTCAGCGACGCCGTGCACACGCCGTATACCCAGCAGTACACCATCGGCGTGCAGCAGCAGATTGGCGAGAGATTCTCGGTGGCCGCCGATCTTGTGAACGCGCAAGGGTACGGCCTGTTGCGGTCGCTGGATGCCAACTATCCGAATTTGGACGACCCGTTGCGCCGCCGGCCCGACCCGAACTTCGGGCGCGTCACGGTGGTCGAGACCACAGGTAGCTCGTGGTACACGGGCCTCCAGGTGGGAATCGAAAAACGGATGTCGGCGCGCCATAGCTACACCGTGGCGTACACGCTGTCGTCGACCGAACGCAACACGGAAGACTTCAACTTCTTCCCGGTCGACCAGCGCAACTACGACGCCGAGCGCGGGCCAGCCACGAACGACTCGCGCCACCGCGTGTCGGCGGCGTTGACGCTGTTCCTGCCGTGGGACATCCAGGCCAGCACCGTCATCGCCGCCCGCTCGAGCCTGCCCTACAACCAGACGACGGGCGCCGACGACAACCGCGACACGCAGATCAACGACCGGCCGGCGGGGGTCGGGCGCAATGCCAGCCTCGGTGCGCCGCTGTTCCAGGCCGACCTGCGCCTCACCAAGGGGTTCACGGTGCGCGGACTCGGCATCGAGGTGATTGCCGAGGCCTTCAACATCACCAACGATAAGAACTGGAACGGCTACGACGGCAACCAGCGGTCGGCGACGGCGAACAAGCCGACCGGCGGCGAGATCACCCGGCAGGTGCAGCTTGGCTTCCGGCTCGATTTCTAAAGGAGGGCGATTACGCCGCGATTCGCCGCTGGCGCCTGAGTCTGCCCTCGAGCGCTAGCCGGGCTTGCGCTGCTTCTTCTGTGTCGCGACCATGGCGCCGACATCGGCCAGCAGCTTCTTGGCGTCGTAGACGATGCCGTCCTTGAGACGATAGTAAACATTAGCGGGGTGCCCGGCGGCAATGGTGAATGCGATTCGGCTGTTGGAAAAAGGACGTCTCGACCCGCATGAGTGTGGAGACATGACGGAGACGGGGACTGCGTCAAAGTAGAACTTCAACGCAGTCAGTCAGTTAAGTGGTGGAGGCGGCGGGAGTTGAACCCGCGTCCGAGAACACGTCGTCGCAGACCACTACGTGCGTGTCTCCGTTCTCGTGTCGCAGCCGGTTAGAAACGGAGCCAAGTGCCCCGGCCGCCATCCCCGATGTGTCTCACTGCCACGCCTCAAGGCGGAACGTGGCGGCCAGCCTACTAAATGACGATCAATCCCGAGCCGTAGGCGCTCTCAAGTTGATCGCTCACCGGTATTAAGCGGCGAGAGCGTAGTCTGCGTTCGCAGTTACGTTGTTTTTCCACGGGATTTACGAGGTGCATGGGCCTCGGCACGCGTTCCGCGATCCCGCCCCCCCGTCGAAGCCAGATCGCCCCCAAACAGGTGTACCTAGCCATAGCGGATGAAACCCGCGACGGCTGGAATCGCTAACTACCCCCCTAGTGTAGGCCCTTCCGCGCGTGATTGATAGCCCGGCCTGACCAGTCCCTGAGCTTGACATCTACACACAAAACGCATATTTTTACACATCGCCATGCGGACCAATATCGACATCGATGACGACTTGATGCAGCAGGCCATGGCCAGCAGCGAGGCGACCACCAAGCGCGGCGTCGTCGAAGAAGCGTTGCGGTTGTTGATCCAGACCCGCAGCCAGGGCCGGTTGCGCCGCTTGCGCGGCAAGGTCGCCTGGGACGGCGACCTGAGTGCCTCACGGATCCAGCGCACCGGCAAGTAGTCGCCAATGGTCATCGTCGACACGTCGGTCTGGGTCGACTACTTCAACGGCCTCGAGAACCCAGAGACCAATTGGCTCGAAGCGCGGCTCGATCAGGACCGGCTGGGCCTCACGACGATCATTCTGACCGAGATTCTCCAGGGGATTGGCGATGAGAAGACGGCCTCGCTGGTCGTCGCCGAGCTTCGCCGGTTCGCCATCTTTGAGGGGATGGGCCAGTCGCTGGCGATCCAGGCCGCGGCGAACTATCGCGCCCTGCGCAAGCGCGGAAAGACCCCGCGAAAGACCATCGATGTTCTGATCGCCACGTTTTGCATCGCAGAGCAGCACTCGCTTCTGCATCGTGACCGCGACTTCGATCCGTTCGAGGAACTGCTCGGCCTCAACGTCGTTCACCCCTGAGAGCGCTCGTCCTGGAGAGGGATCGTCAGGTATTGCCACAGGACCAGGCCCAGTAGAATCAACGTGCCCGGCAGCACGGCCAGGCTCAGGAAATAGAGGCGCCAGAGATCAATCCCAAGCAGGCGGCTCGCGAAGCTGGGAGGCACGAGGAAGCCGGCCAGCAGCCAATAGGCCAGCGCCCACAAGGTCAACTGCCGCCACGGCCACACCGGCCCCCTGGTCAAGAACACCAACAACGCGTTGAGAGGCAGGATCAACGCCGCCAGATAGTAGTAGTGCGCGTAGAAGAACGTCGACACCACCAGCACGATCACACTCAGTTCCCAGACCCGGCGCCATCGCTCGGAACGGATCGGCAACGGCCCCGCGCGTTCGAGCCTGACAAACCCGTAGATCGACAGCCCGGCCGTGAGCAGCGCCAACACGATGAAGGCGACCGGCGGTGAGAACCCCACGACCCGCGACAAACCACACAGCGCGATGCGCACGCTCACACCCTGGCCGGTCTCGGCGTACCGCAGCAGCTGTACCGGGCCGTCGCAGAACGCGCTCGTCGAGGCGAGGCTGGTTAGCTGTCCGGTGGCCATGCCAGGGATGTGGTTGTTGACGAACTCTTCGAGCCCGAACAGCCAGTGGGCGAGGGCCAGCATCGCGCCGCCGACGGCGACGAAGCCGGCCAGGCTGGCCCACCAACGCCGAGCGATCAAGTAAGGCACAGCCACCAGCGGCAGGTATTTGTAGAGCGTCACGTACGCCAGTAGTCCGCCGAGCAGCGCCAGTCGCTGCCGGACCGCCGCCAGCAACGCCAGCGTGAACGCCAGTACGATCAGCACTTCGAACTCGCGAGCCATCCAGGCCTGCAGGAGCGGAAAGAACAACAGCGTGCTGATCACCACGGGCGCCCACGCCACCGGCTCGCCATGCACGTCGCGAAGCAGCCGGTGCATCAGGACCGCGATCAACACAATCGCGAGGGCATAGACCACCAGCAGGACGCGCGCGATCGCCTGATACGTGTCGAGGTAGACCAGCGGATAGAGCGTGAGGTACTGCGTCGGTCCCCGCAGGTAGGTGGCGCTGCGGCCCTGGATGTTTTCGAGGTCAGGACTGTTCCAGAGCGCCGGGTTCACGGTCTCGGCGTACGCCCCAGGCATCGAGGCGTAGAAGTCGCCGCGGTAAAAACGCGTGCCGGCTTCAAACGCCACTGCGAAGCGTGCGACCGCCAGCACGAGCAACGCGCCGACCAGATACTTCTTGAGGCGGGAGCGAGTCATGCCGTCGAAATGGCCGTCGGGGACGAGCGCCAATACCAGAACACCCACGCCGCCATAACCAGCGCCGGTCCGAACAGGAAGGACGCCGCCGGCAGCCATTCCGTGCCGGTGCCGATCCTGGCGGTGAGTGCGCCGTTGGTCATGACGGCGCCCAGGGCGACCGCCGGCGGTACTCGCGACAGTGCGAGGGTGGCCAACGGGACCACGACGAAGAAAGTGCTGGCGAGCGCGCGTTCCGGGTTCTGGACGTAGTTCAACGCCAGGAACGGCAACACCGCGCCGAGCGCCAGTTGGCGCAGGTCGCGCGGCGCCGTGCGGTAGCCGGCGATGGCAAAGAGCCACGCGAAGCCGAACGGCGCAAAGAGCAGGAACGCCTTCCGGACGAGACCCGGGTTGCCGCGCCACCACAGCGCCAGCCAAGATCCTTCAGAGAAGTTCGCGGCCGCGTTCCGGGTGATGCCCCACCCGAAGTACGTATCCATCACCCAGTGGAACGCCAGCAGTGCCGTTGCCGCGATGCCGGCCTGCACCATCCACCAGCGCCAACCCGGGCGACGGCGGTCGAGCAACGCCGCCAAGCCGGCCGCCCCGCTCACAAGCACGACCGTTTCCTTGGCAAACAGGCCGACCAGTCCAGTGGCCAATGCGGCGCCCGGCCGATTGGCGAACCAGAGCCAGGCCAGACCGGCCGCGAACACAAACACCATGGGATCGGCGGAGTAGGGGTCGAGTGCGGTGAATGCGAATCCGAACGACGATTGCACCATGGCGGTGGCGAGGAAAGGCGCCGGCGAGCCAGTTACCAGGCCGGCCGTCGTCACGGCCACAAGCGAGCCGGCGGCCGTATTAGCGGCCCACTGGTATCCACGCCAGCGGACTTCCGCATCCACGGGAATCTGCTCGAGCAGCACGGGAACCAGAACCCGATAGCAATACACCGTCCACGGACACCCGGGTTCGAGCGGGTGGTGGCCAACCCACTCGTATTCCTGGCGATCAGTGAGCTTCGGTGAGGCGGCCGTTAACTGCACCACAGCCGCCAGCAGCGCGTTCAGCAGGATGATGGCGCCGATGCGCGCGGCTACGGTCATGACGACAACCGCCCCAGGAAGATCGTATGGCGCGGCCCGCCCTTCTTGAGGCGGGCACGAACGCGCTCGACCTCCACCTTGAAGCCCGCGTATTTCAACCGTTGCTCGAACCGGCGATCCTCCCACGCTGACCACACCGCCAGCACGCCACCCGGCTTGAGCGCGGCGCGAATGGTCGCAATGCCGCGGTCGTTGTAGAGCCCGGCATTACTGGATTCGGTAAACGCCTCTGGGCCGTTGTCAATGTCGAGCAAGATCGCATCGAAGCGGCCGGCGCTCGAGCGCAGCGTCGCGATCACGTCCTTGACCTCGATCGTCACCCGCTTGTCAGCGGTCGGCTGGTCGGCTAGCACGGCCAGCGGACCGCGGTGCCATGCGACGATCGCGGGGATCAGTTCCGAGACGATGACGACGGCGTCGGCGGGGAGCAGGTCGAGCGTGGCGCGCAGGGTGTAGCCGAGGCCCAGACCGCCGACCAGCACACAGGCGCCGCCCAGGGCAGACAAACGCTTGCAGGCCATCTCAGCCATGGCCTCTTCGGAGCCGTGCATGCGGCTCGACATCAGGATCTTGCCGCCCGCCATGATCACCAGCTCGGTATCGCGGCGGGTCAGCGACATCAGCGTGCCGTCCGGCGTGCGGGCTTCGGCGAGCAGCTCCCAGGGTTTCAGTCGGTCACCAAGGCGAAAGTGTACAATACCCGCATACTGACGTTTCGAGCGAATTCCAGCCGCTGCTGGCGTGCCCCACGGCCCACCCCGGGTCAGGAAATAAAATGTCGTTCGAAGATTGACACCGCGCGGACGGCCGACAACCAACAAGTCCCGGTGGCGACCCGCCGTGAGACGGTTCCTTCACCAGGAACTGCTTCGGACACTGGCCGGTGGCGATGAGGCGTTGCTTGGGAACATGGCGTAGACGACGTGCTGACACAGTTTGAGACAAGAGTTCGGACCGTCGCGCTTGGCGTGGTGCTGATCGCTGGTGTGACGGTCGTGGCGCAGCAGCGGCTGGCGCCGACGGTGCATCTACCGGTGCCGGCGGACCTGTCGTCGATGTGGTTTGCGACGGCGGCCGCGACGACCATGGAGCCGGCGCTGACCAACTTCGTGAAGGGTGTGCGGCTGCTCGAAGATCGCGACAACGCCGAGGCGGCGCTGCCGCTCGTCAGTGCGCCTGCGCTCGCCTCGACCGCGCTCGCCGACTACGCGCGGTACTACGCGGGCTTGTCGCTGCTAAAGCTCAAGCGCTACGCCGACGCCGACGGCGTCTTCGCCGCCTTGGCCGGCCGCAAGATCGATGGCCACCTTCCTGAAGATGCCGCCTTCCGCCAGGCCGAAGTCCGCCAGGCGCAGCGAGACTTCACTGGCGCCGTCGTGATCTACGAATCGCTCGTCGGCCGGACGCTGGCGCGTCCCCAGGTCGCCTGGCTGCAGCTGGGGTTGACCGCCGGCCAGGCGGGGCAGCCCGCGCGCTCGGTTGAAGCCCTGCGACGCGTCTATTACGACTTTCCAACCAGTGTCGAAGCCGACACGGCAGCGAAGGAGCTTGACCGGCTGGCCGTCGAGGCCGACGCCGCGCTGGCTCCCAAGGAACTCGCCCGCGCAGACGCGCTGTACCGCGCGCGCCGCTGGTCCGCGGCGCGTGATTCCTACGAAGTGGTCCAGCCGTTCGTCTCTGGCGCCGATCGCGCGAGGGTCGACGTGCGCATTGCCGGCTGCGACGTCGGCCAGGGCCGCTTTCGCGAGGGTCGCGATCGCGTGATGCCGCTCATCGACGGTCCTTCCGGTGAAGAGGCCGCTTTCCACCTGGTCGTCGCGACGCGCGGCCTCAAGCAGAGGGACGAGCACGTCAAGCGGTCGCGCGCATTCGTCGCCCGGTATGCGGCCAGTCCGTTCGCCGACGAAGTCCTCAACAACCTGGCCTCGGCGTTGATCATCGACGATGAGGATGGACAGGCGGATGCCGTGTTCCGGGAACTGGTGGAGAAGTATCCGTCGGGCCGGTTCGCCGAGCGTGCGTTCTGGAAGGCCGGCTGGTGGGCCTATCGGCAGGGACGCTTCCAGGATGCCGCGCAACTATTCGACCGCGGTGCCGCGCAGTTTCCGCGCGCCGACTACCGGCCGTCGTGGCTCTACTGGAGCGGGCGGGCCTGGCTGCAAAGCAACGACGCCGAGACCGCGGCGGCGCGCCTGCGACTGGCCGCGACGGATTATCACAACTCCTATTACGGCCGGCTGGCGGTGAGGCAATTGGCCAACCGGCGCGGCGCGGCGATCACGCCGTCACTGCAGCGCCAGCCGGTGTCGGTCAGCGTGCCGACCGCCCAACGCATTGCCCTGCTGCTGGCCACCGGCCTCAACCAGGAAGCGATGAGCGAACTGCAGTATGCCCAGCGCGTGTGGGGCGACTCGCCGCAGCTGCAGGCCACCATCGCGCTGACCCATCGCCGATTGGGCAACGTGCGCGCCGGCATCAACACCATGAAGCGCGCCTATCCGCAGTACCTCGCGGCTGGTGGTGAGACACTGCCGAGCGAAATCCTGCAAGTGATCTTCCCGTTGGACTACTGGCCCTTGCTGCAGAAGTACGCGGAGCAGCGCGGCCTCGATCCCTACGTGGTGGCCGCCCTGGTGGCGCAGGAATCGAACTTCGATCCGGCGGTCGTCTCGCCCGCCAATGCGTGGGGTCTGATGCAGGTGTTGCCAAACACCGGCCGCAGCCTGGCCCGCAAGCTCGGCGTGCATCCGTTCTCGACCAAACGCCTGACCGAGGCGGAGGTCAACGTGCGACTGGGGACACAGTTCTTTGCCGACTCGATTCGCAGGTTTGGCGGCGTGCATTTCGCGCTCGCGGCCTACAATGCCGGTGACAGCCGCGTCGCCTCGTGGCAGCGCGAGCGACCGGGCATGCCGCAGGACGAGTTCATCGACGACATCCCGTTCCCCGAGACGCAGAACTACGTCAAGCGCATCCTCGGGACGGCAGAGGACTACCGCTCGCTTTACGGTAAGAATTAGCCAACCAGGACACCAATGTCTCGAGTGCGTAGCGCGAAGCGCGTCACCTCATTTGCGGATTCGGTGTTTGGCGAGATGACCCGTCTCGCAAAGCTGCACAACGCCGTTAACCTGTCGCAGGGTTTCCCTGATTTCGAGGCGCCGATGGCGGTGAAGGAGGCGGCGTGCGCGTCGATTCGCGACGAGCAGAACCAGTACGCGCCCCCCTACGGCACGCGCCCCTTGCGCGAGGCCATCGCCGCCGACTTCGCTGCCCGTCACGGCGTCCCGATTGTCGCCGACGAGCAGGTCACCGTGTGCTGCGGATCGACCGAAGCGATGATGGCGGTGATGATGGGCTGCATCGATCCGGGCGACGAAGTGATCGTCTTCGAGCCCTGCTACGAGAACTACGGCCCCGACGCGATCATGGCCGGGGCGCAGCCGAAGTTCATTCGTTTGCGCGCCCCTGGCTGGACCTTCGATCCCGACGAACTGAAGCGCGCCTTCTCCAACCGTACCCGCGCCATCGTCATCAACTCGCCAAACAATCCGACCGGCAAGGTGTTCACGCGCGCGGAGCTCGAGATGATTGCGAGCCTGTGCCTGCAGTGGGACGTGCTGGCCATCTCCGACGAGATCTACGAGCGGATTGTCTACGATGCGCGGCTGCACGTCTCGATCGCCTCACTGCCCGGCATGGCGAATCGCACCGTCGTCACCAGCGGCCTGTCGAAGACCTACAGCGTGACGGGGTGGCGCATTGGGTGGGCGATTGCGCCGGCTGCGCTCACCGGCGGCATCCGCAAGATTCACGATTTCCTGACCGTGGCGGCCCCCACGCCGTTTATGGCTGCTGGGGTGGTGGCGCTGTCGCTGCCCGCCGAGTCGTACCGCGCGCTGGCGACCGACTACCAGGCCAGGCGCGACCTGATGCTCGACATCCTGGGCAGGCACGGCTTCGCCACCTACCAGCCCGGTGGCGCGTACTACGTGATGGTGGACGTCGCGAAGTTCGGGTTCAGCAGCGATACTGAGTTCGCCCTGCACCTGGTGAAAGAGATCGGCGTCGCCACGGTGCCGGGCAGCAGCTTCTACAGCGACCCGGCCTCGGCGCCGCAGACCGTGCGGTTCTGCTTTTCGAAGCGCACCGAGACGCTGCAGGAAGCCGACCGGCGGTTGGCGGCGTTGTCGCGCTAGGCCGCAGATTCAACGCAGATTACGGAGACCGGCTGCTAGCGCGGCCAGCCGACGATTTCAAACAGCCAGACGTCGCCAGTCTTGTCGATCGGCCTGAGGTAGTTCGCAAACGCCTCAATCTTGCCGAGCACTTCTTCGTGGGAGGGACCGGCATAGCGATCCAGATGGAACACCACGTAACGGGCGCCGAGCCCCTTGAGCACGTCGAAGGACTCCAGCGTGGGGAAGCCGCGCAGGATCAGGCTGTTGTCGCGGAAGTCCTGCGGAATATGATCGCTGTAGCCGTTGATGAGCGGCTGCCAGTGCGCCGTGGACGCCAGCATGTATTCGGCGTGGCCATGGTAATTGAGGTTGTTCGCCCAGTACGGGAAGACGGCGACCGGCGCCACCGGCAGGCGCGCCAGTGCCAGGTACGCCGATGGCGTGGACGGCGCTTCGCGCAGGCTAATTGGCGCCTGTGCCAGGTCGGCCAGCGCAAGCACCATCAGCCCTGCCACCAACCAAGTGGCATTTCGCCACCGCTCAAGTAGCCGGGCCATGGCGATCGACGCCAGCACAGTGAGGCACAGCGTGACCACGATGCCGGTGCGGCCGGGCGCACGCAGGAACGAAAACACCGGCACGGTGGCGTACAGCACCGAATACAAACCGGCTTTCGGACCAAAGGTGATCCAGAACGACACCAGGCCCGTGATGAGGTACGACAGCACGACGCCACGATCGAGGCGCGAGTCAGTTGATGAAGGCTCGCGGCCAGTTCTGGCCGCGGTCAGCTGCCAGCCGATGAAGGCACCGGCCAGCCCGAGCACTAGTGCCACGGCACCGGGGAACAACACCTCGCTGCGACTGGGGTCGAGTGCCCAGCGATGCGCCCACGCTCCCGATGCTGTCCAAGCCGCAAGATTCGCCGAATAGGTCTGAGCGCCCGCGAGCGTGCGCGCAAATCCCGTCTCGCGCTGCAAGGCGATGTAGGGCAGGAAGAACGGGACCGTGAGTCCAATCGAGACGACGGCCGCGCCACCGATGGCCGCCCAATACCGCCACTCGCGCCATCGGCCACGGGTGATGGCGATCACGATGCTGCTGATGCCCACCGCCATGCCGCCGAAGATGCCGTAGTAAGCACACGCGAGACCCTGGAACCACAGGATGGCGCCGAGAGCCACAGCGCGGCCCACGGTGGTGCGATCCACCAATCGATGAAACGCCAGCATGCAGAACGGCAGGCCGCCGACCAGCAGCAACTGGATGTGGGCGAATCGCACAAACACGAACGGGCAAAATGCGAACAGCACCGCCGCCACCATGGCCGCCTGGCGGCTGCCCGTCAGGTAGCGGCACAAGTAGTAGGCACCGGCAAACGACACCACGAACGAGACCAGCAGAACGAAGTTGTGGGTGGCGTACGGGTTCTTGGTGAGCAACCACACGGGCACGCCCACCACGCCGGCGGCGATGTTCGCTTCGGAATACGCCAGCGCGTCCTGGTGCGGATAGAAGATGTTGGCGCGGAACAGGTGCAGCGGGTCGGTGGTCAGCGCGTGCGCCACCCATGATACGACCCAGATGCTCCAGCGGCCATCGTTGTTGTCGACGCGACCGACGTGATCGAAGCCGACGATGAGCGGATAGGTCATCAGGATGACGAGGAGCACGGCGCCCAGCAGCACCATGACCAGCTCGCGAGAGCCTCGAAAGCGCATCAGATCGGTATGGTAACATGCTGATTCACCTGTAGTTACCTGCCGTGGATCGCTTACTTGAACTGACCTATCGCGCTGAACAATCGCACTTCTGGTTTCGTGGCTTCCGGCAGTACATGTCGCCGGCGATTGCGCGGGCCACGGCGGGGGTGACCGCGCCGCGCATTCTCGACTGCGGCTGCGGCACCGGTTCCAATCTCGACATGCTGCGGCCGTACGGGCGCGCGGTCGGGTTTGATCTCACCGGCATCGGCCCGGCGTTCGCCCGTGAGCACGGGCACCAGGTGGCCCAGGCAAGCATTGCGCAGATCCCATTTGTGACGGCGGCCTTCGACCTGGTGACCTCGTTCGATGTCTTCCAGTGCCTGCCGGACGCGGTCGAGCGCGATGCCATCGCCGAGATGTCGCGCGTGCTCAAGCCGGGTGGCTGGCTGTTACTGCACGTCGCGGCCCTGGCGATGCTGCACGGCCGGCACTCCGTGCTATCCGAGGAAGTGCGCCGTTACACGCCATCGCGCCTGCGCACGATTGTCGAGCGTGGCGGATTCCGCATCGAGCGTCTGACGTTCGATCACGCCAGCCTGTTGCCGATCATGCTGCCGGTCCGCCTGTGGCATCGGTGGTCGGCGGCGAACGGGGAAGTGGCGGCGGGCGAAGGGGAGATCACGGTGCCGGCGGCGCCGATCAACGCCGCCTTGACGGCGCTGGTATCGCTCGAAGCGCTCGCCCTGCGGGCCGTCAACATGCCGGTCGGCAGCTCGCTGATGTGCCTGGCCCGCAAGCCGGGATCATCCGGCTGAAGTCGGATACTACATTCGATGTGGCGTCCGCCTGCTGGCGGACCTAATACCGAATGACAGACCCGAAGTAGATGCCCGCGAATTCCAGGTTTGCGCCGTCGCGGGTGGCTTCGTAGAGGATGTCGACCTTGCGGTAGCCGAGTTGCGCGCCGACATAGCGGTTGAAATTGTAGGTCGCGTTGAAGTCGTAGTCCGTGTAGCTGCCGCGTCCCTCGAGCTGTGTGGCCAGGCTTTCGGGCATCCGGAAGAATGAAACCTCACCGTTGATGGCCAGATTCCGCTGGGGATAGGCCCGAGCCACAAAACCCAGCGTCGGAATGGGCGCGGTCGCCCTGGTGAATTCAATACCGATTGGGCTTCGCAACTCGACGTCGACATTGGTGTACTTCAGGTCAACCAGCACGCCAAAGAAGCCCTTGGGCTGATAGATGAAGTCGTATTCGTAGCCGAAGCGGTAGGTGTCGAAGTTGGCCACGGTCTGCACCGGCAGGCCAACGTTGAAGTTCTGGCCGTTGAAGACGAACGACCGCTTCACGGTGGTGTCGGCTTCAAGGTCGATCGGCAGGCGTTCGAAGCGCAGGCGATGTTTCTGGCCTGGACGCAGCACCACGTTGATCTTGCCCAGTCTCTTCTGCTCGATGCCGAGGTCCTGGATCAGGTCCACGTCGCTGCCGAGAATATCCAGCGACTCCGAGTTCACAATCAGCGTCGGGGATGGGTTCCACCAGCCGTAGGCCAACTCAATGCGATACTGCTCGCCGACCGGCTCGGTTTGCGGACGCCGATACTGCGCTCGGGCCTCTGACGCCGACCCCAGGCATACCAGCGCGGTCAGACCGAACCACACCGATAACCGGCAGGCAGACATTCGCATCATTTCTTTTGCTCGGCCGTTTCCGGAACCGGACCGCCGCTAAGCACGCTGACCCACTTCTGGATCGCCGCGCCGAGCACAATCACCGCCAGCACCATCATGACGGTGGTGCAGATGGTGAGAATCCAGCCTTCGGTGTTACGCGCCGCGTTGGCGCCAATGGCCAGCGGGTAGTAGTTGTCGCGCACGTTCAGGAACCCGCCGTAGAGCGTATTGGTGCCCAGGAAAGCGAACGGCATCAGGGTGACCCAGATATACTTCGCGTTCCCCATGTTGATCAGGATGCTCGTGCCCACCGCGAGTGCGATCATCCCTAACAACTGGTTGGCCACGCCGAACATCGGCCAGATCGTGCCGATCTGCCCGGTGTAGATGAAGTAACCCCAGCCGGCCACCATCAGGGCCGTGGCAATGGCGCCGCCCAGCATATTGTTCGGCTGTGCGAACGGCTTGTAGGCGCGGCCCATGAACTCCTGCAGCAGGAAGCGGCCGACGCGGGTACCGGAGTCGATGGTGGTCATGATGAACAGCGCCTCGAAAATGATCGCGAAGTGGTACCAGTAGGCCAGCAGTCCCGACATGCCTGGGAGCTTGGAGAAGATCAGCGCCATGCCGACCGCCAGCGAGACCGCACCGCCGGTGCGGCCGGTCACGACCTCGCCGACCGCCGTTTCGATTTCCGCCAGGTGCACCGGCTGCAGGTGCTCGCCCTGGAAGGTCATGGCCGCGAAGGTGGCGGGCGTGGTGTTGATGGCGAAGTAATCGCCGGGAGCCATCGACGAAGCCGCAATCAGCGCCATGATGCCGACGACGCCTTCAACCAGCATCGCACCGTAGCCCACCGGGCGAATGTCGGATTCCTTGTCGATCATCTTCGAGGTAGTGCCCGAACTGATCAGGGCGTGGAAGCCCGAGATGGCGCCGCAGGCAATGGTGATGAAGCAGAACGGGAACATCGGTCCCGGGATGATCGGGCCGCCGCCGTGGATGAACTCGGTCAGCGCCGGCATCTGCAGCACCGGGTTGACGATGATCACGCCGATTGCCAGCAGTACGATGGTGCCGATCTTCGTGAACGAGCTGAGATAGCCGCGCGGTGACAGCAGAATCCAGACCGGCAGCATCGAGGCCGCGAAGCCATAGATACAAAGTGCCACGACGATCTCGGTGCGCGACAAGCGGAAGAAGCTGCCCAGCCACGAATCGGGGTGGTTGAGCGGTTCGCCGCCGGCCACCGCCAGCAGCAGGCCGATGACGCCGATGATGGTCGCTTCCTGGATCCTGCCCTTGCGCCACACATACATCCACATGCCCATGAACATGCCCAGCGGGATAGTCATGGCGATGGTGAATACGCCCCAGGGGCTGTCGGCCAGGGCGTTGACGAACGTGATGCCGAGGCCGGAGATTGCGATCACCAGGATAAACAGCACTGCGATCGAGGCAATGAACCCGGTGAACGGGGTGATCTCCTGCTTGACGATGTCGGGCAGCGACTTGCCGCCGCGCCGCACCGACGCCCACATCACGATCGAGTCGTGAACGGCGCCGGCCAGGCACACGCCGGCGACCAGCCAGATGAACCCGGGGGCATAGCCGAATTGCGCCGCCAGCATGGGGCCGACCAGCGGTCCCGCGCCGGTGATGGCCGCGAAATGGTGCCCGAACATCACCCACCGTGTGGTGGGGTAATAGTTGGCACCGTCGTTCTTCGTGTGGGCCGGCGTCTTGCGGGCGTCATCCAGCATGAAGATCTTGGTGGCCAGAAACGCGCTGTAATACCGATACGCGATGGCCAGGACGCACAACGCAGGGAGCAATACATACAAAGCATGCATGGGGCGAGATGATATCAGCCCTTCGACTCGGCATGCGAGCCGCAATTGACTCGCCCGCCTCGCGCTCAGGGCAGGCCCTTCGACCAGCCGTGCCAGCAGGGCGGGACTTTAGTCCTGCCTAACCGTCCTGGCGAGTGGCGTCAGAGGACGGCAGGGTCGCCGGCGCCGGGGGCGCCGGACCGGCGGCGGGAGCCACCGGCCGTTTTGATTCGGCCTGGCGTTTGCGGAACAGTGAATCGACCATGCCGGGGATGCTGTTCTGCGGGTTCCAGCCCAAGCGCAGGACGGTCAATCGAATCGGCCGCCGGCCAAAGACCAGCGCTTCCTTGCAGCTCCACAGGTAGAGGTCGACGGTGCGGCCACGAACCGCGGGGCCGGTATCCATCACCGTCCACACACCGTTGTATCGAGGATTGGGCGTCTCGAGCCGGACCACGCTGCCCACGGGGAGCACGGCCGGGTCGGCGGCGGCCACGCCAGTACGCACGCCGACGCCCGACGCGGTCGTCTCGCCCTTGCAGTAGGCCGTTGCGGTGAACTGCAGCCGGGAACCGGCCTGCGGCAAGATGGTCGCCTCGACCAGCGACGCCTCGTTGGCCGACGTTCTGGAGTCGCGTGCCGTGATCTGTTGCAGCAACACGAATCCCGCTGCGACCAGGAGGGTCGCGAACGCCTTGCGCCAATTTGAGTCAGCGATTTTCAAGGGCGATTCTCAAAGTGTTCGTATCCCGGTGGCAACGCTTCGTCCCGGCCGTCGCGTTCCACCACCAACTCGCTCGGGTCCTTCAGCCAGACGCCAATCCGCGTCATCACTGGGTTCGCCACGTGCCGCCGGACGTGGCGCAGCTGCCCGCCCTTCTTGGGGACGGCAAACAGCAGCTCATAGTCCTCGCCGCCGGTGACCGCCGCCATCACCGGATCAACCCCGCGCGCCTGCCACCAGGCGGCGGCGCCCGGTTCGGTCGGGAGGGCACTGGCGTCGATTCGCGCGCCGCACCCACTCGCCGCGCCGATCTGCCGGATTCCATCAGCCAGGCCGTCGCTCAAATCGATCGCCGCCCTGGCCGCACGACCACGGCCCATTGCGACACCGAGACGGACACGCGCCTCAGGCGTTCTCTGCTTCGCGATGCAGACGGGATCGGGGATCCGGGATCCGGGATCCGAAAGCATTTCCAGGCCTGCCTTGGCGCCGCCGATCGTGCCGCTGAGCCAGATCTCGTCGCCGGCGACCACACCACTGCGCGTCAGCCACTTTCGCGACGCGACCCAGCCGCCGACCGTGACATCCACAACCAAAGGCCCCGTCGTGCGCGTAATGTTGCCGCCCACCACCGACACCCCGTACCGGACGGCCAACGTCGTCAGGCCATCCACCAATTCTTCGACGTCCGACACCGGCCAACCGGCCGGCAGCACCAGCGACAGCAGCGCCCATTGGGGCGTCGCCGCCATGGCCGCCAGGTCGCTCAAGTTGACAGCAAGCGCCTTGTGGCCAATGTCGGCCGGCGCAAAGTGGGCGCGGGAAAAGTGCACCCCCTCGACCACAGCGTCGGTGGTGACCACCAGGCGTTCGTTCCGAACCGGCGCCAGCACGGCCGCGTCATCACCCGGCCCCACCAGCACCTGGGCCGACGATCGGGGCAGACGTGCCAGCAAGCGCCCCAGGAGGGCGTGCTCGCCTAAGTCTGAAACGGTCAAAAATTTCCCGCTTTGCCGTGTGGGGAGGATTGCTGAACCTGCATAGCAGGTGGAGTCGCTGGGGTAACCACGTTTTAGGCTTCCTCTCCGCGGAGGCATGCACACCACATGGCTTCGCAACTCGCTTGGTTAAAACATCGGCTCAGACAAGCCTCCGAAACCATCACGAACAAAGCAGGAAACTGGATTTTAGGCTTCCCAGACCTCGCGGTCAAGCAAGCCCTACTTGGCGAGGGCGAGGGCCTGGTCGACGATTTTCTCGAGCTCTTCGGCCCGGGCCGCGAGGCTGCCGGAACTGTTGGTGAGCGACGTGCGGGTGCGGAAAAACTCGTCGGTGATGTTCAGCGCCGCCAGCACGGCCAGCCCGACGGCATCGCTCGAGGGCGAGGTCTTGGCGGCCAGCTCCATCCGCGATTCCACAAACGTCGCCAGCTGCTCGACATAGCGCGGGTCGAGCGCGGTCTTGATCGGGTACTTCTGCCCGTAGACCTCGACGTGGACGACGACTGGTTCGGCCATGGACGGTTTTGTGACTGACTGGGTCAGAGGTTCAGGCCGTCGAGCTGCTGCAGCATCTCGGTGACCCGGCTTTTGATGAGTTCGCGCTCTTCTCGCAGGGCCGAGACCTCGGCGCCCGTGTTTTCGGCCGATGCGATCCGGCCTTTGAGGGCTTCGATCTCACCCTTCAGCTTGCCGTTCTCTTCGCTGGTCCGCGCCTGCTCGGCCTTGATGCGAACGATGGTGTTGACCAGCAGCTTGATCTTCTCTTCGAGGCGGTCGATTGATTCCAGCCCCGGGGTCGTCGTCTTGGTCGCCATGCAGAAAGAACCTCTCCAGAACCGGTCTGAACCTATCGTTGAGTCGCCGCTAAGTCGCGCGCCAGCGCATCGATGATGTGCTGCATGCCGGCCTGCACTTCTTCGTCGGTGAGCGTGCGCTCCGGCGACTGGAAGGTGAGGCGGAACGACAAGCTGACCTTGCCGTCGGGAATGCCCGTGCCCTGGTAACGATCGAATTCGCGCACCTCGCTCAGCGTCACGGGTGCAGCCGAACGAATGGTGCCACGAACCGTCCCGGCAGACAAGGTGTCGGCCACCAGCATCGAGAGGTCGCGCACCACCCAGGGATAACGCGGCAGCGGCGTCGCGCGCAGGGTCTCGGCCGGCGCGGCGGCGGTGAGCGCGTCAAGGTTGATCTCGCCGACGTAGACGGCGTCGCCCGACGGCAGGTCGCGCCGGTCGCCGACCCCCGAGTCGAGCAATCCGCACACGCCAATAGTGCCGCCGTTGACGGCGATCGCGGCTGAGCGGCCCTTCACCAGGTACGGCATGTCCGCTTCGACGAAGGTGAGCGTGCTCAGGCTCACGGCGGCGAGTTGTTCGACCACGCCCCTCAGGTCAAAGAAGTCGACCTCGCGGCGCGCGCCGCTCCAGTGATCGGCGGTTGCCAGGCCAGTCCACGCGAAGCCCACGCCGCGTGTCTCAGCGCGGGGCGAGAAGCGCGTGCCGATTTCGAAGAGCTGCACGTCGCGGCGGCCGTGCCGGCGGTTGTGGCTCACCGCATCGATCAGGCCGGGGAGTAAGCTCGGCCGCATCACGGCGAACTTCTCCGACAGCGGATTGGCGAGCGCGACCGGCGAGTCGCCGCCGAGAAACGGTTCCGCCGCGATCGCTTCGACGAACGCGAACGTGATGGCTTCGGAGAAACCCATGCCGAGCAGCGCGTTGCGCACGCGGCGATCGCGCACGATGCGCGGGTCGGATGAGGCCGGTGCCTGCTGCACGCCCGGGAAGGTGCTCGGCAAGTGCTCGAAGCCGTGATGCCGTCCGACCTCTTCGATCAGATCCACCTGGCGCTTGATGTCAACCCGCCACGACGGCGTCGTGACTGTCCAGCCGTCGCTGGGATGCCCGTCTCCGTAGGGCCCCCCTGCATGGGGGGCCACCGTGAATCCCAATGACCTCAAAATTCGCTCGACGTTCGCGTCGGGCACGTCCATCCCGAGCAGGCCGGGCACGCGTGCCCGCTCGAGCACGAGCGAAGCCGCCGGTTGCGGGGCGGGATACACATCCTGAATGGTGCCGCTGGCCTTGCCGGCGCCAACCTGTTCCAGCAACTGGCATGCGCGCGCCATCGCCCGCGCCGGCGCGGTCACATCCATGCCGCGCTCGAAGCGCGTCGACGCGTCGGTCTTCAGTCCCAGGGCCTTGCTCGTGGCGCGCACCGATGACGGCTTGAAGTACGCCGCTTCGAAGACAATGCGCTTCGTGCCGGCCGACACTTCTGAGTCGGCGCCGCCCATCACGCCGCCAATCGCCTGGGCGCGCGAGGCGTCGGCAATGACTAGCATCTCGGGTGTGAGTGAACGCACCTTACCGTCGAGCGTCGTGATCGATTCACCAGACTTCGCGCGCCGGACGACCATCGCGCCGCCGCCGAGTTTAGCGAGGTCGAAGGCGTGCATCGGCTGGCCGAGTTCGCGCAGGACATAGTTAGTGATGTCGACGACGTTGCTGATCGAGCGAATGCCGCAGGCGGTGAGGCGGTCCTGCAGCCACTGCGGCGAGGGCCCGACCGTGACGTCGGCGACCGCACCGGCGTAGCGGGGGCACAATTCCGGCGCCTCGATGGTCACGGCGACGCTGGCGCCAATGGTCAACGGCGGGGTAGCGGGCACCGTGAGCGGGCGGTTGTACGCCGTGGCAATCTCGCGCGCGATGCCGATCATCGACAGGCAGTCGGGACGATTCGCGGTGACGTCGAAATCCATAACCACGTCATCGCCATGCGACTCGAGGCCTTCGAGCGCGAGGCCGCGCACCGACAGCAGCTTGCCAATGTCTTCGGCCGGCTCGGGCACGTCCACGAACTCACGAATCCACGAGAGCAGGACCTTCATAATCCGAACTGCTCCACGAAGCGGAGATCGTTCTCGTAGAACAGGCGGATGTCTTCCACGCCCCACTTGAGCAGCGCGACGCGCTCGACGCCCATGCCGAAGGCGAAGCCGGTGACTTCGTTGGGGTCGTAACCGACCGCCTCGAACACGGCGGGGTGGACCATGCCGCTGCCGAGAATCTCAATCCAGCCCGTGCGCTTGCACATGCTGCAGCCGGAACCCTTGCACTTGATGCACTGGATGTCGACTTCGGCGCTCGGCTCGGTATACGGGAAGAAGCTGGGGCGGAAGCGGACGCCGGTGCCCGTGCCGAACAGCGCTTCGGCCATCGCGGCCAGCGTGCCCTTGAGGTCGGCGAGCGTCACGCCCTTGCCAACGACCAGTCCTTCGACCTGGTGGAACATCGGCGTATGCGTGAGGTCGAGGTTGTCCTTGCGATAGACGGGACCGATCGCCACGAGCCGCACGGGCGGTGCGTGCTGCTCCATGTGCCGGATCTGCATCGCCGACGTGTGCGTACGCAGCAGCGTCAGCGGCTGACCGGCGCCGATCTTCAGAGGCTCGGCGAGATACAGCGTGTCCTGCATGTCGCGCGCCGGGTGTTCCGCCGGCATGTTGAGCGCTTCGAAGTTGTGGTAATCGTCCTCGACCTCGGGACCTTCGAGCACCTGGTAACCCAGGCGCGTGAAGATGGCGCCGACTTCATCGCGGATCAGGCTGAGGGGATGACGATGACCAAACGCGGGCCGGCGACCGGGCAGCGTGATATCCACTGCGTTGGCGGGCCGGCGAGTGGCCGCGAGCGCGGCTTCGCGCTCGGTGATCGCAGCTTCGACTTCGTTCTTCAGTTCGTTGGCGCCGCGGCCGAACGCCTTCTTCTGTTCCGGCGTGGCGGTGGCGAGCGCCTCCATGAAGGCGGCGACCCAGCTGCCTTTGCGGCCGACCCAGCGCGTACGCAGGGCCTGCAACTCGGCATCCGTACGCACATCGGCCAGCTCGGCGCGGAACACTTCCCGCGCCCGACCTGGGCCGATGGACGTATCGATGGGGGACACTAGGACGCCGGAGTTGCGGCCTTGGCTTTTTCGACCAGCTTGGTAAACGCCGCGGGTTCGCGCGCCGCAAGTTCGGCCAGGCTCTTGCGGTCGAGTTCGATGCCGGCGGCTTTCAGGCCGCGCATGAACACGCTGTAGGAGAGACCGTTTTCACGCGCCGCCGCGTTGATGCGGATGATCCAGAGGCCGCGGTAATCCCGCTTCTTGCGCTTGCGTCCGACGTAGGCATAGACGCCCGCCTTCTCGGCGGCCTCTTTCATGAACTTGTAGAGCTTGCTCTTGTTCTGGAAGAAGCCCTTGGTGATCTTCGAGAGCTTCTTGCGCTTCTGACGACGTACGGTACCGCGTTTGACGCGAGGCATGACTGTCCTGCTGCGAAATTGGGGGCCGGTGTGTCACCGGACTTGAGCCAGCGCTAAATGCCCTGGCGGGCGCTTGATTGTCGCAGCGAAAATGCCCCAAAACCGCTGCCGCGACGCGCCGAAGGGGCTTGGGACTTGGGGAAATTCCCTCAAGCCCCAGACCCCAAGCCTCAAGCCGTTTATTTATACGGCAGCATCAGGTTGATCTTCCGGGCGTCGCCCGGCGTCACCACCTTTGAGCCACGCGCGTGGCGCTTGCTCTTGGTCGTCTTGCTGGTCAGGATGTGGCGCTTGAACGCGGCACTGCGCATGACCTTGCCGGTGCCGGTCTTCTTGAACCGCTTAGCCGCGCCGCGGTGAGTCTTTAACTTCTGCTTCTTCGCCATAAATCCCGTTATTCCTTCGCGGCCGTCTCGGCCACTTCTGGTTTCTTGGCGGCCGGCTTCGGCTGCCCCTTCTTGCCCGTCAGGATCGTGTGCATCTGATTGCCTTCTTGACGGGGCATGGTCTCGGCCATGGCCACTTCTTCAAGATCCTTAATCAGGCGCATCAAAATTCGGTGGCCAATCTCCGGGTGCGCCATTTCGCGCCCACGGAAGAAAATCGTCGCCTTCACCTTGTCGCCGTCTTCAATGAAGCGCTCGATGTGGTGCTTCTTGAACTGGTAATCATGCTCGTCCACCTTGGGACGGAACTTGATCTCCTTGACTTCGATCACCTTCTGGTGCCGCTTCGCCTCGCGGGCGCGCTTCTGCTCCTGGTACTGATACTTGCCATAGTCCATGATCCGGCAGACGGGCGGCACGGCCGTGGGGGAAATCTCCACCAGGTCGAGGCCTTTCTGCCGGGCAAGAATCAGGGCCTGGGGCGGCGGCATGATGCCCAGCTGCTGCCCCGCGTCGTCAATTACGCGAATTTCCCTGACGCGAATCCGCTCGTTGATGCGGAGACGGTCGTCACGACGAGTCGGGCGAGATCTATCGAAGGCGATAAGGTTCCTCCAGCGACAAAGATTACAAGGATAGCGCTTTAGACCGAACTTCGGCAAGCGCGTCGGTCAGGAACTGGCCGACGGGACGGGCGCCCAGGTCCCCTTTGGCCTTGCTACGCACGGAAACGGCCCGATCGGCCGCCTCGCGGTCGCCAATGACCAGCATATAGGGCACTTTTTGGAGCTGAGCCTCCCGAATCTTGTAGTTCAGCTTTTCCACCCGATCGTCCAACTTGACCTTGAGCCCAGCGCCGTCAAGCAGCGCGACGACCTCCTTGCCGAAGTCGTTGTGACGGTCGGCAATCGGCAGGACGATGACCTGCAGAGGGGCCAGCCACAGCGGGAACGCCCCGTTGAAGTGCTCGATCAGAATGGCGATGAACCGCTCGAAGCTGCCAAAAATGGCGCGGTGGATGACCACCGGCCGGTGATCGGTGTTGTCGGCCCCGGTATACTTCAAGTCGAACCGTTCCGGCGCGACGTAATCGAGCTGAATGGTGCCGCACTGCCACTTGCGGCCAATCGCATCGGTGATGTCGAAGTCGATCTTGGGCCCGTAGAACGCGCCGTCGCCGGCGTTGACCGTATAGGCTTGGCCGGCCTTCTCAAGGCCTTCCTTGAGCGCGCCCTCGGCGCGATCCCACAGGGCAATCTCGCCGATGTACTTCTCGGGGCGCGTCGACAGCTTCGCCGTATAGCTCAAGCCGAAGTCGCCGTAGATCCCCTGAATCAACTTCAACAGCGCTTCCACTTCGCTCGCGATCTGCGACTCCATCACGAAGCAATGGGCATCGTCCTGTGAGAACTGGCGCACGCGCGTGAGGCCGCCGAGCACGCCCGAGGCTTCGTTGCGGTGCAACGGCGTCTGCTCGTGGAAGCGAATCGGCAGTTCCTTATAGCTGTGCTTCTCAGAGGCGTACAACAGGTAATGGCCCGGGCAGTTCATCGCCTTCAGGCCCATCTCGTCGCCGTCAGCCGACTTCACCAGGAACATGTTCTCGCGGTAGTGTGACCAGTGGCCCGACAACTCCCACAGCGCCCGGTTATAGACGATGGGGGTCTTCACCTCGTCGTAACCGGCGGGGAAGAGCCGCCCGCGCATGTAGTCGGCGAGCGTGTTGTAGAGCGTCGTGCCCTTGCCCAGCCAGAAGCCGGCGCCCGGCGCCCAGGGGTGGAACGTGAACAGGCCAAGTTCCTTGCCCACCCGGCGGTGGTCGCGCTTCTTGGCTTCTTCAATGCGCGTGAGATGCTCGTCCAGTTCCTTCTGCGAGAAGAAAGCCGTGCCGTAGACGCGCTGCATCGGCTGGTTGGCGGCGTCGCCCTTCCAGTAGGCGTTGCTCGTCGTCGTCAGCTTGAAGGCCTTCAGCTTGCTGGTCGAGGGGACGTGCGGGCCGACGCAGAAATCCAGGAACGTCTCTTTGTCCTTGATGGTGTAGACCGAGACGTAGGACTGCCCGGCCGTCTTCTCGTCGATCAACTGCACCTTGAGCGGTTCGCCGCGCCTGGTGAAGAAGTCGATCGCTTCCTGCCGCGGCCAGCTCTGGCGCTCGTAGACGAGGTCCTGCGAGGCCAGGTCCTTCATCTTCGCCTCGATCGCATCGAGGTCTTCCTGCACGAACGGCCGTTCGACAACAAAGTCGTAGTAGAACCCGTCATCGATGGGCGGACCGATGCCGCACTGGACCTTGGGGAACAGTTGCGTGACGGCGGCCGCGAGCAGGTGCGCCGTCGAGTGGCGATAGAGTTCTAGCGCCTCGGGGTTCTTGTTAGTCACAATCCGGACGGCGGTATTCGCGGTGAGCGGATACGTGAGGTCGACCATCTTGTCGCCGACAAACGCGGCGAGCGCGGCGTCGGCGAGACGAGGCGAGATGGCCTCGGCGACCGCCCTGACGGGCGCGCCGGATTCGACTTGTTTCGTCGACCCGTCGGGGAGTGTGACTGTGACTTGAGTCATGGGAACTTGTGGTCCGCCTACGCGCTGTGCGCTTCGGCGAGACAACCTTCGCCTGGTACTTGAGCGAAGGTTGGTAGGCGCGAATAGATTCGAACTATCGACCTCCTCCGTGTCAGGGAGGCGCTCTAACCAACTGAGCTACGCGCCTGTCTCGTCTCGAATTCCGGCCCAAAGCCGACAGAAAACTATATCAGGGATGGCGTCGGTTGACGGCTTTTTTCAGCGCCTTGCCGGCTGAGAAGCGAACGGCTTTACGTTTGGGAATGCGAATGGTAGCGCCGGTGAGGGGATTGCGCCCCTTCCGGGCCTTGCGGATCGAGGTCTTGAAACTGCCGAAACCGACGAAGGTGACGGCGTCGCCCTTCTTGAGAGCCGTGGTCACCGTGGCGAGAAAAACGGTGACGATGCGTGACGCCTGCGCTTTGGTGGTGCCCGTGTCCTTGGCGGTCTTCGCGATCAGGTCCTGCTTATTCATCAGGCCGCGGCCTTCACGGTCAGCGATTCAATCGCCTTGTCGAGCATGACGTCGGTGGCGGGCGGGGCCTGGCCAAACTCCACATCAGGCTGGTCCACCGGCACGTCGGGGACCAGGCCCTTCTCGTGGATGGCCACGCTGTCGGGCGTCAGGTAGATCAAGTGGGTCAGCATCAGCGCACTGCCGTCGGGCAGCCGCACCAGTTTCTGCCGCGCCGCGCGGCCGAACGTTCGCTCGCCGACCGTCGAGGCGCGCTTGTTGCCCGACAGTGCCGCGGTAAAGACTTCAGCGGCGCCCGACGTGCCGTTGTCCGTCAGCACTGCCATTGTCAGCGTGATGGCGCCATCGCCGGCGGCGGCCGAGACCGCTTCCTTCTCTTTGCCGCGATCCTGCCGATAGGTGAGCACGCCCGACTTGACGAACAGCCGCGCGGCCGCGAGGCCGGTGTCGGTCTCGCCGAAGGCGGTACCGCGAAGGTCGAGGACCAGGCGCGTCGCGCCCGCCTTGGACAACGACGCGACTTCAGCCTTCAACTGATCCGAGGTGGCCTTGGTGAACTCCGCCACGCGGAGGTAACCAATACCGGGCGCCGCGAGGCGCGACTTGACCGGCGCGGCGGGCAAGTCTTCGCGGCCGAGCTCGAGGTCGTGCGGCTCGGCGGCGTTGCCGCGCAACACCGTGAGGCGCACCTTGGTGCCGGCCTTGCCCCGTAGCAGACGCTGACCTTCGTAAACCGTGCTGTCGCGTGTCGACTGGCCATCGATGGCGCGGATGTAGTCGCCGGCCATCAATCCGGCGCGCGCCGCAGGCGAGCCGTCACGCGACGCAATCACGCGGAGGTAGTACTGACGCGTCAGCTCAAGTCCGGTCTGCGCCGAGCCACCGGCATCGCCCTTGTCGAGCACTTTCACCTGCGCCACGTCGAGATAGGCACTATCGGGATCCAGACCATCCGCCAGACCGTGCATGGCGCCGAGCATGACCTTGTCGATGTTCACTTCCTCGACGTAGTTGCTGTTGATCAGCGAGACGACGTCCTCGAAGATGCGGAGATACTGATAACTGTCTTCGCGGGCCAACGCGCTCTTGCCCAAAAAGCCGCCGATGACGGCGAACGCAATGACGGGAAACGACACCGCCAAGACGAGAACCCGGCCGCGAATCTTCATCATTTTCTCCTCCGCCATTCTACGGGATCGACCGGTCGGCCGTCGATGCGCGCTTCGAAGTGCAGCGCAGCTTTTCCGGCCCGGGGCCACCCCGACGTTGCCCGCGACCTCAATACCATTTCGGACGATGGCCGTGCCGAAACGGCCAGGTCGGCCTCGGCGCTGGCCAGGTGCTCACGGGCGATCTCGCGTTCGAGCTCGAGCCTCCGCAAGTCGCCGAACACCGTTCGCGCCTGCGCGGCCAGCACCATCGTGGCGAAGACCACCGCGCCGAGCACACCAACCCCAAGCCTCAAGTCCCAAGCCTCATTCGTTTGCGAATTATACTGACCCCGTGCGTGTCCTGGGCATCGACTATGGCGCGCGTCGCATCGGCCTGGCGCTGAGCGACGCCACCGCGACCCTGGCCTCGCCGTGGCGGCTGTTGCCACGGCCGCCGTCAGACGCGGAGACCATCCGCCTGGTCGTCGCCGAAGTCACGGCACTGGCCCAGGCCGAAGACGGACTTGAAGCCGTGGTCGTCGGCTGGCCGCGGCGGCTCGACGGCACCCCCAACAAGCAAACCTCAATCGTCGAGATCTTCGTGCGGACACTGGAATCCAAGGTCACCGTGCCGGTCGTGCTCCAGGACGAGCGTCTGTCCAGCGTGGAGGCAGAGTCGCGCCTTGCGGTGGACGAAAAAGACTGGCGCAAGCGCAAGGCCAGGTTGGATGCGGCCGCTGCCGCGGTGATTCTGCAGGACTACCTGGATGCGCGGCCTCGCGCCACCTCCGACAGATTCTGAACATGATGCGATGGCTCGGACGACTGGCAATCCTGCTTGTGATTCTTGGTGTCGTCGCCGGCGGTGGCGCGTGGTGGGCCTACACCCGCGTCCAGGCGCCCTATCGGGGGACCGCTGACGCCGAAACTTTTGTGGACATCCCGGCCGGCACCGGGCCGATCGGGATTGGCGCGCGGCTCGTCAGCGCCGGCGTCGTGCAAGACGCCTGGACCTTTCGGGTGGCCGTGCTGCTCAGCGGCCGCGCTCGCGAACTGAAGGCCGGTGAGTATCGCTTCGACGCGCCCACCACCGCCCTCGAGGTCGTCGACACAATCGCGCGTGGCGACGTCGACACGCGGATGCTGACGTTCCGCGAGGGCCTGACGATGGCGGAAATGGCGGTGGTCTACGAGCAGCGCGGATTTGGCGTCGCGGCGGATTTCATCACCGCCGGGCGGAATGTGAGCCTGATCAACGACCTCGACCCCACGGCCCGCGATCTCGAGGGCTACCTGTTTCCAGAGACCTACGCGCTGCCGCGCCACACGCCCGCCGCTCAGCTGGTGGCGCAGATGGTGGCTGGCTTCAAGAAGGCCTTCGATGAGGGATTGCGGTCGGCCGCGGCCGCCGACGGGTTGACAGTGCGGCAGGCCGTGACCGTGGCATCGTTAGTGGAGAAAGAGACGGCAAGCGGCGACGAGCGGCCGCTCGTCGCCGCGGTGTATCGCAATCGGATGAGAATTCGGATGGGGATGCAGGCTGATCCCACTGTGATCTACGCGCTGCAGAAGGCCGGGAAGTACGACGGTAACCTGTCGAAAACAGATCTACAGTTCGACTCTCCGTACAATACGTATCGCTATGCGGGGCTGCCGCCGGGTCCGATTGCGGCGCCTGGCCGGGCGTCATTAGTGGCGGTGGTAAATCCGGCCGCCGTCGACTACCTGTATTTCGTCAGTCGCAACGACGGCACGCATGTCTTCGCGACGACGCTGGCCGAGCACAACAAGAACGTCTTCACCTGGCAGGTTGAGTACTTCAGGAATCTTCGCCGGGCTCAGGGGTCGGGCACCTGGAAGTAGCGGCGGTCTTTAGGTCCGCCTATCGCTCATTCCACTTGAGCTTCTGACGTAGCACCTCGAAGTAACTGCGCGCCGACGCCCGGACCAGGCGCAGCGGCCGTTCGGCCCTGGTAATGGCGACCTCGTCCCCGTCGGCCATTTCGAAGCCGGTTTGTCCATCGAGGGTGACGTAGACGTTGCCGGCGTTGGTGCCGGTGGACTTCACCCGCACCTCGCGTTCGGCCGGAATCACGATCGGGCGGTTGGTGAGCGTGTGCGGCGCGATCGGCGTCAGCACCAGCGCGTCCATGGCCGGGTGAATGATCGGGCCGCCGGCGGCCAGGTTGTAGGCGGTGGACCCGGTCGGACTCGCGACGATCAGGCCGTCGGCCTTGACCGAGGTCACGAACTGGTCGCCGACCGAGACCTCGAGCTCGATCATGCGCGACAGCGCCGTGCGCGTGAAGACCACGTCGTTCAGCGCCAGGTTCGTGGCGTTACCACTCGCGCGGGTGGCCACCGCCCGCAGCATCATGCGCTGATCGTGCGAGGCGCGGCCGTTCAGCACGGCGTCGAGCGAGGCGTAAATTTCAGGGCGGGTGATCTCGGTCAGAAATCCGAGGGAGCCAAAGTTTACCGCGAGCAGAGGGATGTCGAGACCCGCCTCGGCGGAAGCCGTGGCCACGGCCAGCAAGGTGCCGTCGCCGCCCAGCACCAGGACCAGATTCAGATCGGCCGGCAGCGTCGAGCGGGTGACGACCGTCCGCGTCCCCGGCGGCAGCAAGTCTGATGCTTCCTCGGTCCAGACGCCGTCCACCGCGTGGTCGTGCAACCACTGCTCGACGCCGATCAGCGTATCGCGGGCCTCGCTGAGCCCGGGTTTGACCGCAATACCTATGCGCATCGGAGGTGCATCAGGAATTCCTGGTTGCCATGTGCGCCGGTGATCGGCGATTCGATCAGGCCGACGCGCCTCAATCCTACTTCAGCCGCCGCGGCGGTGACTTCCTCGACCACGCGCCCGTGCACGTCGGAATTCTTCACCAGGCCGCCCCGGCCGACGTCCTTGCGGCCGGCTTCGAACTGCGGCTTCACGAGCGCGATCACCTCGCTGCCCGGCGCGACCAGGGCGGGCAAGACCGGAAAAATGTGACGCAGCGAGATGAACGAGACATCAATGCTGACATGCGTGATGGCGGCGCCGACATCGGGCAGGTCGCCCGGCTTGAGATGTCTGGCGTTGACGTGTTCGATCACTGACACGCGCGGGTCGCTGCGAATTTTCCAGTGAAGCTGGCTGTGGCCGACGTCGAGGGCGATGACGTGGCGCGCGCCGCGCTGTAGCCAGACGTCAGTGAAGCCGCCGGTGGACGCGCCGACGTCGAAGGCGACGCAGCCGGCCGCCTCGATGCCGAACGCCGCGAGTGCGCCCGCCAGCTTCACGCCGCCACGGCTCACCCACGGATGATCAGGGCCGATGACGCGGACGTCGGCGTCGATGGCCACCATGGTGCCGGCCTTGGCCGCGCCGTGGCCGTCGACATCGACTTGACCGGCCATGATCAGCGCGCGGGCTTTCTCACGCGTCTCGACCAGACCCTTGTCGACCAGCAGCGTGTCGAGTCGCTGTCGCTTCACCAAACCCCAAGCCTCAAGCCCCAGGCCATTACTTGTCCCGCTTGATGATCCAGGTCGCGATCTCGTCGAGCCGCGAATCAAGCAAGCCGGCGCGATCGAGCGCCTGGCGGGCGCGGGTGTGGCACCCGGCCGCGAGCGTGCGCGCCTGGTCGAGTCCGAAGAACGCCGGGTAGGTCGGCTTGCCGGCCGCCTGGTCCTTGCCGGCAGTTTTGCCAAGGGTGGCCGCCGCGCCTTCGACGTCGAGGATGTCGTCCACAATCTGGAACGCGAGGCCGATCTCTTGTCCGTACTCGTCGATGGCGGCGGTGAGCCGCTCGTCGGCGCCCGCCATCACCGCGCCGGCCACCACCGCGGCGCGACTCAGCGCGCCGGTCTTGCGCAGGTGCATGGCCTGCAGTCCGGCGGGATCGAGGGCGCCGGCGTTGACGCCGGGAGCCGGCGAGACTGCCGCCAGGTCGATCGCCTGGCCGCCCACCATCCCCGCGGGTCCGGCCGCGCCGGCGATCAACGCGAGCGTCCGCAGCTTTCTCGTCATCAGCGCCGGGTGATGGCCCTGAGGTTCACGCGCGAGCAGGCTGAACGCTTCGGCTTGCAATCCGTCGCCGGCAAGAATCGCCAGGCCCTCGCCATAAACGACGTGCGACGTCGGTCGGCCGCGACGCAGGTCATCGTCATCCATCGCCGGCCGGCCGTCGTGGATCAGCGAGTCGGTGTGAAACATCCCGAGCGCGCCGCCCGCCGGCTTGGCGGCGGCGCGCGCGGCGGCTTCTGAGCCACCGACCGTCCGGGCCACGCCCTCGGCGCCCGCCAGTACGAGCAGGGGCCGCAGGCGCTTGCCGCCGGCCATCAGGCTGTAGCGCATGGCGTCTGCGACCACAGCTGGTACGTCGGGCGGCGCCGGGAGAAATCCGTTGAGGGCGGCCTCGATCGCCGCGCGCCGCAGGTCCACGTAGTCGGCGAAGGTCACGACTCGTCGTCGCCGTCGGGCAGGCGCAGCGACGCCGGCGCCGGCTTGAGCTCGCCGCGCTCGTTGACGATCTCGATGCGCTTCTCCGCCTCTTCGAGCCGGGAGTGACAGAAGCGCGACAACTGCACGCCGCGCTCGTAGAGTTCGAGTGACTTCTCGAGCGCCAGATCGCCGTCTTCGAGCTTCTTGACGATGGCGTCGAGTTCCGCGATGGCGGCTTCGAAATCTTTGATCGTTGGATCCATTGATGCTTTAGCTCACAGGAGATCAGGAGGAGGTTACTTCTTTGACCGTCGCGGCGAAGGCGCCGCGTTGCAGGGTGACGCTGACTTCGTCGCCCACGCGCAACGTGGCGGCATCCCGGATGATTCGCGTTCGGTCAGTATCCCACGTGACCGCGTAGCCGCGACCGAGCACGGCGAGCGGGCTCAGGCCCTCAAGGCGGGCCGCGAGGCTGCCGAATCGCCCTTGTGAGGCGGTGACTCGCCGGCGCGCTGCGGCGGCCAGCTGGGCGTCACGCGAGACCAGCCGCGTGCGGATGGCGCCAAGACGATGGCGCGGGTCGAACTGATTGAGCGATCGGCGCAACAGCTCGTGCCGACGGCTGCGACGCGCCAGCGACTGGCCGACGCCGTGCCGAAGGGCCGAGGCCAGTTCTGAGACGTGCCGGCCGCGGAAGGCGAGGCGTCCCGGAAAGCCCGAGTATCCCGGTCGCGCTTTTAGTGTGTGCAAGCGCGACTCGAGGCGGCGCAACCGGTTGCCCATAGCCGCGTCGAGCCGCTCGCCAAGGCGATCGATGTGCGAAAAAAACTCGTCCTTGCGACGGACCACGAGTTCGGCTGCCGCTGACGGCGTGGCGGCCCGCAGGTCGGCCACGAAGTCGGCATTGGTGGTGTCGGTCTCGTGACCGACGCCGGAGATGACCGGCACCGGCGAGGCGGCAATGGCGCGCGCCACGGCTTCTTCATTAAAGGCCCACAGATCTTCGAGCGAGCCGCCGCCGCGCGCCACG
>SXGS01337036.1_pt1 | contig 34131 bp, 33 predicted proteins | sample 3174681 | NCBI WGS metagenome assembly SXGS01 (sample SAMN11356861, study PRJNA531348) | freshwater metagenome | isolation source: freshwater sample F1-80 | place: China: Fuxian Lake, Yuxi | collected 2017-12-25
ACCGTCTTGCGGACCGGCTTCTTCTTTGCCTTTTTCTTCACCGTCTTGCGGACCGGCTTCTTCTTTGCCTTCTTCTTTGCGGGCTTACGACGTTTCTTTGCCATGCGCAGACAAGGTAGTAGGTGTCGGGTCACGGGGCAACCCCAAGACACGTTCCGCAAGGATGTTGCGCTGGACCTCCCCGGTTCCCCCACCAATCGTGAGGGCCCGCGCAAACAGATATCCGTGGACGAAACCTTCGTGTGCAAACGTTGCGAACTCCGGGGCCACCGATGTCCCACTCGCAGTAGCGAGCATTCCTGCCGCGCCGACGAGGTCCCGCCCCATCGTCATCACGGCCTGGCCGTGTTCGTCGGCGAGTATCTTGCGTACGCTTGCCTCGGGTCCCGGTTCACGACCGGCCAACCGTTGCCCGAGCGTTCGAAGCCGAACCAGTTCCAAGATGGCGTGCTCGATGTACAGGCGTGTCACCCGTTCACGCGTGACTGCGTCGATCACACGACCGGCATCGCGATGCGTCCGACAGGCGTCGATCACGTCGTTGGCGGTTGGTCCCATGCCCCACAATGCGCCACCCGAAGACAACGACACTCGCTCGTTGCTCAGTGTCACCCGGGCCAGCCGCCAACCGTCATTCACGTCGCCGACGACGTTGGCATGGGGAATCCGAACGTTGGTGAGGAACACCTCGTTGAAGGTTTCTCCACCCGTCATTTCCCTGATGGGTCGAATCTCGATTCCAGGTGCATCCATCGGGCAGACGAAATAGGTGATGCCGTGGTGTTTGTCGGCAAGAGCATCCGTACGTGCAAGGAGGATTCCGAACGCGGCGAACTGGGCCCCCGAGGTCCATATCTTCTGTCCGTTCACCACCCATTCGTCGCCGTCGCGAACTGCCGATGTGCGGAGATTCGCCAAGTCACTTCCGCTATCGGGTTCCGAGAACAACTGACACCAAAAGTCCGCACCGGAGAGGATGTCGAAGAGGTACTCGTCCTTCTGCTCCCGGGTGCCGGCCATGAGCAGTGTCGGGCCGGCCCAACCGATACCGATCGGATTGTTCGGTCGACGCACGCCCGCTCGACGAAGTTCGTCATCGACGATCAACTGCTCGATCGGTGACGCATCGAGTCCCCACGGTCGCGGCCAATGGGGCGCAACGTAGCCCGCCCGCGCCAGCACCTCCGGTGTGGGTCGGGGATTCGTGGTCAGCCATGTACGAACGGATTGCCGGAACGCATCTTCGTCACCAGGCAGGAGTGAGCCGATGTCGCGCACGTTCGCGAGCATAGTGATGGGGATCGCTGATCGATCTCCGCGTCGTTTTCGTCGCCGACTTCACCCGCCAACGAACCGCCTGCGTCACCCGCCAACGAATAGGTTGGAGCAAGTGTTCGAGCGCGCGACGGAGACGGTCACCTCGACGGATGGCGTCGACCTCGTTTGGTACCACGCGAACGTCGCCCCCGAATCGCACTCCGTCCAACCGTCGCACCCACTGCTGTTCTCGCACGCCACCGGCTTCCACGGTCGGGTGTTCACGCCGATCGCGGAACGTCTGACGAGGTTCTCCTGCACCACGTTCGACTACCGCGGTTTCGGGGACACCTCCGCACCGTCGAATTGGACGCTGTCATGGGACGGATTCGGTGACGACGCGTTGATGATGGCACGCCATGTCTCGTCGATCCACGCTCACCGTCCCATCGTCGGAGTCGGGCACTCCATGGGTGGAGCGGCATTGATCATGGCCGCCCTGCGGGAGCCGAACCTCTTCGCGGCACTGGTCGTCTTCGAGCCGATCGTCTTTCCTCCGGAGGTCCGCTCACAGGCTCACCGGGCCAACCCGCTCGCCGACGTGACTCGTCGCCGTCGCACCACCTTTGGCTCCTTCGATGAGGCACGGGGCAATTTCGCCGCCAAGCCCCCGCTCTCCTCACTGCATCCGACCGCTCTCGATGCCTACGTGCGGTTCGGGTTCACCCCGTCCGATGACGGCGTGATCATCAAGTGCCAGCCGGAGTTCGAGGCACGAACGTACGAAATGGGAGCCATGCACGACACTTGGAACTCCCTCGAACGATTGACGGTCCCCACCTGGGTAATGACCGGCGCACACGCGGAGCATTCTCCCGCCGCCATCGGCACTCGGATCGCCGACTTGCTCCCGAACGGCACGCTCGTGGAGTGGCGCGACCGAGGACACTTCGGCCCGCTCGAGGACCCCGAGCGTTTCGCGAGTTTCGTCGCCGACATCGCCGACGCGGCCGCCCGCTAGACACCGCTCACGACGACGGCATTACCGACACGCATCACACCTTGCGCCTACGCTGGCGGACACATGCCAGCGAAGTCCCCCAAAGCGCCCCGACTGTCGCCTTCACGCATCAATACCTTCATCGGCTGTCCGATGAAGTACAGGTTCCAGTACCTCGATTCCGTTCCATCCTTGCCGAGCGAGCCGATGGTGCGCGGATCATTCGTCCATCGAGTCCTCGAACTGCTGCTGAAGCGTCCGCCGACCGAGCGCACGCTCGATGCGGCCCGCGCCGACTTCGACGCTGCACAGGACGAGTTCCGACAGCGGGACGATTTTCGTCTGCTGGGGATGGACGCCACCGACGAAGAGGCATTCTGGGAGTCATCCCGCGAATGCATTCGTGCGTACTACAGAATCGAGCGCCCGGCAGATGCAAACGTGGTCGACCTCGAGAAGTGGGTCTCGGCGCCATTGGGTGAGTTCGAGATCGCGGGTTTCATCGACCGTCTCGAGCGTGATGCACGGGGCCTCGTCGTTGTCGACTACAAGGGCGGTGCACCGAAGTCGCCGCGGTACTCCACCGACTATCTCCGACAACTCACCTATTACGCCCTCATGTGCGAGGTGCAATTGAAGGAAACTCCGCACTCCGTGCGCATCTATTACCTGGGGGGCGGCAAGGACGACCACACACGCGACGCACGGGTGGTGTCGCAAACGGTCACCGCCGACACCCTCAACGAGGTACGTGACACGGCACGAAGAGTTTTCGGGGAGATCGAGGCGGGCAAGTCGACGGGCCGGTTCGCCACGAACGTCACCAAGTTGTGCGAGTGGTGCGACTACCAGCAATGGTGCCCGGCCCACGGCGGCGACCCGAGTTTGGCGCCAACCGAGGGCACGCAACGCGTCGAGCTGCGTCGTCGACAAGTTGGGCTCGAGCCCACGTCATGAGTTCGTTCGTCGCTCGCATCGATGACCTCGATGAACGACTCGACGGCTACTTCGAACCAATCCGCAACTCGCGGCTACTCGTCTATGTTTTCAATACCTCTAGTGCCGTGGGCGACTTCGGGGCGATCTGGCACGTCATCGGCGTGGTCGGTGCCCTGAACGGCGCACTGAGTTGGCCCCAGGCGTTGACCCTGGCACTCCTGATGGGTGGCGAGAGCCTGCTACTCAATCAAGGAATCAAGCGAATCTTCCGCCGCAAGCGTCCGACCGTGTCGGGCGACGATCGATTCACCGTCCGACGACCACTCACCAGCAGTTTCCCCAGCGGCCACGCGTCGTCGGCGTTCTTTGCCGCCATCGTGCTGAGCGGATGGCTCAGTCCCGTGTGGACCGCGGTGTTCTTCGCGTTCGCCGTAGTCATCGCGCTCAGTCGAGTGGTCGTTCGGATTCACCATGTCAGCGACATCGTCGTAGGCTCATTGGTCGGCACGTTGCTCGGCACCATCGCCGTGCAGTTCACTGCCACCATCTCGTGACCGACGACGCCTTCGCTACCGACACCACTCCCCCTCGCTTCGACGTGCGAATGAGCGAAGCCGAAGGGCTCATGTGGCGACTGGAGAAGGATCCGTTCCTCGCATCGACCTTCGGCAATGTCACCATCCTCGATCGACCGCTCAATTTCTCGCTCTTCCGTGAGCGGATGAATCGCGCCACCGTCGCCGTACCGCGCCTGAGGCAGAAGGTGCGACCGAGTCCCGCAGCACTCGGCGCCCCGAAGTGGGTCGATGACGCGGAGTTCAACATCGACTACCACGTGCGAAGGATGTCGCTCCCGGAACCCGGCTCGCTTCGCCAGTTGCTCGACCTCGCCGCGTTGATCGTGAACGACCCGTTCGAGCGAACACGCCCGCTCTGGCAGTTCACGGTGGTGGACGGACTCTCGGGTGGACGCGGTGCACTCATCGTCAAACTGCATCACGCGGTTGCCGACGGCGAAGGGAGCGTGCTGTTGTCCCTGCAATTCATCGACCTCGCTCGCCACGCACCACTCCCGCCTCCGCCGGTTCCGCCGCAGCCCGCCGAGCCGTCGATCACCGATGACGATGCACCTGCCGACCTGCTCACCTCGTCGGTGGGCGATGCATTGCGCGTTCCGATCGGTCTCCTCAAACAGGTGCGCAGCGTCCTCGCCGACCCGGCACGACTCCCAACGCTGGCCACGCAGGTCAACGACTCGCTGCGCGGACTCGCCGCACAAATGGGCGAATCCGACACCGCTCGCTCGCCGTTGTGGACCAAACGCTCGTTGCAACGTCGGCTTGAGACGGTGCGAGTGCCGTACCGGGAACTCATCGACGCGAGTCGAGCACTCGGCGGGAAACTCAATACCGCATTCGTCACGGCGATCGCCGACGGTGCGGGCGCGTACCACCGTGAACTCGGGGCCCCCGTCGAGTCGTTGCGGACGTCGATTGCCGTGAGCACGCGAACCGAGAACTCGGGAAGCAACGCGTTCACCCTGGCGAAACTCCTCGTCCCGACGGGTGACATGCCCGTCACCGAACGATTCGCTGCCGTGAACGAGTCGCTCAGTCAGGCGCGCGCCGGTGCAAAGAATGCGTCGCTCGACACGCTTGCGTCGCTCTCCAGCACGTTGCCCACGTCGGTACTGACGAGACTGGCTCGTGCGCAGAGTCAATCCATCGACTTCGCTACGTCCAACGTACGAAGTGGCGGTGTCCCGCTCTACATCGCGGGAGGTTTGATTCTCGAGAACTACCCGGTGGGTCCGTTGGGAGGAGTCGCGTTCAACGCCACCTTGTTGTCTTACAATCACTCGCTCGACATCGGTCTGCACATCGACGCCGAGGCAGTCGCCCAGCCCGAATTGCTACGCGACCATGTGGAGCGCGCACTCAACCGTCTGATTCACGCTGCGCCACCGCCGCTGCGGCCCGCGCCGTCGGCTATTTCGCGACCGAAGTGGTGGACTCGGTTTTTTCGCTGAGCAACTGGCGGACGTCGAGCAACAAGTCGGCCACCTCCGTGGTGGTCACCAACTGGCGTTGTCCGATCTCCGAGAGCGCCTTGTCGATGACTCCGATGGCTTCCGCGATGACGACCAGGTCGTGCGATGCGGTGGCTTGAATGGTCTCGGTCATCGGCACTGTTTCCTTCCGTTGGTCTTGCTGCGAGAGGCTATCCCCGTCGCATTCCATGATGACGGATACGCACGATGCATCTAACATCGTGCCATGAAATTCACCGGTGCGGTTGCCGTTGTCACAGGCGCTGGCGGTGGCATCGGATCTGCACTTGGTGAACGATTTCACGACGCGGGCGCCACGGTGGTGCTGAGTGACCGTGGTGGCACCAATCTCGAGGCGCTCGGTGCGCGACTGAACGCGCGTCGCGCCAACTCCGCACACGTCATCATCGCCGACGTCTCAGTCGAGTCCGAGAACCAGCGCCTCGTCACCCAAGCACGCGAGATTGCCGGTCCCATCGATCTGTTCTTTGCCAACGCGGGCGTCGGAGCCGGCACCGACCTCGGTTCGTCGGAATCCGATTGGAACACCTCCTTCGACGTCAACGTGCACGCGCATCGCTGGGCGGCCAAGTATTTGATGCCCGAATGGTTGGCGGCAGGACGCGGGTATTTCGCCAGCACGGCCAGCGCCGCCGGTGTGCTCGCACAGATTGGTTCGGCACCGTACTCGGTAACCAAGCACGCCGCCGTGGCGTTCGCAGAATGGCTGTCGATCACCTACGGGTCGCGCGGCATCAGCGTGAGTTGCCTGTGCCCGCAGGGTGTGAACACGGCGATGTTGCGCGGCGGCGATCGACCCGCAACCAAGGACTCGGCGATCGACCCCAACGAAGGCAACGTCGTGCGAGCAGTTGGCGCCGTGCTCGAGCCCGCCGAAGTGGCCGACGTCGTGCACGACGCCCTCGTCGCCGAACGATTCTTCATCCTGCCCCACGCCGAAGTGGCCGACTACATGCGGATCAAGGCAACCGAACACGAACGCTGGCTCGGTGGGATGCGCAAGCTGCAGAAACGGGTACTCGGTTTCTGACCAATCCACCGAATCGAACGTGGATTACAAGTGGCGGGTTGCAGCGGCGAACTCACGCCACTGCGGCATCGGCAACGCCATGAAGTTCTCGTCCAACACCTGGATGCTGACGTGTGATGCGCCCGCGTCGAAATGCGCCTTGATTCGGGCGACGGCCTGATCGATGGTGCCCCAGGCGACGATGGCATCCACCATGCGGTCGCTCGGTGGTGTCGTCTTGTCGCCGAGATCGGCGTCGGTGTAGCCGAGTCGGCGCAGGTTGTTTGCATAGTTCGGCAACCGAATGTAGGTGGACATGAACTTGCGCGCCACCTCGCGGGCCTTCGTCGGATCCGTCTCGAGGAGTACCGCTTGTTCTGGTGCCAGGAGCGGTCCGTTTCCCAGGACGTCCCGCGCAATCTTGGTGTGTTCGGGCGGAACGAAATAGGGGTGTGCACCGAGTCCTCGCTCCGCACTCAGCGCCAGCATGCGCGGACCGAGCGCAGCCAGCACGCGCCGCGGCGTCGAAGTCGGCGCAGCGGCGGCGTACAGTCCGGAATCCATCTGATCGAGGTACGCCACCATCGCCGAATACGGCTTGTCGTAACTCCCCTTGTGCAGTTTGGTGGCCATGTGTTCGTGACTTGCACCGATGCCGAGGGTGAAGCGCTCGCCGAATGCTTCGCTCAGCGTTCGCCAGCCCGCCTGCATCGTGATGGCCGAGCGCGCATACATCGACGCAATTCCCGTGGCCACCCCGATTCGTTTGGTCGCGGACAACAACAGCGCACACGACGCGAACGGTTCACGACCAACGGCCTCGGGCACCCAGATGCATCCGTATCCGAGTTCCTCCAATTCCTGCGCCGCCTCCTGCGCCTTACCCATCGGCTGAACGTCGAGGGCGAAGGTCCAGACGCCGACTCGCCCCAGACCGAAATCGGGATTCGCACCGCGTGCCACGACTCAACCGTAGTTGTCCTTCCTGCATCACCGGCAACCGCACACAACACCACGATGACCCGCCCTTCGCATCGTTTGGCACTCGCTGTCGTGCTTTCTTGGATGATGACAGGCTGCTCTTCGGTACCCGGCACCCCGAGCGGCTCGGACGCCGACGGTCTCGTCGTGTCACGTGCAATCGTCGAGGAGGTGGTGGATGGCGACACGGTGCGCATACGCGTCGATGGCGACGTCGAGTCGGTCCGACTCCTGGGTATCGACACTCCGGAAACCCGACACCCCACCAAACCAGTCGAATGCTTTGGACCACAGGCGAGCGCCGCACTCGGCGCACTGCTCCCCGAAGGTATGCAGGTGCGAATCGAACGCGACATCGAGTCGCGCGACGCCTACGGAAGGCTCTTGTTGTACGTCTTCGTCGTCGGCCCGACGTCCGAAGTGTTCGTCAACCTCGCTCTCGTGCGTCACGGATTCGCACGTTCGTTGATCATCGAACCGAACGTTCGCTATGCCGAGTCGTTGGTGAACGCTGCGTTCGACGCACAACGCAACGCCCGCGGTCTGTGGCGGTATTGCAAGTAGCGTCGCAGTGTGTCTTCACGGTCGGAGGAATCAACGCCGTACGTGCGGTATTCGCTGAACGAGGCGCTGGGTCATCCGACGGACGCAAAACTCGTCGTTCTGAGCTGCGACGACCTCGGCGCCTTCCATGCTTCGAATGAGGGAGTGCTCTCGTCCCTGCACGATGGTGCGGCGACGTGTGCTTCGTTGATGGTGCCAGCACCGTGGGCGCGGCATGCCGTCTCCAACCTCCGTACAGGTGACGACATCGGCGTGCACCTCACGCTCGTTTCCGAGCATCCGGCGTACCGATGGGGCCCGCTCACCTACTCACCGTCACTCCAATCGGGTGACGGCGGATTCCCGTCAACGCTTGACGACCTGTGGGAACATGCAGATCCCGAGGAGGTGCGGCGTGAATGTCGGGCCCAGGTCGAGCGTGCTCTGCTGTGGGGTGTCGACGTCACCCACTTGGCACCGCATCTCACCGCCATCACCCTGCGACCCGAGTTCTTCGGGGTGTACCTCGACATCGCCGCGGAGTACCGACTCCCCATTCGACTTCCTTCCTCGATCAGCACCCACGAGGCAGGCTTCGACTTTCGTGGTCTGGCGCGCGAAGCGGGCGTGTTCTTTCCCGACCACTTCGACCATGACTGGTCATCGGGAAGTCGCCAACGGGTGCTGAAGGCGATTGCGGCGCTGCAGTCGGGCGTCACCGAGATCCACGTACAACCGGTGATCGACTCCCCCGAAGTGCGGGCAATCGGCGATGTCTGCGGAGGATGGATCGACGATTACGAATTCGTCCGCAGCGTCGAACTACGCGAAGCACTCCGGACTGCCGGCGCCACGATGATCGGTTACCGGCAGATCAGGGACGCGATGCGAGCCGCTGCAACACGGGGCTGACCTCTCCGGATTGGAGAAGTGCGAACAGCGCGCCAGAACCGCCGCTGACCTTGAGTTTTCCCTGCATGTACAGCGACGTCGGGTCGACGTGTGCCTCCGCCGCCGGCACCGTGATCACCAGCGACGCATCGTCGGGCCCCTCCACCACTTCGTCCTTCTTCCCGAAGGCAACTCGATACTGCACCGTCGTCATGATTGATGGGCGACCGAACGGATTCCGGCGAACAAGTCGTCCTCGAGTTCCCCACCCGACCTCGTTGTCGGAACCAACGTTCGGGCGAGCACCCAGTCCTCGTAGGGAAACACCTGGGCGAGTTCCTCGTCACTGAGGCCGAACCAGAACGGTTCCTTCTCGTCCACCTGGGTCTTGTGCGCGCGCAACGCCCCCGAACGCGCCCAGAGAAAGTCGGCGACGTGGAGGCGTGTCGTGATTCGATGATCCATGTCGGGTCGGTCGAACCACTTCTCGTCATATGGCGACGAGCCGCGCAGTCGCAGGAGTGCCTCGTGTACCGCCGTCAATCGCGCGCGAGACCACACCGAGTAGTACAACTTGAGTGGCTGCCATGCGGCACCAGCGTCGGGATACCACTCGTCGTCGCCTGCACGGTCGAACGCCAGCACGCTGATGTCGTGCACCTTCAGGTGGTCGGGATGGGGATACCCGCGTTGGTCGTCGCCGTAGGTGATCACTACCTGCGGTCGGTGGCGACGAATGAGGCCCACGAGTCGGCCCGTTGCCTCGTCGATGTCGGCCATGTGAAAGCAGTCGGGATGCGAGTTGGCGGGCGACTCCGGCATTCCGGAGTCGCGATAACCGAGCATCTCCACCTTGGAGAATCCGATCACGGTGGTGGATGCCGCGAGTTCGAGCGGTCGCATCGATGCAAGGAGTCGTTTTGCAGCCGGTTCGTCGAGTCCGTGGAACGGTTGTCCGGGTTCCTTGAGCGCGGGATTGTTGACGTCTCCCTCCTCACCACCCGTGCAACACACCAACACGGTGTGCACTCCCTCCCGCGAATACTTCGCCAGGGTGGGCGCACCCTTGGATGCCTCGTCATCGGGGTGTGCGTGCACGGTGAGCAGGCTCAAAGGCTCGTTCATTCGCCGACGCACGCTAGTGGACTGCGCAGTATTCGCTCGTCGACCTCGTACTCTCGTAGACGATGTTCGAACGCAACGACCTTCATCGTGCAACCACACGGTCAGCACATCGCCGTCTCGCCGTACTACGGATCGTCACCATCGCAACGTTGACGGTCGTACTCGCATCGTGCTCCCGCGACGGTCGAACACTTGCTCCGGCACTCCCCGAACAGTCGGAATCCATCGCCATCGCACCGGCCGACACCGCCCAGTCGTTGCAACCGAGCGAGACCTTCTCGGTGATTGGTCCGTGGACGGAGGGTGCCGATATCGACCTCGCCTACACGTGTTACGGACGGAACGTTTCACCGTCGTTACAGATCTCCGGACAACCCACGGGCACGGCGTCACTCGCCGTCCTGTTGCACGACGTGGAGTCCCCCGATCTCGTGCTGTGGTTGATGGCGAACATCTCTGCAGGCACCGTCGCCATCGGTGAGGGCGCCCAGCCACCCGACGTGGTGGTGGCCACGAACAGTGGGGGGATCGTCGGATACACGCCCCCCTGTCCCGGGAGCGGCGAGCGACGTCAATATCTGCTGACGGTCTTCGCGCTCGACAAGGTGCTCGACGTTGCGGAACTCACCGATGCGACGGGGACAATCGACGCGGAATCCCTGCTGACGGCGGTCGAGATGAGCACGTTCGATCTCGCGGAAAGCACGTTCTACGTGCAGGCACCCTGACGACCACCCGCACGACGGCGGTCGTCCACCTGCGACGTCGCTGACGCTCCCGCATCCGCAACGTTCAACCTGAGAGACTTGGGGCATCGACCGCGCACTCGCCTCGCTCCCCGTCGCTCTGTGCGAAACCGATCTCGATGGTCGCCTCACCACGGCCAATGACGCCTTCCGCGCGCTCGCCTTGGGTGGCGCGCCGCTCACTCTCGGTGTTGCTCCCTGGTCGCATGCGGTTCCCGCTATTCGAACCGACATGGAGGCCCGGTGGGTCGTCGTGCGCGAGTCGGGTACGGATTTCGCGGCACATTTCGCGGTGAGCACGCTCGACGGCACCCAACGGGTGATTGCCATCTCGCTCGTGGCGGTTCGGGACGTCGCGGGAGTCGTCGTGCGCTACGTCGGCACGGCTCAGGATGTCACGACGATCGCAAACCACGACCGGCTCAGCGAACAACTCGTCGGCGCTCTCGATGCGGCACGTGACGCACTCGTCGTCTACGACGCATCGTTGCGACTGGTATTCGCCAACCGCGGCGCCGGCGAGGTGCTGGGTATCTCCGACTCGCGTGAAGACGTCGGCGAGGCGTCAACGACCTTCCTTGATGCGGTTCGAAACCAAGTACCACGCGACGTGCTGACGGGATCGTCACTCAATTCCTGGACCGGTGAACTCGGACATCGGAGTCCCGACGGATTCATGCGGACGCTCCTCGTCACTCTGCACGTCGTTCGCGGATCGGATGCGACGGTCGATCACTACTCCGTGATTGCCCGCGACATCACGGAGCACAAGCAACTGCAATCCGAACTGCAACGACAAGCCACGCACGACGAGCTCACCGCCCTCCCGAACCGCACCCTGTTCTTGCGGCGTGTCGCCGAGGCACTCGACCGCAGTCGTACGCTTCGCAGGGGTGTCGCGGTGATGTTCCTCGACTTCGACGGTCTCAAACATGTGAACGACACGGTTGGTCATCGTTTCGGTGATCAATTGATTGCAAGCGTCGGTCAGCGGCTCGTGAACGCCACTCGACCTGCCGACGTGGTGGCGCGATTGAGCGGCGACGAATTCGCCGTGTTGGCAGAAGGTGTCACCGACGAGTCACTCGCTCTCGAGATTGCCGAGCGCCTGCGCAACAGCGTGACCGGTCAACACGTCATACACGGCGTGGAAATCACCTCCGGCGCAAGCGTCGGCGTCGCCATCGCGACTTCTGCCCTGCTCGATGAACAGTCGCCAGCCGACGCCGCACTGACGTTGCTGGTGAACGCCGATACCGCGATGTATCGCGCCAAACAACGCGGCAAGGGGCGCTGTGAGATCTACAGCGAAGAGATGCGTACGCAGGCACGTGACCGACTGGCGCTCGCCTCACAGCTCGAGCGAGCCCTCGCCCGCAACGAACTTGCCGTCGTTTACCAACCGATGGTGTCATTGCACACCGGACGAGTCGTCGGTATCGAGGCACTCCTGCGTTGGAACCATCCGCAACGGGGTGTGCTGACGCCTCCGGCGTTCCTGGACGTCGCGGAAGAGACCGGGGTGATCGGACCGATCGGTGACTGGACCATTGCGCAAGCCGCGCGAACCCTGCACGACCTCCTCGAGGATGGCACCGTCGAGCGCACCACGACGCTGCACGTGAACGTGTCCCCGCGGCAATTGAGCGATGCGGGATTCGTCGAACGCACCACCAACGCGGCGTCGGTGGCGGGTATCGAACTTCGCCAGTTGATGCTCGAATTCACCGAATCGACGGCGCTCGCCGGCAACTCGGCCATCACTCGGAGCCTCAACGCGCTTTCTCGCCTGGACGTCGGTCTCGCCATCGACGACTTCGGAACCGGTTACTCCTCGTTGGCCCATCTCCGCGACTTCCGTGCCGCCCAGCTCAAACTCGACGGGACGTTCATCCGCAACGTCGGTCGGGAGAGCACCGACGACCCGATCGTAAGGTCGATCGTGCAACTCGCACATTCACTCGACATGACCGTCGTTGCCGAGTGGGTGCAGTCGGTGGAGCAACTGCAGAGACTGCGACTGCTGGGCTGTGATCATGCACAGGGCAACCACGTGTGCGAACCGACCGACGAATCGGGTCTACGCAACTTCGTACGTGGGATCACCGACGGAGTTGGTCGTCGGGCCGATCACTCCGGTGGTACGGGAGCAGGACCGCTCCCCGAATAGAACGCCAAGACCGGAGCGGCGGAGTCGGCCAGACGTAATACCGAGTTGCCGCGAACGGTGTCCCCGTACGTGTCCAGCGCAAACCGGCGCAAGCGCCCCGTCGCCGCAGGTCTCATCGTGCGGGCGAAATCCAGCACGTCGAGTCGCTCGTCCACGAGGAGCGCCGACGTTGCACCACGCAGGACCGTGCCCGCCCGGAACGGATCCGACACCGTCCGGTTGACCGCGGTTTGCATGAGCAGTGCCATGAACAACCGCTGTCGCTTACCGCGGCCGATGTCGGACGTGCCGTCGATTTGCCATTGACCGTCGATCTTCTCCTCGAAGTACCTGCTGCGTGCGTACGCCAGCGACTCGATGCCATCGAGGTTCTTGCAGCCCGGCTTGATGTACAAGCCCGTATTCCTGTCGCGCGTCGGATGTTCCACGCACACGGTGACGCCGCCGACGGCGTCCACCAAGTCCTTGAATCCCTGGAAATCGATCTCCAGGTAGTGGTGGATCGGAATACCGAGTGCGCGATTCACCGTGCGCACCACCACGGCGGCGCCTTCCCGGTAGGCCACGTTGATTCGCTCGGTGTCCTCGGAATCGCCGATGGTCACCCAGAGATCGCGCGGAATCGAGAGCAGCGAAATGATGCCGGTCGACTTCTCGACGTTCACCACCATCAACGTGTCGCTGCGTCGACCTTGCACGTCGCTTTCGCCGCCGACGTTGGCGTAATCAGGATCGTTGGGATCCGCGCCGGCGCGCGAATCGGAGCCAACGACGAGGAAGTTGACGAAGTTGTCGCTCGGTTCACTCAACACCGACGTGAGTGAGAGTTCGCGGCGCACACCGTCAAGATTCGAATCGAGCGCTCGGCCCACTCCCACGACGCCGGCGGCGCCGATCACGACGACGAGCACCAACGCAATCAACCAGTGCTGACGTCGTTCGCGCGACGTTCGTTCGCCGGGTTGCGCACTTCCTTCGTTCACGAGGCAACCAGGATTCGACTCGACATTCCCGTTCGAAGGTACTGGGATTACCGCCCGCGGAGGTGAATGACGTCGCCGACCTCCACCACGTGTCGCTTCCCCTGATCGTCCCGAACCACGAGCCGGGATTCCTCGTCGATGTCCTCGGCGATGCCGGTGATGGTGGCACCTTCGCGCAATTCCACCCGCACGGGTAGTCCGAGCGTGGCCAATGCCGATCGATGTTCGGCGTGAAGTTGCGACTCGACCAACGGATGCCGTCGATCGATTTCGGTGAGCATTGCCGAGAGGAGACTCAGCGGAGCTATCGACTCGGCACCCGGCGCTTCGGATGTTGGCGAGAATGAAGCGTTCGCCGCTTCGGCAACGAGATTCGTGGCTCCCGATGGAGACCATCCGACGTTCACGCCGATGCCCACGACGACGAAACCATCGCGCGGTGACGCAACGGCAAGGAGTCCACCGAGTTTCCGTGTACCGACGACGAGGTCGTTGGGCCATTTCATCTCCGGTCGGACGCCGGCCAACTCCACACACGCTGCCCGTGCGGCAAGCCCGACGATACGCGGATATCGATGCATCCGCGACGAGTCGTCACGGAACAAGAGTGAGCACAAAAGATTTGTACCGCGTACCGCTTCCCACGTTCGATCAAGCCGCCCCTTGCCGGCCGTCTGAAAGTCGGCCACGACGACGCTTCGTTCCGGCGCGCCCGCGGCAGCACGCTCGTACAAATCGTCGTTCGTCGACCCGGTTTCGCTCACATGGTGGACGACCCACCCGATGGGCCAATTCGGCTGCGAACTAGGATTTGTCGGACTCACTGCCCCAAGAAGATAGGTCTTCGTGCCCAAGAAAATCCTGATAGCCAATCGCGGCGAAATTGCGGTACGCGTCATTCGCACCGCCCGCGAGATGGGTATCGCCACGGTGGCCGTGTACTCGGACCTCGATCGCAATGCGTTGCACGTGCGACTTGCCGACGAGTCCTATGCCCTCGGAGGAGAAACGGCGGCCCAGAGCTACCTCAACACCGAGGCGATTCTCGACGTCATTCGTCGAAGCGGCGCCGACGCCGTGCATCCCGGCTACGGATTCTTCTCCGAAAATGCCGACTTCGCCCAAGCAATCACCGACATGGGCGTTGCATTCATCGGACCACCACCTGCGGCAATCGTGGAGATGGGCGACAAGGTGTCGTCTCGCAAGGCGGCGCTGCGCGGCGGAGCGCCGATCGTCCCCGGCACCACCGAGTTCGTCCATTCGGCCGACGAGATCATCGAGTTCGGCAAATCGAACGGCTGGCCACTTGCCATCAAGGCTGCGTTCGGTGGCGGCGGTCGCGGAATGAAGGTGGTGAAGGACGCTGCTTCCGTGCAGGAAGCGATGGACTCGGCCAAGCGGGAGTCGAAGGCTTTCTTCGGGCGCGACGAGATCTACGTGGAGCGATACCTCACGTGGCCGCGCCACGTCGAAGTGCAGCTCGTCGGAGACAAGCACGGCAACGTCGTCTGGGTGTCGACTCGCGACTGCTCGGCCCAGCGCCGACACCAAAAACTCATCGAGGAGGCTCCTGCCCCGGCGCTCCCCGACGGTATCGAGGAAGCGATGGGCGAGGCGGCCGTCAAGGCTGCACGTGCCGTCGGTTACTACAACGCCGGGACCGTCGAATTCATCTACCAGGACGGTGAGTTCTTCTTTCTCGAGATGAATACCCGACTACAAGTAGAGCATCCCGTCAGCGAAGTCATCACCGGGATCGACCTGGTGGAATGGCAGATTCGCGTCGCCGACGGTGAGCATTTGCCGATGACGCAAGCGGAAGTCGCGGCGGCGCGGCATGGACACGCCATCGAGATTCGCATCAACGCCGAAAATCCGGCGGGCGGAAAGTTCCTCCCGTCGCCCGGCACCATCGGCACCCTCAAGACACCCGACGGATTCGGTGTGCGCTTCGACGGCGGATACGAGTCCGGGGACACCATCAGTCAGTACTACGACAACCTCGTCGGCAAACTCATCGTGTGGGGCAAGGATCGCCCGTCCGCCATCGCCCGAACCATTCGGGCACTCGAGGAGATGAAGGTGGACGGTGTGCACACCACGATTCCCGCCGACCTCGCGATCCTCCGCCACCCCGATTTTTCCGCCATGCAGCACAGCACCAAGTGGGTGGAGGAACGACTCGACCTCTCCGGGGTGTCCTCGCAAATCTCCGCAAGTGAACCCCCGTCGGCCGGACTGGTGGAGAAGTCCACGACCGTCGAGGTGAACGGCAAGCGATTCGACGTCCGGGTGTGGGTACCCGAATCCGCCGGTACGACAGCATCTCCGCGTCGTTCGACTCGCGCATCGGCAGCCGCCTCGAGCGGGGTCGCCACCGGCGACGTGGTCGCCCCGATGCAAGGCACGATCGTGAAGGTGCTCGTCACCGTCGGTCAAGAGGTGAAGGCCGGCGACGCCGTCATGGTGCTGGAAGCCATGAAGATGGAGAATCAACTGCAGGCGGACAAGTCGGGTACGGTCAGTGCCATCAAAGTGAAGGCCGGCGACAAGGTTGGTTCGGGCGACGTGCTCGTCGTGATTTCGTGAACACGGTCGTTTCGTGAACGAAGAACACGCTCCCGAGGGCAGCGCGACGAATCTCGCCGCATTTCGGGCCCAACGCCTCGACGAAATCGCCCGACTCCGGGCGAAGGGGCTCAATCCATATCCGTACCGTTTCGATCGCACCCACACCCTCGGCGAGATTCGCGCGACTCACGGGAGTCTCGAACCCGGCAGTGAAACCTCCGCCTCGGTCGCCATCAGCGGTCGTGTCATGCTGAAGCGCAACCAAGGAAAACTCCAGTTCCTCACCGTGCGCGACCGCTCCGATGAGATTCAATTGTTCGTGAGCAAGTCGGTGGTGGGCGACGAGGCGTTCGACGACATCGCCACGCTCGATCTCGGTGACTGGGTCGGTGCGACGGGAACGGTGATGACCACCCGCAAGGGCGAGTTGTCCGTCAAGACCAGTGAGGTGCATTTGTTGGCGAAGGCATTGCGACCGATGCCCGACAAGTGGCACGGATTGTCCGACGTCGACACGAGGTTTCGTCAGCGCTACGCCGACTTGATCGTCAACGCCGAGGCGCGACGCACGTTCGAGATTCGCCACGCCGTCATCTCCAGCATTCGCGCCACGCTCGGCGAACGCGGGTATGCGGAGGTGGAAACCCCCGTACTGCACATGGAGGCAGGCGGCGCCCACGCCCGCCCGTTCATCACCCACCACAATGCGCTCGACATGCAGTTGTACCTACGTATCGCCCTCGAACTCCACCTCAAGCGGCTGATCGTGGGTGGAATGGAGCGCGTGTACGAGATCGGCCGGGTCTTTCGCAACGAAGGAATCTCCACCCGACACAATCCCGAGTTCACGATGCTCGAGTGCTACGAGGCGTTCGCCGACTACACCGACATCATGGAGCTGACACAACGAATCGTCGTCGATGCGGCACGTCGTGCACTCGGTACCACCACGATCGACATCGGTGGCGTGGCCTGCGATCTCACCGCTGCGTGGCCGCGCAAGCGCATGGTCGACCTCGCCGGGGAGAAGGTCGGTCGCGAACTACATCCGTCACAACCCGTTACCGATCTGCGCAAGATCGCCGACGACCACGGCGTGAAGTGGGAGTCGCGATGGGGTTCGGGAAGGATCATCGAGGAGATCTTCGCCGAGAAAGCCGAGGGCGAACTACGGATGCCCACCTTCGTCACGGGGCACCCGGTGGAGATCTCCCCGCTGGCACGCGTCGATCGCAACGATCCACACCTCACCGAACGGTTCGAACTCTTCGTGCAGGCACGCGAACTGGCCAACGGTTTCAGCGAACTCAACGATCCCGTCGAGCAACGTCAACGTTTCGAGGCGGAACAACGAGCCAAGGAGGCAGGCGACGTCACCGCCGGCACCGTCGACGAGGACTACCTCCGGGCGCTCGAGTTCGGTATGCCGCCGACGGGTGGTCTGGGAATCGGCATCGACCGACTGACGATGCTGCTGACCGGCGTCACCACGATTCGCGAAGTGATCCTCTTCCCCACCCTGCGCCCCGAGGTCGCGGAATGACCGGCACGAGTCGCGATCCGAACTTCACCCGCGCGTGGGGTGTCGGCTCGGCAACCGTGGCACCCGGCGACGTGGTGCTCGACACCCACTTCCGACGGCTCGGCTGGGGCGATGCGTGTCCCGCCGCCGACCGCGTGACCGCACCACCGCGCACGATCGATACCCGACGCGGAGTCGAGATCGTGCCCGTGGTCGTCGAGATCGACACCTCGACTGCACCGACATCGGCCTCCGACGTCTATCTGCGGCTGCACCTGTTGTCGCACCGACTCGCGGCACCGCGCACGATCAATCTCGACGGCGCGTTCGGAATTCTCGCCAACGTGGCCTGGACGAGTATCGGACCTGTCGCACTCGACGTCCTCGAGGAGGTTCGCGACGCGGAGCGCCGCAAGGGTCAGCATCTCACCGTGAACGGAGTCGACAAGTTCCCTCGCATGACCGACTACGTCGTACCGACGGGCGTGCGCATCGCCGACGCCAGTCGGGTCCGTCTCGGCGCACACTTGGCCGCCGGCACCACGGTGATGCATGAGGGATTCTGCAACTTCAATGCCGGCACGCTCGGTGCGTCGATGGTGGAAGGTCGTATCTCGGCAGGTGTCATCGTCGGCAACGGAACCGACATCGGCGGGGGTGCATCGATCATGGGTACGTTGTCCGGCGGCGGCAAGGAGATGATCACCGTCGGCGAACGCTGTCTACTCGGCGCCAACAGCGGTCTGGGTATCAGTCTCGGCAACGACAGTGTCGTCGAGGCCGGACTGTACGTCACGGCCGGCACGCTCGTGCGCCTACCCGACGCGACGGTGGTCAAGGCGCGTGAGATGTCCGGCGTGTCCAACATGTTGTTCCGACGCAACAGCACCGATGGCGCCGTCGAGGCCGTCGTGCGAACCGGCAGTTGGGGTGGCTTGAACGCCGCTCTCCACAAGAATTGACGAAGCAGCGGGGTCGAGTGGCACGATGGTGAACTTCGAGGATTTTTCGTCGCTCGCACGGGCGCGCCGAACCAACCTGATGATCGACCGCAGTCGCGACGTCGAACCGGCGGTCGTGCAGCAACTCTGCGAACTCGCCACCTGGGCACCGAACCACAAACTCACCTGGCCGTGGGTATTCGCCGAGGTTCGTGGTGAAGCACGGCTCAAACTCGGGAACGCGTGTGCCGACGTCATGGTCGCTCAGGGCGAGCCCGAGCCCCGCGTGACGAAGACCCGTGGCAAGTTCGCCCGCACACCCGTGGTCCTCGTCGTTGGCTCCGAGGTCGGAGACAGTGAACTTCGGACGGCGGAGAATCGTGACGCGGTGGCCGCCGCCGTTCAGACGCTGCTCCTCGGAGCAACCACGTTGGGTCTGGCGACCTTCTGGTCGTCGTGTCCGAAGGGCGCCAACGAGGCCGTCGCCACCTTCTGCAGGTTTCCGCAGGAGACCGCCATCGTGGCGATGGTCTATCTCGGCTGGCCGACCGACTCGCCCAAGAGCATCGACCGGCCGCCGCCGCGCATCCACCGCATCGAATCCTGATCGTCGCCGCTCGATTCGCGGCACGCGACGCTCAGCCGGGGCGATGCACTCCGAACACGTCGCGCAACGCGTCACTGACCTCGCCGAGTGTGGCGTTCGCCCGCAACGCTGCCTTCATCGGATACAGCAGGTTGTCGTTGCCGCGCGCGGCGGCACGCACCTCGTCCAATTTGGCGGCGACGACCACGGCATCTCGCCCGGCCTTGAACGCCTTCAGCCTGGCGATTTGACTCACTTCGCGCTCGGCATCGACCTTCAATACAGGCGTTTCCAGCACATCGTTCGTGGTGAATTTGTTGACCCCCACGATGGTTCGGGTGTCGTCGTCGATGCTCTTGGTGTAGGCGTACGCGGCTTCGTCGATCTCCTCCATCTGGAATCCGGCCTCGATGGCATTCACCGCGCCGCCCATGTCATCGATTCGTGAGATGTACTCCCACGCGAGGCGTTCGACCTCGTTGGTGAGTGATTCCACGTAGTACGAGCCGGCGAGTGGATCCGGTGTGTCGGTGATACCGCTTTCATAACCGATGATCTGCTGGGTGCGCAGCGCGATTCGCGCCGCCTCCTCGGTCGGCAATCCGAGCGCCTCGTCGTATCCGTTCGTGTGCAAACTCTGCGTACCACCCATTACCGCGGCCATGCTTTGCACGGCGACTCGCACCACGTTGTTGAGCGGCTGTTGGGCAGTGAGCGTCGCCCCGCCCGTTTGCGTGTGGAACCGCATGAGATGGCTGGCCGGATTCCTTGCCCCGAAGCGTTCCGTCATGATGCGATACCACATCCGTCGGCTGGCCCGGAACTTGGCGACCTCCTCGAAGAAGTTGTTGTGACCGTTCCAGAAGAAACTCAGTCGCGGGGCGAATGCATCCACGTCGAGTCCCGCATCCACCGCGGCTTGCACGTACGCGATGGCGTTGGCCAGGGTGAACGCCAATTCCTGCACCGCGGTGCTGCCGGCTTCGCGGATGTGGTACCCGGAAATGGAGATGGTGTTCCATTTCGGAACGTGCTTGGCGCAGTAAGCGAAGATGTCGGTGATGATCCGCATCGATGGTCGCGGCGGATACACGTACGTGCCGCGGGCGATGTACTCCTTCAGCAGGTCGTTCTGGATGGTTCCGCTGATCGCATCGGCCGGAACGCCTCGCTCCTCGGCAACCAACTCGTACAAGAGGAGCAGGATTCCGGCCGTCGAATTGATGGTCATCGAGGTCGTGACCTTGTCGAGCGGCAGGTCGGCGAGGAGCGTTCGCATGTCGTCGAGGGAGTCGATCGCGACTCCCACCTTTCCCACTTCACCGGCCGCACGCGGATGGTCACTGTCGTATCCCATCTGGGTCGGAAGATCGAATGCACACGAGAGGCCCGTCTGTCCCGCCTCGAGCAGGAATTTGAATCGGGCATTGGTGTCGGCTGCGGTGCCGAACCCCGCGTATTGACGCATCGTCCACAAACGGTCACGGTGCATCGTCGGGTAGATCCCGCGCGTATACGGCGCCGCGCCCGGTACACCGAGGCTCACCGACGGATCAATCCCTGCAGTCGACGATTCGTCGTACAACGACCGAATTTCGATGCCCGAATCCGTTCGCTTGCCGTCGGGCGACTTCACCATGCGCGTCCCAGACTACGAGCGGCACGCTGCGCGACTCCACGCCTAACCTTGGGGTATGGCCATTACCGAGCACCCGGGCGTCACCAAATCCATCGATGGAGTTCCCCTCGTTCCCAAGGAACTCATCGACATCGGTCCCCAGCCGACGCGCTCGATCGAAGCGGAGCGCCAGGAACGAAAACAAAAACTCGCCGGCGCTCTGCGCATCTTCGGACGACTTGGCTTCGGTGAAGGTGTGGCCGGACACATCACGGTGCGCGATCCGGAGTTTCCCGACCATTTCTGGGTGAATCCGTTCGCACGCAGTTTCCGCCTGATGCGGGTCTCCGATCTGATCCTCGTCAACCACGATGGTGACGTCGTGTACGGCAATCAGCCGGTCAATCGCGCGGCGTTCTGTATTCATGCCGCCATACACCAGGCTCGGCCCGACGTGGTCTCGGCTGCCCACGCCCACACCGTGTACGGCAAGGCATGGGCGGCGCTCGGACGTCGACTCGACCCGATCACCCAGGACAGTTGCTACTTCTACGACGACCACGTGGTCATCGCCGAGCAGGGTGGCGCCGTGGTGATGGAGCCGGCTGCCGGACGGGAAATTGCTGCCAAGTTCCCCACCGGAAAAGCGGCGATCCACCAGAACCACGGGCTCTTCACGGTCGGTGCGACGGTTGACGCTGCCGCCTATTGGTTCCTCTCGATGGAACGAACGTGCATGGCCCAGATCATGGCGGAGTCCGTCGGAACTCCGAAGTTGATCCCCCACGAGATGGCGGAGTACACGCGCAACCTCACCGCCCACCCGCTGGCTGGCTGGCTGAACTTCCAGCCGTTGTGGCAGGAGATCTGTCGCACCGACCCGGAATTGTTCGACTGAAGTCCTCGCGCAATCCGCTCAATACCGCGCCACCGGAGGCGCTGTTCGTGTTGTCGGGAATCAGTCAATACGTCGGCGCCGTCATTGCGGTGCGGCTCTTCGAACGACTGTCACCCGCGCCATCGGCCTGGTTCAGGGTGATCGGGGCCGCTTTCTGGTTGTTGATCTTCTCCGCCGGAAACCTTCGTCGACACGGACGTTTCACCCGACCCCAACTCAAGGCGGCGGCGCTCTTCGGTGTCGCCACGGCCTTCATGAACCTCACCTTTTACATGGCAATCGATCGACTCGACCTTGGCAAGGGAGTGGCAATCGAATTCATCGGTCCCATCACCGTTGCGGCACTCACCACACGTACCAAGCGCAACGCCGTTGCCCTTCTGCTCGCCGCAATTGGTGTCGTGGTGTTGTCGGGAATCGAGATCGATAAAGAGCCGCTCGGTTTGTTCTTCATCTTCCTCGCCGCATTGTTCTGGGGCGTCTACATCGTCCTCGGTGCGCGTGTCGCGAACTACGACCGCGGCGTCGCGGGTTTGGGAATCGGGCTGGCCATCGGCGCAGTGTCGATTGCTCCGTTCGGAATTCCGGGAAGCGATCAGGCGTGGAACAGTCCGTCGTTGATCGGATGGTGTCTCCTGGTCGGACTCTTCTCGAACGCCATCGCGTACGGGATCGACCAGTACACGCTGCGGCGAATACCCGTGCGCAGATTCTCCATCCTTCTCGCACTACTTCCGGTCACGGCGACCGTGTTCGGTTTCTTGTTCCTCGAGCAGACACCTTCGACGACGGATCTCATCGGAATCGTACTCGTGCTCGTTGGTGTCATCGTGCAGCAGCGCGACGTCCTGCCGTAGACTCTCGGTAAGCGGGCGAAGGAGAGTTCTACTTCACCATGCATTCCCCCACATTGCAGCGGTCGTTCGCTGTCGGCATCGTTGCCCTCCTCGTTTCGTTGCTGGCGCCCGTGCCGAAACCCGTCGATGCGGCGGAAGGTCAACTTCCCGCCGCATACCTCATTTACGGTCGCGGCTACGGTCACGGTCGCGGACTGAGTCAGTACGGCTCGTACGGATGGGCCACGACGCACGGTTGGTCGTGGCAGCAGATCCTCGACTTCTATTACGGCGGTGCCACCGGCAACGTCGTGGCACCGATCGACAACCCCAACGACACCATTCGGGTATGGCTCAGCGCTATGGGCACCTACCAAACCGGTGTCGTCGCCGACGTTCAGAACGCCCTGTTCCTCGAGGACCCGGTGCCGGGTCGCGTGTGGACGTCGCTGGTCGCGCGCGAAGTGAGCGAGAAGGTGTACCGAGTGTGGGGATCCACCACTCGTCGCTGCTCGTTACCCAGCCAGGATCCCGTTTCCGTCGGATTCGAATTGATCGGTGACGTTGCCGATGGGGTGTCATTCACCACCCAGGTCGGCCAGGATCCTGCCGCTGCACCGACTCAGACCATCGGATTGTGCGAGCCGAAGTCCGACAAGGCCCACCGAGTTCGGTACTACCGCGGACTCATTCGGGCGATGAACAACTCGCGCAACGAGAATCGAACCATCAACATCACCACGATGGAGAGTTACCTGCGTGGTGTCGTTCCACGCGAATCCCCCGCTTCGTGGGGCGATGTCGCGGGAGGTGCCGGCATGAATGCACTTCGTGCCCAAGCAGTAGCCGCGCGCAGTTATGCAGCGACCGAGAACCGCTACGCGGGATTGGCCAATACCTGTGACACGCAGGATTGCCAGGTGTACCTCGGAGCGGCGCTTCGCGAAGGTGTGAGCGAACAGCCATACAGCCTCGAGGATCCTCGCACCGACGCAGCGATCGCCGAGACAGCGGGCGTGGTCGTTCGCGCACGCAACGGCAGCGTCGTACGAACGGAGTTCTCGTCCAGCAACGGCGGCCGTACTGCAGGTGGTGTCTTCACGGCGCAGGCCGACCCTGGTGACCTCGCCGCGAACTCTTCCCTCATGACGTGGACGCGAAGCGTGAGCGCAACGCAACTGCAGCAGAAGTACCCGCAGATCGGTACCTTGACGTCGATCACCACCACGCACGACGGTCTCGGTGGTGACTGGAACGGATATACGACCGAGGTCGCCATCTCGGGCACGAGCGGCAACGTGAAGATGTCCGGTTGGGCGTTTCGAACCGCGCTCGGACTGCCGGCGCCGTGGTACGGAGTCACCCCGGTGTACCCCGCCGAATTCGAAGCGGCACCGGTGGGTCGCGTGCTACTCATCGGCGACTCCATCGGGGCCAGCATCACCACCGAATTTGCGAGCATCGTGTCGCCCGCGTATCAGAACGTCGACTTCCAAGCGGTGCCCAACCGTTGTCTCGTCGGCTCGGCGTGCGTCGAGCCCTCGGTTGGCTTGCCGGACGCCCCCGCCGTGATCAATGCACTCACATCGGACACCATGCCGACGATTGCGGTACTGCAACTCGGCTACAACGACTCCCCCTCAACGTTCGCCCAGGACATCGATCAGGTCGTAACGGCACTCAATGCTCGCGCCGTTCAACGGATAATCTTCGTGAATCTCTCCACACGACGGGCGTCGGTCGACTACAACGGCTCGAACGCAGCGTTGGCCGCGGCGACCCAGCGGTATCCGAACGTCACCGTGCTCGACTGGAACACGTACAGTGCAGGTCCCGACAAGACCCGTTGGTTCAGCGATTCGGTGCACCTCACCAACACCGGTCGCGTGGAATTCGCGCTGTTCCTCCGCAATCAATTGGACGAGTTGCGGCGCGCCGGTCTCATCACCGTGGGGAGTGGCGGCATCATCCCCATGGCCGTCCCGATGACCATCGGTGAACGGGGCGAACCCATCAAGGTGCTTCAGACTGCACTGAACGTTGCACTCGGCTTGAAGAAGAAGCAACGAATCGTCATGGACGGCGCGTTCGGAAAAGGAACCGTTGCAGCGGTGAAAAAATTCGAGGAGGCAGCGGGTCTCCCCATTGACGGAGTCGCCGACGAACAAGTCATCGCCGCACTGGGGATCGACCACACCACCTTCACCTTCACGCAAGGTGCGAAGCACACCTCCGTGGTGTCCGTTCAGAAGGCGCTTTCCAACGTGTTGAAGATCAAGGTTGCAGCCGACGGCATCTTCGGCAGCGGTACCGCCAAGACGGTCTCACGTTTCCAGAAATCGGTGGGACTCAAACCGACCGGGGTCGTGGACCGCACCACGTGGATGGCGCTCCTCAGCGCTTCGGCACAGCGCTAGCTCGGGAACACAGCGCTAGCTCGGGGACACAGCGCTAGCTCAGGGACACAGCGCTAGCTCGGGAACACAGCGCTAGCTCGGGCGCACTGCGCTGACGCCATCGAATCGTCGCTGCCACGCCGCATCGCTGACCAAATCCGGATAGGCGGCACGGTACTCACGCTTCAGCCGACCGTAGTTTCTCGCCAACTCCCACAACACGTCGACGACATCGCGCCACAGCGCGGTGAAACGGAGCCGATCGCGCGAACACACGAAGCCCTCGGGCAACCGATCGTGCCGATAGAGAATGCGCTCGTGACGAACCGCCAATCCAACGGCCCGCGAATCGATTGGAGCGGTACGCAACGTGCCGCTGCGGAGGAACTTCGGGAGGAGGAAACCTCCGAGCAACGGCAACGACAAGATGAATCCGACGAGACGAACAAGTTTCGGTCGCGGAGTCGAAATGACGATCGAGCCGAGTTCGGGCGAGAGAGGTGCCGGTTTTTCCTCGGTGACGCGACGAAGCTCGTCGTGCAGCGCGGTGTGATCCACTTCCGCCAGGGCTCGGGGGCCCGCCAGGTACGCCCGCATTCCTCGAATCATGTATTCGGTACTCGCATATCGAAATCCAAACAGGTTGCGGAAGCTCAATGCAAGGAATCGCCGGGCCAGGTGCCACCACCGGTGGCGGTCGAACACCAAGGTGTCGATCGTGGCGAAATTTCGCATCTCGTAGAACAACGACGATGGGTTGTTCTTCAGGTGGAAGTCGGCGTGCCACACCGCAACACCGTTCAGCGTCACCGTGTGACGACCGGTGTGCATCAATCCGAACGCCACATCGTCGCCTCGCACGAAGACGGGCAGCGGGTTGTCGTTCGTGACGTCGATCGGGAACGCCGTGTACCACCACGCCGAGTAGGCGAACCGCTGTTCCCGCGCATCGCGAAGCACGAGGCGTCGGTCGCGGAGATCGTCCTCCTGACCGAGTGCCCGTAACGGGTACAACGACCGCCAGAGATACCTGCTACCCGCCTCGAACTGCATCCATTGGCGTTCCTCGCTCAACATTGCGCCGTGCACGCACAATTTCGAATCACGCGCATACGAGAACAATGCCACCGTACGCACCAGCGATTCCGTCTCGAGGTTGATGTCGTCGTCCATGAACAGCACGTGCGACGCCCATCCTTCACGTCGCAGCCACATGAGACCTCGCGCGAATCCACCCGCACCACCGAGATTGCGGTTCGGAATGACGGTGAGGTCGTCGCTCGGTGGTTCACGGAAGTCGACGTTGTTGGCATTGTCGACCACCAGTATCCGGACTCGACCACGCAGGTCGTCGAGCGATCGCACGAGTCCGAGCACCTTCTTTACCGTTGGTATCACGTAGTCCTGCCGATTGAACGTGGTGATGGAGAGATTGAGCCGCACCTCACGGCTGCGCACGGTGTCCGTTCGCCATTCCACTCGGTGCACCTCGCACTGCCCAGTTGCAACGACGCGAACGAACAACACTCCGTGCTCGGAGTGCCGTAGTGAGCCAAGGTGGAGGTCCACCGACGGCTCCGACAAATCGGCGGAGGCGATCACCTGCTCGCGCCCACGGGCCATCGACACCACTTCCGCTCGCCCGCTGCCACTGGCGAACACCCTCGCAGTCAGGACGTCCACGTTCGTGAGACGTCGCCACCGTCCGGCGTGGAACATTCCGAACGTCGTGTCGAAGGACAGCACGGCGTCCGACGAGAGGCGTGCAACCGCATCATCCCGGTTGATTGCACCCGACTCGCGCACATACAGCAACGGTTCGGCCATGTCCCGTGCGGGCAGCAGCGATCGCTGCAGGAGAGTCGAGGTCACCGCGCCATCATCCGAGCGGGTCGACGACGAACGACGGAGGAGGGGTGCCGGCTGCGAGAGCCGCTCCAACGACGTGAGCCGTCTTCAACGCCTCGTGAATCGTCACATCCATGTCCAGATAACGGTAGGTGCCGAGACGTCCGAGGAAGGTGACTCCAGATTCGGCGCGCGCCAGCTCCACGTATTCCAGGAGTTGCGCCTTCTCCTGCACGAGGCGAACGGGATAATACGGAGTATCGCGTTCACCACACAGGCGACTGAATTCCCGATAGATCACCGACGAGTTGTGCGACTCCCACGGCGCAAAGTGTTTGTGTTCCGTGATGCGGGTGAAGGGCACCGCGGCGTCGCAATAGTTGACCACGGGGCAACCCTGAAAATCGCCGGCCACGACCTCGGGTTCGAAGTCGAGCGTTCGGTACGCGAGTCTCCCATGTTCGAACTCGAAGTAGGCGTCGATTGGTCCACTCCAAAACGCGTGGTCGAACGTGCCGAGCCGCGCTCGTGAACACCGAGTGGCGAGGTGCACCGATACGTTCGGATGATCGAGGATCGCCTCCACGATCGGCGTGTAGCCGTGTTCGGGTATCCCTTGATACGGATGGTTGAAGTACGAATCATCCGCGGTGAACCGAAGCGGCAGTCGCGCCAGGATGCTCGCAGGTAATTCCTTGGGATCCACTCCCCATTGCTTGCGGGTGTAACCGGCAAAGAACGCCTCGTACAACTCCCGACCCACCAATTTGAGGGCCTGCTCCTCGAACGACGTCGGATGCTCGATGCTCGATTCGGCACGCGCGGCGACGAATCGCTCGGCTTCCTGCGAATCCATTGTCGTTCCGAAGAACGCATTGATCAGCCCGAGGTTCATCGGCATCTGATACGCCTGCTCCCCCACCATCGCCCGAACCCGATGGCGATACGGCTTGAACGTACCGAAGCGCTGCACGTACCTCCACACCTCTTCGTGTTGCGTGTGGAAGATGTGCGGACCGTAGACGTGCACCATGACCCCGGTCTCGTGTCGCTTGGTATGACAATTGCCCCCCACATGGTCGCGTGATTCGAACACCTCGACGTGATTCCCTGCTTCGGCAAACTCGCGCGCCACGACGGCACCCGAAAATCCTGCGCCGACGACGGCAATGCTCAGCGGCACGCGCTCAATGCTACGAGTTGAGGAGTCGACGACTCGGGACGAGACGCGCGATCAACTCATCCACGGCGCACATGCACCATCGAGATCCCGCAGTTGAATGCGCTCGCGGTTCTCGAAGGTGACGTCGTTGTCGGAATCCTTGCGCAGGTTGAACGTGCGGAACGACATCTCCGTGGTGTCGATGGCAAGTATCCGACCAACCAGAGAATCGCCGAGGTCGAGCAGGAGTTTGATCGTCTCCAGCGCCTGGATCGAGCCGACGATGCCCGGTAGCACGCCGAGCACGCCGGCCTCGGCACAACTCGGGGCCATCTCCGCGGGCGGCGGCTGGGGAACCATGTCGCGATAGGTAGGACCGCGCAACGGATGAAACACGCTCACCATGCCCTCGAAGCGGAAGATCGAACCATGCACGACGGGGATGCCGAGTTTCACGCTGGCATCGTTCAGCAAGTATCGCGAGGGAAAATTGTCGGCACCGTCGACGATGACGTCGTAGCCGGAGATGATGTCGATGATGTTGCTGGCAGCCAGTCGGGTGTCGTAGGTGACCACGTTGACGTCGGGGTTCAGCATCGTCAGTGTCTTCTTCGCCGAATCAACCTTGCGGTCTCCGATGCGATCGATGTTGTGCAGGATCTGACGCTGCAGGTTGCTCGCATCGACCTCGTCCATGTCGACGATGCCGATGGTGCCGACTCCGGCAGCCGCCAGGTACAAGGCGGCGGGTGATCCGAGCCCACCGGCACCGAGTAGCAGCACCTTGCTTTGCAGCAACTTCGCTTGTCCGGCCACGCCCACTTCGGGCAACAGGAGATGACGTTGGTACCGATTGCGTTGCTCGGCGCTGAGTGCCACCGGGGTGGTCCAGGCGCGACCCTCGTCCTTCCACTTGCCGAAGCCGCCGGCCATGCTCACGACGTTGGAGTACCCGAGCTCCTGCAGGGTTCGGGCGGCGAATGCACTCCGTACCCCACCGGCGCAATACACCACCACGGGCACGGACTTGTCGACGATTCTCGTCTCGACCTGAGCCTCGAGGTGTCCCCGCGGAATGTGAACCACTCCGGCGAGCGACCCCTGATCGAACTCGTCGGGTTCCCGAACATCGAGCACCACGACGTTGCCTGCGGCTATCCGCTCGGCGGCATCGGACGTGTCGATTTCCGTGATGTCGGCCTTGGCGGCGGCGAGCAAGTCGCGGAACGTCGGCACGTTCAAAATGCTACCTGCGAGGTCGGCTTTACCGACCTTCAACGTTCTGGGTGCACCCCGCACAGTCGCGGCAACACGGTGTTGATGTCGCCGGTGACGAACTCGTCGGCGAGGGCGTCCATTTCCGTCGTACTGCCATTCACGATCACGATGCGCGCTCCCGCCTCCTTTGCGCGTGGCACGCAGTAGGCCGCGGGATATACGCCGAGCGTCGAGCCGATTGCGATGAACACGTCACAGTTCTGGCTGGCCGCGTAGGCCGCCTCGATCACGTGTGGCACCAAGGGCTCCTCGAACAGGATCGTGTCGCTCTTCAGAATTCCCCCGCAAAGGAGGCACCGCGGATCGGGGTCACCGGCCAGAACGCGATCGATTGCCTCCGTCATTTCCCGGCGATCCCCGCACTCCCAACAGCGCGATTGATGGAGGTTGCCGTGCACCTCGTGCACGAGTTGGGGTTCGATGCCGGACCGCTGGTGCAAACCATCGACGTTCTGCGTCACGACGCCGCGAAGTTGCCCGCGTTCCTGGAGGCGCACCAACGCCCGATGTCCATCGTTGGGTTGAGGATCGTTACCGAGCCACCTCGCCCGATTCTGCCAGGCGCGCTGTCGAAGTGCTTCGTCGCCGAGGTAGTGGCTGAGTGTCGCCGCGCGTTGCGAATCCGGATCGCGCGTCCACAGTCCGTTGGGACCACGAAAATCGGGAATCCCCGATGCCGTCGAGATTCCCGCGCCGGTGAGGACCGTGATTCGGCGAGCAGCCGCCAGCAGCACCTCGACCCGGTCCACGGAATTCGTGTCGTCGTGGACCATCACTGCAAAATAGTGTGCCACTTCCTCGGTTGCTTGCACACACCTGGGTATGAACTCCCCTGACTCGGGTCTGGTCGTCGTTCCGTGGCACGATCCCACCGTCGAGTCAGTCGGCTTCGACACCCGCTCCGACTATGTGGAGTGGTTTTGGTTGCCGGTGCTCGGGCCTTCGTCCACGTGGCTGCTCAGGAGAATCGATTTCGGTTTCGACGACTTCCCCGATGGGTACCGGCTCGACACCCTTGCCACCGCAGCGGCCCTCGGTATTGCGGCACGAAACGATACGGGCACCATCTTCGGTCGGGCAATCGCCCGGTTGCAGATGTTCGGGATTGCACACTCCACTCGGGCCGGACTCGCGGTGCGACGATTCGTTCCACCGCTTTCCCAGCGGCATCTGCAGCGGCTACCCGATCACCTTCGGATGGCCCACGCGCAGCGGCTACGCGGAGAGTGCCCCACCGAGTCGTGAGAGCTCGCGGTCGTATCGCGTTCGCGAATCGACGAAATCCACATCGTTGGGCATGTCGGCGTGCGGTCGTACCATCTCTGCCGTTCGTCGTATCAATTGCTCCGTGACACCACCCATGAGGAACTCACCCAGAGAACGAATCGCTGCGATCGGATCCTGCATCAATCTTTCGTAGGAGACCACGATCACAGGGTGGAGGGTCGACTCAACGAAATCGATGATGGCATATTTCCTTTTCATTGTTGACCGAAGACATTGCACGAAGTCATGCCCCTCGACGACTTCGCGTTGCGTCGCTGTATACACGTCGCGGGAGGCAACGACGTATACGGGATCGGGAAGCAGTTCTGTCACTTCGTGGAGATGATCGATGACCGTGGGGTCTTTCGCCCCGGCAATCGGGGCCGAGTTGTGCAGGCGTTCAAGGAACCCGGGCAATAATTGCGTTCTTTCATCACTCTGCATGATCCGTCGAAACTCACGGTCTTCCACGTTCGAGTGGTCGATGTCGAGTCCCATCGGAACTCCAATCATGTGGCAGATGCCTGCCACCACGGACGTTCCGCCACGCGGAGTGCCCAACACCAACACCGTGCCCCGTCCGGGGTGCGGATTCTCTCGCACCACCGAACAGGGATCGGGAACTCTTTTCGTCGACATTGCTTCATCAACGGTCAGAGGCCATTGATGTGACAACCACACTGTCCCGTTAGCGGGTCGGACGTGCTGGTCGTGCCCCGAGTGACGCGAGTGCGGCATCGAGTGCCGACTTGGCCGAGTCACGGGCCGACTTGAATGATTCCATCGCCGCCTTGCGGGCGTCCTTGGTGGTTGCACTCGCCAGCGCGCTCTTCAATGTCGCCGACGCTGCCGCGACGGCTTGACGGTGGTCGTTCATCGCATCGACTCGACCGTCGACCCAGGCACGGGTGGCATCTTGCCAAGCCGTAAGCGCCGTGCGGTATTCGGGGCTCTTGGCTGGCTTCGTCGCACCCGGGACCGTCGTCGAGGTATCCGTTGCGGTCGGAGCCGATGTGGTCTCGTCGACTGCGGCCAGTGCCGTTCCGGCAGGTGCCGTGAGTGCGAAGGCGATTGCCGAACCGGTGATGACTTTTCTGATCTTCATGAGGGTGGTACTCCTTTGAGTGGTGTAGGTGAGCCGAGGCGGTCTCGGTTACCTATCGGTCTACGACACGAACTTGTGAGAATCTTGTGAATCGACTCGGAACGACCTGGGAAATCGACTGGTGTCGGTACTGTCATGACGGGATGGACCGACGGTGACGGCGGCGCACGTATTGGTCGTTGATGACGACGTGACGGTGCGTCAAACGGTTGCCGATGCGCTCCGGGTGGCCGGCCATTCCACTACCGAGGTCGACTCCGGGGCCAAGGCCATCGACCTGGCGACTCGAAATGCGTTCGACCTGGTCGTCCTCGACATCAATATGCCGTGGGTGGATGGATTCACGGTTCTGGAGAGCATTCGTCGTCGCAAGCCTGGACTACCCGTCATCATGTTGACGGCACGCGACGAACGTGAAGACGTGGTTCGTGGACTGAAGCTCGGTGCGGACGACTACATCCGTAAACCATTCGGTCTCGAGGAATTCACCCTGCGAGTCAATGCAGTACTCCGCAGGGTCGGCAATCCCGATGTAGCGACGTACCTGCAAGTCGGGGATATCGAGATGGACGAACGTTCGGGAACCGTCACGCACGCGGGCGAGATCGTGACACTTTCACCGACGGAGTTCCGACTGCTCCGCTACCTGATGCAGAACCCGGGGCAGGTGCTGTCCAAGGATCATCTGCTGGAAATCATCTGGGGGATCGACTACGAAACCTCCTCGACCGTGGTGGAAACCTACGTCTCGTACCTGCGTCGCAAACTCGATCGTGAGGGTCACGCGCACATCGTCACCGTTCGCGGATTCGGCATCAAACTCGAGGCTGCCCGGTGACCCTCTCCCGCCGAATCTCCCTCGTTGCATCGGTCATCATTGCGGTGACGACGGTGCTCTTTGCCGCATTGTCCGCGTATTCGAGCAGGAGTGGCGAACTTCGCCTCGTGGACACGCGGCTCACCGAACTGCGCAAAGCGTCTCTCGAAGCCGTTGACCCCGTCACGGCTCTCCTCGAGTCGTCCGAGGCCACGTCGACGAACTTCCTGGCTTCGCTCATCGTGACCGACGAGCCACCGATCTCGTTGCTCGACGTCGCACGGACACCTTTCGAGATTCCCGCGATATCCGACGAACAATTGTTTGGCGCTCAATTCGAGGCGCTTACCGTCACGGCAGTGACCCCGCTCCGCTTAGTGTCCCTCGACCTTGGAGGCGAGCAGTGGATGGTCTTCGGTGAGGACGTCGGGGAGATCGAGGACCGATTCCGGGTGCAGATCCTGTCGAATTTCCTCTTTGCACTCCTCCTTACCCTCGTCGGCGGAGCGCTCGCCTCCTACATTGCGAGACGGTCGCTGCGTCCGATTGGTCTGATCGCCGAGTATTCGAGGGAAATCGCTGCCGGCCGGCTCGAGGCGGCACTCGACATGGACGCTTCGACGCTCGAGGTTCGCGAATTGCAACGGGCAATCACGGGCATGGTCGGCAGTCTGCGGGACGCTGCAGACACGAAGAGTCGGTCCGAGGCCGCGATGCGCGAATTTCTCGCCGACGTCGCCCACGAGTTGAGAACACCACTCACCACGTTGCGCGCGTACTCGGATCTGCTCACCTCTGGTGCCGCCAGCGATGCCGAAACGATGGCACGCGCACAATCACGCATCGCACAAGAGTCGAAGCGAATGGCCCGACTGATCGACGACCTATTGTTGCTTGCGCGGGTCTCGTCAACTACGGCTGACTCGACGGAATCCGTGAACGTGTCTGATCTGATTCGGACGCACCTCGAGGACCTCCGAATTCTCGATCCACACCGCAGCCTCAGCATCGCGGGAGGCAGCATCGTCATCGAAGCCAACCGAGGGCTTCTTGAACGAATGATCGTGAACATCGCCAGCAACATCCATCGTCATACTCCATCCACCGCTCCCGTCGAAGTGCGTATCGATGCCGACAACGGCGGCGCAACGTTGACCTTCGATGACGGCGGACCAGGGTTGAGTCACGCGCAATTGCAACAGTTGGCCGACGGCGTCCAACGATTCGGACTATCGCGAGCGGACGACCGCCACGGGACGGGTCTCGGACTCCATCTGCTCACCTCAATCGTTCGTTCGCACGGCGGCGAAGTTCGATTCGAGAAAAGTCACCTTGGGGGTCTGCGACTGAAGATCTGGTTGCCCGGCGTCCAATCGGGATCCCATAGGACGAACAACGAGAGCTTGAACCGCACCGACGCCTAGCGGCGGAAGTTCTCGGCGAGATTCACCAGCAGTCGCGTACCATAGGCGGTCGCACCACGTTGCAACCAGCCCGCGTCGTTGTCCGCCCACATCGGTCCGGCGATGTCCAAGTGGGCCCACGGGGTTCCGCCGGTGAATTCATCCA
>SXGS01377563.1_pt1 | contig 34093 bp, 12 predicted proteins | sample 3174681 | NCBI WGS metagenome assembly SXGS01 (sample SAMN11356861, study PRJNA531348) | freshwater metagenome | isolation source: freshwater sample F1-80 | place: China: Fuxian Lake, Yuxi | collected 2017-12-25
ACGACCGTCTCGACGTCTCGAAAATCGAGGCCGGCCAGCTGGCACTCGACCCGCACGAGTTCCTGCTGCGCGACTCGCTGGGCGAGACCCTGCGAGCGTTGGCGCACCGCGCCGACAGCAAAGGACTCGAACTGGCGGCGCACATCGCCCCCAATGTTCCCGACTCGCTGATCGGAGACAGCGGCCGACTGCGGCAGATCGTTGTGAATCTTGTCGGCAACGCCATTAAGTTCACGGAGCGTGGCGAAGTCGTGGTCGAGGTCTCGCTTGCCGGCTCCGACGTGGGGCAAGTTTCCAATCGTCCCGCCGCGTCAGCGGCGGCCAAAAGCGTGATTCGAGCGTCGGCCGAGAACGGTATCGTGCCTGTCAAAAACGGACTGGTTGAAAGCCTGCCTCAAGAAATCGAGCTTCACTTTGTGGTGCGCGACACCGGCATCGGTATTTCGCACGAGAAGCTCGACCGTATCTTCAATGAATTCGAACAAGCGGACGGAACAACGACGCGCCGCTTCGGCGGCACCGGCCTCGGACTCTCGATTTCGCGGCGGCTGGTGGGGCTCATGCATGGACAGGTTTGGGTCGAGAGCGAAGTTGGCAGGGGCAGTTCGTTTCATTTCACCGCGCGTTTTGAGCTGCAAACTCATCAACATGCCGAAGACCAACTTGTGTCGGTCATGCTGGAAAACCTGCGGGTACTTGTCGTCGATGACAATGCCACGAACCGCCGCATCCTCGAAGAGATGCTGAAAAACTGGCGGATGCGGCCGACGGTCGTCGAGAGCGCGGATGAAGCCCTGCGAGAGCTGTCCGCGTCAGTCGCCAGCGGCGAGCCGTTTCCGCTCGTGCTGCTCGATGGACACATGCCCGACACCGACGGCTTCACGCTTGCCGAACACATTCGCAACCGGCCTGAGTTGCTCAGTTCGACGATGATGATGCTGACCTCTGGCGGTCAACTCGGTGACGTGGCCCGCTGCCGCGCACTAGGGATTGCCGCGTATCTCATCAAGCCGATCACTCAATCCGATCTGTTTGACAAAATCGTACAGGTGCTCGATCGAGCCAACGTTGCCACACCCAGTAATTCCACATTGGCAGCAACTCCGGTCGTGCCAATCATCCCGGCGGCCGCAACACCCATGCGTGTGTTGCTGGTCGAGGACAACATCGTCAACCAACGCCTCGCTGTGCGACTGCTGGAAAAACGTGGCCACCATGCCACTTTGACCGGCAACGGCATCGAGGCCCTCGAAGCATTGGACAAGGCAATGTTCGACGCTGTCCTCATGGACATTCAAATGCCGCGCATGGGAGGCCTCGAAGCCACAGCCGAAATCCGACGTCGTGAAAACGGCACGCCGCGCCACTTGCCGATCATCGCCATGACTGCGCACGCCATGAAAGGGGACCGCGAAGAATGCCTTGCCGCCGGAATGGATGCGTACCTTTCGAAACCGATCCTCGCCGAAGACTTGTATCGCACGCTCGAATCGTTCGCGGTGGGTGCCAGCCGGCAAACGGAGGACGTCCGCCCTCCGGGCGATCAGAACACGGACGTTGAAATTCATGTCGCCTCCGAACTCGGAGATCTGATCTCCTCCGCACGCCCAATTTCGCTCATTGATTGGGACACGGCTTTGCGCAGCGCGGCGGGCGATCACGAACTGCTGCGTGAACTCATCACCGTTTTTCTTGAAACGTTGCCGCAATGGCTGATCGATTTGCACCGAGCCATCGAGTCCCAAGATCAACCGCCCGCAAAGCGATTGGCACACACCCTCAAAGGCTCGCTTCGCCAGTTCGGGGCGGCTTCCGCCGAGACCGCGCAATCTCTGGAAAACGCTGCGGAAAACAGCCAATTTCCCGAGGCAAACGCGCTGTTCGCCATTCTGAAAACCGAGCTCGAACAATTGCGTCCCGTTTTGGCGGCGCGGCGATAGAGTGTTGGTGGGCCAACCCTAACGGTTTTTGGAGAACCTCTCATTGACCCCGTTTGCGCAGGCGACCAAGACGCTTTGACGACAAACTCAATTGAACCATTCAATGCTGCAAATCTCCGTGGAAACACTGCCCGCCAACACGGCTTCGCCGCTGAAAAGTTCGCCCGCGCTGCAAGGCGAGCGAATCAGCTTCACCGGCACGCTCGCGTCAATGACACATCGACAGGCAATGGACTTGGCCGAGCAGCACGGTGGCGCGACCACACACAGCGTCAGCAAACAAACCACGATGCTGGTCGTTGGCGAAGAAGGCTGGCCGCTGGAGCCGGACGGCAATCCGTCGGTCAAGCTGCGAGAAATCACCGAATGGCGGCAGCAAGGTCTCGACATCAAAGTCGTGCCCGAGTCCGAATGGCTGCACCTGCTGGGCCTCGAAGAACGCCGGCGCGACGTGCATCAATTGAGCACGCCAGCAATGCTAAGCCACAGGTTGAGCGTTTCGGTCGGCTTGATCCGGCATTGGGAGCGGATCGGTCTCATCAAGCCCGTGAAAAAAGTCTTTCGCCTGCCGTACTTCGACTTTCAAGAAGTCGCCTGCGTGCGCCGCCTGTCTGAACTGCTGCAAGCCGGAGTTTCGCAGAACGAACTCGAAGCCAACCTGACCCGCTTGCAGTCGATGCTGCCCGGTACCGAACGCTCACTCGCGCAACTGACGCTGCTGGCCCGCGATCATCACGTTCTCATTCGTGACGAAGCCGGAATCCTCGAACCGATCTCAGGGCAACGGCTGTTTGATTTCGACCCCGATTCGATCGCCGCCAGCAGCAGTCTCCCTCTCCCGTTGGAAGAGGGCCGGGGTGAGGGACCGAAGTTGTTGGAGATTTCATCATCGAGTCAGCACACCGACTGGCTCGAACGGGGCACTCATTTGCTCGAAGAAGCCCGCATCACTGACGCCGTCGAAGCGTTCCGCTGCGCACTGCTGTCTGAGCCGACGAATCCCGAAACACACTTCCATCTCGCCGAGGCGCTGTACCGTAGCGGCAATCTCCACGGCGCGTTCGAGCGATTTCACGTCGCCGTCGAATTGGACCAGCAATACCTCGAAGCCTGGACGCAACTCGGCTGCGTCGCGGCGGAGTTGGGGCAGACGCAATCGGCACTCGACGCTTTCGACATCGCACTGCAATCCCACGCGGACTACCCCGACGCCCACTTCCACAAAGCCGAATTGCTGCACCGGCTGAATCGCTCCGCCGAGGCCGTTCCTCACTGGCAAGCGTATCTCGCCCAAGACCAACGCGGGCCGTGGGCCGAGGTGGCGCGGCAGCGTCTGGATGCTGACACTCACCGCTAATCCGGATTCCAATTGAAAACCGCGCGATTGTTTGGGAGGGCGAGGCTCCTGCCGAGCCGGTGCGTGAATCACGCATTCTCTCCGACCCGGCTCGGCAGGAGCCTCGCCCTCCCCTCAATGAGCGCAGCTTTATGCTCGTTCCCACGCAGAGCTTGGGAACGAAGTTTCCCTCCCTAAAAATCAGGAGTCGGCTCGTTTCCGCCGCGAGTCGCCAGCGACTTGTAGACGTTCTCAGCAATGTTGGTCGTGATCATGCGGACGCGGCCATCCACCATCAGAAAATGGCCACCAGTCGTGTGATGGCTGCTGAAGTCGTCGAAGTGACCGGCCGGGCTGTTCGGGGTGTGATCCGCCGAGCCAAGTATGCGCGGGAAGTGCTCCTCGCCCGTCGGGATGATGCCGACCCACGTCGAATTCCAACCAGCGGCGGGCTTGGTCTTGCGCTCGCCGACGAAGAGCGTGGAGCTTGCGCCGTCGGTGATGCTCGGCATGCGGACAGACTCGTTGTGAAAGAAGACTCCGTTGCTGGCGCAGCGTTGTCCGACTGGCACCGACTCGCAATCGTCCAACTCGTCTGTGCCGAACGAGCCGATGTAGTTCGCTGTCGGCAATTGCAGTAACGGGCTGCCGGTGGTCTCGTGGTTCATCGTCCACGACTCGCTGGAAGTGTCCGAAGGGCAGCGGAACATCGGCAACGAAATCTTCAGCACCCCGGCATTCGCCGGATCATCGACCGCCAGTTTGAAGTTGATCTGGTGATACAAGCTCTGCTGATCCATGCGATGCAGCAGCTTGCTCGCCCAACCCCAGCCGTTGAGGCCATGTGTGTCTTGCTGCCCGGAGGTCACGCCAATCCAACCCGGCGGGAAGCACTGACTGGTTTCATGATAATTGTGCAGCGCGATGCCAATCTGCTTGAGATTGTTGACGCATTGCGTTTTCCGAGCCGCCTCGCGAGCGGCTTGCACGGCGGGCAACAGCAGCGCGACTAAAATCGCGATGATCGCGATCACCACCAGCAACTCGATCCGCGTGAAGCCACGAGCCGCAAAACGGCGACAGTTCGTCGCCGGAAGAAAATGAACCGACATGAAAAACTCCTTACCGAGAATCGCTTGGCGGCAGCGGAGGCATACCACACCGCACTTGCGACCTGAAATCGCAAAATGCCGATGGACTCTGCCAACGCAAAACGGCCGCGAGAAAACCTGAGAGAGATTTGCGCAGGACAGTGCCTGCGACACGAAAGCTGGAAACAGCTCATCCACCACACATCGGTGGCGACTCAGGCCAGGGCAGGAGGGCCGCGAGCGGGCGGCAGTTCAAACAGAGCGGCAACTGCGACGATTCGCGGAGTTTCCAGCCGCAACTCCAACACCACGTCGAGCAACGGCAGCTCAACAATGCTGGGAGGCAGCGGATGCTCCAGCAGAAAATGGCACAACGAGCAGTCGTCATGCGAGTGCGGCAGCGCCGGATGCTGATGGACGGGAGCTTCCGGTTTTGAGACCGGCTTGGCGTTGTGGTGATGATGCTTGCAGCCGGCATGTTGATGCTTGGCGGGCTGCGAGTGAACCGAGCAGCTCGCGTGTTCGTGGCCCGCGTGTTCGTGCGTGTGAACGATCGCCGCTGTGGACGAGACCAGCAGCGAGCACGCCGCCAACCACGCCACGAAGCTTCGTCCCCAACGGTCAAACACGATTCATCACCTCTCGTGGGGCACGTTTTCAACGTGCCCGTCAATTTCCTCAGAACACTTCGCACAGGCACGTTGGAAACGTGCCCCACGGGACGGCGACAGTACGCCGTCGGCCGGCATTCTGTTGGTTCCTCTGAACTCCGGCAAGACGTCTCCGGTCTTTTGCGGAATCTTCACGATCCCGTTATACCCCGCGCGGCGTGTGACGAAAGATTTGGCGAGCCGGAGAGCGTTAGCCCCCGGACTCATCCGCGTGCCGTTCTGTCCGGGGGCTGACGCCGCCCGGCTCGCCATTAACGTGTCATCTGTGACTGACTTGCCCGCAAACATCCAACGACTGCTGAGCGATGGCGACATGACTGACCTCCACGAGAATGGCCTCACCGATGACTGAACCACCGACCTCCGGTGTCACTGTGCCGTCTGCCAGCGAGCAAACCTCTCGCGGGAAATTGCCTTCGTGGGAAGTGGCCGAGCTTCCCGAACCGCTGCCGTTTTCCATTCGCAATATGTTCAAGATCATCGGGCCGGGAGCAATCATGCTGGCCGCCTCGATCGGTGGCGGCGAGTGGCTGATCGGGCCAGCGACGGTCATCAAACACGGGCCGGGAGTGCTCTGGATCGCGACCGTCGCCATCGTGTTGCAGTTGATCTTCAACCTCGAAGGGATTCGCTACACGCTCTACACCGGCGAGCCGGCGCTCTCCGGGATCATGCGGCTGAAGCCGGGCTGCCGATTTTGGGGCGGAGCCTATGTGCTGCTCACGGCGATGCAACTCGGCGTTCCCGCGCTCGCGCCGGCCACGGCGGTGACCGTGTTCGGGATGATGGTGAACCGCGTGCCTGTGGCCGCACCGGCAGATGACGAGTGGCAGGATGTCGCACACGCGGGTGCCGTCGAAGCGGAAGCAATGCTCACGAAGCAGCAAGCGGAAGCGAAGTCGGACTCCAGCTTCAACCTGAAGATCACCTACGGCATCATCGTCGTCACGCTACTGATCCTGATGTTCGGCGGGACGATCGAGCGGATGCTGGAGTGGGCGTCGTGGTTCATGATCGGCTACATCTTCATCTTCCTGATCGGGGTCAATCTGTGGTTCGTGCCAGGAACGATTTGGGCGAGCACGCTGGCGGGCTTCTTCGACTTCGGCAACTGGCCGACCGGTGTCGAGCCGTTGCTCATGGCGACGTTTTTCGCGACGGCAGGCTCTGGCGGCATCGGGAATCTGACGATCTCGAATTGGATCCGCGACAAGGGCTTCGGCATGGGTGCGGTCGTCGGTGCGATCCCCAGCGTGGTCGGAGGCAAAGAGGTGCGGCTGTCGCACGTCGGCAAGGTCTTCGCGATCACGACCGACAACCTGCGGCGCTGGCGGCTGTGGTGGAAATACGTCGTGCTCGATCAGGTTTGGCTGTGGGCCTTGGGCTGCTTTTGCGGCATGTTCCTGAACGTGAACCTTGCGCGAGCCATCATCCCGCACGGCACCGATCTTTCGAAGGTCGGTGCGGGAGCGTTTCAGGCTCAGTACATGGCCGAGCATTTCTGGCGCGGGCTGTGGGTGCTGGGATTGCTCAACGGGTTCTGGATTCTGTTCTCGACGCAGCTTGGCAACACGGACGTGCTCGTCCGCACGCTGACCGACACGCTGTGGACCGCCAGCTCGCGAGTCCGCCGCTGGCGCGATGGCTCGATCGCGCAGGTCTACTACTCGCTGCTGCTGGTCTTCACCGCGTGGGGCTTGATCGCGGTCCATTTGGGGACGGCGATGACCCTCTTCAAGTACCTCGGCACGATGGCGGGAGTCGTGATGGCGATTGCGGGCGTGCAACTTTATCTGGTCAACACACGACTGCTCCCTCGCGAACTGCAACCGAGCTGGTGGCGCAAGGCCGCTCTGCTGATTTGCTCGCTGGCCTACGGAGCGATGTCGCTGGTCGCCGGCTACGACGTCGTGAGCAAGTGGTTCGCGTGATGGCGATCGTAGACCGGACGCCTACGTTTGGAGTTGCGCGTTTGCGTTTGAACCTGGAGGGTTCCCAGCCAGTAGCCGGTGGTCGCCGAAGGCGCACCACCGGAAGACGGACCAAACGGCCGGTGCATCCCAGCGGGATGCCAGACAATCCGCTGCTGGCATCCCGCTGGGATGCAGGTTTCATCAAATCGCCTTTCCGGTGGTATCGCTTCGCTCAACCACCGGCTACTGGCTTGGAACCCTCCGGGTTCAGCGGCAAAGATGCAACTTCAACGTCTATGCCCGGTCTATCGCAGCAGCCATTCGACCAACTGCGACTGCAACCAATCGCGTGAACCGTGACTCTTCGCGAGATAGCCGAGATGTCCCCCTCCCTCGGCGATATGCAACTGCACGTTTGGCGGAAGAGTGAGCCGTTCGAACGACGCGACCGGGATCAGCGGGTCGTTGCGGGAGGTCAGGATCAGCGTCGGGATGCGGATCGCCGGGACAAATTGTTCGGAGCTGCAACGCTGGTAGTAGTCGTCCGCATCGCGGAATCCAGAACGTGGGGCAGTGAACTGGTCGTCGAACTCGACCAGCCGGCGCGGCGGGCGAGCGAACGTCGGCGGAACGAAGTCTGAGCGGTGCTGCTGGAGTTCTCGCAACCGTTGCAGCAACTGCTTCACGAAGTAGGCGTCGTAGTGCCGCTGCGGCCAGCGAGCCAAGCCGTAGGTGCAGCGAGCCAAGTCGATCGGCGGATTGATCGCCGCCGCGCGGACGACTTCAAGCGGCACTCGTTCCGGAGCCTCACCCAACAGTTTCAAAACAATGTTGCCTCCCAACGAGAAGCCGAACAGCGAGATCGGCGAACCGGGGCACCATCCGTTGATCGCTCGCAAGACTTCGAGCACATCGTCCGAGCAGCCCGCGTTGTATGGCTTGATCGCCAATCCGAAACCGGCACCACAACCACGCAGGTCCATGCGAAAGGTCCGCACGCCATTCGCATTGAGCATCGCCGCAGTTCGCACCAGGTACGAACTGCGATGACATCCGGCCAAGCCATGCAGCAACACCGCAACCCGACCGGCGCTCGGCCAAATCGGCGGGCAATCGTCGTGAACAACCAGCGTGTCGCCGTCGGACAGTCGAATGTGCCGGACGACGGCGAGTTCGTCTCGCAGGTGACCGGGAAATAACGCTCCCACGAGCGTTTGGCGATGACCGCCCGATAAAGCCCAGGAAGATCGAAACGGTGGAATCGTGATCGGCCGCATGAGGTTGGTATTCGAGCGAGTCGGCGATTCGAGTGCCACGACTGAAGATGGTGTTGTCTTGCTCCCTCTCCCTTTGGGTGTGGGTTGGGGTGAGGGAGCCGATTGTTGATTCGACGTCGAACACTTTTCGCATCCCTCATCCGGCCTTTGGCCACCTTCTCCCGAAGGGAGAAGGGCGGCACTCGTTGCACAACTCGGCTCCCCTGTTCCCGCACGGTTGTCATTCGATAGAGTCCCGCGCCGCTGATGGAGCGGCGAATTGAACTGTTGAGGAGCGACGATGCGTGCGACGAAGGTGTTGTTTTGGCTGGCTCAATTGGCCGGCGTGGCTGCGACGATCTGGTTGCTGTGGGGATCAGACATTCCGCTGGGTGTGCCGTCGGACAATTGGGTTTGGGATCGCATCACGTTTGATGCGGCAGAACTCAAAACAACCTCGCTTGGCTGGGTCGTCGCGGGAGTTGCAACGGTCGCCTATTTGGCTTTCTGCATGTTCGCCGACCGTCGTGTGCTCGAAGCCAATCGTTGGGAGATGACTGGCTGGCTCGCGGCGTTGGTCGTGGTCGGTGCAATTTGGCAAGGGGTCGTTCAAGAATGTCCGCCGGACCCGAATCGGCTCAGCAAGACCGGCTGGGTGCTGTGGCTGCGAGGTTTTCAGGGCTACTACCTCGAAGCCAAAACTCGCGCGAGCCAAGAGCCGGACTATCTCGCCAAGTACGCCGATCGGATGCGCGAGGGGGATGTGCTGCACTTCGGCACGCATCCGCCGGGATTCATTCAGCTCAACAAGGTGGTCATTGGAATCGTCAGCCGCTCGCCGACGTTGCAAGGCTGGCTGCTGGAATATCAGCCGGAGTCAGTGCGAGCCGGCCTGGATGTGCTCGCGAAGAATTCCGCCGGCTCGGCAACGCCGCTGACCGAAGTGGATCGTGCGGCGTTGTGGCTGATGGGAATGTTGACCGCGATCGCCGCGATGGTCACCGTCATACCTCTATTCTGTCTGGTGCGCCGGACGTGCGGACGCGAGACCGCTTGGCGAATCGTCTGCTTCTGGCCGCTGATTCCCGCATTGGCGGTCTTTCATCCAGTCTCGGATTTGTGGCTGCCGTTTTGGGGGGCGTTGTTCCTGGCGGTGTGGGGCCGAGCGTGGTCGCGACGTTCGTGGCCGAACGGATTGCTGGCCGGCATCGTGATGTCGATCGGAATGCGGTTGAGCCTCGCGATGTTGCCAGTCGCATTCCTTGCCGCACTCTGGACGCTCGCCGATTTTCTGTTCGCTGAGTCCCCCGATCCGATCACAACTCGGTTCAAGCAACTGGTGGCCTGTGTGGCAGCGGCGCTCGCCAGCTTCGCCGCTCAAGTCGGTCTGGCCTACTGGATGTCGTCGCTCGATCTGCCTGCCGTGTGGCTTCAAAACCTTCGCAATCATGCCGGCTTCTACGAGCAGTACTCGCGGACGTACTCGTCGTGGCTGATGGTCAATCCAATCGAGCTCGCACTGTCGATCGGCACTCCGATTTTTCTGTTCGCCGTCTCGACGTGGTTGAGCGGCACAAAAGGGAGCTTGCGTTCCGGCCGCTCGCTGGCGAGCTTTCGGCTGTGGTGCCTCGTGACGCTCGTCGTGTTGTGGCTGAGCGGCAAGAACTCTGGCGAAGCAGCGCGGCTGTGGATCTTCCTGATGCCCTGGCTGCTGTGGGTCTGCGGCCGAGAGCCGGAAATCAGCGCCAAGATCGTCAACGGCCCCGGCCAAACACTTCCCGAATACGCGGGCACCGAGGCTCGCGGCTGGATCTGCTTGCTGCTACTGCAAGCGATCGTCTGCACCGCGACCGTCAGCCGAGTCGATGGCTTTCACTTCCGAACGACCGCGCCAGTCGATGTCTCATCCGAATTCCAGTAATAAACTGCGTTCATTGGGGAGGGCGAGGCTCCCGCCGAGCCGGGTCGGAGAGCACGCGTGATTCACGCACCGGCTCGGCGTGATTCACGCACCGGCTCTCGGCGTGATTCACGCACCGGCTCTCGGCGTGATTCACGCACCGGCTCTCGGCGTGATTCACGCACCGGCTCGGCGGGAGCCTCGCCCTCCCGAACAACGGCGCAGATTTCAATTGGAGTTCGGAACACCCGCAGGTGCCGAGAAATGAGTGTTGGCCAATTCGCTGCTTGGCCCGAAGTCAAATCGCGATAGACTGTCGCTGCGAAGTGGAAGTGACTTCTTGGGGAACTCCATGATGATCGCCACTGAACTTGCTCCGCCAGAGACGCTGGCCGAATTGATGGACCGATTGGGAAACGTCCCGCTCGATCGCATTCGCATGATCCCCGTGCCGGGCACGGCAACTGTGGACGACGTCCTCCGCCTGTGCGACCGCGAACCCAAACGCTTGTGCGAACTGATCGACGGCGTGCTTGTGGAGAAAGTCCTGGGAAATCAGGAATCTCGGCTGGTCGCACGGTTGATTCAGGCGTTGGAGAATTATCTCGACGAACACGATATCGGCATCGTCTCCGGAGCGGATGGACCACACCAGATTCACGACGATCAAGTCCGATTTCCCGACGTCGCTTTCATCGGTTACGAACGAATCCCTAATGGGGCCGACCCTGGCACTCCTGTTCCAGAGTGGATTCCGACGCTCGCCGTCGAGGTCATCAGCAAGAAGAACACGAAAGCCGAAATGTCTCGCAAGCTGCGTGACTACTTCGAGGCGGGAGTCGAACTGGTTTGGTACGTCGATCCGCCGACCCGCAGCGTGCGGGTGTATCGCTCACCGGAGTCGTGCGTCACTCTGACCGACACGGACAGTCTCGACGGTGAAAACGTCCTGCCGGGCTTCCACCTTGCCATCCGCGAGTGGTTCGACCGAGCCTTGCGCGTGCGGCCGAATTCGTAAATCGTGGGGCAGGCTAATTCGTGAAGTTGCACAGTTCGTAACCCGACGCGTAAGCAAGGGCGAGCGTTTCACAAACACCAATTCCTCGCGCCTTGCAGCGCCCGCCCTCGCTTACGCTTCGGGTTACGGTTTCTCCAATTCTAAAAAACTGGCCAGCCCTGAAAACCTGCCCCACTATCGCGCCGTCTCTAACTTGCCACGATAGAACTCCAACGCCTCGCGGTACTCAGCCAGTTCGGCCTCGCTGAGCACCTCTTTGTTGCGTGCGATTTCTTCCTCGCAACGCTGGATCAAGTAGCGGACTTGGTCGCGTGTCGGACGCACGGGGGATCCCTCGTAGTCCACAAACGCGGGCGCGGAATGCGCGAATCGAATGCGTCCGCTGGGCAACTTCTCAATGCAACGCACGGCCCACCACATCGAGTCATCGAAAAACACGCCGTCGTCATCATTCTCGAAGAGTCTCGTCACGAAGTGACCGTCAAACTGACGTTTACTCTTGGGATGTGTCGTCATGACAAGTTCACCATTCACGATCAGCTCAACGCGGTCAATCAAATGTTCGCTCTCGATGGTCCCCGTCGGGGACAAGACATCGAAGCCATTTGGCTTTTTCTTTTTCCGCACGGAGAACCTGAACTGGCCATTGCGTCCCTGAAGCAACAGCATCGGCCCCGTTGTCACGAAGCTGCGCCCCTCATTCAGTCGCCTCTGCCAGAGTTCCGGCGTGAACTTCTCACTGCCGAGATCGACGTAGACTCGGCTGAAGCCAGCGGGGACGGGATGCACGCCGTTGGCGGTGCCGGCGGTCGGACGCATTCGCAGGCCGCAGTTGAGCATCGCGTAGTACTGCTCCCAGCCGTAGTGCAGCCAGCCGAGTTCGGTGAAGCCCTCTTTGTCGGTCTCGATGCGCGGGTTGTCGCGCCAGTTGTTTTCGAGCGTCCAGGATTTGAACGCGAACTCGGTACGCCAGATGTGATTGTTCGACAGCGGGTACAGGTCCGCTTTCATCACCGGCGCGATGATCGGCGTCCAGGCCCACGAATGTTTTTCGAGGTCGAGCAACGCTCCTTGCCGACGCGCCTCCTCGGCGACAGCCTTCAGCGGCGGGATGCCGATTTTGAGCGGCTCCTTCTGGCCGAGGATCAGCACCGCGCCGAGCGTGTGACGCTTCGTGCCGACCGAGAAGATCTCGTACTCGGTGTTGAACGGGACGATCGCGTGCGTCGGATCGGCGAAGATCGGAGTGGTCGGGATTGGCTGCGGATCGACTCGGCCTTTCTCCGGCAGCGTGTGTGTCACCGTGACCCATTGTGACATCGGGTAGATCATGTTGAGGTCTTCGGCCAGTACGACGTTGGACAACTCCGAGATCGCTCGATGGACGTGCGTGTCGCCGGAATACCAGCCCCTTTTGGCCATGTTGATCCAGCGTTTGAGCTTGATCGTGACGGTGACCGGCTTGTCGGCCACTTCGACTTCTTGCGTGGCGGTCAAGTACTCCTTGCCCCGTTCGACGGTCAGCGTGTACTTGCCGGGAGGCAGTTCGGCGACGAACGGATGCGCCGACAGCGTCGTGTGCTTCTCGATGCTCTTCTCGCGCGCTCGGTCGTAGACGATCGCCGAGCCATTCGGATCGGCCGACTTCGCGAAGAACCATTTTTGTTCTCCGTCCGCCGACTGAATGTAAAGCCGAGCCGGCAACCGTTGTCCGGACTCCGCGTCACGAATCTCGCCGCGCAGTTCCGCAGCCGACAACTCGGCGGCCAGCATCCCGATCAAGCAGACGACCGACAACACACGCCATCCAAACATGCGAATCTCCCGAAGAAGTCTTGCGATTCATCTTCCACCCTCCATTTTCGCCTGCCGCATTCATTTTTGAAATTCGGCAGGCGGAATATGAAGGGCGGAAGATGGGGACAAGGATTGATTGGCTCGATACCACTCAAACGCGATGCGAAACGGTGGCGAGAATTGCTCCGGAGACCGCGCGAGCCATTCGTCGATCTCGCCCAGTTCGTAGAACGCCCCCCCCGCGATCTCGCCGGGATCGAACTGCGGCGGCATATCGGTGATCGTGCGGTACAACACCGTGAACTCGTTCGCCGTCTCCGGCCCGGCTGGGAATTTGGCCAGCCGTTCGACGGGCGACATCAGCCCCAACTCTTCCTGCATCTCGCGCGGAGCGGTCTCGTCGTAATCTTCGCCAGCCGAGACATGCCCCGATGCCGACGACGTGTAACACAACGGGTACTCGTCTTTCGTCGCCGACCGCTGCTGCAACAGCAATCTCCCTCGCGAATCGAAGACGAAGATCGAGACGGCTCGATGGAACAGCTTGCGACGATGCACCTCGGATCGAGCCATCTGGCCAATCACGTGGTCTTGGTCATCCACAATATCGAAGAGTTCTTCCGGCATTTGATTCGGGAGAGCGAGGCTCCCGCCGAGCCGGAACGATGGTCATCGCGACATTCGGACTCGGCTCGGCGGGAGCCTCGTCCTCCCATCAAAGGACTTGCTCCAGCACATTCGAATCGACGTAGATTGGCAGGTGCGGGTCGTAGTGGACGGCCAGCGCGATGGCGTCGCTGGGGCGACTGTCGATTTCGATCATGTTGACATCGCGACCGACTCGGATCTTCGCGAAATAGGTGTGGTCGCGCAGATCGCTGATGATGACACTCTGAGCTTCTCCGCCGAGCGCTTCGATGGTGGCCTTGAGCAAGTCGTGAGTCAGCGGTCTCTGCGGATATTCCTTTTTAATGCGGCGATCGATGCTGGTTGCCTCGAACAGGCCGATCAGGATCGGAAACATCCGCTCGCCTTCGACCTCGCGGAGATAGATCATCTGCTGGTCGTTGAGTTCGCTGATGATGATACGAGCAAGTTCCATCGGCACGAGCACGGGACACCTCTTGTGGGTTGATTGGCCGGTCGGGGCAAGATTGTAAAGCTTTTTGGCGAGCGATGCGCGAGTCAACTAGGGAAGGAAAACCGGGGAACTCGGTAACGGCGAATGAAGAATGAGTAACTGCCGCGCGGCGAAGCCGCAAAAGTGTTTTTTGCGATGCGAGACAGAGGACTTGCGCGTCGTGCGAATTGCCACCCATGAATCATTTGGCTTTCGCCGGTTGCACCAACGCGTCTAGGCGGAACTCCAGAAATCGTGCGATGCAGAACCAATTGGCAAGCGAGGTTGCATCGACCCCACGGTCTTCATTCCGACAAAATGGAGAATTCCGAATAATTTTTGTGCGACTTTCGCGCGAACTCCGTTGTTCTCGTTTAAGGGGACATTTTCGGGGCATTAGTGAGCGGGTCCACCCGTGGGTGGTCGTGCTGTCCGCTAAGGAACGGGAGCGCAATAACTTCCCGAACCCGACGGGATGATAGCACGACGCGCAAGCGAGTGATCGTGGTCGGAACCACTCGCTTGCGCGTCGTGCTAACAGGACTTCGGGAAGTTATTGCGACCCCGTTTCAAAACCTTTGAGGCCAGATGCCCACTGGTAATTAATTTGATCAGTCGGAACACGGTCGTGTCCGGCTCAATCGCAAAACGAACTAAAAAACTGGACGCTCGCGAGCTCCAGCTCATGATCGGATCCATCCATCAAATCAGATGTCGTCGAGTTGACGCCGCCTTGCTCGCTAGGGAGTTGCTCTCGCAATAGTCTGCCGCCAATTTTTTAGAGACCGGATGGCGCGTTCGTCGCGCCGCGTTCGCACTCAATGAAGGAGTTACACCATGTTGATGACGTCCTGGTTAATGTCGTTGGCGGAACGAGTTCGCAGGGGTCGCCGAGGGCTTGGCCGCCGGCAGGGTCGAAGCGGTACTCGTCGGCAACAGGTGGCGGACTCGTCGTCGTTGCCGAAGCGGGTGGAACCGCTGGAAGAGCGGATGGTGTTGAGTTCGACGAACTGGGTGTCGCTGGGACCGAATGCCGGTTTCAACGGGCAAGTTGAAAACGTACGGGAGATGTACCTCGATTTTGACGGGGCACGAGACGTTAGCTACGACGGCCCCGTTCGGCTCGATCACCTGGAGGTGCCGTCGTTCCAGGCACCTGGCGAACTGGCCGGCCAGGAGGACATCATCCGTGTTGCGGTCACTGCCGCGTTGAACGTGCAGTTTGCCGACCGAGGGGTGCATTTCACGTCGGACTCGCCCGATCCGGCCAGCGAATTCTCGACGATCTACATCGGAGGCGACGACGCGGCGTTCGAGGCGTACGGCTCGTTCTTGGGTTTGGCGGAAACGACGACTGCCGACAATGGTCACGGCAGCGCTGAGGCGTTCGTGTTCTCGGACAACGTAGCCGAGTGGTCGGAATCTGACCGCTTGGGCTTCGTGACCGCGCTGACCAGTGTCATTGCCCATGAAGCGGACCACTTGCTGGGACACGGGCATGGCAGCGAGACATCGAACGCGGGACCGCTCGACGCGGTTGCCGCGGACCCCTTTTCGTTTGACCCCTTGTACCGCAGCGTCGAAGAGTTGCACGAGCGGCTCAATCAGATCAACGCGGCATTTCCGACGCTCACAGAAATCGTCGACTACGACAACAACACCGGCAGCTACGCCAAGATTTTCGGGCCAGTTGTGCTAGGGGCCACCGACCCGGACATCACCGTTACGGGATACGATCTGAAGGCGCTGCGGATCACCAACGAGGCCATCGCTGGCGACAAGCCCGAGTTCTTCCTTTTGGCCAACATTCACGGGCGTGAGATCGTCACCCCGGAACTGGCGATGGAGTTCATTGAGGAGCTGACTCAAGGCTACGGCAAGGACGCCGACGCGACGTGGCTGGTGGACTATCACGAAATCTGGGTCATCCCCACGGCCAACCCCGACGCTCATAAGCTGGCGGAACAGAGCATTCCCCAGCGCAAGAACCTCAATTTCTCCACGATCGACGATCTCTCCGACCCGGCCACCGTGATACCGACCTCGACGATCCAGCCGGGTGTCGATCTGAACCGCAATCACAGTTTCAAGTACGGGGAGGGTACTGTGGACACGGCGGCTAGTCCGGGTGGCGTGTCCAGAGTCCCTTCCCGGGGGCAGTTTATTGGATCGGGACCGGCCTCCGAGCCGGAAGTCGCGCGGCTCGAGCAATTGCTCAACGCGCAGGTGTTCCAGGACCGCTTGCGCGGCGACGGCACTGACGCCGCCGGCAACATCAACGTGCCGGCCGCGAACACGACCGACGGTGTGTTCGTCAGCTTGCACAGTAAAGGTGATCTAGTGATACGCCCGTGGGCGCACACGGAGACGGCCGCGCCCAATGACGTCGGACTGAAAGCGATCGCCGACAAGCTGGCAGCGCTGCACGACACCACGAAACTGTTCCCAGTGCTGGGCAACCCGAACGGCTACAAGTCGGGCCGGCCTTCGGAGGACAATTTTCTCTTCCCTGGTGAAGAAGGGGTCTTGTTGGGCGGCGACAGCGCGGAATTCGTTTACGGTCATTTCGGCGTGCCGGCGTTCACATTCGAGATTGGCGACCAGTTCGCCCCACCGTTCAGCCAAGTCGATGGGTTGTACAAGGAGAACCGCGCGGCGTTGTTTCAGGCTGCCAAGCTGGCGCGTGATCCGTACCTGACGATTGAAGGCCCGGATGTCGGCCCTGTGACCGCCGTGCGTCAGGGCAACGTGCTGCTGGTCTCGGGCGTTGTCCGCAGCCCGTATGGGTTCGATGTCGGTGCTGCCGAATTCTACATCGACGTCCCCCCGTGGGCCGGCAACGCACAGTCTGTGACGATGACTGCGGTCGATGGCACCTTCGACGAACCAACCGAACTCGTGCAAGGGCAGTTGAACGTGAGTGGTTTGGCACCCGGATCGCATCTGGTGTATGTGCGGGCCAAAGACCAACGGAACTTCTCCGGGCCAGTCACCGCCGCGTTCTTGGGGGATCCGACCAGTGACGTCACGCCCGTCCCGAACGTGTGGACGGCGGCGGGGCCGTTCGCAGTGCTGAATGGGCAACCAGAGAACGTCGACATTCCGGGTGATAATCCGCTCAAGCCGGGCAAGACCGAAAACCCTGTCAGTGGTGCCATCGAAGCCGTGCTGGCGCATCCGACGAATCCCGATATTCTGTTTGTGGGAAGTGTGAATGGCGGCGTCTGGCGGACGATGAATGCGACGGCCGCTCGGCCCGATTGGCAACCACTGACCGATCTCGAAGCGAGTCTGTCGATCGGTGCCTTGGCGTTCGACGCCGATGATCCCTCGGGCAACAAGCTGGTTGTCGCCATTGGTCGCAACAGCAGCTTCGGTTCGCTTGGTGGTGGCAAAACAGGACTGCTCGTCACCGAGAATGCGCTCGCCGAGATTCCCACATTCGTCGAGAAGGGGACGATGGGCCCGGACAACTTGCTGGGCCGTAACCTCACCGGCGTCGCTTGGTCCGGATCGAGCATGGTCGTCACGGCCAACACCAAAGGCGGCGGTGTCGAGCCCGGCATTTATTTCAGCATCAACAGCGGAGACTCGTTCGCGAAGGTGTCGGGGTTCGATAACGAGCCGGCGTACGATCTCATTCAGGATCCTGGCAATCCCGATCGGCTCTACGCCGGAACGCAGACTGGCGTCTATCGCTCGGTCGATGGGGGCGAGGTTTGGGATGCCGTCGGCGGCAACCTCAACCTGCCGTTCAACGCCTTGACGACCAACAACGTGAAGCTGGCCTTTCATCACAACGAGGCGAACAACACCAATGCCCTCTATGCGGTGATCGTCAACAACGGGCAAGCGGTGGGCATCTTCCGAGATGGCCCAGGTGTTGACGGCATCGACAATGACAACAACGGCTTCATTGATGATCTGGAGGAAACCAATTTCGTCGCGATGGATGTCCCGCGCACGCTCGAAGGCCCCGCCGACATCATGGGTGCGACCAATAATGCCAATCCGATCGTCATTACTTCGAAGGTCGAGCATCTCCTGAAGACCGATCAGACGTATCAAGTCGTCATCTCGGGAGTCGAAGGGAATCTCGCCGCGAATGGCGAGTTCACCATCCAGGCCATTAATGAGACTGAGTTCCAATTGGTCGGAGTGACGGGATCGGGCAACTACACCACGGGGGGCACTTGGCGTCTCGTGAGTGGGCTGCAACCGCGCGCGAAACCGGGTTCTCAAGGCAACATCCATGTGTCGATCGCCGCGGACCCGATTGACCCCTTCATCGTCTATCTCGGCGGCGATCGGCAGGATGCCCCGACGCCCGATGACACCTCGTTCTCCGTTCCGAATTCCGTCGGTGCGCGGGACTTTTCGGCGCGTCTCTTCCGGGGCGACGCGCTCATTACGCGTCTCAACACCACGGTGACTGTGGGCGTGCCGGGAGCCCAGTGGTCGCCGATCACACACATCGGGACGAAGTCGAATTCCGCACCACATGCCGACTCGCGCAACATCATCTTTGACGCGGCGGGACGAATGATTGAAACCGACGACGGCGGCATCTATGTCTTGCCTGGACCGCGCGGCGGAGCGATTACGGGAGTTATCAACGCCGAGTCCATCGTCATTCAGTCGCGCGCGCACGGCTTGAAGACCGGCGATCAAGTGCGCATCACGGGAGTCACCGGCAAAAAGGACGCCAACGGCACCTTCTCGATCACGAAGCTCAATGCGGATGAGTTCGCACTCAACGGCACCAACGACAATGACCCTTACACCGGCGGCGGAGTGTGGGGTGCCTCCGATTGGGGTTCGCTGAATGCCGGCTTACAGATCGGCGAGTTCCACAACATCGCTTACGACCATTTGTCAAACACGATCATCGTGGGGTCTCAAGACAACGGCACGCAACAGCAAGAACCGAGTACTGGCGATTTGAAAATTTGGAATCTGGTGTACGGCGGCGATGGCGGTGACGTCGCCGTCGACAATGTCACCATGGCCAGTCAGGGGCACTCGATTCGTTACTTCAGCGCCCAAAACCTCGGCGGCATGCAGAAGGCAGTTTACAATGTCTTCGGGGAGCCCATTTCGTTTCAGACTGTCCCGTTGGCGCCTCCGACCGATCCGATTGGTGCTCCGGTCATGATCAGCGGAGTGACCAATTCCAACCCGATCGTCGTGACCGCGATGAATCATGGATTGCGCTTCGGCAATGTGGTCACCATCACGGGAGTCAACGGGACCACGGCGGCCAACGGCACGTTTGTGGTCTCCGTTCAAGACAAAGACACGATCACTCTGGCCAATCCCGAAACGAAACTCCTCGTCAATGGCTCGATGTCAGGCAGCTACCTCTCAGGCGGCTCGCTCCAGCGCGTCCCCGCGAAGTTCGTACCGCAGTTCCTCACTCCGATTGCGCTCAATGCCAACAATCCGGAGCGTATGGTGATTATCGGCGAGCGCGCGATTTACGAGTCCGACGATCAAGGCACGACACTCAATGAAATTGGAGCCGGGCCTTACTTCTACACGACGCCACCGATTCAGAACGCGATCGCTTACGGCGACAAGCCCGCCTTTGGCCTCCGGCCCGCGGGAGCTCACCCAGACGTGCTCTATGTCGGCATCGACAACCAACTTTTTGCACGCACGTCGGGGACGGGACAACTTAAATCGGAAGAGTCCTATTTCAACCTGGCGGACTCGAGCGGTATCACCGACGTCGTGCTCGATCCCGATAACCCATTCACGGTCTATGTGACCGACGATTCGAATCATGTCTGGCAAGGTCGCCAACTGAATTATTCGGACACGGACGGGATCAATAATGACGGCGACCTCGAGACCGACGAGTTCGACGAGAGCCCGTTCTGGATCGACATTTCCGGGGACGCGCCCTACATCAACTTGCGGTCGCTGGAATTCATTCCCGGCACGGACTTTGATGTGCTGGCCGTTGGGACGAATTTGGGCGTCTTCATCCGCCGCATCAATTCGGCCACTCAATCGGCCGAGGACGACTGGGTCGAACTCGGTGGAGACTCGTTGCCCAACGCGCCGGTGTGGGATCTCGAGTACAACGCGGTTGACCATTTGCTCATCGCGGCCACCCTCGGACGCGGTGCCTGGACCATCGGCACCGCAGGAGCCTTCGACGCACCGAGCGCCAACGCGCTGTTGGAAACCGTGGGCGGCACGGGCGACATGCTGACCATCGACCTGAACGACTACACGCTCAGCACCTCGTTCGCGATCAACAGCATCTCGCTGCCCGATGCCGGCGAAAACGTGACGATGACACCCAAAGGTCTCGGCTTCGAACTCGCCGTTGATAGCGAAGTCATTGGCCAGATCGTGCTGCCGGAGAACCTCGGCGAGCTGACCTTCGCGACGGGCGGTGTGTTCCACTTCCTGCCGTCGCTGAGCAACAACATCACCTTCGATGAAGACTCCGACGCACCGGGCTTTCAAGGCCGCCTGAAGGTCAACGTCGGAGCGGGTCCGTTCGAGTTCAGCGTCTACTTCAACGTGCAACCGGGCTACTCGAAGGATGACGGGCCATTCCGCATCACCGATGCCGATTCCGTCGAGAACACCCTTCGACTCCAACAGCGTCTTGCCAGTTTGGGATTTCCGAGCGCCAGTGGCGAGGTGCCCCAACCGACGGGTGTGTTTGACGAAGCGACTCAGCAAGCATTGCGGCTGTTTCAAACCGTGACCGATCCGACAGCGCTGGTCGTGCCCCTCCCCGTTGCGGAGTTCAGTCCGCTCCATTCGATGGCCAGCGGCACTCTTGATGCGAACACTGTTCAGTGGCTCAACAGCCCGATTGCCCCGAGATGGGTGGAGTTGATTGACGAGGTTGGGCGTATCCCATTCCACCCCGAAGATCCATTGGGCGACTTCGATTTCCTGCCCTTAGCCGATGAGGGGAGCGGCCTGCGGAGTGGACTAACGCCGGCGACAGAGCGATTTGGATCGAGCTGGGTGGTCGATACCTTTCTGGCTGCCGCCGCCGAGGTTAATCAGATCCCCGATTTCGAGGATTTTGAACCTGGAGAGAATTCCGACTATCGCGGTGTCGTCGTGAATGGGCCTAGCAACCAGGACGGGGTGTCCTCGGGGGCGAATCGTTTTTCAATCCATCCTGGGCGTCATCACGTCTCGGGCATGGAGATCGAAATTGTTAGCGGTTTTGTGAGCGATAACTACCTCGTGGCTCTACTCACTTCGCTGAAGGAACACGCGGCGATCGAAGGGCACGGAATCGTCATCACGGACGTCGTGGTCGCCGACGACGAGACTCTCACTAACAAATTGAACACGACGGTATTTGCGGGGCAGACGAACCCGCAGGGTGGGCCGATTGCTCGCAACGAAGGTTCCGATGGTCATCCACAATACGGCTTTCTCTATGTCCAATTCGCCGCACCGGAATTGCCACCGGTGCTGACGCCGGGGTTGGAAGAGGGGCTGACGAATGCGGCGGGGGCGTTTGACCTCATCGCGGAGTTTTTGCGCACGCTAGGCGTGATCGACGATCCGGTGCCGTTCTTCGATGCGACGGCTCCCAATGCGAATCCGGGGGCACCGCCGACTTCCGCTCCAAGTGCTCCTGCGGGAGGCGGTGGCCAGAATCTTTTTGCCGGACCGCAGTCGAATTCTTCCGGGAATCAGCCTCAGCAACAGCAACCGCTCGCGCCTGTCGGCTCGACGTCCGCGACTCCGCTGAGCACTCTCCCAGACGACAAGCCGGCCACGTTGGGGGATGTGCTCGGTCTCAACACGCTCTTTAGCAATGGCATCGGCAGGCACATCACGGACTACCTTGCCGATGACTTCACTCCGACGCTCGATGAACTGGTGACGTTCCTCAGCGAAAAAGAGGGCTTCGAGAATGTGCAGTCGGGGCCGGGCAGTACGAACGACAAGATCGAGTTCTCGTTCGGTTTCAACGTGGAGCGGCACATCACGCGCGAGCTGAACTTTGGAGATGGCCTGGCGGAGTCAGGGCTGGATATTCAGACGACCGGGTTGCTCGATCTCGAAGTGGGTTTGAGCACGACCATCACGATTGGCGTGGATCTGTCGCAGGGACTCAGTCCCGCCGAGGCGGTCACGCTGCAATTCACTCCGATTCACGTCGCGGCGAAAGCGAGTATTCCGGGGCCGGACGACAATCCGGCGGGGGCGGGACTCGACATCGCGGCGCGGTTGGGATTCTTCGGAGTCAGCATTGAGGATGGGTCGTTGCTTCTCAGCGCGTCGGTTGATGCGAATGTGAATAGCGGCCAGGCGTTTTCGATCAGCGATTTGCTGTCGATCAATCCCGCCACGTTCTTCCAATTCACCGGTCTGACGAGTTCGGTCGCTGCCACGCTGCCGATCCGGTTGCAGATTGGCAACTTCGACTCGAACTCGCTGGGGATCAGGCCGCAGGTCTTGGTGACGGATGCGAATCTCTTCGATGCGACACCGCCGTCGTTCGAGCTGAAGTTGCCGCCGAAGCTCGACCTCCTCAGTGTTGATGCCGGTGGCATCAACGGGATGCTCGATCAGATGCGGGGCTTCTTGCAGTCGATGCAGGATTCACCGGCTCTCGCGGCAGAGATTCCATTCACGAATGGGACGAAGCTGGGCGATGTGTTCGACTTCGCGATCGCGTTCGATCAGCAGATCAGCAACTTCACGATCGGCCTGGATGGGCTGCCGTCGTTCGGGACGGTGCAGGAATTGGCCGACGAATTGCCGGGGTTGGATGACGACACGCCGATCGACATCGTCGAGAAGGACGGCAATCAAGTGCTGGTCTTCAACTTCGATTTATCGAAGGTCTTCACGCCAAAGACCGTGAAGCTCAGCCTCGCGGAACTCGGCGGAGCGGATGCCGGGATCGGCGGGATCAAGACGAACAGCAACGTGTCGTTGGCGGCGCAGGTCGGGGCGACGTTCACGGCGGGCATCGTGCTCGAAGACAACGGGGCGGATGTCGTCGTCAATGACATGACCATGATCAAGGACATCACCCCGTTCATGGAACCGAAGCCGGGGGAGATGGAAGTCGATCGTTGGACTTTTCTCAACACGAACAACGCGACGCCGGATGTGAAGATCACGCTCCGCAGCGGAGCGGTTCACAACATCAATCTCAGCACGTTGGATGCCGACAGCACGCTGGGTGAATTGGCAATGCTGCTCAACAACGTCGTCGGGCAGGACTTCGCCAAGATTCAAAACAAGCGGTTCGTGTTCACGGACTCGTCGGTGCCCAACGGTGCGACGTTCAAGATTCAAGACGCGAACAACTCCGGACTCGCGATGCTGGTTCAGTTGATTGGGTCGGACAGCGATGGGGACGGAGTCATCACCTCCGCGCCGCTTCACGGCAAGACGCTGGCGGATCGGGTCTTTATCGACGATGTGGAACTCTCGGCCGGGGCGACGCTCACGGCGACTGATATCGACGCGACGGCCAACTTTGGCGGGTTGATTGGGATTGGGATTGTGGACGGGTTCGGCTCGATCTCGGTCGAGGCGAGCATTGGATTGAACGGCGGCGATCCGATCACGCTCGGCGATGTCATCAAGGAAATCAAAGACCTGGGCAAAGGGAGCGGTCTGCTGGACCTCGAATTGGAGGCCGCTGCCGACTTGACGTTGCCGGTCGTCGTGACGACCCCGCTGGATGAACTCGGCTTGATGAGTCTCGATGAATTGGTCGGCAACAACGCGCAGATCACGATCACCTGGCCCGACGTGTTCAACATCGACGTGCTCGAACAGAAGTTCGAGGTCAACACCGACTCGCTGGTCGTGCAGTTCACGGACTTCGACAAGCTGCTGAACTTCCGCGACTTCTCGGCCAACGACATCGTGGACATGTTGCAGGAGATCGCGGACTTCCTGGCGGCGCTCGCGAAGGATGCTCCGTTCTTCAAAAACAAACTGCCGGTGATCGATCAGAGTCCCGCCGAGCTGTTGGGCTTCGTCCAGAGATTCATCGACGAGGTGCAGGCATTCGCTGCCGACCCGGACCAGGGACTCGAAGATCTGGAAGACGACCTCAACCTGGCGCTGGGCCTCGATGCTCAAAACAACGGGTTCGACCCCATTGAACTGTCGCTGGACCTGAGCGGTGCCGAGCCGGTGGTGAGGATCGACCTGCCGTTCAGATTTGATATCGCGACGGCGCAATTGCCGCTGGACTTCAACCTCGATTCGCTGGGGGTGCCGGGGTTGAAAGATCTCGTGGACTTCCAGGGGATGGGCAAGCTCACGGTCGATGCGGGCGTCATGTTCAACATCGCGGTCGGTCTCGAACTTGTGGCCGGTCAGCCGCGCGCGTTTCTGTATGACGAAGAGACCGAATTCAACACCACGCTCCTTGTTGCCGGCACGAACTTTGACTTCAAGGCGTCGGTCGGACCGTTCGGTGTCGTGATCGACAACGGCATGGCGCGACTGGATGCCGACGGACTCGATGCTTCGGACGAGCCTGCGACCGCGGGCCTCAAGCTGACGGACGGCGATGGCACCGGTCGGCATTATCTCAGTCATGTGGACGGCATGGGCAAGACGGTCAACGACTTCGCCGCGATCATCGAAGACCTCGAAGTCTCGGTGGTCGGCGCGGCGGGGGTCGATCTGCCATTCAAAACGCTGGCGGGTGCTGACCTCGATCCGTTGAAACCGTCATTAAACGTCACGATCCCGAGTCTCAACACTCCGCTGACCGTCTCTGTCAACCAGTCTCCGAACTTCGCGCTGCTGCTCGACAACCTCAACTTCGGCAACGGCATTGACGGGATCATTGCGGGCATTGATGGCTTGCTGATGCTGTTGGAAAACGTGCTCGATGGCGAAGTCTTCGGGGTCGAGCTGCCGTTCGTCGGCAACAAATTGCAGGACGCGGCGACGTTCATCAAGGACTTGCGAGAAGACCTGATTTCGAATCTGAATGGGTTGGGCGCGGCCGCCATTCCGGCGGTGCAACTGGCGATCTACAACGCCATCGGGCCGGACAATTTGGACTTCCTGCTCGACACCAACAACGACAAAGCCATCGACATCGCCGATGTGCAGATCAAGGCCGGCCCGGTGGGCGGGCCGCTGACCATCGTCAACAACTTGCTCACGGATGTGACCCAAAGCACCGACACCGTGCAGTTCAACGTGCGGCTCGGCAGCAACGTCCGCAGCACGAGCGCGCTGGATCTCGATCTGGGGATTCCCGGATTGGGACTCGACGTCGAGGGCAAGCTGCAAGTCGGAGTTGGCTTCGCGTTCAATCTGGGCTTCGGCATCAGCAAGTCCGACGGTGTGTACTTCGATGTCGGCGGCGCGAACCAGTTGGAGGTCAGCGTCGATGCCGCGTTGATGGAGTTGAAGGCGGAAGGGCAGCTCGGCCCATTGCAGTTGGACGTCACGCAGATGACCGTCGGGGAACTCGACGATCCGAGCGACGCCTATCCCGAAGACGAAATCTCGCGCAGTCAAATCCAGATCGGCAACGAGACGATCGACGCCATCAACGCTTTCCGTGGCCGCTTCACGATCGACATCGGCGGCGATGGCGGCGACGGGCGATTGAGTTTGGACGAGATCGGCAATGCGGCGGACAGCATCCAGGCCAAACTGGCGGCGGCCGCTTCGTTGCACATGAACGTCATGGCCAGCCTTGGCGGGGATTCCAACTTCCCGTCGGTCGGCAGCGAGGTCCATCTGTATTGGGGCTTCGACGGAGTTGAAGAGCTAACCAGCGCGACGCCGACGATCGAGTTCCGCGATGTCGGCCTCAACATGGGTGAGTTCATCACCGACTTCTTCGGCGGTGCGCTGGAAGTCGTGCAGGACATCGTCGAGCCGTTGCAGCCGATCCTCGACGTGCTGACGGAACCGCTGCCGGTCATCTCCGAACTGGCCGGTCAGGACGTGTCGCTGGTGGACATCGCGCGCATCTTCGGACTGGCCGAGGTCGCCGACTTTGTGGAATCGGTCGACACGATCGCGGACCTCGTCACCAGCATCCCGACGGACCTGGGAGGCGACTTGATCCTGCCGTTGGGTGGGTTCTCGGTGGCCTTCGACGACATCACGAACGAACCAGTGATCACGGTGGATCAGGCCGCCAGCGCCTTCAATCTGGTCAATGCGGTCGATGGTTTGGGCAACGGAGCGTCCAGCACCTCCGCGCAGAACTTCTTCGGCGGGATTCCGAAAGCTCCGACGACGAACGGAATGCCAGACCCTGCGGACTCCGCAGGCAAATTCGCTTTTCCGATCCTCGACGACCCGCTCAACGTGTTCCAACTGTTGCTGGGCAAGGAAGACCTGACGCTGGTGACTTACGACATGCCGAAGGCGACGTTCGGCTTCGAGTACACGCAGTTCTTCCCGATCTTCGGCCCGATCGGCGCGAGCATCGGCGGCTCGGTCGGCTTCAATGTCGATCTGGCGTTCGGCTTCGACACGCAGGGCTTCTTCGACTTCTCACGCTCGAAGAATCCGCTCGACATCTTCAACGGCTTCTACGTCAGCGACACCGCGAGTCCGCTGGGGATCGGCGAAGACGTGCCGGAGATGCAGCTCTTCGGCGCACTCCGAGCAGCAGCGGAACTGAATCTCGCGCTGGCCAGCGCAAGTGTCGGCGGCGGCCTCTTCGCGACGATCGACTTCAATCTGCACGACAACCCCGACGAGAACGGCAACGTCGATGGCAAGATCCGCGTGCAAGAGATCATCGACAACGCCTTGCTGACCCCTCCGCCGCTGATCCACATCTTTGACATCGGCGGCAAGATCGAGGCGGGGCTGGATGTGAAAGTCAGCGTGCTCGGTTTTGACAAGACGTTCGAGATCGCCAAAGTCACGCTGCTCGACTTCGAGATTCCCCGTCCCGGTCCCCAACCACCCGCTCCGGGAGCGATCCTGGCCACGCTCAATGACGGCCTGCTGACGGTCAACATCGGCCCGAAGTCGGGCGATCGGATGTTCGGCAATACGATGGACGGCAATGACAACGTCTTGATCCGTCGCGGGGCCACGGACGAGCAAGTCATCGTCTCGGCGTTCGGCTTGCAACAGACTTACGACGGAGTCACTGCGCTGTTCATCGACGCGGGGAACGGCGACGACGTCATCACGCTCGACAAGAGCGTCGATCTGCCGGCCACGCTGATCGGCGACCAGGGGAACGACACCATCACCGGCTCGAAGGGAGCCGAATCCATCAACGGCGGAGCGGGCAACGACAAGCTGCTCGGCAACGACGGCAACGACACGATCGACGGCGAAGCGGGACTCGACATGATTGTCGGAGCGTCGGGCGACGATCTCCTCAACGGCGGCGCGGACGCGGACACGATCGACGGAGCGGCGGGCAAAGACACGATCAACGCTGGAGCCGGCAACGACAGCGTCACCGGCGGAACTCAAGACGACCTCGTCAACGGCGATGCGGGCAACGACAAGCTCTTCGGCGGACGCGATAGCGACGTCATCAACGGCGGCGACGACAACGACTCGATCTTCGGCGAGGAAGGCCAGGACTCGGTCACGGGCGGCGCGGGGAATGACTTCGTCAATGGCGGCATCGCGAACGACCTCATCGAAGGGGGCGGCGGCGACGATGAACTCAATGGCGATCTCGGCAACGATGTCGTCAGAGGAGACTCGGGCAATGATGAAGTCATCGGCGGGCCGGGCAGCGACACGCTCGACGGCGGCAGCGGCGAGGATCTCATCACCGCCGGCGATCAGTCGAATCCCGGTCAGCCCGGTTCGATCTATGCCGGCGAACCGAGTTCGACGCACGTCATCTTTGGCGGCAGCGGCGGCGACACCATTCATGGTGACCTGGGTGACGACAACATCGACGCGGGCGAAGGTGACAACGTCGTCTTCGAGTACGCGGGCAACGCGACGATCACCGCCGGGGCCGGCAACGATTTCATCGTGACCGCTGGCGGCAACGAATTGATCAACGCGGGCAACGGCCAGAACACGGTGCTCGGCGGAGCGGGGAGCGAGACCGTCACCGCCGGTTCCGGCAACGACGTGATTGATCTGCGTTCGGCCCTGACGAACGAAGCCAGCACGACGCACTTCGTCATGGCCGGAGCGGGCAACAATCTGATTCACACCGATCAAGGCCACGACTCGGTCTTCACGACCGACGGCAGCGACACGGTCTTCGCGTTTGATGGCAACAACCTGATCGAAGTCGGCGGCGGCGCGGACAAGGTGACGACGGGCGCGGGCAAGGACACGATCACGACGGGACTCGGCAACGACACAGTGTCTTCCGGCAATGAGGCGGACTTGCTGACCGTCGGCGAGGGGAACGATCTCGTCATGTCCGAAGGGGGCAACGACACGGTCTTCGCCGAAGGGGGCCAGGACACGGTCAGCGCGGGAGACGGCAACGACGACGTGTTCCTCGCGGCCGGCGATGACTCGGCCGAAGGTGGAGCGGGCAACGACTTCATCGTTGGCGCGAACGGCGACGATTTCATCAACGGCGGCGACGGCAGCGACGTCGTCTGGGGCGGGATCGCGGTCTTCGGCCGAGCCAGCTTCGATACGACGGTCCCTGGAAACTTTCAGTTGCCGCCTGAGTTCACCAGTTTCGATCTGCTCAACCCCAGCGGCTACACCCCCCCAAACATCACGCCAATCGTCGTAGCGGGCAATTCATTGCCCGGCACCCCCGACGACGGAATCGACGTCATTCGCGGCGGAGCCGACACCGACTTCCTCTTCGGCGGCGGTCAAACAGACGACATCAGAGGCGGCAACGGCGACGACTTCATCGACGGCGGTGTCGGCACGGAATTGATTCACGGCGACGCGGGCGACGACGTCCTCTTCGGCGGAGCGAACAACGACAGCCTCTTCGGTGACGAGGGGATCGACCAACTTTACGGACAAGAGGGCGATGACATTCTGAAAGCTGGCCTCGGCACCGACGTTGGTATCGGTGGGAACACGCGCTTCAATCCGCTGATCGCGACCGACATCCCGACTTCGGGTTCCATGACGGTCAACGTCATGAGCGGTCAGCGGTCTTACGGTGGCGACGGTAACGACTCGATGTATGCCTTCGCTCCGACCAACAAGCCCGCTGACGAAAGCACTCGGCGCGGTGATGAACTGCACGGCGGCAGCGGCAACGATTTCATGTACGGCAACATTCGCCGCGATGTGCTGTCCGGCGGCCCCGGCAACGATTTCCTGCACGGCGAGTATGTGCTCGGCGCGGACTTCGGGAACAACTCGTCTGCCGACCTCTTCGGCGGCGCGGACACGATGTATGGCGACGGCGGCGAGGATCAGCTCTTCGGCGGCGGCGGCGCGGACGTGCTGCACGGCGGCGCGGACAGCGACCTCATGGAAGGCCAGAACGGTCGCGATTCGATCTTCGGCGGCGGCGGCATCGACTTCCTGAAGCTCGACACGGCCGAGTTCTTCACCGAGACCGGCGACGTGTTCGATGGCCACTTCGGCAACCGCACGGCCGGCGATGTCATCGACGACAACGCGACCGACATCTTGCTGATCGAAGGCTCGCTGCTGCCCGACATCATCACGCTGAAGGAACAGGACGTCGGCATTTCCTCGAAGACCGATCTCGCTCCGGCGATCGTGGCGAACGGTCGGCCGTCGGCCGCTCCGAAGTTCACGCTCACGGTGAATGGACAGAGCGTCGGCCCGATCACGGTGACGGACACGGCGAACAACACCTCGCTGGATGATCTTGTCGGCGATTTCAACTTGGCGATCGACAACGCCATCTCGGGTCTCGGCGACGGTGCTTCGTTCAGCCCGCATAACGTCCAAGCCGTTCGCATCGGCAACCGGATTCGGATCGAGACTGTCGATCTCGGCCAGCAGACGCAGTTGCTGGTCACGCCGGTCGCGAACGATCCGATGACGAATGTCATGCAGAACGAACTCCGTTTCTTCGCGTCGCAGTTCGGAGTGAAGCTGCTCGACATCGACTACAACGCGGGGAACGGCCGCGAAACGATCCGCGCCGGCTGGCGCGATCAGGCGGGCAATCCTCTGGTCGAACAGTTCCGTATCAGCGGACTGGGTGGCGATGACGAACTCGGCTTCGCGGTCGGCGAGAAGGCTCCCGATCTGGCGTCGCTCGCCCTGCGCAGCCGTGATTGGGTGGGCGTGCTCGACGGCGGTTCGGGGGACGACATTCTGTCTGGCTCGAAAGCCCGCGATCGGATCGACGGCGGTCGCGGCAGCGATTTGATCTACGGCAACGAGGGTGACGACCGCATGTTCGGTGATCCGTCGAACGGCGCACCGAATGATCTCGACGTGATGTTCGGCGGAGCGGGGAATGACGACGCGATCGGCGGACTAGGGTCGAATCGGCTGTATGCCTGGAGCTTCGATCCGACCGGCCCGCTGCACTTCGACGGCGAACAGACCGCGACGAACACCGGCAGCGGCGCGACGCTCACGGCTTACGCGCGGCAGAGCCGGCTGGGACAACTGGATCGCGATGCGCACTTCTCGCTCAGCACCGACGGGACGACGTTCACGTCGCTGACGCTGACGGCCGCGAGTACCGCCGACAATACGCACTTCGACGATCTTATCAGCGACTTGCTGGGGGAAATCACCGGGGCGGGACTCGGCTCACAGGTCACCGTCGGCGGCGATGATTTTCGTTTGACGTTCACTTCGTTCACGCAGTCATTGACTCTGCGCACCGATCAGTTCGGCGTGTTCGTTGATCCGAACGGCCGGCTGGTCGATACCGATGGGACCGAACAAGCGCTGGCGGGGAATCCGTTCCCGGTCGAGGACACTGGACTCAACCGGATGCTGGGCATGTCGCAGGACGACATTTTGTTTGGCGGCACGGGACTCGATTTCCTGTACGGCAACGGCGGCAACGATGTGCTGATCACGCGGCATGGCCTGCCGTTTGAGGATGGCTTCGATGTGCCGGCCGGCGACGAGTGGAAAGCCTACGCGAAGGCGACCGACAAGGTTTGGTACTACGGCGGCACGAATCTGAATGACGTCATCAGCGTCGATTATGTCACCGAGCCTGGATTGCTTGGCGGGCATCATCTCATCACGCGGCTGACGAACAACAACGGCAACTTCTCGTTCGACGCGCAAGTGCGGCTGGACTTCAACGCGACTGACGAGAATGGCAACCTGCTCTTCGACGCGACCGATGTGATCGAGAGCCTGGAATCGATCCTCGAAGCGAATCCAGCGGAGCGAAATCTCCAATTCAACGAACTGGCGCTGAGCGGCAACCTGCTCCCGCCGGAAGGAGATTTCCTCGCGATCATCATCGACGCGCTCGATGGCAACGACATCGTGAATGTCGGCCCGACGGTCTTGAAGACCGTTTGGACCGACGGTGGCAAAGGGGACGACACGATCCTCTACCAGTCGGGCAATCCGATCCTCGTCGATCGAACGGAAGAACAAGATCGCAACGAAGTGGCCGGCGATCCGAACTCCGCCGCGAATGCCTACTCGTTGTTCGGCCCGACGATTCTGCTCGGCAGCGCCGCGTTGCCATTGAACGGTCAGCTCACCGATCCCGCGCGGGTCGATGTGCGGCTCTTCGGCGACGAGACCTTCACGCGACTGCAGATCTCCCCAGCAGTGACTTCCAACAATGACTCCACGGAAGCTCTGATCGCGGACATCAATGCCGAGATCGCGGCGAAGGGACTTGGCGAACGACTCATCGCGGTGAATGTCGGCGGCAGGCTCGGCCTGCGTCCGACCGATACCGAGCTGAGCAATTTCGTTTCGCGGATCGCCATGCAACGGCTCGGCACGGCGACCACGCCGGTACTGACGATCGACGGAGTCAACACGCCAGCGGAGAAAGCGTTCGGACTTTCCGCCGGTCAGAGCACCACGCTGGCCGATCTCGCGCAATCGGTGCGCTTCGAGGATCTGACGCTCGACAGTCCTGACGACGTGGATTGGTACTCGTTCCGCCTGGTGCAGACGCCAGAACTCGGCAGCAACATCAGCGTCAGCAGCCTCTCGGAGAACGATGGCCTCACGGTGCGCGTCTATCGCCAGGAGGATGACGGTTCGCTGACTCAAGTGCGCACGAATGAAGTGAATGAGCCGACGATCGGTGCGGACCTGACCGAGCGATTCTTGATCGGCGGGGCGTTCGCGCCTTCGGGAGTGCTTGAGAGTGACGTCTCGTTTTTGTTGACGGTTGGATTTGGCGGCAGCGCGAGGATTCTCAACGTGACAGTCACGGCGGCTTCGACGGCGGGGAATCTCGATGTCAATGCGCTCGTGCAGGACGTGCAGGCGGCGGTCAATGCGGCGGCGGCAACGGCGGGTCTCGGGAAGGCGGATGTCCCGCAGATTCAGAATCGCGGTGGGCATCTGGCGTTTGCTCGCGCGACGGGCAGCACGCTGGCGCTCAAGAGCCACTTCGCGACCGAAGACGGAGCGACGGCGTTTGGATTTGCGGTCGATCAGGAACTTGGCGCGAACAACAACGCTTACCCGCTCGACAGCATCGGCGACCTCGCGGAAGTGACCGGCGGCAGCATTCATGCGACGAGCGACGGCGATGTCTATCGCTTCGACGTCGATGCCGAGTCGGTCGGCGGCGACGGTTCGATCTTCATCGACAACATCAGCACGGTTTCCGAACTGATCGTCGAACTGTTTGAGAATTACGGCGGCGGAAAAGCCGGACTCGGCACACTGGTCGAGTCGAAGTCGGTCGTTGGACAGTTCTCGGTCGGCTTCAAACTGGGGGACTTGGCGGAAGGCACTCATGCGTTGCGCGTGCGGCTGGCGAATCCCGGCACGAATCCGAATGCCTCGCTCTACACGATTCAGTCAGTCGGCGGCGCAAACAACACGACGACGCTCAACCTCTCGGCGATTGGCCGAGCGGACTTGCGGCTCGACGGCGACACGGCCTTCGTGGCTGGTCGGACCTATCTCCTTCAAGTGACGACGGCGGAACGCGCGCCGACGATCTACGACCTCAGCATCAACCTGACCGGCAACGCGACGACCGCCTTCAACCTCGGCACGCGCTTCGACGTGAATCAACGCCGAGACGTGCTGATCGGCGGCGCGGGGAATGATCGCTTGCAGGGCGGCCCGTCCGAGGACTGGGTCTTCGGCGGCGCGGGGAACGATGTCCTCACCGGCGGACTCGACAAGCAGGCCGAAGACCTGTTGTTCGGCGGTATCGGCGACGACCTTTTCCAAGTCGTGACGGACAAGCTCGCCCTCACCCCGACCGGCCAGACGGTGCCGACCACTCAAGCCGATCGCTTCGACGGCGGAGCGGGCTTCGATCAGGTCTTCTATCAAGGGGGCGACTTCGATCGGCTCTCGCGTGAAGTGCCGGACAACGTCGCCATCCGCTTCAGCCGCTTCTTGCAGCGGTACGAAGTCACGAGCCTCGTGTGGGACATCGCCAATCAACGGTGGCAAACGGAACTGCACGACATCCGTGCGATCGTTCGTTCGGCGGGACTACCGACCGCTCTGAATGGCGTCCTCTCAGATACGGCCGAGTTCAATCTCGAAGTCGGCGGGATCAGTGTGGGCAACATCAGCGTGCCGAGAGACGACACGAATTTGACGCTGCTCGATCTGGCCCAAGACATCAACTCGGCATTCGCAGAAAAGGGAATCGCGAACGACGTCGTCGCGGAAGTCACCGCCGACGGACTGCAACTCGCGACAACGGCATTTGGTGCGAACGCTTTGCTGAAGATCGCGGCCGCGAACTCGGTCGCGGAGAATGAACTGCGATTCTTTGCCGGTGACGAAGTCAGCGGTTTCGTCACCGCCTTCGAGCAGCATTACGCCTCGTATCAAGTCCTCAACACCGAAGGGACGCGAATCGAGACACGCGCCGGCGACGACGTCGTCCATGCAGATCCCGGATATCAATTCCCGCTGGCCAACAGCAGCGGAGTGGTCGAAGAAGAAGAATGGGGCATCAAGCCGGGCAACTTCCAGGAAGGCGCGCGCATCGCGGCCCTGTACATCGA
>SXGS01366859.1_pt1 | contig 34053 bp, 38 predicted proteins | sample 3174681 | NCBI WGS metagenome assembly SXGS01 (sample SAMN11356861, study PRJNA531348) | freshwater metagenome | isolation source: freshwater sample F1-80 | place: China: Fuxian Lake, Yuxi | collected 2017-12-25
AAGAAGTGGTATTAAAATATTTACAAAAACACGGACAAAAGATCGATTACGAGATCGTCAAAGACACAGGTATTAATTTAAAGGAATTAAGAAAAACGATTTTAGAATTACAGAGCAAGAATCTCATTCAGACATGTACGATCATTCAACATGGTGCAAAGGGTAAACTTATTGAGGGTATTCAGTGCCGTATTGCAGGCTATACACCACCAGCAGCCCCAGGCAGAAAAGCACCTGCAGCTCCCCCAGTATAATTTATTTTGATATTTAAAATATTTATTCTAATTAGTTTAGTTTTAATATTTTATTTATTTAGAGGAAACGCGAAAGCTTTACCCACTTTAAAATTTGATGATGATGCACCCAATTTTACTTTGTTAGATAGCCAAGGTAGCGAAGTAAGTTTAAGAGACTTCAAAGGCAAATGGGTTGTTTTATATTTTTATCCTAAAGATGATACGCCTGGATGTACCAAGGAGGCTTGTCACTTTAGAGATGATTTTAAAACATTAGAGAGCTTGGGTGCAAAAGTCATTGGTGTGAGTATTGATAATAGTTTTTCTCATAAGAAATTTGCTGAAAAATATAATTTACCTTTCCCTCTTTTATCTGATACTTCCGGGGAGGTTGCAAAACGCTATGGTGCTTTAAACAACTTGATACTCATAAAGCTTGCCAAAAGGAATACTTATTTAATTAACGCGCAAGGTAAGATCGCAAAAATTTATCAAGATGTAGACACGTCAAAACATAGCCAAGAAATTATTGAAGATCTGAAAAAATTTAAAGAATAAGTTTAAGTTAATAGTAAGTGATCAATTTGTTCGGCTAATTCAAAGTCTTTATCAGTAATACCTGACGCATCATGGGTATGCGTCTTTATGGTTAACGCGCTATAACTCAATATTAGGTCTGGATGATGATTTAAATGGTTTGCAATTTTTGCGATTTCATTCGCTAAACGAATAGACTCATCAAAATTAGAGGTAGAAATTTTTTTTTCAATAGAGGGGAAAATATAAGACCAAGTCGTGCATCTTATCTTTAATTTTTCTTCTATTTCTTTTTTATTGTAAGCCATGGTTTATCCTAGTTGATGGTATTTAAGTTCTGCAAGATTAATAACCTCTAATGCTTTCTCATGAGTTGCTTCTAAAATCACTGGGGGTGCAATTCCATCCTCAACCGCTTCAAGCCATCGACTCGCACATAAACACCAACGATCACCAGCTTTTAATCCTTTAAATTCTAGTTCAGGTCTCGGGGTCAATAAGTCGTTGCCTTGCATTTTGGAAAATTGAAGAAACTCTTGAGTAACTTCTGCGCATACTGTGTGTTGCCCGACATCTTGAGGCCCTGTTTCACAACATCCACTTCTTGTAAATCCTGTAATAGGGTTTAGGTTACAGATCTCTAGCTTTGTTCCAAGAACATTCTTAATTGTCATTTTTTATGGTCCACCATGAACGATATTGCTATGATAAAGTCGAATTGACCATGAAAAAAACTATTAGTTTATTTTTGTTGCTCATCGGAAGCCAAGCCAGCGCGATTCCATCCTTTGAAACATTATTAGAAATCAATAACTCTATTGTTGCTATTAATGTTGATTACCCAGATGGTTCCTCAGGAACAGGGTCAGGCGTTGTTATAAGTAAGGAGTTCGTTGCGACTGATTGTCATATTATTGCAAATACATTAGGTGCAAATATCTCTAAATTTGATAATACCTACAAACCTATAGCTTTTAAAGCCGATTGGAAACATGATCTGTGCTTGTTAAAATTCGAAGAACTACCCTTCAAACCTTTCATTTTAAGAGATAGTAAGTCGTTACAATATGAGGAGGATATTTTTAATGTTAGCTTTCCTAATGGAAGTAGTGTTCCTCAGCCATCCTATGGTTCAGTGAAGGCGTTGCATCGTTTAGATGATGGCGTCATCATCAGATCAGATGCAGCATTTGCTCTCGGCTCAAGTGGGGGTGGATTATTCGATGAAAAAAATAATTTAGTGGGTATTACGACATTTAAAAGCCCTGGACCCCAAGGTTTTTTCTATAGCTTGCCTGTTGAATGGATAAAACTTTTAATGAAAGAGCCCGATACAGCCTCTCTTAAAACTATGGAGATCCCATTTTGGGCATTGCCTTTTGAACAAAAACCAAATTTTATGAAAGTAGTTATTCCATACCAGAACAAAGAATGGGATCAGCTTAAATCCATTACTGATTTATGGATTAAGGAGGAGCCAAATTCTCCTGATGCTTGGTATTTTTTAGGACTGGCTAGTCAAGGGAAAAAAGATTTTAAATTAGCTAAAGAAGCATTCTTGATGGCAGAAAAAATAAATCCTAGGCATCTTGACGCCATGATGGGGCTTGCTAGTATTGCAGAATCTGAAAAGGATTTAGTGGCGTTACAAAATATTCAAAAAAAGGTCAATCATTTAAATAGTAGTCTTGCAGAAACTATTTTAAATAAATTAGATAAAATAAAGTAAGATTCAATTTTTATTAACCCTCACAAAACTATTCCAATATGCTTAATCAAGCTTTATTGCTCGCAGAAAAAGGCCTTATGCCAGATAAACTTATTCGTTTTGGTATTAGACAACTTTTAAAAAAACGACTTAGTGAGATTGGTTATCAAGATGCTGAAAAATCTCAAGCACTCAAAAAAACTTTTTTGAAAAGTATGGATCAGGCACCTATTGCATTGGTACCTCATCTTGCAAATAAGCAGCATTATGAAGTACCTTCCACTTTTTTCGATTTTTGTTTAGGTAAATATAAAAAATATAGCAGTTGTTATTGGGATCAAAATACAGAAAAGTTAGATGATGCAGAATTAAATGCACTCAAGATTAGTGCATCTCATGCAGATTTAAAAAATGGACAAACTATTCTTGAGTTAGGTTGTGGCTGGGGTTCGTTAACACTTTTTATGGGTAAACAATACCCTAAGAGTAAAATATTTGCAGTATCTAATTCAACCTCCCAAAGACTCTACATTGAGAGTGAAGTAAAAAAAAGAAAACTTAAAAATATTCATGTGATTACATGTGACATGAACCGATTCCAGCCTAAAAATTTTAAGATCCCCAAGAACTTTGATCGTATTGTCTCAATTGAAATGTTTGAGCATATGAGAAATCATAGAAAGCTTTATAAGATGCTTCATGACTGGTTAAAGCCTGGCGGAAAATTCTTTATGCATATTTTTGTGCATCAACATACACCCTATTCATTTGACGTGAAAGATAAAAATGACTGGATGAGTGAATTTTTCTTTTCGGGCGGTATGATGCCGAGCGATGACTTGCCTCTGCATTTTCAAGACTATTTAAAATTAAATCAAAAATGGTGTTGGGATGGAAGACACTATGAAAAAACAGCGAATGCTTGGTTAGACAATATGGATCAAAAAAAATATCACATTTACCCTATTCTTAAAAATACTTATGGCAAGCAAAATGCAACGCGATGGTTTAATCGCTGGCGTATTTTTTATATGGCCTGTGCAGAATTATTTGGATATCGAAATGGTCAAGAATGGTGGGTAAGTCATTATCAATTCGAGAGGCCAAAAAAATAAATGAAACTGATAAATTTTGTGCTTTTTCAAGTGGGTTGGTTTATTTTGATATGGGGAGCTGCTCATCAAAAATTACTTTTATCCATGATTGTTACAGGCTTGATTCTATTGATTCACATCATGCAAGCACCCCGTAAAAAAGAAGCAACTATATTACTTGTTATTATCATGCTCTTAGGTTCTATCTTTGACCAGTTTTTATTACTTACAAATTTAGTGATATATAAGAGTCAATTCATTGAATATTTTGTACCTATTTGGATCATCGCTTTATGGGGATTATTTGCGACGACGCTAAATATTTCCTTAAGTTGGCTTAAATCTAATAATGTTTTAGCTGTTTTATTCGGACTGATCGGAGGCCCTGTCGCTTATTTTGCAGCAGAAAGATTAGATGCTGTTCAACTCACTAATCATTTTTCGATATATGCACTGTCCCTTGGCTGGGCATTTTTAACCCCGTCCTGTTTATACATTGCTGAAAAATGGAATGGATTTCGCATATGATATTTTTAAATGCATTATTTATTAATTTGGTATTTGCTTTCTTGGGTTGGCTTATTAGCCTTAAAAAAAATAATGTCACACATGTTGATATTATGTGGAGCTTATTTTTTGTGCTAAATTCGCTTTACTTCTATACTGTATTTACGCCCTCTTTAAGGACTGTTTTAGTTCTTTTATTAGTTTTGCTATGGAGTGGACGTCTCGCGGTTTACCTTACTATGAGAAATTGGGGGAGATCAGAAGATGCACGCTACTTAAAAATTAGACAAAATAACGAACCCCATTTTAGGTATAAAAGTGCTTATATTATTTTTGGCTTTCAATCTATTCTTGCATGGTTAGTAGGCTCCATTTTTTTTATAGCTATGGAAAATAATCATTCTTTAACTGGGTTAGATATAGTAGGTTTTTTAATTGCATTATTTGGTATCATCTATGAGTCTATTGCTGACTATCAATTGATGCAATTTAAGAATGATTTAAAAAATCGAGGCAAGCTTTTACAATCTGGGTTGTGGAAATTCAGTCGGCATCCGAATTATTTTGGCGAGCTTTTAGTCTGGTGGGGCTTTTTTATCACAACGATTGTTACAGGGATTCATTTTAATTTGATAGCACCACTCCTTATGACTTTTTTAATTTTAAGATTTTCAGGCGTCACTCTTCTTGAAGCTAATCTTACAAAAAAATTTGATGAGTATGGTCGCTATAAGAAAAAAGTAAATACCTTAATTCCAGGATTTTGGAAGATATAATATGCGGTATAAATATTTTTTATTGACGGCATTTTTTTTATTATTGAATGGATGTATGACTCAAGCCCCTATCAAAACGGTTTCTGAAGTGAATCTAAAGCAATTTATGGGTTCATGGTATGTTATTGCCCATATTCCAACCTTCATTGAAAAAAATGCTTTTAATGCAGTCGAGTCTTATGAATTAAATGAAGATGGCACGATTGCTACCACATTCACTTTTAACGAAGGATCTTTGTCTGGCCCTGCTAAAACTTATCATCCAAAAGGTTTCGTAGTGAAAAACTCCGGAAATGCTTTATGGGGTATGCAATTTATATGGCCCATTAAAGCTCAGTATAAAATTGTCTATCTAGATGAAAATTATCAAAATACAATTATTGCAAGGGATGATCGCGACTATGTCTGGATCATGTCACGTGAGAAAAAGATAAGTCAAGACACATTAAATATTTTAACAAAAAAAATTGAAGATGATGGTTACGATATGAAAAAAATGCGTTGGGTTGAACACTCAAATTAGCAATGAATAAAATTTTTAAAAAAATATTTTTTTGGTTTGATAATTCTTTTCTTGAAGAAAAGTACGCATTGGTCTTATCAGCTAAGGAAATTGATTGGATGCGTGTTATTCCTTTCGTGCTTCTTCACCTATCCTGTTTTTTTATTTTTGTCGTTGGTTTTAGTTTGACAGCTTTAGTAGTATGTATCTTACTCTTTGTGATTCGTATGTTCGCGATTACAGGCTTCTACCATCGCTATTTTTCTCATAAAACTTTCAGTACTTCTCGATTTGTTCAGCTCCTATTCGCTATAATTGGCGCTACTGCAGTACAAAGAGGGCCTCTTTGGTGGGCAGCGCATCATCGCGGTCACCATGTTCACTCAGATACACCAGAAGACAAACACTCTCCCAAAGAGCATGGTTTTTTTTGGAGTCATATGGGATGGTTTTTGACTAAGTCAAATTTTGTAACTAATACAAAATTTATCCGCGAATTAATAAAATTTCCAGAGCTACGAATCATTGATCGGTTTGATCTTCTAATGCCATTAGCATTATCTGTTAGCTTGTTTTTAATTGGGTATTATCTGGATCAATATGAGCCACAATTTCATACTAATGGATTTCAATTATTTATTTGGGGATTTTCAATTTCTACAGTGATACTTTATCACGCTACTTTTTTAGTGAATTCAGTTGCTCATCAATGGGGTAAAAGGAGATATGACACTAAAGATACGAGTCGTAATAATTTTATTATTGCAATTTTGACTTTTGGCGAAGGCTGGCATAACAACCATCACCATTATCCAGGCTCTGCAAGGCAAGGATTTTATTGGTGGGAAATAGATGTAACTTACTATATTTTAAAATTTTTAGCCTTGATTGGTGTCATATGGGGTGTAAGAACAGTTTCTGAAAATATCCGAGAATCCAAAAAAATAGAATATCTTCATCGTTAGACATGAGGATAGCAATCATAGGCTCAGGTATTTCTGGTAATACGCTTGCATACTACTTAAATCCAAAGCACCAAATTACGCTTTTTGAATCTGATCTTAGAGTTGGTGGCCATTCTCACACTCATGATATCAATTTATTCCACCAAAAATTTCATGTAGATACGGGGTTTATTGTTTTTAATAAAAAAACATATCCTCACTTTTTGAAACTTTTACATGAACTTGATGTGCCATATGAAAATAGTGTGATGAGTTTTAGCGTAAAAGATCGTCTAAAAGATTTTGAGTATAACGGTACTAATTTAAATACACTTTTTGCGCAAAGAACAAATCTCATACGCCCTATCTTTTATAAAATGATCAAAGAAATTCTTCGATTTAATAAAAGCTCGACCCTACTTTTAAATAGCGATAAAGAAATAAGTTTAGGAGAATTTCTCGATCGAGAGTCTTATTCAGATTTTTTTAAAAAGTATTATATATTGCCTATGGGATCTGCCATATGGTCATCTGATGTTAAGACTATGATGGAGTTTCCTGCGAAATTTTTTATACGTTTTTTTGATAACCATGGGATGTTAAATATTAATGAAAGACCACAATGGCTTACGATTAGAGGTGGCTCAATCAATTATGTCAAAAAGCTAATTGCATCTTTTGAGAAAAATATTAGGCTCAATGAGTATATAAAATTTGTTGATAGGAAAAGTGATCATGTGGCTGTTCAACTTCAAGATCGGATTGAGAAATTTGATTGGATTTTTTTTGCATGCCATAGTGACGAAGCGCTTAAATTAATTAAAAGTCCTACGCAAGATGAAAAGAATATTTTAAGAGCAATACCCTATACACATAATGAAGTAATCTTACATTATGATGAGAGTGTCATGCCAAGGAGAAAGCTTGCTTGGGCGGCTTGGAATTATCATATCAATAAAGATATTTCTTCACCCGTATCTCTTACCTATAATATGAATATATTACAAAATTTAAAAACAAATGTACCTATTCTGGTGACATTAAATCCACAAGAAAAAATTAATAATAAGAAAATAATTAAAAAACTTTCCTATGCACATCCACAATATAGTTTACAAAGTATAGAAGCCCAATCAAATCATTATCTTATCTCAGGAGTTAATCGTACTTCATTTGCAGGCGCTTATTGGGGGAATGGATTTCATGAAGATGGCGTTAAAAGTGCATTGGATGCTATTCAACAGTTTAATATAGTACATGGATTTCACTGATGCATGCCATTTACGAAGGTACCTTAAAGCATACAAGGATAAAACCTAAGAAACATGCATTTCAATATCGAGTGGGTATGCTATATCTTGATCTTGATAATTTAGCAAATGTATTTTCAAATAAATTATTTTGGAGTTATAACCGTTTTAATCTAGGTTGTTTTTTGAGATCAGATTATTTTGGAAATCAAAAAAGTAGTTTAAAAAAATCGATACAAGATGAAGTCAAAAAAAAGCTTCATTTTAAGCATCATGGCAAAATATTTTTACTGACCAGCCCTCGCTACTATGGATATTGTTTTAATCCAGTGAGTTTTTATTATTGTTTTAATATAAAAAATAAGTTAGAAGTTATTGTGTCTCATATTACTAATACACCTTGGAATGAAAATCATGCTTATGTGCACGATTGCCGAGGGTTGAATAAACCACTGAAATACTTTGAATTTCAAAAAGATTTTCATATATCACCTTTTATGCCTATGGATATTAAATATGAATGGATGTTTAATGAGCCAGATCAAGAGATAATGGTTTCCATGAATAATATACATAAAAAATTTTTTATTTTTAATGTGTCAATGAGACTCCATAAAAAACCTTTAAATACAAAATCACTTAATCGTTTACTTATTAAATTTCCCCCCGAAACTTTTAAAACAATTATAGCTATTTATTGGAATGCCTTATGTTTAAAATTTAAACGTATTCCTTTCTTTTCGCACCCTTAAAGTTTCTTTAAATCTTATGAAAAATTTCTTACATCGATTTGCTAGAGTACTTGTTTTTAAACAATTAAGAAAAATTGAAATAGGCCATATTTCTGTTATAGAAAGATCCAAAAAGTTTTCTTTTGGTAAAAAAGGTGAATTAAATGTCACATTGACTGTACATGACTCACGATTCTATGGTGCTTTAGCATTTGGTGGTTCAATTGGCGTTAGCGAAGCCTTCATGCAAAGGTTTTGGTCGGTTAATGATTTAACAAAGTTAATTCGTATCATGGCTATTAATCAAAATATGATGGATCAACTAGAAAGTCTATTTAATATTTTTTTAAAGCCACTTCTCAAATGTCTCCATTACTTAAATCAAAACTCAGTTAAGGGAAGCCAGATCAATATTGCTAAGCATTATGATCTAGGTAATGATTTCTTCTCATTATTTTTAGATGCGACTATGATGTATTCATCTGCAATTTTTAAAAATTCTTATGACTCGCTCTATAAAGGGTCTATCCATAAACTAGAAATAATATGTCAGGGGTTAGAGCTTAATTACAAAGATCATATTATTGAAATTGGTTCTGGGTGGGGAGGGTTTGCTATTTATGCTGCGCAACATTATGGATGCAGAGTCACCACAATAACTATCTCAAAAGAACAATATAATTATGTAAAACAAAAAATTAAGGATTTAAAGTTAGCACATAAGATTACTATTTTATTTTCAGATTATCGTCATTTAAAGGGCCAGTACGACAAATTAGTATCTATTGAAATGTTGGAAGCTGTAGGCTATAAGTATTACGATACCTATTTTAAAGCCTGCGCTGATTTATTAAAGCCTGATGGCCTTGCATTTATCCAAACGATTACGATTACCGATCAGCGTTACGAGAAGGCGAAACGATCTGTGGATTTTATTCAAAGGTATATTTTCCCTGGAAGTTGTATTCCCTCCATCACGGCATTACAAAATAGTATTACCCAATCATCAGATTTAAAGATCCTCAGTATCCAAGATATTGGAGCTCATTATGCTAGAACGCTTGCTTTGTGGAGAAAGTCATTTTTTAAGCGCTTAAAAGAGGTTAAAGCTCTAGGATTTGACGATATATTTATTCGCATGTGGCATTTTTACTTATCCTACTGTGAAGGTGGCTTTAAAGAAAAGGTAATTAGCGATATTCATCTTAAATTGGTAAAACCGGGGTATCGCGGGCAATAGAAATCGATGTTTTCTTGAATTTTTATGTTTTTAAGCGCATGCTTGACTGAATAACTATTTTGTTAAAAATAAGGAAATAACGTTATGAAAAAAATCATTTTAATAATTTCAATGTTTTTCTTCAGTCATTTTTTAACTTTTGTGGCTTATGCTGAAACCCCAAATCTATTTGAAGGCGTTGTAGATAAATACTTTAAAGGCAAGTCTCTTACAAAAACGAATGATATTACCTTTGATGTAGCTAAAAGAGGTATCGATGGTACACAAGTTCCTTTTAAGTTTACAGCACATAAAAAATATAAAAATATTACAGTGGTGGTTGAAGGGAATCCCCATCAATTACCTGGTATTGGGTCGTTAGCGCTCACTATGGCTCCTAAGGTTACCCCATTTACATTTCAAACAAATATTCGAATCGAGCAAGATAGTTACATTGACGTGATTGCAGAGGATGATCAGGGTAAGTTTTTCTATAATCAGGTTGCCATTCGTTCCGCGGGCGGTTGTTCCGCAGGTGTCACATATGATGCTGATGCAATTTCAAAAGAAATAGGCAGTATGAAAGTTTTGCATACTGATAAGAGAGCTTCTGTGTTCATTAAGCACCCTCAACATAATGGTTTTCAAGCCAATCTCAGTAACTACACAGGACTTTATATTTTGCCTTTGTGGACTTTATCAAGTGTTGTAGTCAAGGATCAAGAGAAAGAGATATGGAGTGCTGAGTTTGGCGGTGGTAGTACCTCTGAAAACCCTTTCTTTATTTTTGACGCCCCTAAAATTAAGGGCAATCTTCAAGTTTTAGCAGTAGACACCAAAGGTAACCAATATATTTGGAAATGATTAATTCTTTGTTTTACTCCTAAATCTTTAACAAATATTTGTATTAAGGGAGATTCTTTTGAAAAAATATTCGACAGCATTAGTAGTTATTTTTGTTGCAGGATTGGTGGGGGCTGTTTTATTTTTTGGTAAAAGCTACAAACATGATGATAGGCCAATCATTACCGATTTGAATAAACACAATGAAGTGATGGAGGCTTGTATGAAAACAGCTTTATCTAAGCATCCTGGTGCTATCGTTGAGGTTTCAATGGAAACAGAAGATGGTCGACCAATATTTGACATTGATATTCAGGGCGCTGATGGTAAGAATTGGGAAATTGAGTGTGATACAGAAACTGGTGAAGTTATAGAAGATAATATAGATCGAGACTAATCCGTATGTGAATTTTAAAAAAACCACTTAATTATAAGTGGTTTTTTTGAGCTTTTCCTGTTGTGTGAAATTCATATTATTCTAATTTAGATTGGCAAAATTGCTCCCTAAGTATTCGAGTCAAGGATTGAGCGCTTAGCTTAATCCTTGATCTGGATATGATTAACTCTCCATAAATACCAACTTGCAATGGTTCGATAAGGCTTCCATACTTCCCCAGCCAGAAGTAATACTTTAGGCTTAGGTAACGCATCTAATTTTTTTAAGGCTTGATATCCCTTTTGAATACCAAGATCGTCTATTGGCAAAATATCTAATCTTCCAAGGTGAAATATAAGTAACATTTGTACTGTCCAAATACCTACACCACTAATTGAGCTCAATCTTTCAATAATTTCATTATCACTTAAATGATTGATTTCTATTTGTGTAGGGATAATTTTTTTAGTAGAGGCTTCAGCAATGCGAAGAAGTGTTTCTATTTTTTTTTGAGAAAAACCACTTTCGCGAATACGTATTGGATTAGCTGAAAGAAGTTCACGAGGTTGAGGGAGATTTCCATTGAATTGCGACAAAAATCTTTGAAAAATGGACTCAGCCGCTTTAGCATGAAGTTGTTGATAGGTAATTGTTTTTAGAAGGGATTGGTAAGGGGATAGATCAGAGGATATTTTTAAATGACATATTCCTACTTTTTTTATTAAACTTTCCCAGTCCTGATCCAGTCGTGACAAAAATGCGACAGATTTTTTAATGTGATATTTTGAAAGTGTTTTAATTACCAAGGAATTTTTTTGCCATCGTATGCAATAAATTGACCAGTAGTTTTGATTGAAAGTTTATCAATTTGTCGTTTCATACCGGCAACGCTTTCATCAGAGTCAATAAGTCCGTTTGGCCCTCCCATATCTGTTCTGACCCAGCCCGGATGAAGCGTAATAAAAGATAAATCATAGAGTTTTAGATCAATTGATAAACTTTTTATGATCATATTAAGGGCGCTTTTACTTGACCGATAAAGATATTCCCCACCCCTCAAATTATCATCGATGCTCCCCATTTTGCTTGTAAGGGAAGCAATCTTTTTTAATTTACCTTTTTTAAGGTGAGGCAAAAAAGCTTTCGTCATTTTAAATGGGGCAAGTGAATTAATTTTAAAGGCATCAAGCCATAACTTGAAGTCGATATGATTGATAGAGCTATATGGGTAACAGCCTGCATTATTGATTAAAATATCAATAGGGATTTTTAATGTCTTTGCAAATTGATCAATGGAAGAAAAATTTGCAACATCAAGCTTGTGAATCGAGATATTTTTAAAATTGACTCGAAGCTTATGAAGATTATCTTTTTTATTTATCTTTCTGCTGCATGCAATAACTTCATAACCGTCTGTAGCATATTGCCTCACGAATTCAAGGCCTAAACCCCTATTCGCACCAGTGACAAGAACAGTATATTTAGCGTTAGACATAATAAAAAAATATAAAATGATAAAGGATTATAATAAATCAAAATCATTAGGATGTATTGCAATGCTATTAAAGAGATATTGGATTTTATTTTTACTTTTTATAAGTCATCTAGCACTAGCGGGTGAGTTTGGTAATTACTGTCTTTTAAGTTTATCTGAAGGTAACTTTCTTAAAACCGACTGCTCAGTGAATATCGACTACCAAGGTAAGGCATATTGTTTTGGGAGTGAGGTGAGCAAGGAAATTTTTTTAAAAACACCTGATGAATTTATCAAAAAAGCTGCAGCTTTTTATGAAAAAAATAAAGAGGTTGACCGCAAAAAAATATCTCAAGAAGAACTGTTAAAAGAAATTAAAAGTCCTGATTGTGATTTTTCTAATAAAGATCTGGGTTATTTGGAAATGAGTGGCATTGATCTAAGTCATTGTAAAATGCTTAATGTAAGTGTTTTCGGAGCTAATCTCATAGGGGCGAATTTAGCAAACAGCAATATGCAAAGGGCCTATTTAAATTTAGCACGTCTTGAAAAGGCCAACTTCTCTGGTGCGAATTTGACCGAAGCTACGATTTTTCAAGCAATCTTTGGTGAAACGAATTTTGCAGGTGCTAATTTAACGCGCGCTCGAATGATTGGTACTCTCGGCGCAGTGAATATGTCAGGAGCCATGATCAAATATGGTCAATTTGGCCTAGATGTTGCCAATCAGCCAATGGGACAAATGAAATTTGATTCGGTTGGTGGTAAATTTTATAAAACAAATTTTGAAGGTGCTGACTTGAATATCGCGAGTTTTTTATTTGGCGACTTAAGGGAGGCAAATTTAAAAAATACCAATATGTATCGAGCTGATTTGACCCAAGCTGATTTAACTGGCGCTGATATTACCAATGCAGATTTAACTGATGCGAACGTGGATGGAGCGATCTTTACTAACGTCAAAGGCCTTTCAACTGTCAAAGGCTTCTCAACAGTTAAAGGCAAATGTCGCGATTGTGGCATGCCTTAAATATTTCCAATGCCTAAACTCAATCGAATTAATAAATAAGCCACATGAGCTTTTAATCTTTTGACTAAATGACCCTTGCCCCAGTCTTTTAGAAGGATCTCCGTCCCACCTAATCGAATATCTTCTTTGATATTTTTTTTAAGTTTAGATGCAAAAAATTTATCATAAGCCACGATATTAGCCTCCCGAGCTAGGAGAAGACTAAAGGGATCAATATTAGATGAGCCAATAGTTGACCAATTTTCATCAATCACAGCAACTTTACTGTGCATGAAACTTCTTGTGTATTCAAATATTGTGATACCTTCTTTTAAAAATTTTCCATAGAAAGTGCGTGTTGCATTCGATAAAAAATAATCCATTTCACCTTTTAAAAGAAGTGTAACCGAGACACCTCTTTGAGCAGCTTTAATTAAAGTTTTTTCAAATTTTTTACCTGGAATAAAATAAGCATTTGCAATGAGTATTTCATATTTAGCATTTTGAATTGCATGTAAATAAGCTTTTTCAATGTCTTTTCTATGTCGAAAATTATCCCGTTCTATAAAGTTAACCTTTGTACCATTAGAATATTTTGCTATATTTTTATAAATATATTTTGGAATATAGGATTTTTCTAAATGAGACCAGGAGACCCTTTTCCATAGCTTCTCCATGCTTTGACTGATAGAGTCAACTACTGGACCTTTTAATTGAGCAGCATAGTCGACGCGTGGTGCCTTGCCATTTGGTACATTCATATCATCAATAATATTGATACCACCGACGTAGGCGATTTCATGATCCATCAAAAACATTTTTCTATGAAGACGTCTTAATGAAATATGTTTTATTTGATAAGGTGAAATTTTTGGATGATAAAAAAGGAAATGAATTTTAGACGCTTTGATTTCATCTATAATTTTTTGCGAAAGGTCCCTACTTCCAAATCCATCAAGTAATAAATAAACTTTGACGTTTCTTTTCGCCGCGTCTTTAAGTGCAGTTAAAATTTCCCCCCCTGTTATATCATCACTAAATATATAAGCTTCTATAAAAATACTTTGCTGCGCGCGCTCTATGGATTGAATCACCGCAGCAAAATAATCTTTACCATTTTTAAGTAATTCAATCTTATTTTCTTTGGAGTAGTAGGACATAACACTTTATTTTAAGGCATAAAAAAAACGCTCGGGTTTAAACCCAAGCGTTTTTATATGAATAACTAATTCTTAGCTTAGTTAACTGCTGATTTTAGGGCAGCACCTGCTTTGAATGTTGGAGCCTTACGTGCTGGTATTTTAAGTTCTTTACCAGTTTGTGGATTACGACCAACTCGCGCAGCGCGTTTTGAAACTTTAAAAGTACCAAAGCCAATCAATGTGACTACATCACCTTTTTTTAGAGCTTTGGTAATAGCTGCAAGTGTTGCATCAATCGCACGACCAGCGTCCGCTTTTGTTGAACCTGCTGCTTTTGCAACTGCTTCGATTAGTTCGCCTTTATTCATAGTTCCTCCAAATGTAAATTTAAGTATGTAAGACCCTTGGAATGACAGCGTTATAGAAGGTCTAGCCGTACTTTGCATTGATTTTTAAGCCTTGTCAACAGTCATATTCAATTTTTTTCATATTGGATAAGGGTTCTACCGATATTCATTTAATTAAAAATAGAACTATCTTTTCATTTGATTCTTGTTACAATATTCAAATGAAAAAAATTGTCCCTATTCGAGGCGGTAAAAGACCAGGTGCTGGACGCAAATCAGGCACTGGAAAATTTGGAGAGAAGACAACGCTCCTAAGAGTTCCAAGGAGTAAAACCGCTGTGATATCCAATATTTTGGAAGCTTATGCGAAAAGGAAGGTGCAAGAAATTTCCAATGTGGTATCTATTGAATTGGTGAGTGAGGCGATGACCAAAGCTAAGATTCCTTTGTTTGAATACAGGGTGCCCGCAGGACTTCCATCTCAAGCGGATGACCATATTGAAAAAAGAATGGACCTTAATGAATATCTTATTCGCGAAGCTGATACAACTTTTTTTGTACGTATTAAAGGAAATTCGATGGACAACGCAGGTATCCATGATAATGATGTTGTGATTGTGGACCGATCTCAGGAAGCTTCTATTGGCGACATTGTATTGGCTTCGTTGGATGGCGAATTTACTGTCAAGACTTTGGCTAAAAATAAAAATGGCTCTCCACGTTTACTTCCAGCAAATGAAGCATTTAGTCCTATTGAAGTTTTAGAGGGGGTACAGTTTCAGATATGGGGTGTTATCACAGGCGCTGTTAGAAAATTTAAATAAATTTTTTAAAGGGTTAATCGTAAGTTTTTGGATTAAGTTGAATGTACCTTTGTTCTGGTGTAAGTTTAACTAACCAACCTTCATAAAAGATTTCACTCATCGTGGGATCCATCAGAATTTTAAAAGGGGCTTGCCCAGCTCGATAGGTTAACTTTTGACCTTCGGTAAGTGAATACCTATAGTCTTTTCCATTATTATCCAATATACAAATACTTTGCACTCCTTTTGAAATAATGTGGAAGTAGTCACTTGGCTTTAGAGGATAAGTGGAAGATGAAATTTGTGAGATGGGTTCTGAAATAATTTGTCCACACATTTTAATTAAATTATCTTTATTCTGTCCTTGTGGTCTTTGAATTTCAGTAGGAAGTGCTTCGGGAGCCTCTTGTTTTTTTTGTAAAGATTTAATTTCATCAGATCTAATATTAATAGGAAGTGAATCTAATTTCGACAAATCTATTTCTTGATTTTCAGAATTTTTCTGGGCAATTGAATATTTTTGGTAAACACCGTTGAGAAAATTCGAGATAAAAAGAAAAATAATAAAGAATAAAATATGAGATATTTTAATGTGTACTTTAACCCATAAAAAAAATAATTTAATTTTTGAAAGAAGAAGTATTTTTTTTAAAAATAATTGATTCGTATCAGCTAGATTTTTTTCTAACCCAGGTTTAGGCAGATTTAAAGATTGCATTTTATTTTTTTCAGGCTCAATGATGGCATCAATATCTAATTCAAGGAATGCTGCATACTTTCTGACAGAGATAAGTTTGATTTGAGCGGACATAAAACCATCTTTCTTATTTTCTTCCATCGAGATGATGTGTGTTTTATTTAAAGTTAAATAGCGTGCGACATAATCTATATCAAGATTTAGATCTTCCCGAGCATCTTTTAGAAGATGACCATGAATAATGAATGAATCTTTTGACATCGCATGACTTACTAAAGTAAAGATAAAATAGTATCCTATTAAAAGTTTTTTTCAATTATTTCTGAAATATATGTGTGGTTATGTAATGTTATGATTTATACAATGAAAGACAAGTCCGGGAGCCTAGATGAAGATTGAAGAGCTTTTAGAAAAAATAGTATTTAAGAGTCGATGGATTCTAGCGCCTATGTATTTAGGTTTAGTAGGGGGTTTATTTTGTTTACTTATTAAATTTGGACAAGAATTTCTTCATATATTAATGACAGTAGTTGATACCCCAGAAAAAGAGATGGTTTTATCAATCTTAGCTTTGGTCGATATGACCCTTGTTGCAAACCTTCTCATTATGGTGATCTTTAGTGGCTACGAAAACTTTGTATCCAAAATTGATGTGGATAATCATGAGGACAAGCCACATTGGATGGGCAAAGTTGATTACTCTGGTTTAAAACTTAAATTAATTGGCTCGATTGTGGCAATTTCTGCAATTGATCTTTTAAAAGCATTTATGCACGCATCGATACCGGGAAAGATATTAACTAATACACAATTGGGTTGGATGGTAGGTATTCACGCAACCTTTATTATCTCAGGTGTGCTTTTTGCGATTATGGATAAAATTGCAGAAGATACTCCGCATCATTAAAAATTAATGAAAGTTTTAAAGCAATCAGAAATAAATGATTTAATTCAGCTTCATCAGTCAGGGCAATTTATCCTTGTAGAAAAAAAATCCAAAATATTATTGGATGATTTTCCACAAGAGCTAATTTTGCATAATATATTGGGTGTGAGCTTAGAAGCACAAAAAAAATTAAAAGACGCTGCAGATACTTATCGTAATGCATTAAAAATGCAACCTCAGTTTGCAGAGATGCAATTTAATTTAGGCTCTGTGCTTTATCAATTAGGCGATACTGATAGCGCAATTCTTCAATACCAAAAAGCGATTGAGATCAAACCTGATTTGGTGGTGGCTTATTTCAATCTTGGTATTGCGTATCAAAATAAATCACAATTTGATAAAGCATTAAGTGTTTATCAGCAAGCAATTGAATTAGAGCCTGGGTTTTATGAGGCACATGGTAATAAGGGTGCTGTCTATTTGCTGCAAGGTGAATTTGAAAGAGCCATCCAATCTTTTCAACAATCACTCAAAATTCAGGATCATGCGAGGGGCCATTTCAATTTAGGTAATGCATATCGCAATCAAGGGCATTTAGAGGAAGCTATCCAATCTTATCGAATGGCATTGGACATGGATTTAAATGATGCAGAATTTTGCTCAGCATTGGGCGATGCATTATGGCATCAAGGCAAGATCCCGGAGGCAAATCAACTCTTAAGACAAGCCGTCACCTTAGATAGCGGAAACTCGATTGCAAATTATAATCTTGCAACTTTTCTTCATGACAATAAAAAGTTTCAAGAAGCCTATGCATTTTATAAGGCCTCACAAATGAAAGACTGGGAAGAGCGTGCACTATATTGCCTATACAAGACAAAACAATTTGATATTTTTGAAAAAGAATTAAATAGCGCAATCTTAAAAAAAAATACCTCACCGCTTTTGGCAACCCTTTCAACGCACTTTGCAAAAAACTTTCAGAAAAAAGATTGTTATAATTTTTGTCAAAATCCTCTTCATTTTGTATTTCATGGTCAAGTTGATGTATTGAAAGATCCGACAGATGATCTATTAAAATCGCTCTTAAATGATATTACTAATACTGATATCTCTGAGCGTATGCAAAGTCGATTAGTAAACGGCATTCAATCATCAGGTAATCTCTTTAAGCGCAAAGATCCATCTTTTAGAAGATTAGGCCAAGAAATTACATTACTCATAAAAAAATATTATGATCACTATAAACATGAAGACTCCATGTTTATTAAAGCATTTCCAAAAAATATTGAGTTTAGTAGTTCCTGGTTTGTCAAAATGCAAACAGGTGGGCATCTGAGCTCGCACATTCATGAGGAAGGCTGGATAAGTGGAGCGGTTTATTTATCAATTCCACAGCAAAAAAAACATCCGGATGAAGGTGGCATCGAATTAAGTATTGATGGTGATGATTATCCGAAAATGCATAATGATTTTGAAAAAAAATTATACTTACCTGAAGTCGGCGACATTATTTTTTTCCCATCTTCCGTTTTTCATCGAACGGTGGCGTTTAGTTCTAATGAAGAAAGAATCTGTATTGCATTCGATTTAAAGCCTGCTAATCTCTAATGCTGTTGTAACCTCAAAGACATTTTTCTTAAAAATATCATAACCACTTTGGGCTCATCAGCTAACATCATCTCAAGATGAACTAATCTTCCTAAAGTAAATTCTGAATTGACTAACCAATGACTTAAGAAAAAGAAAATCAAAAGAATCATTGGTGTGATAGCGAACAGTGAAAAAAAGAGAGTGATGCAGTTAAAGTAAATACAATCTGACGTTTACATTCTGCGAATGTTTCTTTCATGATAAAGATGGGAAGTGATTCATCTTTTTTTAGGTAAAGATTTTTGAAAAGAGGATGAGGTCTAATCATTATCACAATGCTCTATATTGATCGGTGGCCTTAATTAATGCGTGAGTCATGGAGGGCTCTGACGCTGAGTGACCTGCATCAGGTACCATAATAAAATTTGCATGTGGCATACATTGATGAAGCTCATAAGCCGTGATGGGCGGACATACCATATCATAGCGACCCTGAATAATAGTTGTAGGGATATCTTTTAACTTTTTAATTTCCTCCAATATTTTTTTCCCATCAATAAAACATTGATCTTTGATGTAATGAAGTTGAACGCGTGCACGTGCAATTTCATTTTGTATATCTTCTTTCGTCAGCGAAGTATTTTCTTCAATTTGAGGTAATAATTTTAAAAGACTAACTTCGAAACGATTCCATTCTATTGATGCGGGGCTACTAATTTTTAAATCATTTGAAAATACAAGCTCACTATAACTTTTGATAAGATCATCACGTTTATCTTCGGGTAAAAAATGTGTCAGTCTTTGATAAGCTTCCGGGAAAAAAGCCTGAACTTCATTTAGAAACCAATCAAGCTCAGTGTTTCGACTTAAGAAGATACCGCGCAAAATAAGCGCTTTGATACATTGTGGATATTTTGTGGCATAAGCCAAAGCCAAAGCGCTTCCCCAAGAGCCCCCGAAAATAATCCAGCTCTTAATCTCTAGATGCTCGCGGATAGCCTCAATGTCAAACAAAAGGTCAGCTGTGGTATTGCCATTCACTTCACCTAAGGGCTTGCTTTGTCCACAGCCTCTTTGATCAAAAAGAATGATTTTGTAGTGTGCAGGATCAAAAAATTGCCTTTGTTTAGGGTTAGTGCCACCACCTGGCCCGCCATGAAGAAAAATAATGGGTTTTCCGTGAGGATTTCCTGAAAGTTCGACATAAACTTTGTGACCATGAGATCTATCAATCCAAGTCGCATGATAGGGTGAAATCTCGGGGTATAAGGTATATAGGGAGTCAGTCGCCATAGATAATTTTTAGCTTTCTTATTGATTTTATTGAATATTTTAACAAATTTTTGAAAGTCCAGAGAAAATTAAAATTTAGACTTAAAAAAATGTTAACAAATTGTAACTAAATTGTTGCAATTCTAAAAAAAGAGGAATATATTAGCGCTTAAGTGCAAGTAACATTGTACTGAAAGTAAGCCTTCAAAGCACCTTCGAGTCTTAAAGTGAAACACTTTAAAATTAGAGTGTCGAGAGAGTTTACTTCTTTTTAAAACCCTTAGTAATAACTATGGAGATTTACATGAAACTGAACAAAATCAAGTTAGCTCTCGGTTTAGTAGCTGGTCTATCAGTGGCAATGCCAATGATTGCTTCAGCAGCTGCTGATCAAGAAAAAGCAATTGCTAATCCTGATAACTGGGCAGCACCACGCGGTGACTACACAAATCAGGCTTACAGCAAATTGACACAAATCAACCAAGGTAACGTAAAAAGCCTTAAAGCAGCATGGACATTCGCAACCGGTGTAAACCGCGGTCACGAAGGTGCTCCACTCGTTATTGGTAACATGATGTATGTACATACAGCATTCCCAAATAACGTTTACGCGCTTGACTTAAACGACAATCAAAAAATCGTTTGGTCTTACTTCCCAAAACAAGATCCATCAGTTCAAGCAGTTCTTTGCTGCGATAACGTGAACCGTGGTCTTGGTTACGGTGATGGTAAAATTATCTTAAATCAAAATGACGGTATGGTAGTTGCTTTAGATGCTATGTCCGGCAAAAAAATCTGGGACGTTAGAAACGTAGATCCAAAAGTTGGTGCTACAAATACAAACGCTCCACACGTGATCAAAGATAAGATCTTAACAGGCTGTTCTGGTGCTGAATTTGGTGTACGTTGCTTTATGGCAGCTTACAACCTCAAAGACGGTTCATTAGCTTGGAAAGCTTACTCAACAGGTCCTGATTCCGAATCATTAATCGGTAAAGACTTTAACAAAGACACACCACTTTACTCAGCATTATCAGTCTATGAAGACGTTAATGGTGGTAACAAACAAGGCGGTTCATTCAAGAAAATTGATACTGCTAAGTTAAAAGGCGGTGTTACAGATCTTGGTGTCAAAACATGGTTGAAAGGACAAGCAGTTAAAGATGGTTGGCAACATGGTGGAGGCTCTGTATGGGGTTGGTATCCATATGATCCAAAAACAAACTTAGTGTACTACGGTACAGGTAACCCATCAGTTTGGAATCCAGATGTACGTCCAGGCGACAATAAATGGTCTATGACTGTTTTCGCACGTGACTTAAACACTGGTATGGCACGCTGGGGTATGCAAATGACTCCTCATGACGAGTGGGATTACGACGGTATTAACGAAGTGATCTTATTTGACAATGGTGGTAAGACATTCGCGTGGCACCATGACCGTAACGGTTTTGCTTATACATGGCAAGCTGACAACGGCGTTTTAGTCGCTGCAGAAAAAGTACATCCATTTGTTAACTGGGCAACTGACGTTGACAAGAAATCTGGTGTACCTAACAAGTTAGCTTCAGCATCTACACACCAAGACTACAATGCTAAGGGTGTTTGCCCAGCTGCATTGGGTACAAAAGATCAACAACCAGCTTCTTACTCACCTAAGACTGGCCTTATCTACTCACCACTCAACCACGTATGTATGACATACGAACCAGTTGAGTCTAAGTATGTAGCAGGTCAACCATGGGTTGGTGCAACATTAACCATGTTTGCTGGTCCAGACGGTGTAATGGGTGGCTTTGCTGCTTATGATCCAATGACTAACAAAAAAGCTTGGTACAACAAAGAGAAGTTCTCAGCTTGGGGTGGTTCTTTAAATACTGCTTCAGACTTAGTGTTCTACGGAACTCTTGATCGTTGGTTCAAAGCTCTTGACGCTAAGACAGGTAAAGAACTTTGGAAGTTCCAAGTGGGTTCAGGTGTGATTGGTAATGCATTCACATACACAAACGGTGGTAAACAACACGTTGGCGTATTATCAGGCATCGGTGGTTGGGCTGGCGTTGCAATGAACCTTGGCTTAACTAACCCAACAGACGCTCTTGGCGCTGCTGGTGGTTATGCTGAACTTACTAAGTACAATGCTGCTCCTGGCGGCGGTGCTTTAACAGTATTTAGCCTATAATTAATCGAAAGATTTTTTATAGAACTAACTGTTAGTTAGTATGTCCTACAAACACCTCACTTTCGAGTGGGGTGTTTTTTTGTAGGGCCCATGGTATTTAACTGGTAAGGAAAAAAATGTTTAAAAAAATAATATTTGCTTTATGTGTTTTAAATTTGATCCAATCTGGTGTGGCTTTTGCTGTTGGACAAGATCGTGAAGATGGTTTGCCTGGAATGCCTTATCGAATTCCAGCTGAAAACGAGTTCAGAGTGTGTGCTGACCCTGGAAACTTACCTTATTCTAACGAGAAAGAAGAGGGCTTTGAAAACAAGATCGCGGCACTATTAGCCAAGGACCTCGGCAAAGAATTATCCTATGAGTTTTGGTTTGATCGTCAAGGCTACTTGAGAAATACAATTAACGCACAACGTTGTGATGTCATTATTGGTATGGGGAGTGATGTCGATAACTTACGTACTTCTAAACCTTATTATCGTTCTGGCTATGTGTTCGTATATCGCAAATCAAGTAACTACAATATTAAAGATTGGAATTCAGAAGACCTTAGAAAAGGGACTATTGGTATTGTAGGTGAAAGCCCACCCACCATTGCACTCCGCGACAATGATCTTATGGCAAACGCTCGCCCTTACCGATTACAAAGAGATCTGAATTTATCTCCAGGCCACATGATTGACGATTTGGTTTCAGGAAAAATTGATATTGCCATCATGTGGGGTCCCATTGGAGGCTATTTTGCAAAACTAGCTAAGGAGCCTTTAGTGATTGTCCCGCTTCCTGAGTTTAAATCAGAAAGAAATTCATTTGATTCCGAAAAAGGTAAAACACAATTTAATATTTCTGTCGCAGTGAGAAAAAAAGATAAAGATCGGATGGAAATGATTCAAGCTGCACTTGATCGAAATCAATCTAAGATTAGTAAAATTTTAGATGATTACGGCATCCCATATCTGCCAGTCGTTCTAGCCGACAAGACAGGTAAATAAAAAGTTAAAAAAAGTCTCTCTCTACGGGTGACTTTAAAACAAAAAATGAGTAAGATTATTGATGTGTTTTTGAAATTTTTGTTAATTGATAGAGCTGTCTAGCATTTATATTTTGTAGCGAACAACCTTCAAGATTAATGCAATTTTTAGGAGAAATTATGTTAGTAAAAAAAGTACTCATGTCATCACTTGTAGTTTCTATGATGACAATTGCAGGTGTGGCATCTGCTGATGTTACATTTGTAAAAACAACAGATGGAAGTCAGTTTAAACTTGATAAAGCACTCTTTGATACGCCGGCAGCAAAAGAATTTTTAGCTACTGGTAAAAATTCATATGTTGGTAATGCAGAAGCAACTGCAAAAGGTAAAAAGCTTTTTGGACTTTATTCATGCACTCAATGCCATGGTGGTGATGCAAAGGGTCAAGTAGGCCCAGGTCTAGTTGGTCCAACATTCCGTTATCCTAAAGACGCCACAAATAAAGGTATGTTTGAAACTTTGTGGCATGGGACAAACGGTGGCATGGGTGGAAAAGGTTTAGGTATTATGGATGCTTCGGATCCTACAAACGGACTTAAGGTAGATGAACTTTTAAAAGTTATTGCTTGGATTCGTACGCAAGGAACAGGACTTACAGGTAACGAGTAATTTGAAATCTTCTAGGCAACTTCTAGAAAATTAATAACAAAACCACTCCTGTATAATTATAGTAGTGGTTTTTTATTGTCTATATTTTGAGGGAGTAAGATGCATAAGATCGTAATTGTTGGCGGCGGTGCAGGAGGATTAGAGCTTGCAACAAAGCTTGGGGATACATTAGGTAAAAAGAAAAAAGCAGAAATTACTCTCATTGATTGCACAAAAACGCATGTATGGAAACCACTGCTCCATGAAATTGCCGCTGGAAGTATGAATCCAGATAAACATGAACTGGATTACATGGCGCAAGCACATTGGCATCATTTTCGTTTTCGTTTGGGCCGTATGGACGGTTTAAATCGCGGCAAGAAAGAAGTCTCAATCACACCCTATGCCGATGAGGCAGGTTTGGAGATTATTCCCAGACGAAGTATTAAATATGATACTTTAATCATATCTGTGGGCAGCACAACAAATGATTTTGGTATTAAGGGGGCAGCAAAATACTCAATTGCGTTAGACACCCAACAGCAGGCCGAAGCATTTCATCAAAAATTACATCATGCTATGCTAAAAGCACAAACGCAAAAAAAAGCTATTCAGCCAGGTCAGCTTGAAGTGGTTATAGTTGGTGCAGGTGCTACAGGTGTTGAGTTAGCAGCTGAGCTTCATAAAGCAACCCGTGAGATGACTGCCTATGGAATTGACCGTGTGAATCCCGATCGTGATATCAAGATTTCTATCGTAGAAGCAAGCCCAAGATTACTTCCAGCTCTCCCACAAAAGTTATCTCAATCAGTAGAATTAGAATTACGTAAATTACACGTACATCTCTATATGGACGAGCGTGTGACTGAGGTCTCTGAAAAGGGAGTGAAGACCCATAAGGATAGATTTATATCCGCAGCTCTTGTTGTTTGGGCTGCAGGCGTTAAGGCACCTGATTTTCTAAAAAATATAGAAGGGCTAGCAACTAATCATATAAATCAATTATTAGTTCATGCAACATTACAAACTACGAGAGATGATTCTATTTTTGCTTTTGGGGATTGTGCTGCATGCCCCATCGATAATTCTGATCAATTTGTTCCTCCTAGAGCACAAGCCGCGCACCAACAAGCTTCCCTCCTTTATAAGACAATGCAATCTCGTGTCAAAGGTAAAATAAATCTACCCCCTTATATTTATAAAGACTATGGATCGCTGGTTAACATGGGAGAATACTCGACAGTAGGGAGCTTGATGGGATCTTTAATTGGAGGGTCTATGCTTGTTCAGGGTTTTATTGCACGTTTTATGTATCAGTCACTTTACAAAATGCACTTGATAGCCCTTCATGGTTTTATGAGCACAGCGCTTCAAACACTTGCACGAATTATCACACGCAGAACAGAACCACAAGTTAAACTCCACTAAGTTCATTTTAAAAAAGATCATTAAATGAAATTCGGCATTCTAAAAGAAATTGTTGAGAAAGAAAATCGTATCGCGATTACGCCTGAAATTGTAAAAAAATTAATTCAAATGAAGTGTGAAGTATTTATCGAAAAAGATGCAGGTTTAAAAGCAAATTTTTCAGACCAAGCATATGCTGATGAGGGTGCAATCATTACTTCCAAGAGTGAAGTATTTAATCAGGAGATCATCCTTAAAGTTCGAGCACCAAGTGTCGACGAAATTAAAAATTTTAAAAAGGGCACAATTATTATTGGGATGTTAGAACCTTATAATAAATTATTAAAAGAGCAGATGGCAATACAAGGTTTAACGTGTTTTGCTCTTGAAGCACTCCCCAGGAATTCGCGCGCACAAGGTATGGATATCCTGTCCTCGCAAGCAAACATAGCAGGGTATAAATCTGTATTATTAGCCACACAATTTTATAAAAAATTTATGCCTATGCTGATGACAGCCGCAGGCACTGTGAAGGCAGCTCGAGTTCTAGTGCTCGGGGCTGGTGTTGCTGGACTTCAAGCCATTGCTACAGCAAAAAGATTAGGCGCTATCGTGGAAGCATCTGATGTAAGACCAGCAGTCAAAGAGCAGATTGAATCGCTAGGAGCAAAATTTGTTGATGTCCCATTTGAAACAGATGAAGAGAAAAATATTGCGTCAGGGCAAGGTGGATATGCAAAAAAAATGCCAAGTGCTTGGTTAAAACGACAGGCAGATATAGTGTCAGAACATGCAAAGAGGGCAGATATTATTATTACATCAGCACTTATCCCTGGAATGCTTCCCCCAGAATTAATTTCTAAATCAACTGTAGAAGGAATGAAACAAGGCTCAGTGATTGTCGATCTTGCCGCAGGGACAGGAGATAATGGCTCTGGTAACTGCCCGTTAACTCAAGCTGATCAAATAATTGAATACAAAGGTGTCACTATCGTGGGTTATACAAATCTTCCTAGTTTAATGAGTCATGATGCCTCTGTATTCTTTGCAAAAAATATTTACGAGTTTATAAAATTACTCATCAATTCTGAGGGGCAATTAGGGATTAATTTCGAGGATGAACTGCTCAAGGAATCTCTAATTGCAGGTGAAGGAATCATAAACAATGAAAGAGAAGGAAAAAAATAATGGATCTAATCACAATTCAGAATATTTCAATTTTTGTACTTGCTATATTTGTTGGCTATCATGTTGTGTGGAATGTTACGCCTGCGCTGCACACCCCTCTTATGTCAGTAACAAATGCTATTTCAGGTATTGTAATTGTGGGAGCAATTCTTCAAGTTGTTCCCGTGAATGAAGAAAAAATCAACTTAACAAGTATCTTAGCATTCATTGCAATATTACTTGCTTCTATCAATATCTTTGGTGGGTTTATGGTGACAAAAAGGATGTTAGATATGTTTAAAAAAAAAGAACGGTCAAATAAAAAATAAATCATGGCCTCGTTATTATATTTATTCTCAGCTGTCCTATTTATATTCTCTCTCAAAGGACTTTCATCCCCTAAAACATCAAGACAAGGAAATACTTTTGGTATTTTAGGAATGGCTCTTGCTGTCATGACAACATTTGTTGTGGGGCAAGATTTAATTATTTCAATGATAAGCATTGCAATCGTTATTGGGGCTATCATCGGAATTCTAGCTGCAAAAAAAGTTGAGATGACCAGTATGCCGGAACTTGTAGCTCTAATGCACTCTTTTGTCGGTCTTGCTGCTGTTCTTATAGCAATTGCTGCAGTATTTAATACCAGCGAACCTCACAGCGATGCTCAAAGAATTGAATTATTTATTGGTGCTTTTATTGGGGCTATTACTTTTTCAGCTTCTGTCGTTGCATTTGGTAAGCTTTCAGGAAAATTTAGCGCCAAGATGATCCAATTTAAATACCAGCATCCTTTAAATTTATTTTTATTTATTGCAATGATACTGGCGGGTATTTTTTTCTATGTAACGCATAATACTTCTTTATTTCTTTTAATGTGTACTATCGCATTAGTTTTAGGGGTGACGCTTATTATTCCGATCGGTGGGGCAGATATGCCAGTCGTCGTCTCAATGCTAAATAGTTACTCAGGTTGGGCTGCTGCTGGTATAGGATTCTCCCTCAATAATTCTGTCTTAATTATCGCAGGAGCTTGTGTAGGCTCTTCAGGTGCAATTCTTTCATATATTATGTGTAAAGCAATGAACCGCTCAATTATTTCGGTATTATTAGGGGGCTTTGGAGCAGATACTTTTTCAGACGATGCTATTCAAAATAAAAAGACAACAAGATCTGGCTCAGCAGAGGATGTTGCATTTTTGTTATCAAATGCAGATTCAGTAATTATTGTTCCAGGATATGGTCTTGCAGTTGCGAGGGCTCAGCATGCCTTACAAGAATTAACTACGAAGCTTATTGAAAAAGGGATTAAAGTTAAATATGCAATTCATCCTGTTGCTGGAAGAATGCCTGGCCACATGAATGTTCTTCTTGCAGAGGCAGATGTCCCTTATGAGATGATTTCAGAAATGGAAGATATTAACAATGAATTTAGTGAGACAGATGTAGTGTTTGTGATAGGGGCTAATGATGTAGTGAATCCTCAAGCTAAAAAACCAGGCAGCCCTATTTATGGGATGCCTATACTTGAGGCCTACAAATCAAAAAATATTGTAGTTAATAAACGCTCTATGTCTCCTGGCTATGCAGGCCTTGATAATGAATTATTTTATTTAGATAAAACTATGATGATATTTGGAGATGCAAAAAAAATTACTGATGACCTTGTAAAAGCAATAGATTAAATATAAATATTTTTTAAATTAAGTTTATAGTTTAATAATGTTTTTATAATGTTTATAAATAGCCAGCATAGTCGTACTCACAAAAATACCAAGTAATACAATGATAGTGTTGATTGAAAATTCTTCTCTTACCATCCAGGTATAAGTACCACTTAATAAAAGAATCCCAATATTTTCATTAAAGTTTTGCACAGCAATGGAGTGGCCTGCGCCAATGAGCAAATGGCCACGATATTGAAGAAGGGCATTGAGTGGCACAATGAAGAATCCACTTAATGCACCAATAAATAAAAAGACAAGGCTAGCTGTAGCCCAATCATGAATCAAACTTACAGTCATCACAAATCCCCCCATAACAATCCCAGCAGGGAGTATTTTTACTGAGTCTTTAAGACTGATATACCGAGCGGCAATGATTGATCCAATGGCAATCCCAAATGCAACTGCTGCAGTTAGGCGTGTTGACTCTTCTAAATTGAAATGTAAAGCATATCCTGCCCATGCAATAGCAATTAATCTGAGTGATGCACCAGCCCCCCAAAAGAGAGTGGTAACGGCAAGTGATAATTGACCTTCAGGGTCTTTCCATAACACTTTGAATGCTTGCCAAAAGTCCCTCATCATAAATAAGGGATTCTTTTTGGTAAGCTTGTGATCAACCGGCAATAGGGGAATATAACGATTAAATATTGCTGCAAGTAAATATAACCCTGAAATAATAATGACGGCTACGAATGGATCAAATTGAGAAAGTGCTCCCCCAATAATCGAGCCTAAAATAATTGCAAAGACTGTAGAGCCCTCCATCCATCCATTTGCCATGACAAGTTCTTCAGGCGGTAAGAGTTCTGTCAAAATTCCATACTTAGCTGGAGAGTATGCAGCAGCGCCCACACCTACAATCGCATATGCATAGAGTGGTTGCATTCCTAATAGTATTGATATACAACCTATAAACTTAATCGTATTGGCATAAAACATCACTTGTCCTTTGGAGTAAGCATCTGCAATACCTCCTACGAATGGCGCTAAAATAATATAGGAGATAACAAAAAATTGAAGCAATAAGGGTTGGTGCCACTGAGGAGCATTGAGTTGTGCAAGTAATGCAATGGCTGCAAACAAAAGTGCATTATCAGCCAGCGCTGATAAAAACTGTGCAAACAGCAAAGGCACAAAACCTTTTGACGCTTGAAAGTTAAAGTGTCTCAGCAGCATAATCAGCTAAGCGCGAACGCTCACCACGCACAAGTGTGATGTGCCCATTATGATTCCAACCTTTAAAACGATCAACGACATAAGTTAAACCTGAACTTCCCTCAGTGAGGTAAGGGGTATCAATTTGTGCAATATTACCTAGGCAGACAACCTTTGTCCCTGGCCCGGCTCGGGTGATTAAGGTTTTCATTTGTTTAGGTGTAAGATTTTGTGCTTCATCAATGATGAGATATTTATGCAAGAATGTGCGTCCTCTCATAAAGTTAAGTGATTTTACTTTGATACGTGAACGAATAAGATCTTGTGTGGCCGCTCTTCCCCACTCACCTGCTTCTTCATCTGTTTGATTTAATACGTCTAAGTTATCCTCTAATGCACCCATCCAAGGTGTCATCTTTTCTTCTTCGGTACCTGGTAAGAAACCAATATCCTCGCCAACAGGCACTGTGACTCGCGTCATAATAATTTCATTGTAAATTTTTTTATCAAGTGTTTGTGATAATCCTGCTGCTAGGGTGAGAAGTGTTTTACCTGTTCCAGCTTGACCCAAAAGCGATACAAAATCGATATCAGGATCCATCAAAAGGTTTAGTGCAAAATTTTGTTCTCGATTTCTAGCGTGAATGCCCCAGATATTATTTTTACCGTTAATAAAATCTTTAATGATTTCAAGAGTAGCTGTTGTACCAGAAATTTTTCTTACAATTGCATGGAAGGGTTTATCAAAGTCATAAAAAATAAATTCATTAATCAGGAAGCTGGAACACAAGGGGCCTGTCAGGCGATAAAACATCCTGCCATTTTCTTGCCATGATTCCATATCTTTGCTGTGCTTCTCCCAGAAATCTTCTGGAAGTTCTGTGATGCCGGTATAGAGCATCTCAGTGTCTTCAAGTACTTTATCATTAAAATAATCTTCGGCAGCAATTCCTAAAGCTCTCGCTTTGATACGAATGTTGATGTCTTTACTAACAAGGATGACCTGGCGATCAGGGTATTGAGTTTTAAGATAGGCAACGATACCTAAAATTTGATTATCGGCTTTGCTGCCAGCAAGCAGGGGTATCTCATGAGGAAGTGCTGAGGTTTGTAAAAAAAGTTTTCCTGTAACATGGGTATTGCCCTTAATGCCGAGTGGGCGCCCTTTTTCTAAACTTTCTTCATTGACTCCTATAATCTCTTCTAAATTGCGACTGGTTTGTCTTGCATTCCTTGCAACCTCACTGACACCTTTTTTATTATTGTCTAATTCTTCCAAGGTCACCATAGGAAGGTATATATCATGTTCTTCAAATCGGAAAATACTTGAGGGGTCGTGCATTAATACATTGGTGTCTAGAACAAATAGTTTAGTCACACCATTTTTTTTTGCCATAGTTAAATAGAGTTGTGTTGTTTAATAAATTGGTAAACTTCTTTAACATGGCCCTCGACTTTTACACTTCGCCATGCCCGAATCAGTTTACCTTCTGGGTCAATGACGAATGTACTTCGTTCAATACCTCTTACTTGTTTACCATACATATTTTTCATTTTTATGACATTAAATAATTCACAGGCTTTTTCTTCTATGTCACTTAAAAGCTCGAAAGGGAATGTAAATTTTGCTTTAAAGCTTTCATGGGACTTCAAAGTGTCTCGAGAGATACCAAATATCTCAGTATTAAGTGCTTGAAATTTTTTATAAGCATCTCTAAAGTCGTTACCCTGCGTTGTGCAGCCTGGAGTGGCATCTTTAGGGTAAAAATACAGGACAAGATAACGACCTTTGAAATCTGATAGGTTAAATTGAAGACCACTTGTACCTATCAGTTTAAATGAAGTGACTTTTTTATTAATTTCCATTTCACCATATTAAGTGATTTTTAATAAAAAAGTGGTGGGATTTTAGAAAAATGTTGAATCATTTCAGGAACTTTAATCCAAAAGAAATTACATTTTTAAATCTTAAAAAAGGCTATCAAATAATTGAATATCTACCCACATATCTTTTTCTAAATGAGCTGTGTCTTCCTGAAGGACGATGAAGCAATTTGCTTCACTCATAGATCTGAGAATCCCCGATCCTTGATCTTTTAAGGGGCTGACTTTAAAAATATCTTCATCGTCTTTCTCATAAATACCTCTTTGAAACTCCCTACGGCCAGGTACTTTTTTAATAGGGGATAATAGTTTCGCTTTAATAAGTGGTATTTTAGGAATAGGAGTTTGACCTGATAAAGTCAGGACTGCCTCCCTTACAAATTGATAAAAAGTAACCATAGTGGATACAGGATTCCCCGGAAGTCCAAAATAATGAGAGTGACCAATTTTTCCATAAGCGAGTGGTCGCCCAGGCTTCATAGAAATTTTCCAAAATAAAATTTTGCCTATTTTTTTTAAAATTTCCTTCATATAATCTGCCTCGCCAACGGAAACACCCCCAGTACTAATAACGACATCGGCTATATCGCTAGCCTTTTTTAATGTATCTTCAATTATTTTTTTATTATCAGGGATCACACCAAGATCGATCGCTTCTACATCAAGACGTTTTAAAAGACCTATTAGACTATAGCGATTGCTGTCATATACCTGGCCTGGTAATAATGGGTTTCCGAGTGAAATGATTTCATCGCCCGTTGAAAAAAAAGCTACTTTAATTTTTCTATAAACTTTGATGGAGTCAATGCCTATTGATGCAAGTAAACCAAGATCGCAGGCTTTCAAGCATCGACCTCTTTGAAGAATAGTTTGCCCACAATTAATATCTTCACCTATCTGTCGAATATTTTGATTCACATTAGGTTTTGTTTTAAATATAATTAAACCCGCATTAAGTTCAACTTGCTCTTGAGGAATGACAGCGTTCAATCCAGAGGGGATCATGGCTCCTGTCATAATACGTATAGCTTCTTTTGTATTACCTTCTATTTGATTTCCTGCAAAAAGCTTACCTGTGACGCGAAGTGCAAAGGGCCCAATATTGCCAAGTTTAGTAGTATTTATCGCATAACCATCCATTGCTGAATTGTCATGATTAGGCACATTGATTGGTGATATCACAGGCTCAGCTAAAATGCGGTGAAGAGCATTTTTGATATGTATCGTCTCTTGTTGATCGATGGGGTTTAAAAAATTAGCAATCCAAACTTTGGCTTGCTCAACAGACATTGCATTAGGATCGTAATCGTGAGCAATATTTAAGTCAGAAATTAAGTCAGTTAAACTTACATCTTTTTTCATAGTTACGCTTTCATTAATTCTTCTTGCGTATTGATATTGATAAATTGTGACTCATCAGGAAACTGCACAATTGAAAATGGTAATTGCCTTATCCAATCTTCAATTTTTCGCTCCCCCTGATTAAAAAAATCCTCAAGATTTTGCAATGTTGAGGTGTGGCATAAAAGACATGCCGATTGTAAACCGTTTTTAGTTTCAGGGACTGCAGCTAAAGTTTTTTTTACTTCAACTTCTTTCATCAGCAGTGTGACAAGATTGTCTGGCAGATAGGGTGTGTCGCAAGGCACGAATTGTATCCAACCAGTTTTGATTTCTTGAAGACTAGACAAAATACCTAATAGGGGACCCTCTTCTAGATCTAATACATCATCAATGATGGGCAAATGAAAAATTTCAAAATCTTTTTTATTTCGATGTGAATTGATAACAATATTTTTTGCTTGAGGCTTCATACATTCAATAACATGGGTCACTAGCGGTTTCCCTTTAAACAAGAGCATCGCTTTATTTTTAACCTGCATGCGCTTTGATTGTCCCCCAGCTAGAATGACCACTGTTACTGAGTCCTTCACTTAAATTTAACCTCCGGTATGAGACATAAATCTTACGACTGCAGGCTTTATGGTTTCGAGATTAAAATCGTGAGCTTTTGGTTTAATCAGCATACTTTCTATAATAGCTTTTTGGATCGGCCAATCTTCGTTGGGGTATTGACGTAAGAGAGGCATGAGTTCAATTTTTTCTTCTTGACCTAAGCACAGAAATAATTCACCTTTCGATGAGACTCTGACACGATTGCAAGTGTCACAGAAGTTATGACTATGAGGAGAAATAAAACCGATTTTAGTCGATTGATTTGCAAGCTGCCAATATTTTGCAGGTCCACCGGAAGTGAAAGTGGTTGGAATTAAATTAAAATGGCTTTGTAATTTTTTTAATACTTCATCGTTACTGATAAAGGTATCTTTTCTTAAGTGGTCAATATTTCCTAAAGGCATTTCCTCTATAAAAGAAATATCTAATTTTTTTTCTATTGCAAAATTTACAAGACCAATTACTTCATGATCGTTAATATTTCTCATTAAAACAGTATTCAGTTTAATATTTGAGAAGCCTACTTCAATTGCTTTATCAATCCCTTTTAAAACCTTATCTAATTGACCTACCCGGGTAATTTTTTTAAACAGAGCATGATCTAAGCTGTCTAGACTAATGTTTATTCTTTTCACATTAGAACTTTTGAGCATATCCGCATACTGAGTTAATTGACTGCCATTCGTTGTAATGACGATTTCTTTTATTGTTTGAATGGTTGATATTTCATGAAAAAGCCAAGAAATATTTTTTCTAACTAAAGGTTCTCCTCCCGTGATTCTTACTTTAGTGACACCAAGAGAAGCAAAAATTTTTACGATTCTTGCTGATTCTTCCAGTGAGAGCACTTCATTACGGGGTAAGAATTCCATATTCTCACTCATGCAATAGACGCATCGAAAATCACAGCGATCCGTGATTGACAGACGAAGATAATTTATCTTTCTATCAAATTGATCAATGAGTCTTTGAGGGAATTGATTTTGCAAAGGAAATTCAATTAAGCAAGCT
>SXGS01329352.1_pt1 | contig 34020 bp, 40 predicted proteins | sample 3174681 | NCBI WGS metagenome assembly SXGS01 (sample SAMN11356861, study PRJNA531348) | freshwater metagenome | isolation source: freshwater sample F1-80 | place: China: Fuxian Lake, Yuxi | collected 2017-12-25
CACGCCGCTGAACCTGTGCAGCAGAAGACCGCTAAAGCTTCTTAACTCCGTTCGAGAACCCTAGAGGGAGAGATACATGATTCAGTTGGTGGACCGCGATCACGAAATCATTAAGTATCTGCGAGAACAAGGCTGGGCACTGGCTCCGCAAATCTCCGAGCGCTTCTTTAAATCCCGCCACGCATGCGCAAACCGCATGCGAATGCTCGCGCAAGCTGGGATCATCGAATGCGTCTCGATGTCCGAGTTCCGTTCGAAGTATTGGCATGAGAAGGGTGTCATGAACATCCTTTGCAACGTTAACGGCCGCACGAAAGTCTATCGCCTTTCGGAATCCGTTCGCGCCACTCTCGGAAAACGCTGGCAAAAGAACGCCAGCGAAAACATGGTCGCTCACCAAGTTCTCGTTGGCCGTTTAAGAGACATCTTCGAGAAAGTCTTTAAAGGCGTTCAAGTCACATACGATGCTGCCGAAACTCTAAAGCTCGTGAAACGAAACCAAACGGAAGGTGCAGTAGTTCCGGATCTCGTCGCTCACGTGAATGGAATCAAAGTAGCGGTCGAAATGGAGCGTAAAGCTTGGAGAGGCACTGGAGCCCTGAACTCCGCGTATGAAGAGAGATTTGATGCCCTTTCGCTCGAATACGACGCAGTTCTTTACGTGGTCGAAAACGAAGATCACCTAAAACCGCTCATGAAGAAGGCCGACGGCCGCCGCAAGATCGGATTCAGCTCGATCCTGAAACCCGATGAGATCTTCCGACTCGGTTACGATCCCACAGAACTCGAAACCTTCGTAAAAGAACATCAAAGGGACGCAGCTTGAAAGAGCAAAACGAACAGGAAGTCGCATTTAATCTCGCAGTCGTCCTCTGCGCCGCTGCGGGTACAGCATTCTTCTTCGGTGCGATTCTGGTCCTGTTCTTCGCAAAGAAAAGAGCGGCACGTCTTGCCGCGATTCCAATTTCGAAGGTCCTCATCACCTCGGCGCTGCTCCTCGCCTTCGGGTTTCTGATCGCTGCGCTCTCAAAACATTTCCGGGACCTTCATCCTAACATCCGGTTCACCGGGATCTTCGGTCTTTGGCTCATCTCGGGAGGCTTTGCTTTTGGAAGCATGCCTCTCTGGATTAAGCACTTCATGAAAACCAACATCACGGTCGCAGACCTCGATGACCCTCCTCAACCCGTAGATTTGAAGGATCAACTGGGAGCCCAAGGAAAATCGATCATCGGACTCTCGCTGAAATCGAGAACCGAAGTTTTCCTCACGGAAAACGACCGAGTCATGCACACACTGATTTCAGGCTCAACGGGTTCAGGTAAAACAACTCTTCTCAAAAGCCTCTACGCTGACGCTTGTAAGAAACAACAGCCCGTAATCATCATCGACCCGAAGGGTAACAACAAAACTGTCGAAGAGTTCCGCCAAATCGCGATCGCACTTGGCGTTCCGCCTGAAAAGTTCAAACTCTTCTCAATCATCAACCCAAACGCTTCGAGTCGCTATAATCCGCTCTCACGAGGCACAGCGATGCAAATTCGCGATAGGTTGATGGGCGGCTTGGAATTCTCCGAGCAATTCTACAAAAACCAGGTCTCGACTTGGCTCGGTGGAGCCATCGAAATCTTGAAAGCACTGAATATCGAAGTCTCATGCAACGTACTTCATCGAATGCTCACTGATCGCAAATACCTCGATGAACTCGAAAAGATCATCACCGCGCTCCCGGATAAGGATCGCGGAAAAAACCTTTTAGAGCGTCTGCGCGTAAATGCAAAAGCCGGAGCCCAAAACCAAGACGGCTTGATTTCGCAGCTCAGAGACCTCGACAACATCGAATTTGGGCATCTCCTGAATCCAAACGACCCAGCAACGACGCTCGAACTCTCGCAAGTCGTTGCGAACTCTGAAATCGCTTACTTTCAATTGAACGTGATGGCTTACGAAGTCTCAGCTACCGTCATCGGTAAGCTGATCCTTCAAGATCTGAAATCCCTCGCCTCGCAGATTCACGGCGAAGTTATCAACGTGAAAACCGACTTCCTCCCAATCTTCGTGGATGAGTTCGGTTCATTCGCGATTGAGGGATTCATCGACTTTTTGAAAATGTGCCGCGACGTACGTTTCGCGAATCACTTGTTCTTCCAATCCCTCGCTGATCTCGATGCAGTGTCGCCTGAGTTCAAAGCCCAAGTACAAGCCAACTGCAAAACGAAAATTGTATTGAGATCCGACGATCCGGCTGACTCAGATTACTGGTCATCGGTTGCGGGAACTGAAGACGTGATCGAGCAGTCACACCAAGTCGAAAGCTTCGGACCTTTCACCATGCGTACCGGCGCCGGTAACGCGCGAAATTCGAAGCAAATGAAGGTAGAACACGACGTGTTCAAACAGCTCGCAATCGGGCAATCAGTAATTCTTCAAAAGGCTCCCGCTAAGGAAGATCTCGTCAACCTGTGGTTGCCGAATCCCGATAGCATCATCAATAAAAAAGCCGCCTGATTCTACCCGCTCTTCGTAAACTTCACGCGCTCGGTAACAATGCGCTCACGTCGTCCTGTGATCGGGCATTCCGATTCAACAAGCTTCTTCTGACGGACGAAAGTCATCGACGCCGCTGGTGGCGTCGGCGGCATTGGTGGTGTGTCCTTTCGGAAATTTACCAATTCAAGCAACCATCCACTCCACTTCCAAAGCGCGATAGCTACGCTAATCGCCTTCACGACGAGATAAGCATTGTTCACCATCGAAACGAAACTCCCCGATGCAATAAGAGCTAAAAACATATCGAACATAAAAAGACCTTTCTGGGCTTGGCCCACATAGTAGTAGGCGGGATTTTCCTGAGTAGTCCCGCTAAATCAAAACTGATACATGGTCGAGGGCACAGGCCCTCTTCCCTTAGTACGAGAAAGAGTCCGCAAACCCTTTCACTTAAGAAAATAAGCGTCTTTGCAGACGCGGTTTAATTCCGCGCTTCACCTCACAATTCCGAACGCTAGCTCGATTTCGCAGCTCTCGAACCCTTAAGCTTTTAGTCACAACAACCTTAAGGCCGTTTGCGTAGACCTCAAAAAAATGCCGCTTTTTGATAGGCTCCTCTTCCGAGGATCAATCTCCGACTCGCTTTAAAGATTGCTGCTCGCGAAACCGTGCTCACGGTGTTCTCTTGCAACGTCGATATATTTAGTTGTTCACGACGCTTCGTCGGCTCGAAAAAAATCTCCGACTTCGACGTTCCGTGCGCCACGAGCTCGCTGCGCGAGTCCGTGGCGGGATCGAGGGCCTTGGCAGACCGCCTTCGGCTAGAAACTCGTCCCTTGGGTCTTCGCCGCCGGCTGTACCGGCGGCTCTTTGAAGAGCATAAACCAACCCGATATTAAGTCTGCGCTCTAAGCCTCACATATCTCCGGGAGCTTGTTTTTCGCCCGAAAAGCTTCTCAATATAAGCCGTAAACACTGCGTAAAAATTCGGATTTTTACACCTTTTTAGGTCCCTACTCACTCACGGAGGCGTAGCTTAAACAAGTAGCTGTAGCCCAAACTGACAGAAGCTTAAGTGTCAGCACTACCCATTGGTAGCCTTCTTACTTCTATCAAAAACGGGAGATAGCAAAGGTCTGGTCTGCGATCACGAATTCGCATCTTACTGCCACAGACGATGAACAAACAAAGGTACCTTTGCTTGAAGCCGGTGCTGATGACCACGTGACCAAACCATTCAGCGCGCTAGAGTTGGTTGCTCGAATCAGCGTAGCTCTCAGACATCATCGCAACGATCCGCAAACGATCCCAGTATTCAGCTCTGGCGAGCTGGTCATTGATTTGAGTGAGAAGCGTATTCATAAAGCTGGCGAGTCAATAAACTCACGGCACCTGAATTCCAAAACCTCGCTGAATTAGTTAAAGCTCAAGGGCAAACTGTTCCTCAAGATCACTTACTAAAATCAGTTTGGGGTAGTAACGCGATCGATAATCCTCATTACTTGCGCATTTACATTGGACAGCTGCGGAAAAAAATCGAAAAGAATCCCAGCATACCAAAGCATATCCTGACCAAAGCCGGAGTCGGTTATCGCATTAAGTAGTGCCCATCTTGTGAAATCGAAAAGCTGAAAGCTTAGGGAGATTTTGCAGTGAGTAGTAATACACCACCAGTCGACTTGCCTCGATCATGGTCCTCCCCCCATTACATGCGAGATCGCTTAGAAGCGAGGATTTGTTTAGGCTTCCGTAAATAGGAAAGCCAGTTCGTTTGCTTTTATTCACAATGTGAAGGAGCAATTTCGGAACTATGTCGATTTCAGGTATCAAGAGCTTGATAGCGTAACAAGCCAGGGTCTTTCTGTCGGGCAGCAGTTGCAGCATGCTGCCCGACAGCTTTTCAGCAGATGGTGAAATGAAGCAGTCAACTACGGAAACCACAGAGCAGCTTCTCGCCAGAAGTAAGAAACTTCGAGAAGAAAGTCAGTCGCTCATCCGACAGTGCCGAAGTGAAAAAGCTCATATGCGGTCACTTCGCTCTCAAGCCCAAAAGACGATTCATGCGAACCAGCAAAGACGAAGTCTCGATCGAGGAGTCTAATGCACGACAAGTTTTTAAGTGTCATCGGTTTCTCCGTACAAAGGGACTGACGCATTATCTTCTGACTTCGAACTCATTCATGAGCTAAACCGCACCTGCAAATTTGCACCACGATACCGGTGCTTAAGTGGCACCTAGAATTTGGCTTTGGAAGAGTTTCTTCTAATCAACCTCACAAGCCTCAACCTCTGCGATAAGCGATCACATATCTAAAACATCGTGTTGGAAATGTGTGTCACCGATCACGTTGTCCAACCCAAATTTTTCAATGCAGGCAAATTGTTACGCAGCACTACTTGATACGCTCATGTCGGAGTATAGGAAAATCAGAGTGAGTAGCTCAAGGAGTTTGAGCATGCGAAATGTTCAAATCATAACTAACGAAGAGAGCCATTGTAGCTCTGACATCTTTTCCGCGACTGAAGAAGAGTTTGATCTTCTTTTTGCGGAGAAAAGTATCGTCGCCTTCATGACCGATGTTCAGGCTCGATTAACAAACCAAGAATTCGAATCCGTCTTCTCTCAACTTTCTGCGCGCAAATGCAAAAAATCAGAGGTTTCCTCTATCGACGGGATTTTGTTCTATGGCCTTGATTCCAAGAACGTTTATCATAAAGTAAACGAACAAGAGATCCTCTCTCAAACGAGCACAGGACTAAATCAAGTAAGCTAGCAATGCTTACGGATCGTCATTTGAAACCTTAATGCGATTGCTGAAATCTGAAGTCATGAAGCGGACAAAGAAGAAAACAGCAAAGAAACCATCAAGCATCATAAACGAAGATGGAACTAGAGATCGGCTTCTTAAAGTAGCTACGGAGTTGTTCGCAAAGCAGGGCTTTGACGCTACTTCGACTGCGGAAATCTGCCAGTTAGCAAAGGCAAACGTTGCAGCAATTACCTACCATTTCGGCACTAAAGACAACCTCTATAACGAAGTTCTGCGAGGGCTTCTCCTACGAAACCATCCCTCCCAAATCCAACAGCTTACCGATGCGCATTCACTCGATGAATTCAAGGTTCGTCTCCGCGTCTTTGCTGAAGGGATGATTGGATTCTTTCTCCAAAACCCGGAAGTTTCAGCGATCCTGTTTCGAGATGCCGGCTTTCACAAAACGACGTTTGGTATTTTTGAGAGCGGTTTGAAGACCTCTAAAGCGGAAGTCTCTAAGTTCATCAGGAAGGCTCAGAAGAAGGGTTTTGTCAGAAAAGGCGTCGACTGCGACATCGCCGCCTCGTCGTTTGCACATTTAGTTGTTACTCCGGCGCGAACCCCATTTTTGATGGATCTTCTTCCTGAGTTAGATGTACGTAATCCGGGAACCAGAAAAAAGTTTCTTGATCAAACACTTGATCTCTTCTTCTCAGGCATCACCTAATCACATTGGTCTAGGCGGCGTACCGGTCTATTTTAGTTTCACCGAGTACTTTTTCAGTAATCGAACCCGAGTCATCGCCCCCATCAACAATGCCTGATAGAAGAACCATCGCGTTCTGGAGCCCAGTTGATTGTTGACGAAGCTTTTCAGAGAGCTCAGCGGTCGTTACTGCCAACGATGAATTTGTTTGTGTCGCCTGATCGACTTGGTTCATCGCGCGACTTACTTGATCCAAACCGATCGATGATTCCTTGTTAGCAGCGGAAATCTCCTGATTTAGTGCTGAGATCTTTTGGATGTTTGTGATGAGTTCACCCATCGCATGGGTGCTTTCTACGGAAAGAGATTGTGCGTGAGTCACGCGTTGACTCGACTCAGTTATCAATTCGGAAATCTCTTTGGCAGACGAGGCACTTTTCTGAGCAAGGCTTCTCACCGCCTCTGCAACAACTGCAAACCCTTTCCCTTGTTCGCCAGCTCTTGCTGCCTCGACTGCCGCGTTCAATGCTAAGAGATTGGTTTGAAACGCGATATCATCAATGACATTTACGATCTCTTCGATCTTAAGTGACGACTTTGCGATGTTCGCCATTGCGGTGTTCAGATCGCGACATGTTGTTTCAGTTTTCGTTGCCGTTGCAACGCAAGCTCCAGAAAGCGCATCCGCTTCACTCGCTCGATCAGCATTAGTTTTCACAATGCTCGAGAGCTCCTCAATGGACGCGACCACCTCCTCGAGAGTCGAAGCTGTTTGACGAGCACTCTGAGAAAGCTGATCTGAACTCTCACCTAATTCGGATGTAACCGATGTCATCTCGCGCGTGCTTTGCGCAACTGTGTTCGAGGAGAATCGAATTTTCTTATCCATCGAGCTACTCACGGCAAACGTTGCGCAAACTGCCGCAACTAATCCAGTTACGATACCGAAAATTGATACGAACTCCGCGAATGAAACCTGGGTCTTCGCTTCTTTGACCTCAGCAGCAGCTAAGTGCGATTCGTGTTCAATCAATCTTTGTACCGCCTTTTCAAAAACTGCTGCTTTCTTCGGACATACTTCCCTTACACGCATTGCAATTTCCGCAATCGCTTGCGAGTCCCCTTTTGTAGCAAGGCTGAGTAGCCCTGAGCCAAAAGCCTTGAAGTCATCCCAAGAATTGTCGATCTCCTTAGCAATCCGCAGGCTTTCTTGGTCAGAGATCATTTTAAAGATCTCAGCCTTTTCTTTCTCGAAATCGCCGATTGCACTCACGGTGGCAGCTGAGAATTCGTCGTACTCTTTTTTTGAGTTGCCGATAAATGGAATCGAGCGAACTTCGATGCGAATTTGTCGGAAGCGGAACAGAAGCGAGCCGAGTGCTTGCACGCGTGGTAGAGTCTCATCGGCGACGCTTAAGAAGATGCGGTTGGTCTGGGTGCTCTCGTAAAACAAGAATCCACTTACAAGAGGCACGATTAAAGCGATTCCCACACCTAGGAACATCAACTTCAACTTAAAACTTAGTTTGCTCATTCATTCCGCTCCAAACCGTTGGACCTAAAGGTTTGTCGGGTATTGGGCTGCGAAAGTTTAGTTAAGCTTGACTAGCATTCATTACACGTCCTTGTGAGTACTAAGATGCATAGGCTTTAAGTTTACCTTCTTCCGAACGCAGGACGATCGTCGAGATCAGCTTGTAACATAATGGTTCTTTCAAAAAAGTTTATTTAGCAAACGAATTTATTTATCTGTCATCTTAGATCTCAACTGAAACTCACACAATTATGTTGCGCGACCAACGTAGTAAGAAAAGTAGCTGCATCACGGGCTCACTAAAAGTGAGCTTTCGTAAAACTCACTATGAGTGAGCCTTGCTTATTCCTTCAAACAAGCTCTCTCCACTTTCTGTTCCTTAGTTTCAGAGACCAAACTCATATTCCGCATTGGTTCGTCATCGAAGATCTACAATTGTTGTTCGACCAATGTGAGAGGAGAACAGATGGATTATAGCTTTACGCCCAAGGACCTCTCAGCGATTTACCGAAGAAAAATAGAAAACTGGGCGCTAAGTTCCGCTGAAGAATCAGAGAAGATTCCCCGTGGTGAGCGCGTTGCCCGCGGCAAAGCATCCGTGCGTGTTTGGACGCTCGAACAGCTGCCTGCGATCGGAAAACAATTTGGTTGGCTCAAATGCGCAGCCGCGCCGATCTCGATTTGCATCACAATGCCGAAAGCATCAGTTCTGAAATCAACCATCGCGTTCAATCTTTCTCGTGCCCTCGCGATCAATGGACAAAAGGTGCTCGCGATTGGCCTCGACAAAACTGGAGGCGTTTCAGATTCCTTGAATCTCGATCAACTCCAAACGTTGAAAGATGATGCGAAGACGATTGGCCTTCATAGTGCTTTAAAAGAAGGAGCTTCACTCGAGAAACTTGTGAAGCATACCAACCTACCAACGCTCAACTTCATACCTGAAACTTCTCAGCTCTTCTTGATAGAATCCTTAACTGAAGTTGAAATCTCTGAGCGTCTCTCGCACTTACTTGAGAACGCGAAACAGACTTACGACGTAGTGGTTTTTGATACGAGCTCAAGTCTTACGGCACTCGATAAGAGTGCAATCCGTTTGGCCGATCATATTCTCGTTCCTCTTGGATGCGATCTTCGTAGCTATCGTGCGAGTGACTTTGGCGTTCGTCAACTTTCAGAGGCTTTGAGCAAGGGCGGGAATCAATCGAAGTCCGTTACCTATGTGCCAACTCTTAAACAGCAAACGCGGCTCTCTCTTGAGATCGAAGCAAATTATCGGCTCTCCTACCCTACTCAAACTTTGGGTCACTCCATTCGGGTTAACGAAGATTCTGAGGAAGGCGCAAATCAGCTGTCTGTCTTTGAGGCTGAACCAACTCTTCCTATCGCCGAAGATTACTTTCATGTGATCAGTCAGTTCTGGTCGCGAGTGATCGAAACGACGAAGAGCCCTCCTGGATAAACTTTCTGCCCATATGAGCAGCAAAAGTCTCATGAAGGTCAAACCCCCTACTTAATCATAAAACCTAGACCAACTTGATTTTTCTTTACAAAACTATCTCAGAGTACTTTGATCTAGGTGTTTGATGGTTTGATCGAAAATTCGGTAGCAACTATCAAACTCCGCCTCGAACCATCTTTTTGAGGATTGCGCCATGGCAGATACGCCGATTTCAGACAAGAAGTTCTCAGCAGCTCAAATTGCAAAGATGTACCGCGTTGAGTCTACGAAGCAGACGATGCTCAATGCGGAAGAAAAGGGACTCATTCCCAAGGCTGAGCGCATTCAGCGCGGCAAAACTTCTTACCGTGCTTGGTCGATTGAGCAGTTGCCGGAACTTGGGCAGGTCATGGGTTTCTTGAAGAAGCCCGTACCACCTTCAGTGATTTCTGTTTTTTCTCTCAAAGGTGGTACTGGGAAATCGAGTTTCTCTTTTCAGCTCGCGCGAACATTTGCACTTCATAACGTGAAGGTACTCGTGATTGGCCTCGATGCTCAGGAGTCAATCACGCAGACGCTTAAGCGTACGAAAGATAAATCTGAAAACGTTGATCCTGCGCGAATTGAAGAACCAAATGGCATCTACCATTTTCTCGCAGAGGACGCTTCGCTCGATAGCCTCATTCAGACAACGGATCTACCAACGCTGTTTTACATCCCAGAGACAATCGAGCTTTCAATTCTTGACGTGTGGCTGAATCAGCAAACGCGAAAAGAGTATGTGCTGAAAGAAAAAGTCATCGCGCCTCTTCGGAAGAAATACGGGTTCGACGTCATCATCTTCGACTGTAACCCTGCGTGGAACTCAGTGGTAACTTCAGCACTGGCAGCGTCTGATACGCTCATCTCTCCACTTGGTGCCGACATCAACTCTTTGAAGGCTGCAAAAATCTTCACCGATCTCCTGGCTGAGTTCCAAGAGGACATGAATCACGTCTTCGAAACTTTCTTCATCGTTCCTACGATGGTTGAAGCAAACAAACTCTCTCAAGGTGTCCAGGCTCGCTACAGACTCGACTACGACACGCTCTGTACGGTGACTTCCATTAGACGAGCGATCGTGGTTCAAGAGTCAAACCTCATGGGCAAATCTCTTATGGAGACCGCCTACGACTCCCCTGCTTATGACGACTTCGTCGGTGTGATGAAAGAGATTGCAAACTCAATGGCCGCGGCTCGCGAGCCGGAGGTTTCGACTCCGATTCAAACTCCCTTGACCTCAACCTCAGCCGCAGAACTCTGAGGTCTCTAAGTGGCCATTGACCCAAAAGAGCTTGAGAATGTTCGACCAACATCCTCGGCCGTCGACAAACTAAAGGCGAGAAAGAATCGCATCAAGCCGTGGCAGACTCCCACCGCTGAAGGCAGCGCTCGGCAAAATGCCCCGGATCTGCAAGCCGCTGCAACACCTACGTCGGAAGAAGTGGCTTCAGACCTACGTCATACACCTGGTTTAAACGCACCGAGCGCCTCAGAAACGGCCGCTCGTGACACCCTTAAGCCGGACATCCTAATTTCTGAATCTGACGGTATTAGAGCGTCGGTCGAGAATACCGACAAAATACCGACAACGAAATCGGCGAGTTTTGTCGATACTCAAACTCAAGCTTCAGATAAATACCGACAAAATACCGACAAGGCGTTTACTGATAATAAATCGAATGAGGTTTCAGCAGCCCCCTCTCCAGTGATCGCTGAACACGCTAGTACCGACAAAATGCCGACAATGACTTTTAGTGATTTCGAAATCCAGGTCGATTCTAACGGGTCTTCTGCCGAAAATACCGACAAAATACCGACAACGGAATCGGCTCCTACCGGTGTTTTGAAGACGAGCCAAACAACAAAAGAGATCAATCCGCCGCTAGAGAGTACCGACAAAGTACCGACAAAGAGAAATTACGTAGGTCGTCCATCACTTCGATCGAGTACCGACAAAGAACCGGCAAAATACCGACAACGACTGAACAGTGCCGACAAGGCGATAGATCAGGGATCGAGTACCGACAAAATACCGGCAAAGAACCAGCAAAGTGCCGACAAAATACCGACAATAGTACCGACAACGGATTTTGCGTTTGTTGGTACGAATACCGACAACGAAAACGCACTCACACCAGCGGTCATTGAACATCGCTTCAAGGATCTCTCCGGCGGACAGCTGAGTTTTCTCATGTACTGCTACCGAGAGTGTGTTGCGCGTGGATCAAACTCGTTTGCGACGACTTATCCGGATCTCGCGAAAGCCGCTTCCATCAAGGAAAGCAGCATTCGTACAACTGCGAAAATTGTGAAGGGTAGGGGACTTGTTGAGATCACTTTCAAAAAGGGTCCTGGCGGTCGAATCGAGCTCTTAATTCCCGAAATGGTGTTCCGAGTTATAACTCGAAATCAGGCCAACTACGCTTGGAGTACCGACAAAATACCGACAACGACTGAAGCCGAGAACCGACAAAATACCGACCATAGTACCGACAAAATCGCCTCTAGTAAGTTAGTTAGTGATTTAAATTCTTCTAACTCACTAACTACCCCAAACTATGACGGCTTTGATTCGATTGAACTTATGCCAGTCCAACATTTTGGAATCAGTCGCAAGCACCTTCAGGACATCAAGAACCAAAAGCTCAACGTCACACGTTTTCAGCTGGAGGATTTTATCGCCCGCTTCGGGCAATATGCCTCAAAGACCGAAAACGTCCGAATGGTTAAGAACATTCCTGCCTTGTTTATTCGAATGGTGCAGCACTTAGCTAACGGTGAAGACCCGCTACTTGATATCGCGACACCAGAGGAAGCGCTGTTAAAGCAGCTTTTAGAGCGCCAAAAGTTAAAACGAGAAGCGACGGCGAAACTTCAGCGTGAACTCGCGGAAGGGGAGTTTGAGATCTGGCTCTCGGAGCTCAGCGTTGAAGATCGCGATAAACTTGCGCCACCAAATCCCGCAGCACGTTCTGGAAGTGTCCAGCAGCGAATGCTTTTGAAAGCTCTCTTTCTCGAAAACATCTGGCCTACTCGACTGATTGACCTTACTAAACCAATTTAAACGCTCTAATCGACCGATCTTTGAGCTTTTTCTAGCTCTGAGTCCTGAGCCTCGGGGTGTGTATCATACTGCTCTCGATAAGCCTTTAAAGCGCCAATTGAATACCGACGGTGTCCGCCAGCGGTTCGCCGGAATCGTAATTGCGATTTTGGAATACGCCTGACGCTGTTCTCTGAGATTGCGAGAAGCTTTGCGACTTGGGGAACCGTTAGAGGCTTGGTTTTTTTCAGATCTCTCGTGGCGACACGAATTTTTGAAGGGTCGGGGAGGGCTCGACCTGAGGACTCAAACTCCCGAATCCGTTCCTGTGTTTTCACCCAGGCTTTTGCAACTGCTCCCATCACTTTTCGAAGAAACTCAGGTGAGATCTTCCCACTCTCAGGCATTGGTTCAACGACCGAGATATTGAAATCTTTCACCGAGAAAATCAGAAAAGTCTCAACTTGTCTGATAGTTAGCGGATACTCAAGAGGCGTATACTTCCGTTTCATACACGAAGAATCTGCCAAAATCTGCCAAGCGCATAGTGAATTTCGTTTGTATAACCAGGGGTCTAGATTGTTTCACGAATGAATGATTAGAATAGTTAGCGATCATTCATCGCTAAGGACGAATCTCGTCCTTACTCCCAAGGTTTAAAACGTCATTTTCTGAGTCAGAACCGATATAACGTCGCAAGGCTCTTATAATATTATTCAGTATTACTTGATAATATCCGATAATACAGGGTAGTATTGAGAAAGAGAATACGTACGGAGGGCTCCTATGAGCTTCGTTAAGAAGTCTTTCAATTGCGACGCGGACCTTGCCCAGATGGCCGATAACTTCATTGCGAAAAATCCAGGCGTGAGTCTTACGCTTATACTCAATCAGGCTCTGAAAGAGTTCCTTCAGAATCCAGCTCCGAAGATTGAACTCAGCAGACCTAAGAATATCGATGCTGAGATGGATAAGTTCATCGCTGAAAACTCTGACCTTATGGACTCACTCGCAAAATGAGCATTGGTCTTCATCACCTGACCGACACACAAGTCATTGGTTGCAATTACAGAGCAATTTCAGATGCCCGGCGAAAAGATCCTGATTGTGAGCAAAAACATCAGATCGTTCGCCGGGGTGATTTGCTCTCAGCCCTAGGAAGCATCTTCTACGAAGATTCAAAGCAGGGTTACGTGAATCTGCCTATTGAGAAAATGGCTGGACTCATTCTTCACCGGATCGCTGAGGGGCAGTTCTTTTTAGATGGCAACAAGCGCACAGCACTCTTATCGTGCTTCTACTTTCTTCAGAACAATGGATACACACTCCGAATCGATCAGGGAAAGATCAACGATCTGCTCTGGGAATTCGGTCTTGATCCCTTAACTCAGAAGAGAAAGTACACTGAAGACGACGCCATCCAATACATCATGGATAACATCATGCCACGCACGCGCGCCTAGCGCGGGCGTTGATACACATGGAAGGTATCAATGTCAGAGGTTGAACAAACAGGACTACCATCTCTCATCAATCAAGAGCGAGCGCTCTTTCTTCGGGAGCAAGAGCTCGTTTATTCGTGGCTAATTCAAAAACGAGAAGGCACAACGCGCCGGAACTACAAACGTATCTTTGATAAATTCCGTGAGCGATTTCCGAAGCTTCTCATTCGCGATATCTCTGTCGGACATCTCTCCGTATTTCTAGAAGAGCAGTCGCACCTATCACTCTCCTCCAAACGCTTCACGCGCGATGTACTTTCATCACTTTTAAAATTCTCTCTTAAGCTCGGTCACATCTCCGTCAATCCAGCCGCAGCGCTCGATCCAATCCGCGTTCCCGATCGAACTGCTTCAAGGCTTCTCACCGAAGAGCAAGTGTTCCGACTTATCGATCGCGCCGATTCTTTACGTAATCGCCTGATCATGAAACTGCTCTACGCAGGAGGATTCCGCGTTAGTGAACTCTCTGGACTTCGGTGGAAAGATTTTTTCGTAAGAAGTGAAGCCGTCCAGGTGGTCATCACCGGCAAAGGCACAAAAGTGCGATCTGTCGTTTTGCCTCTCACGCTTTGGAATGAACTTCTCGCGCTTTGCCCTAATGGCATTTGTTCGTTCGACGAATCTCCGGTGTTTATGTCTCGCAAGTCCGGAGCGCTAAAGCCTCTACAAATACTCCGCATCGTCAAACTTGCCGCTGCAAGAGCAAACCTCAAACTCGAGATCTCTCCTCACTGGATGCGACACGCGCACGCCACTCACGCTCTCGAACGTGGAGCGCCGATTCATCTCGTGAAACGAACTCTCGGGCACGAGTCAATTGCGACAACCGGCAAGTATCTCAACGCGAATCCTACGGAATCAAGCACGAAATACCTTGGAATCTAGCGTTTCCTGCTCGAATTCATCACTTTCTCCGACCAACGGAGTATGCGAATTTTGTCGGTTCTTTGTCGGAATTTTTTTGTTTTTGCCTAGGTAACGAAAGAAACAAGAACAGTATGGCTTCTCGAAAAAAATCTCGAACATTTCCGAAATCCGATTCGTTAACGAAGCTCGCTTGTGCTAAGGTCTGAATTCGTTGGTGATGTTCCGGCCGAAGATGATCCGAGTTACTTCTTCTGAAGTCGCGAGGAAAAAAAGAAGCCGGACCAAAACTTTTCGGTCTTGTATCCGGCCGGAAGATGATCCCGAGTTAGGTGAACCTCAGAATATCTTCCCCCCCGGTAACATTGCAAGGCCTTCGTGTCTCGTTTGCGCACACGCGAACGGGGAGGGGAACCTATGTCTCACATCTTCTAAAATTCCGGCAACGCTATCAGTTTCATCGTCAGCACGTCGCCACAGAGGGCGGGGTGATGCTTATTTTAGTCTCGCTCTCGCGTAGGACTTTGAAGTCCTTTGCGTACGGCTAAAGAGTTGAACGTCTGAATTTGTTGATCCCTTTTTGGTCATCGTTGACCACGGGGCCGCAGTGTATCTGCTTCTATTCACGACGATTGAACTCTTCGTCTGCGACGCAAAGAAAAGCGAGAGCCGAAATACACTAGGAGGATTCCAATGACGGAATTCGAAAGAAACAAATTGATCGCGGCGATTCTTGCAGAACGCGCTGGAAAACCGACAACTTTAGATGCGGCCGTTGAGAAGTTCTTATCCGATCTTCTTCTTACTGATACTCAAAGAACACGAGTCGCAAGCCGGCAAGATGCCGTGCGCGAGACGATTAAAAGTCGCCTCGGCATTCCGAACGTAAAGACTTATCTTGTTGGCTCATATCCACGCGAGACGCAGATCCGAGAAGTCGATGGCCGTAGTCTAATCGACGTCGACTGTCTCTTCATACTTCCCGGCGATACTGATCTTCTCCAGAAATATTATTGGAACGGCGACGGAGGCCGTCGTCTTCTCGAAGAAATGCATTCGGCGATCGACGGCTACCAGGGGCTCAAAGCCAAAGTAGATTGGCCTTGTGTCACGTTGGCATGGGCTGACATGAAGATGGAACTCACTCCGGCCTTCAAAGCCGAGGATCCAGGCTACGTGATTCCCGGCGCATCAATCTGGGAAAAATGGCAAACAACCGATCCTCTTAAAGATGAGGACCTGATCACGAAGAGAAACCAAGCAGCCAATGGCGACTTCAAGAAGCTGATTCGGATGCTCAAGTGTTGGAACCGCACGCACGGTCGTCCGATCTCCTCGTTCGCGATCGAAGCTGTGGCTTATCAAACGACTTCTCATTTCGAGAACCTGCTCTTTGAGGCCTCGTGGTTCTTCAAACAACTCTTAGCTTTGAATGGAACCTCTGTTCCCGCCCCCTCAAAGGTCGGTAAGTACGTCAAGATCCAACTCGATCATTGGGAGACGCATTTCGTGTCCTCCGCTAAAACTCATATCGATAAAGCTATCGACTATGCAGCCTTTGGTCGCCACGAGGAAGCGATCGCTCTTCTTGGAAGCGTTTTCGGAAAACCTTTTCCGGGGGTGAAGTAATGAACCAATCTACTGAAGCTTTCAAACTCACGGACGCCATGTACGACGTTTTCAAAACAAGCAAGAACTGGTTCGCCATGAGCTTTGTTGGTGCGTTTGCGATGTATGTCATCGCACTTGTATCGGCAACGGACCTCAACGCAAGAGTCGTCAATCTTCTCGCCGCGGTGGCTGTGCTTGTTCAGATGGCAGCATTTTATGCTCGCTTCCAGTCAGAAAAATTCTACGGCTTCGGCGAGCAGATTCGGCGTCTCAACTTAAAACGCGACGGGATCGGAGCCGAAGTATCCTTTATGGAAGTCGCAAAGATCCTTGAGAATGCGGGCAAAACGAAATTTCTTTCGGGGCCTGCTTCCGGGAAATATTTCGACTCTATCTCGCCGAAAGGGCCACATCGGCTCGTCGAGCATCTTGGCGAGTGTGCCTTCTGGACATCAGCGCTTTCTAAGCGTACGGCGCGGATCTTCACGGCGCTTTCGACCTTCGGTTTCCTAAGCGGAGTCTTTGGGTTCGTCATTGTTGTTTTAAGTGAGAATCAGGAGATCAACATCGCGGCGTTCGCCAAGATCCTGATCCCGAGTCTAGCGTTTTGGTCAGCGAGTGAAGTCACCTCGACCGCGATCAAGTTCTACAACTTAAGTCGCGATGCGGGCGCTGTTTGTGAGAAGGCAGATGTTCTCCTCTCAAATTCCCAGCAGCCAATCGCGGAACGCGAGGCCTTACTTCTGATGGACGAGTACAATTGCGCGCTCGCATCGAGTCTACCGATTCCGGATGGGATCCATCGCCGAAACCAAGATCTGCTCAACGAGCTCTGGTCAAAAAAGCAATCAGTCATGACCTGATCATCAAAGTCGCTATGGGACCTCGTTACTAACGGGGTCTCAATGCTTGTGCCCCTACCTGGCCAAACCATCGACTTGACTCGCATAACCTGGCAGCACCCACTCCCACCGTAGGTGAGAGTAGAAAAGAAAGGAGTGGGTGCTGCCAGCTGTATGCTCAAACAATCAAGGGCCAGGTAGGGGCACAAGCAATACAGAAGGCAAAAAATCTAAAATAAAAAGGGAAATCAAAAGATTCAAAAAGGCAAAATCCAATAATGAGAAAATGTAAGATGGGAGGTCAGTTCTGAGAACCGGAAACAAAGAGGCTGAAACCACGAAGGAAAAAAACGGGTAGCCAAACAACAGAAAACGATTTGAGGAATTGAGAAAGTTAAAAAGGAAAATTGATGCGGGCAAAAGCAACAACAGCAAAAGCTCGAAAGAAATTCGTGTAAAGCGAAACAAACTACAACGAAAGCTCCCAAAAAATCCGGAGCACTACGAAGTAAGGAATGGTTCTGCGAGCCATCTAACTTTCTGAAATCCGAAAAAGCAAAAGTCTAAAACTTTTCTCGGCCTTCTCAGAAGATGCCTCGACTCAAACCATCATTGAGAATAAGAAACTCGCCAAATTCGATTTCAGTTTGATAGGAACAACGTGATTCGCGTGGACTCAAGCCGATTGAAAGAACGAAACATCACCGCGCTCGCAGCTGAAAATTAGTCGTCATTCTCGTAAGAGCGTTCGCCCAAATTATTTCGTCGACTCAAGACTTCTTTCAACAAGCTCGTTTTGAAACTTGATCAGCCTACGAAAGACTTGAAAATGAAGTCCGTAAATTTCGAATCACTCCCAGAGCAACTTCTCCGCCAGCTGCCGTTGAAAATACAATTGGAAGTCGAAGCGATACTCGAAACCTTCGGTGTTCGGAAGGTGTTCCTGATTGATGATCTTTTCTCAGCTCAACTTGAAAATCCGCCGCATCCAAGCGTTCTGATTAAACGTAGCGAAGACTCCGTTTTCATAAAACGTCGATCAGCTCTCAGTGGCGCGATTGAGCAAAATATCGAGATGGAATTTGTGATTCTTCCAACGGGAAATTGGCTTCCGGTCGCCTTCAAAGGCATTTCTCGTCATAGCCAAGAAGCACTGCACTTTGCTGACGACGGCACTTTCGCGTCATTCTCTCCACAAACCATGGAATCGGTTATTGAGCTTTCTAACGCTTGGGCTCAAAAACTCGAGACGCACCAGTACCGAAAAGCCCGGCTCGTAATCTCGCCGTGATATGCCCTGGGCCGTGAGGTCACAATCATTCTGGGGGCAGCTGTTGAAGCTCATCTCGATAGTAACGCACGGCATCTTAACTACTTTTCCCTTCGACAATTGATTTTCCTAAAGAATGCTCTTAACCGCAAAAAAGTGAGTGTCTATGGCTGATCTCTAAGTCGATAATTGAGTTTAATGGTTACTAAACGCGTTGGTCGCATTCCACCAAGTCATCGGAAGAGCATCTCAAAAAGTCTTGAGGATCTTTCTCTTTTGATCAAAGAGGCACGAGAGAAGGCGAGCCTCACTCAAGAACAACTCGCGCAGAAATTAGATCTCGGAAAAACAACGCTTCAATCCATTGAACGCGGTCGCCGTTTTCCCAGCCTCCCGACCCTTCTTTACATTTGCCGCGTTCTTAAGATCTCGATTCGATTTGAGTTGAAAGAAGACTGATTCTTTCCCGTGAGTTTTTCCCGTTACCTGATTCGATTACAAAGTTCGAAGAGTTTGTCCTTAGGTAATATGTCGAAATTTCCTGAGCGCGAGTCATTCCGAATCACGGCCGGATCACATGCCGAGAAGATGATAAACTTCACGTCATAGTTGGATTCACGAATAAATTCGTAGACGTCGATTCCAGTGCCGTCATCCATCTGGAAATCACAAAGAACAACGTCGAAGCGATCATCAAATAACAGCGTTTGAATCGCCTCTCGAACTGAATCTGCCGTTTTAACGTCGCATTCACATCTTCGTTCTAAGTAACGTCCGTACAGTATTCGATTATCCAAGAAATCATCGACGAAAAGTACTCTTTGCTTAGCCGTCATCGGCACCTCAATTGCCATGCAAGCACTGATGCTTTCCCCATGTCAAAATGCCGCGATGAATGTGACGTAAACGAAAAAGGACAACTTGCGAAAGCGGATACCTCTTAATAACTTAGCGATCAAAGGAAGACGTAAATGCATTACATTTACAAGCTTTGATCAGTACTACTTCGATAGTACCCAGTCTCACTGATGTAGCAATTGACTTACGCTAGCAACCAAACCAAGCCTTGTTACAGGCTTTGTGATGTAACCGCTAAAACCTGCTTCAATGCAGCGATCTCTCTCATCTTTGAAGGCGTGTGCTGTGAGCGCAACAACCGGGGTCTTGAAGCCCGCAGTTTTTAGTCGCTCAAGCGCTTGGTACCCATCCAATGTCGGCATTTGAATGTCCATGAGAACAAGATCGAACTTACCTGCAAGGGCTTTAGCTACCCCTTCTTCTCCGTTGGCTGCCTCATCTAATTTTGCGCCTGCGGATCTTAGGAAGAGTGTGACAATCATGCGATTGTCAGGTGAGTCATCGACCACGAGAATCGATTTACCTTCGAGCGATATCTGTGAGGTCGAGGAAGGTACTTTTGATTCAGGATCATTGCTAATCAGCTTTTGATCTTGAATCGCGACGCTCACTAGGAACGATGTTCCTTTTTTGAAAGCACTGCTTTCTAGGAGAAGATCGCCGCCCAGTAGCCGACAAAGCCTCTTAGAAAGAGCTAGTCCAAGTCCCGTCCCTCCATATCTTCGAGTAACCGAGGCATCAGCTTGCATGAAGGGCTCAAAGATTTTTTTCTGCTGCTCCTCAGTCAGTCCAATTCCGGTGTCTGCGACACGTATACAGAGCTACTCGCTTGAACATGAGAACTCTACTCGCACGAAACCCTTTTCCGTAAACTTCACGGCATTACCAACCACATTAATTAAAATCTGTGAAAGGCGAACAGGATCAGTAATAACCTTCAATGGCTTTGCTGTCGTCCAAACAAACGACAAATCAAGCCCCCGGTCCTCTGCTCGAAGGACCATCGCAGATTTTACGTCTTCAATGATCGCATCAATGTCGACCACTGAGATGTCTACTTCGAGCTTATCAGCTTCGATTTTCGATAAATCGAGAAGTTCATCGATCAATCTTCCGAGTTGATTCGAGTTTCGTGTAATGCGCTCGATGTAAGAGTTCGCATCTTTATCTGCACTGATCTTGGAGCTCAAAAGATCACTGTAACCAAGGATCGCCGCAAGTGGAGTTCTAATCTCATGACTCATGTTCGCTAAGAATCTTGTCTTAGCGCTATTCGCAGCCTCTGAGGCTGCTTGAGCTTTCCGTAACTCTTCTTGTCTATGATACTCCGCTGTCACATTAAGCGTAATACCGTCGAAACGAATTGGAGCGTTGTTAGCGTCATAATCCGTCCAACCGATCGCGCGGATGTAATGCAGCTTCGTTGCATCATTTGGGTCGATGGTTCGATAGATAATGTCATACGGCGCGTGATGATCGATGGAGTATTGGATTGCGGTCTGGGTTTTCAAACGGTCATCTGGATGGATATGTGCGTAGAAGTCAGATATCAACACGCGAGCATCTGGATCCATGAAGAAGTGGCCTTTGACTTCGTTATTCCAAATAAGTTCATCAAACGGAAGATCGCAATACCAAACGCCTAGATCTGTTGCTTGAGTTGATCGCTCAAAGCGCTCTTGAAGGTCGCCGAGCATCTCTTGAGAAGTAACCTGGTCGTGAATATCGACGACTGTTCCGATGTAACCTATGAATTCGCCATCGGCTGAATGCAGTGGCATTCCGGAATCTACCGCCCAGCGATACTGACCGTCTTTGTGCTTCAAGCGATAACGAATCGAAATACGTCCTTTCGCTTTCACGGCAGAGAAGAAAGCCTCGCTTGCTGCTGCTTTATCATCTTCATGACAGTTTTGTATCCAACCGTAGCCGAGATCAGTCTCGGGGGTGCCACCCGTTATCTCGTACCACTGTTTACTCAAATAAGTGCAAGACGCATTCTTATCTGTGATCCACATCATCGCTGGTGAATTATCAACGAGAGTTCTGAAGTGGGCTTCGCTCGATCGCATTGCCTCTTCAGCTCGCTTCTGCTCATTTATATCCAAGCAGGCGCCGATAAATCCCTCAAACTCGTTATTCTCCGTAAAGCGAGGTACACCACGCGCACCAATCCAACGATAAGTGCCATCTCGGTATCGCAAACGATAATCGAGCTGGAAAGGACTGCGAGAAGCAAAATGGTGCTCATAGGTCTCCTCATACAGCTTTAGATCGTCCGGATGAACATATGTCTTCCAACCCTCGCCTTGGCTTTCATCGATCGTTGAGCCTGTAAAATCCAACCATCCACGGTTGAACCAGGTCCTTCCTCCGTCGCCACCTGAAATCCAAACGAGAACTGGAGCCGTATCAGCCATGACTTGAAACAGTCTCTCACTCTCTCGACGTGCCTGTTCCAACACGGTTCGATCGTGAATATCCGTCCACGTACCATAGTAATATTCAATTTCTCCCGTCGTATCGAAGAACGGTACACCTTCAGAACGAACCCACCGGCAATCTAATTTTTCACCTGAAGAAATTCTGAAGTCGACTGTAACCGGAGTAAGACTCCGTCGAGATCTATCCCACTCCTCTAAAACCTTTGGACGGTCATCAGGATGGATTAATTCAGCCCAACCAAAACCAAGAAGTTTTGAAAGTGGCTGTTCGACAAATTTGCAAAATCTCTCGCTCGCATAATCAGCTCGACCATCAGGTGTTGCGCGCCAAATATATTGCGGGACTGCTTCAATGATTGTCCGCAAAGCACGACCACTCTGCTCAAGAAGATCGACTTTTTCTTTTTGATCGTGAATATCTACGCACGTTCCAAACCACTGAAGAATTGCTCCTGAAGCATCCTTCTGCGGTACAGCCGTACCTGTATGCCAACGGTAGCTGCCATCAAATCTTCGTAAGCGATATTCAACGTTATACTGCTCGCCTGTCTCAATCGCGCGCTTCCATGCATCCAAGGTATGAGGCAGATCTTCAGGATGCACAGCGGGCTTCCATCCCCATCCTTCAGCTGTCTCACGCTTTTGTCCCGTATACTCATACCAACGTGAGTTGAAGAAATCGACCTCGCCCGAACGGTTTGAGGTCCAAGCGATAACTGGAACAAAGTTAGCTAAGGTTACGAATCTTCCTTCACTTCGCCTGAGCTCAGTAACGTCAATGAACGTAACTACGATCCCGTCACGCGCATGCTCGGCATTCTTGTATGGCAAAATACGGCGTAAAAAAATCTTTCCATCCGGAAGAGTTACCTCGCTTTCGTGAGCGTCAGTATTCTTGAGCACACGTGAGGATGGAAACTCCGGCATCACGATTGCGCGAGTTGTGAAGTCCGTAATTTTTCTACCGATGTCCGACGATCTTACGTTGTAAATGGTTGCGATCGCCGGTGTAAATCCGCGGATTTGTAGATCATCATCTAAAAACAGCGTCGCAATCTGCGTGCTAGCAAGAAGGTTCTCTAAATCGGAATTTGCTCGTTGGAGAGCTTCGTTAGAGTTTTGAACGTCCTCTTTCGATGCTTCAAGCTCTTCATTCGCTGATTGAAGCTCCTCGTTCATTGAGAGAAGCTCTTCATTCGAAGATTTCAATTCTTCGTTTGAGGCCTCAAGGTCTTGAACAGATTTATCCAGCTCCTGGCGAACTTGAGTTAATTCTCGCTCCAGTTGATCAACTAACTCGATTTCCGTCTCGACGTCAGCTCGCGACGTTTTCGTCAGTCGCGAGCTTGGAGTAACTTCGCCCATATTTTGGAACGCAATCCAGTAGAGTTCCGAAATGTCTCCAAGCTGCGGCATCGGCTGGACGATGACTGCGGTCTTCTCGATTTTTTCATCGAGCTTCAAACTGCATGTGTCGTTAGTGACCTTACGCTTCTCTTTCTTTGCTTTATTGAATGCTGATCTGAGTGGAGACCTTAAACTCGCACTAACGAGTTTCACGATGTGGTTTTGAAACGTGCCCTCCGGAATCTGCACGTATTTGTTCAAACCTGCTGAGGCTGAGAGAATATGTCCTTCATCATTCACGATCGCATAGCGAAGTGGCATTTCATCAAGCGCAATTCGCTGCCCAATTAGTGAAAGATCAGTCTCCGAGAGCTTTTCTTTTTCCTCGAAGTGCCCTAGGTAGCTGTGAATTGATGTATTCACAGGTGGCATTTTAATCGCCGTAGCTTTTCGCTGCGCAATCCGATGCTTTGTATCAATGGCTTTGAAAAGCTCTTTATGTGAGGTCAGAGTCTCGCTGTTTCCGAGGAACAGATATCCATTCGATCGAAGAGCATAGTGAAAAACTGGGAACAGCTTTTTCTGAAGATGCGCACCAAGATAGATCATCACGTTTCGACAGCTAATTAAATCGAGCTGTGAAAAGGGCGGATCATTGATCAAGTTATGAACGGAGAAAAGGCAAAGCTCACGAAGTTCTTTAGCAATGTGATACTTGCCAGCGCGTTTAATGAAGTACTTACTTAGTCGCTCGGCACTCACATGCTCAACAATCGTCGATGGGTAAATACCACGCCTAGCAACGTTGAGAGCCGTATCGTCAATATCAGTTGCAATTATCTGTACCTCTGGTCGACGAGGTAGAGTTTCCAAAATCTCCCGAATCAAAATTGCGATCGAGTAAGCTTCTTCGCCCGTTGAACAACCTGCGACCCAGATGCGTACTTTTTTATCTCCTCGCTCTTCACTCAAGAGCTTGGTTAAGACTTCTGTCTTAAGGGATTCAAAAGCAGCTTTGTCTCGAAAGAAATTTGTTACGTTGATAAGAAGCTCATTAAAGAGCGTTTCGCATTCTTCCGGAACCTCAGTGAGATGATCGAGATACTCCTGCACCGTCGTAAGGTGCAGGACCTGCATCCTCCGTTGAATTCTACGCAGCAGAGTCGAAGTCTTGTAGTGCTTGAAATCGTGATTGGTTTTCTGATGAACAATTTCGCAGATGCTAGTAATTGCTGCGACTATCTCCTCTTTCATTGAATCCCGAGATTCAACTGCATCCGGAGGATTCAAATACTTATGGTAAAGAAGTAGCTCTTTAACAATTTCTTTGGGTGCAAGAATGTAATCGATTGCTCCAGTCGCAATCGCGTTCTCGGGCATAGAGCGATGCTCGGCAGTCTCAGGATTTTGCGCAATCGTGAGACCACCACAATCATTGAGCTTTCTAATTCCTTCAGCACCGTCGGCTTCTTTTCCTGAGAGAATTACGCCAACTGCCGTTTCGCCGAAAGTCTCACCAATTGATGTGAAAAGCTGATTCACCACCGCAAGCTTTTCAGCCGTGGTGTTTGCGGGTTTAAGGCGTGCTACCCCATCTTGAAAACTTAAGAGTGAGTGGGGTGGAAGGAGATAAATCTTGCGAAGCTCAAAAGGCATTCCGTCTAGAAGAAACTCAACCTTTTGGTTAGTTAGTCTTCGCAAAGATTCTGCTGCAAGGGATTTGCCGGCTTCTTCAATGTGCTGAGCAACAATGATCGTTAAGTCGTTCTTCTGCGGTAGTGTTGAGAACAGTTCTTTCAGCGCCTGAAGGCCGCCCGCAGAGGCACCTATCCCAACCACCAAGTGCTGTGAGGAAACCCCGCTCTTTTCCTTTTTTGCCAAGGCGATCTCCCGGGAGGGTACCGAAGTCACAGAACCAAGACTTCTTGAGTTAATTCAATGGGTAAACGAAGGCTTTAAACCTTATAAACCATCTTGCTCGCGGGTCAAACTTGCACTTAGGCTTTTTACGCTGGCTAAAACCGACCTCCTGACAACAAGCATGAGCGCAGATCCCACGGTCTTTGGACTGTGTCGCGAAATTAAGATCACAAACATCTTAGTCTCCAAATATACTGAAACGGTTCGGATGTGTGGTTAACGGAGAAATTATGCCGTTGAAAGGACTCAGTATTTTGGTCGTCGAAGATGAGAACGATCTTCGAGAAATTCTCGCCGACTTTTTAGTGTCCAAAGGAGCCCGCGTTTCGAGTGCTCAAGATGGTGTTGAGGCATTATCTCTCCTGAATCTTGAGAGCTTTCACCTAGTCCTATCCGATATCCAAATGCCTCGGAGAGACGGCATTTCACTTTTGGAAGAAGCAAAGCTATCTCTGCCAGTCATTCCCAAGTTTATGTTTATGACCGGATATACAACCTATAGCGAAGAGAGTGTGCTCGCACTTGGCGCTGTAAAGCTTCTCTCTAAGCCCTTTCTGTTCGACAAGCTACTCACGACAATCTCGTCTGCTGTTCACGACAGCTAAGCGGCTTCGGCGATTTACATATCACTTACTCAGCAGCAGTTTCAGTAAAGAAGCGCCCTCATTCCTTTCGTTCCAGCTCCAGCTGATCAATCTTGAAAGCACGGCAAGCCCTTAGTTCCTCATCAGACAGTTTTGGGTAAGCCGTAAATAAATCCCGCTCACTGAATCCAAGTTGAAGATGCTCCAAAATTTTGCGTACGAGGATACCTGACGACTTTACGACAGGTCCTTCCGGGCCATCCTCAATCCACTGTTCCCAAATTGCTTTATTTTTCATGCTTATTATTGATCGTTAGAGGTCAAAGGATAAATAACCTTAACTTTGAAATCAATGTGAAACTGACTCTACAAATCGTCATAGATGAGAAATTCAAGTAAACACATGAATCTGCCGAAGCTATGCTTTGGCGGCTCTAAAATTCCGCACGAATTCACTAGTTCGTTAACCTCTAGGTTGAGGCGAGATTAGTCAGAATTTAGGAAACGGGAAAGCGTTCGCATTTCCCACTTGAGTTGCTAGACTTACCTAATGTTAGAGGAAACAAGGCTACTTGTAGTATCGGAAAATGAAGACGTATTAAGTACCGTTAGCCAAACGCTTTCAGGACATGGTTACGCTCTCGAGATAGTTATGAACCCGAAACTCGTCGTAGAGAGACTCTCGCACGAGCCTACAGTCTCGGTCGTCATAGCTGATGCAGAGACGCCGTATCTTTCCGGCATCGATTTGTACGTTGAAATGGCTATCGAAGAGATCGCTACACCGTTTGTGTTGATTGCTGGAAGTCAGGAGCTTAGCCGTTCTGAGCTAAACGAAACTGGCATTTTTGATGTTGTCTTGCGGCCTATCGATGAATCGGCTCTACGTACCGTCATAAGCCAGGCCGTAAAGCTTAGCCAAGAAATGAAAATAACTTGAGACTTCCCTTGAAAGCTGAGCCTGATCGGATCAACCCCTAGGATTCCTTATCACGTTCGCGTTTGCGAACCTTCCGGCCCTCAATCTGGAGAGCTGAACTTGTCTCGTGAAGCTTCTTCATCCGCTCTCGGAGCTGAGCTTGTTGTTCTGATAGCTCCCGTAAGCGCGCCCTGATTTCTAGATTCTCTTTTGCGATGTCTTCAAGCGAGCGTTGTTTCATCGAGAGAATCCTCTGCTTTACGAGTGCTTGATCAAAAGCGACATCGAAAGTAGCGCCTTTCAAGCAACATAATCAAGTTTCGTTTCCTCGCCTTTTGATTAGCATTCCAGCTTCTCAAATGATTGCCGTTTAATCGTGGAGCAACACCTTTCAGCTTTCGTGAGTTCTGTCCTTATTCGTTTTGTAGACCGACCGCGTATTCTTTAACAAAGGAAGGCGGGAACATAGGTAGAAGTCGACGCCGTCGAATCCATATTTTAGCTCCGCAAACTTTGGGATGTTGAGATGCAATGAATCCATCTCGGTCCTCAGAAACAGTGACCAAAGCTACCTGCTCGTGCCAACGCTTACTGTACTTGAATGAGTGCGCCGGATTTTGAATTGATTTAATGCGCTTTCGAAGTGGGGTGAGATTTGAATAACAATAAGGGTGCAAAACCGTCGAACGTAGAGATTCTCGCCCAATGCACTCAAAGTAATCTCGAACTTTTGAAAACTTCAGTCCAATATCGGGAAAAGTTTCTTCGCCACTTAAATTCCGGCCAGGCTTCTCAAAGCCAAGCCAACCTTTCTCAAATTCTCGCCGCGATCGAGCTATCGATCGTGCAGCTGCAAGGTTTCCAAACGCATCTCGAAGAATTAAATCAACTCTGTCGGTTCATCGAATCATTCAATTCAAGCATGGATCCTTCAGAAAAAGACCGAGAGTTGATTGCCAAGTACTCATTACTTCTCGAAGTGAACGTTGAGGAAAGTAAGCATCTTTGCGAATCACTAAATCACCGAATGCAATTAATCATGCAGCTGGATATTATCTAGTCTGATCGAGTTTTTGTTGAACTCTCTTGTCTACGGAGGCGATGAGCGAGGCGCCGGCATTTAAAAAGGTTCATTGCATGACATTAAAAGATTAAAACTTGCTAGTTCGAAAGTGGGTTTCGGGACTCGTAAGTGGAGACGTTGTTTGTGGCACAGAACCCTAAGAAGCTTCAAGAAGAGCTGCTCCAGACGATGGATCGCATTGAATACGCAGTACTCAGGTACAATGAGAACCGATGCTTCAATTCTTGAAGTGCGAGAAGCAGTCGGGGAGGGGCGCGTTCTAATCGAGCGGACCTGATCATTTCTCGATAACTTTCTGGCGCGTGATTTCAGGCAATCAGACAATCGGCATGCATCCATAATCGCATCGACCCTCAGACTTCGAAGTCAACTGATACAAACTATGTCCCGAGCAATTACTAAAACGTATGTGCTTTGCTAAGCTATGTCGCATCCTTAAGAGATCACATTTCGTTAGCGTTGTTTCTGCTTTAGGAGAGCAATCAGAGTTTCCAGCCGACGTTTGGTCATAAGCGAGTTCGTGCGTGCGTGCTCGTCTATAAGGAAATCTCCGATCTTTTCTAATTCTTTTTCGATGTCGGAGTATGAGTGATCAAGCATCGTTCTAATTACCGTGTGGGCCATTCGATGTTTTGATTCAGTCGTGTGTTCCATCTCAAAAATCTTCGCGAATATTCCTCGGCTAAAGATATGAGCTGCCAGCTCGGGACGATTTTGGAGGAGTTGTCTCAATCCCGCTTTATTTGATGTGGATACTAAGCTCTCCATAACCTTCATTCCATTCTCAAATCTTGGCTTCTGAACGAGCTCAAGCAGACGGTCGAGATATTCCTTATGAACACTCCCATCCCGGGTGCTTAAGTACTCTAAAATTGCATCTAGATTCGTGTTCACAGAAATCGAAGCAGAAACTTTATCTTCGATCTTTTGAGTGAGTTTTGGCGGCTCAATTTTTAGATAATGAGCGCAAGCTGTCTGCACCTGGAGAAGCTTTAAAATTTGACCAAGGGTCAGCTCTGTTTCTGACTCTAGAAGCGTTTGAACCTCATTGAGTCTATCTCTAATTTCACTGTCCTCTTGATAAAAATAGTTTGTCGACAGCATCATCCAGATCGTCAAATCGATTGGATTCTTGTCCTCATCTTGTGGAAAGTCGTAATCGCGAGCCTCTGCGGACGCGAAGCCATTTCTAACGATCTCGAAAATTGTCTGGTATGCGGCGTAATCATAATACTTAGTGAAGTACTCCCGGATGAACCTAAACTTACTCGACTGCTTTTCCGCTTCATCTGCCAATTCATAAGATACGGGGCTAAAGTTAAAAAAATCCCATGGCTCTTGCGCCCGATCCTGAGTATCGAACAGAACAAGGCTTACTAAGAAATAAATCATCTCTCTCGTAAGCTCCTGCTTGATCGATGTCTTAAAGATGTACATGCATTCGATCATGAATCTGATGAGGCGGATGTTTGTGACATCTCTTTCGTTAAGAATCCATAGGAGCGACTCTCTCTCCTCGTGCTCAAGTTTTGCTGAGTGTTCCTTCTCTAGCGATACAATCATGCTTGCAGCACGTAACTCGACATTTGATTTGATTTCGAAAGTGCGAAGCCCCAACTTTTCTTTAAAGCTGTAGAAGTCGTCTCGATGACTTTGGTGCATTTCTTCGTCGTTGAATACGATGAGGCATTTGAAGTTCTTGTGTTCAGCAAGTTGGTTAATGAATCCGAGAATTTCGCGAATAGATGCCTTCTCGGAGATCCGCTCTAAATCGTCAAAACAGATCCATCTGCTGTCTTGCACAAGCTCAAGTAGATCAATGTTTAAATTGACGCCGAGTTTATCTTTTAAAAGTGTTCCGAAATCTACTTTCGAGCCCCAGCTTCGGATGCGACCAAAAAGTGATTCGCTTTCCCCGCCTGCGAGAAGTGACGTAATCACTTTTGATCGCAGATCTTCTACGCTCCCGATGCCGAATAAGGAGATGTAGAGGGTTTTATCCTTCGGCAAATTCTTAGCGATTTCGTGCTTCCAGAGATACGTTTTGCCGACGCCCCACTTGCCTTTAAGAAAGATAACCCGGCCATCCGGTCCAGAATTTAGCTGCCGACAAACATTCTCAACTACAACGTCGTTCACAATGCGTAACCTCTTTTGACTGTCGTCATTCTCTAGGTGATTCGCTTACCAAGTAAACTCATTCCTTCTAGAAAAGAACGGTTTCTCGCTGCTTCGATTCGTTAACACGCTTCGTGACAATACCGTCTTCGATCAATTTAATAACAGGGCTCATGGCTGGGCTTTCGCCCTCGGCTACACTTGGTTTTAGCCGAGCGCTTTCGCTTGTGCTCCCGAGAAAAGCCGTCATGCTCCTCCTTTGTGACATTGCCACTGGTCTGAACTCCTCGCTTCACGCATCGAACTAAAAATCCGTCGCCTCCGCTTTCGCTGCATCAACGTCTTTTCCGCTATCGCTCGTTCTCCGCTACTCCGAGTTCATCCCGCGTTTTTTCCGATCCCTCGGGCTCTCTGCTTTGTGCGAAGAGCACGCGAGGGACGGAAAACAATCAAAGGAGTTCTCTATGACAAATCAAACTCTCACACCCGATCAAATCGTAGAGATCGTGACCAAGTTCAAAGCACTCGTCGATTTCCGAATCGACGCTTACGAATTCGACGCACTCACAGGCATGCACACGTTCATTGAGCACAACTGGCTTGAAGTCCCTGGCTTCGCCTGCAAAAGAACCTTCCGCCTTGATCAGATTCTCGATGTGATCACGGCATTCGAAAGCGAGGCTGCATAACTCTAACGCGGCTCAGAGACTTGGTTTTTAACTAACCTTGAAAGGACGTACGCTTTTTGGTACGATTAGGCTTATGGGTACTCCGAAGATCACAAAACCTTCAGCTCTCCGCAAAGACCTCTACAACACGCTTGAGCGAGTTGCGAAAGGAAAGCCTCACGTCGTTTCGACGAAGAAGGGCGACGTCGTTATCATGTCGAAGGCTGATTACGACGCCATGCTGGAAGATATGGAGCTTTTGAAAGAATTCGAAGAGCCCGTCATCGAGTCCGATCTCGTTGATGCTGAAGAAGCCTTCTCGGCCTTAGCTAAAGCTAACGGACTCACTTATGAAAATCAGACTTTCAAAAAACGCAGAAAAAAGTCTCGGTAAGATCTTCGATCATACCAAAGCGCACTTCTCGGAAGATCTCGCAATCGAGGTCTTAAACGAGCTATCCGCTGCGATCCACAAGCTTGCGGAGTTCCCTCGACTTGGGAACCCGATCAACAAAGATCCGCTCCGCCGTAAACTTGTCGTTCGCGGTAACACCGTTGCTTATGAGATCGTGATCGCAAAAGATCCCTTCATCGTCATTCGCAACGTAATTCCTCGAAAAACCAAATCCTGAAACTCATCGACCGTGCGGTCGCGTCCCTCCCGAGTCGATGATGATCACAGGCTCGACTTTCTCGACACCTGCGCAATCCCAATATTCTTCAGCTCCTTTTTTCGTTTGCCGCTGGTCGCGGGCTTTCGCTTAACGCTTACGTCTCAAAATCGAATGCCTCCGCTCACACATTCGCTGCATCACACGATTTTCCGCTACGCTAGCCGTAAGCTACTCAAGCCCGCCCCTCAGCTTTTCCCCCCAGCTCAGGCTCTCTGCTTCTAGCGAAGAGCCCGTGAGCCACGGGAAACAAACAAGGAGCTTCAGATGAATAAAATCCAACGTGAACAACTCGTCGAGAAATTCAAACGCGCCTGCGATTTTCAATGCGATGAATATCGCTACGACGGGATCGCTGACGTTCATGTCTTCGTCATTCACGGAGAAGCTGACCAACGCATCGTAAAGAAATTCACTTCAGCCCAAATCAAGCAACGCTTGAACACAGTTAAGTTCTAAGATCGAAGCTCTTCGCTTCGAAGTCGGGTCCGAGCTCACTGCGTGAGTCCGGCCCCTAAATCCGTAGGGGAGAGAGCTGGCCGTCTTTTTGTCCCCAGGCAAAACGTCACGGCCTCCGAATCATGCCTGGTATTCTTTCGCCGCTTCGCTCAAGCCCAGAGAAGGGTGGACGGGGAGCGCTCTTCGCGCTCCCCAAATCCTCAATCCTTAGAGCCATTCCGCTTGCTCCAGACCCAGAGCACAGCGCACGCTCCCAAAATCACGAGAACAAATGTTCCCGGATTTTGATTCACGAAGAGAAGAATCCAAATCACGAACTCGAAAAAGCTGTCGGGCGATGAATTCGCCATAAGAACAACCTCCTGTGGTTGGTTGTTTCTTAAATGGCGAGCTGACTTGCCTTATTCGCCGCTAGACGCAAAAAAGTTCGATCCCAGATCGCATTTAACCCCTCCTGGCAAAATTCTTTTGGGGTCGCTCGAAATAACGACCTAGCTCCAGGAATTCAAAGCTCCCTCGTGAGCTTCATAATCAATGCTCCTCCTTTGAGAATTGGACGCTCGTCCAAACCCTGCGCTTAACGCCAAGCCCTTGAAAATCCGCCGCCTCCGTTTCACTGCATCAACGTCTTTTCCGCTACGCTAGATCTTGGCTACTCCGGATTCGTCCAGCGCTTTTTCCGCACCGCTGGCTCTCTGCTGTTTGCGAAGAGCCCAAGCGGCAAGGAAAACAAACAAAGGAGATCACAATGAAAAAACAACGCTCACTCGCAGAAATCTTCGAAATCACCGCTAAGTACATGGCTTTCACCACAGTTCCCTTCGACGTTTACCAATACGGAATCGAACGCGATCAACACGTCTTCACGCACTTCGATGCAAACGGCGACGGCCAAACCTGCACTTGGATTCTCACAACTGACGAACTCGAAATGGAGTTGAATGGCGATGGCACATTCGACGCAGATCGCATCCCGCAACCTCCACAAATCGGAGAGAAACTCTCATGAAATCCTCAGATCAATCCCTCTCGGAAGTCTTCGAAATCGTCGCTCGCTACATGGCCTGGAACAAAACCTCATTCGATAAGTATGAGTATAAGATCCAGCACGATCGCCACGTCTTCTCGTGCAACAACTTCGATGGCGAAGGCATGCTCGGAAGCTGGTCAATGACCACAGATGAAATGGAAAAGGAAATGAACGAAGATGATAGTTCCTTGGATATCGATCCTTGAAGCCCACGGGCTTACGCCCGCGAAAGCGAGTCTCTCCACCCCTCGACCAAAATCCAAAAGGCATTTGCCACTTGGAAAAGATCGCCTCCTCGATCAGCCTTTGAATATGACCAAACCCTTAGTGATTCTGTTTGCTGCTTCTCTCTCGGGCTGCTCGTGGCTCTTTCCGTTAAAGGGAAAATATGAACTCGTAAAAGTCCGATCCCCCGAATCGCAATATCAATTCGTCGATCCCACTGAAAAGACGACACTTGAGATCGGCTATAAATCTGCCACCTTGGTCCAAGAAATCGGGAAGAACTGCAAGCGCAATTCAACAATCGGAAATTTTAGCGCAACCGATACCGAGATAAATGTTGCGAACGTCGCTCAAGAAGATTCGATCGAGTGTCCGAGACCCGGAATAATGAAAACTGAGAATTCAGTTGTCTGGAAATACAAAAAGCATTCCGATGGACTAGAAATTAATATGCCGTCTGAACAGATCACGCAGCGCTGGAAAAAGATCGATTGAAACTCGACTAAAGTAAATAAAATTTGTTGAAACATAAGACTACTTATCAGAGGAACCGAATGAGACCCGCCGCTTCAGCTTTTGTGCTCTTAGCATTCCTTTCTATCGCCTCAACCGCCTCAGCGGCATGGAAGGTAGAAGTGAATGACATCGAGACGAATGAATCAAAGACCTTCAAGTATGAAGCAGCTAAAGCTGAATCCACAAAAGACTTACCGGTTCCCAAGGTCAAGGGGGCTAAGTGCAAAGTATCAACTGATCACTTCGAAAAACCAAGTCACACAGCCGACACTCTTACGATCACATGCTGGAAACCCGACCAACTCGGCATGACCTTAAACGCAGTGAGGATCTGGCACAACGCTGCCGGTGTTGCACAGAAAACCGAGCCCATGTTTGCACTCGACAACGCATCGAGCACACGCACGAAGGCCAATGGCTACCAGATCGTCATGACTTGGGAATAAGCACTTTAAATGCCTCGACTCGGAAGAACTCCGGAGTCTTCAGATACATTCTCCGGATCTGCAAGAGGCTTGCAGCAAGGATCTCAAAGACCTGCTCGGCTGTCGCCTCGCTAATGCTATCGTCGTCAAGCGTCTGCCACTGTTGCCCGGCTACTTCGATCACCGGGCTATGCATCAATGGACGGAACACCGTCCAGCCGCTCTCCGTGAGCTTCGCTTCGATCATCTTATCGCGAGGGCTGATGATCACCAGGTCATCGCCATCACGACGCACGCTCAAGCTCAGAAACTCGGGATCGATCTTCGCGTGAGGAATCACGCGCAGCTCGAAGTTCACACCCTCGACGCCCAACCCCTCGCGCAGTTCCTGCTCGGCCGCTGCAAACAGCTCTCGGCCCTTAAGCTTTTCCACGACCTGCATTGGAAACCCGTCAAACGCCATAGCAATCTCCGCCCCTCAGCATTAACAAAATCCCTTGGGAATAGCATCTAGATTGCGGAAGCAAAAAAGTTTTCCATGACTCTCCTTTTGAGTCTTTGCCGCTGTGCCTGGCCTTCTCGCTTAACGCAACCTCCTGAAAACCCGCCGCCTCCGTTTCACTGCATCAACGTCTTTTCCGCTAACGCTGGTCG